>WNFP01001252.1_pt1 | contig 27574 bp, 25 predicted proteins | sample 5400201 | NCBI WGS metagenome assembly WNFP01 (sample SAMN13153355, study PRJNA577476) | soil metagenome | isolation source: 115 cm saprolite under Madrone tree | place: USA:California | collected 2016-06-14 | reverse complement strand
TTCAGAAAAAGTGATGTAGTGCAGACCTACCCTCTTGAAGCCATCTAGGGCGGATGACAAACTCGGCCAGGATGTTTCTGCGGCCGCATCAGCGTAGCAAGGATGGCAAGGATCACACCTATTGGTCTCTGGTGGAGACGGTGCGGACAGCCAACGGTCCGCGCCAGAGAACGCTCTGCTATTTGGGTGAGCTGAACGGATCGGCCCAGGCACGGTGGCTGAAAAGCGTCGAGGTGTTCAACGAGCAGGGCGAAGCCCAGCAATTGAAACTATTCCCTTCGCATGTCGAGGTGCCGGACGATGATCCGCAGGTGGCTCGCGTCTTAGTGAATCGAGTCCGTCTGGAGAGGACCCGACAGTTCGGCGCCTGTTTGCTGGGCTGGGAGTTGTGGAAGCATCTGGAACTGGATCGTTTCTTTGAGCAAGCCGTGGATGACGATCCGGCAGACGTAGCCTGGTCGCGTGTGGCTGCGGTGCTGGCGATCAATCGGCTGTGTGCACCAGGCAGCGAGTTGGCCGTGGAGGAGCGCTGGTATCCAGCGACGGCATTGGATGATCTGCTGGAGATCGAAGAAGGCAAGATCAACGACACGCGCCTGTACCGCTGTCTAGACCGCATTCTGCCCCACAAGACGAAGCTGGAACAGCATCTCAAACAGCGTTACGGGGAGTTATTTGGAGCCGAGTTCGATGTGCTGCTTTACGACCTGACCAGCACCTACGTGGAAGGGACGGCGGAGAAGAATCCGATGATGGCCCGCGGTTATTCGCGCGATCATCGTCCGGACTGCGAACAGATGGTGATCGCGCTGATCGTCAACAGCGAGGGATTTCCATTCAGCTATGAGACGTTCGACGGCAACCGTGCCGATGTGTCGACCATGGAAACCATTCTGCGCATGGTCGAGCGCAAATATGGCAAAGCGCGAAGGATCTGGGTGTTCGATCGAGGCATCGTGAGCGAGGAGAATCTGGCGGCGATCCGCAAGCGTGGTGGGCAGTATTTGGTGGGCACGCCGCGCCGCCAGATGAAGCGGTTTGAAGCCGAATTACTCAAGGAGGACTGGACCCAGGTACGCCCGGATGTGGAGGTGAAGCGGGTCGCGATTCCCCAAGGAAACGAGACCTACATCCTGTGTCGCACGACCGGCCGCAAAGAGAAAGAGAGGGCCATCCGGAAGCGGTTTTCCACGCGCATGGAGGAGGTTTTGAAGCGTCTGCAAACGACTATTGCTGAGGGCCGGTTGAAGGACCGCAACAAAATGGAGCGCCGGCTGGGAAAAATTCAGGCTCGGCACGCGCAAGTAAACGATCTGTTCGAAGTCACTCTGCGTGACACGCCCGCAGGCATACGTCTGGTTTGGGAGATGAAAGCAGAACGAAGGGCCTGGCGGAACTTGCGGGAGGGCGCCTACCTGCTGCGTACCAATCTACCGGCGGACTCGGCCGAGGAGATGTGGTCCAAGTACATGCAACTGACCGAAGCCGAGGCGTCGTTTCGCGCGCTGAAGAGCGAGCTTTCTATCCGGCCTTTGTTCCATCAGAAGGAGCCGCGGGTCAAGGCCCATGTGCTGGTGGCTTTTCTCGGCTATGCCTTGTGGGTGACCCTCAAGCATCTGCTGAGGCGTCGGCCTGCCATCGTTCCCCAGCCCTCGGCCAGCGGAGTCGACAACGCTCAGCCGTTCTCGCCCAAGAAGGCGTTAGCTCTGCTGTCCACATTGCAGAGCGCCGACATCGTCCTTCCCACGACGGATGGGCGCGAGATCCGACTGCGCCGGATCACGGAACCTACGGCCGAACAGAAATCCCTGCTTCACCAACTTGGACTCATTAGCTCCGAAGTTTCAGCCGACGTCTGTATGGAGCCACAGGCATAGCGAGGAGCGTCGAGCCGACCCCGGGGCGCGCTTTGTTTTTTTGCGAGCAAGAAGAATTTCACCCGTCAGTGTCTGCGGATAGTCGCCGCGGAAAAAGACCAGGCCGGAGGGGTGGGGCTGGCGGCGGAGCCGAAAAAGAGCGCGGAAATCGACACGGTGTCGCCGGCAGCTTCAGTGAAGCTTGAGGTACCGTCGAAGTCTGTCGTGGTTCCAGGTCCGGTTGTGGTGATCTGCACCAGCGGGTTGATGGTGAAACCGAAGTATGGCGGGAAACTGGTCGCACTGAATTGCGGCGAGGTGGGGTTTACGACGGTGCTGGTCACGCGGCTGAAGCGGAGCGCGACGCCATTGGCGGTAGCTGACGCGAACGCACTGCTCTCATTTGCTGCGACAAAGCCCGAGAGCGAGATAGCAACGGTCTGCCCGGGTTGAATAGGGCTCACGTCTGTCGATCCGCTAAAGCCGTTCGTGGGAATGGTGAGGCCCTCGCTCACGATAAGAAATGGCTGCGGTGTAACGATCCCAACCAGCACAAGATCCCCGGGACGGATTGAGCCGTTGAGCAGGCTGTTGGACGGGGCGAAGCTGGCGTCGGTGACCGCGATGTCAAACACCTGGTTCACGAAACTTGGTGGCACGGTGACCACGCCTTCGATGGTGTCTTTCGAGGCGGCCGTGAAAGGAACTGGAGAATAGTTTCGAACCGCGAGCGTGCCGTCAGCATTCAGAATTGCGTCGACCGCCGCAAGCGCGCCGGAAGTCACGCAGGAAAAGCTTTGCGGTGAGCAGACCGGATCGTAAGTTGTCGACGAGTTGGCTGTGATGGCGACGGAGCCGCGGTAAGCGGTCTGCAGCGTAAAGCTCTGAGCCGAAGCGGAAACGTTGCTCACTTCCCCGTAGAGATCGTCGATATGGGCCAGTTGGCCGCTCGCAAGGTCAGTTGTGCTGGACGGTGCCTGCAGTATGGTAGCTGTGAGCACGTTCGGGGCAGCCAGATTTACTGCTGAAATAGACTGGCCGCTCGCAGTGATAGCGTTCGGGATATTCACATCCAGGGCCAAGCCCAGCTTCTCGCCACTGGTGACCGTGAGCGGAAACGCACCGGAACTGGCGGTAACGGTGCCGGCGGAGCCCGCCACTTGCAGCAATCCGGAGCAGCCGGCAACTGCCGAAGAGGGCTGCGTGCAGAACGTAAGCAAAACATCCGAGAACGTCACGGCGAGACCGTTGTATGTCCCTGCGGGGACCGACACGGCAGCCGAGAGGAGTGCCGAATCGCTTTGCAAACGCGTGAATTCAGCAACGTAGCTGCCGGTGGTTCCGGAGACCAAGCCCACGTTGACTGCGCTACCCGAGGAAGGAGTCAGCGAAACACCCGTCACTGTGGCCCGGAATGTCAGAATGGAAAGACGCGCCGAAGGCGATGGCGGAATCGCACGCAAGGTGAGCGAAAGCGTGGCGTTGCCGGTGCCACCGCCGCCTCCACCGCTCTGCGGAACCCCACTGCATGCGCATAGGGAAAGGATTAACGAGGACGAAAGCAAGCTGAATAGGATTCGATTCATCAATTAGCCCTGGGGACGACTATACGAAGGCGAGGATGCGCGTCATCACCGTGTATAGACTCCGCGTAGCAGACTCTTATTCCCACGGTTTGGGTACACGGACGGCAACCGGCAAGACGGAAGGATGCGGCCGCGATCTCGTGCTTACCACCTGAAGCAAAACGTCGGCAGGCTGGAGGAGAAGGTTTGTGGAGGTCGCCCATTGGCGTAGCTTTCTTGCCTGCTGAATCAAGACCCAGGCAAATGAAATTTCTGCAGACGTACCGCTTGTCGCAGTCTTAGGAGCGACCGCAAGAGATGCATGCGGCGGTCTCGTGTTCGAGATGAATTGAAGGGCTAGATCAGGATGCTCTTACCTCTTCTCGAATATCAGGAAGTAATGATAAGGAAGAAACTGAAAATCCCTAACGAATTTAAAGCCGGCTAGTTCTGCTTCGCTGACGACCTGCGAACGCGGCACCAGCTGCTCCGGTTTATGCGGCGCATGCGGGCTGTCGGGAGGATAATCGATGATCGCCACGCGGCCATGTCGCTTGAGCGCCGGGGAGAGCTTGCGATAGAAGCTAACGCGTTGCTCAATGTGGTGCGTGGTATCGCAGAAAAACGCCAAGTCAACGGAGTTCGCGGGCAACATCGGATCGTCCGGCCGAGAAACGATTGTGACGATATTGTGCAGGCCTTCGTGGTCGGCGCGTTCATTGAGATACGCGAGGATATCGGCGGCGACATCCACGGCATAGACTTTACCGTCGGGTGCCACAGCTTGAGCCAACCGGCGGCTGAAATAGCCGCTTCCGGCGCCAATGTCGGCGACGACATCGTGGTTTTGCAAATCCAGTGCTTTGACGACCTGGTCCGGCTTTTGCCATTCGTCCCGCTGCGCACGTTCCATCGAGTCGATGCGATCCTGCAGCGGGCGGTCCTGAGACCGCGGAGGCATGGTCGTCTGTTGTGCATTCGCGATCGCCGACATAAGCAGTATCGACCACAGAGGAGCAGCTATCCTGGCCCAAAACGTTTGATCACGCATAAATGATTCTCCCCGACAACATTTAATGATCGAACAGTCTACTTCGCGAGGATTCTTTCTACATCCGTGCAAGCCATATGCATAGATTTCAGCTTTTTGCCGTACTCCGTGAGTCCGAGCTTTCCAGGCACGATTTGGTGACATGTGGTGCAACCGAATTGTTGGAATCGCGCGGCTTTATGCTTTTCTTCGGCGGTGCGGTTTACGGCCTTCACCTGGGCGATGACGTTCATCGAGGTAAGCAGCGAGATGCAACCCTCAAAATCTTTGCCGACCTCCTTGCCTCGATCGTTGAATCCGAGCTTTCCGCCCGTGCCCATAGTGTGACAACCGTTGCAGCGATGATGTTCAAAGACATATGCGGCCAACTCATCGGGAGTCTTGCCCGAAAGATCGGCGTCCTCCTGAGTCTTCGCGCCGCGAGTCGATTGGTCCTGAAAATTCGGTTCGCTGGTTGTGGCCGAGGACGGGAAATGATCCAGACTGGCTGACGAAAAAGCAGCCAAGCCAAAACTGCAACCAAGGGTCGCGAGAATGGCGAAGGCTCGCCGCCGTCCCCGGAAGAATGACTTGAGATGCTCAACGATACCGTGAGTGAAATTGCTCCTGGCGTTCATTTTTTCCTTTCTATGAATTGATTTATGCGTCCTCAGGAACGTATACGGCGGCTGTATGTATGCGTTTTTCGGTAAGGGTCTCGACGACCTCAACGGTGTCGCTGCCTACAACACAAATGAACAGCCGTCCGCCAGGATCTAGTGCAAAATGGTCGATGCGGCCGGTCACATTTGGCACGGCAATGGTTCCCGTTAAAACGAGCGGAGGATCGGTGCGCGGCGGGACTTGCTCTTGGGCATTCGCACGAACAACCCTCCCCATCATCGCGGCCAAGCCTAGAAAACAAATCTTCCGACGTGTGTGCGCGTTGAGCCCGTTGCTTAAACGCTCTGCAGTCCTGCTCACGAGTGCCATCAGTGATTACTCCGCCCCGAATTTTCGACAGCTTTCTCCGGAGCGTTCGTTTGTTTAGAGAAAAACTTGGGGGCGAGAAAGGTAAAAAGGCCGTTTCGCACACCGTCGGTGACGAATACTTCGCCGGCTTTGGGGTCGATGGCCACACCGGCGGGATGCACAAGATAGCTGCCCGGGCCCTTAATGATGCCGCGCGGTGGAACGTCGCCGTTGTCGTTGATGCTCCACATGCCGACAAAGCCGGGCGCGCCAGTATTCCACGGCGAGGGCAGATCGGTGTCCGGGGCCAAATCTTTCCTGGGCATTTCGAGCGCATACGGCGGGTGGTTTTCGTTGTTGATGGCTGCGACAAAAACGTTTCCGAGCTTTGGGTCGATTGCCAGTTGCCATGGGCGAACGATTCCCGTGCGCGGTCCCGCGATGACTCCGTGGGGAGGGACATCTCCATCATCAGTGCGGCCGAAGATAAACAATCCGGTCGTGCCTCCGCGAACACTCGAAGCGCTGGCTGCGACAATGCGGTCATGAACCGGATCGACGGCGACGCCGACGATAAAGAGCAAGCCAGTCTTTGGTCCGGCAATAATGCGTTTTGGCGGCACGTCGCCGTCGGCATCTCGTGCAAAGACCAGCAGGCTGCGACTGCTCGTGTCGGCCACGATGATCTCGCCGTTTTTCTCGTCCACAGCGAGTGTGTGTGGACGAACGAGATGCGTTTTGGGACCCTGGATCGAGCGGATGGGCGGCTCTTCGCCGCTTGCTTGGCCTCGGAAAGTCAACACGGCTGCGCCGAGCGCCACCGGCACGACCACCTCGTCGTGTGTGGCATCGTAAGCCAGTCCATGCATCGTTCTGCTCAAGTGGGTAGACTGCCCTTCGATAATTCGTACCGGATTCACATTTCCGTTTGCCGACCTGGCAAACGCCGCAATGCGCGGCTGGCTTACTCAATTCGGTACTAAAAGCTGATCGCGTTTGGAATCGTAAGCAACGGCGTACGGATTGCCGAAGCCGCCGGTGGGCGTGCCTTGCGGGGCGTTGCGAATGATGCGTTTCGGAGTCACGTTGCCGTTGGCCGTTCGCGAGTAAACCGCCGCGGTGTGATCGCCATAATTGGCGACCCAAATTTCATCATTCTTGACGTCAATCGCAACACCCATGGGGCTTACGATTCCGGTGCCAGGGCCGCGGATGATTCGTACGGGCGCAGCGTCGCCGGATGCCGAGCGACGAAATATGAGAATGGAGTTATCGCCATTGTCGGCGACCGCGATCTCATTGTGCTCGGTGTCGACGTCAATTCCCATGGGCCAGTTCAACCGAGTGTGCTGGCCTTGGATGGTACGCAGTGGTTTCGCGTTGGTTTCGGCCGTGTCTTGAAACACGGTAAGGGAAGGCGGCAGGAAATGGCCACCGACAGACTGCGCACGGCTGGACACGCCGGCATCGTAAGCAGAGTAGGAGGCTATGACGGAAGAATTCCCGTGGTTCGCGACGACCAGTTCGTGATGCTTCGCGTCCCAGTGAATGCCGTGCGGATCCGCCAAGCCCGTATCAGGACCCTCGATGATGCGTAGCGGAGCTTCCAATCCCTCGGCTTCGCGGCGGTAAATGGCGACCATGCTGAGTTGCTGAACGGAAATCGCAAATTGATCCGCTGCGGGATTCAGCGAAAGGCCCCACGCTTGATGGGGAACGTACAACCGGCGCTTGGGCTTAATGTCGCCGTGAGCGTCATCGTTGAATACCACGATGCGATCGTCAAGGTCGTTATTCACCGCATAAAGCTCGCGGTGTGCCGGGTCGAAGGTGACTCCGGCAATGTAGCCTATTTGGGAATCAGGACCGATGATCTGACGAAGAGGAGAGGTAATCGAGGAACTACTATTGCCGCCGGCGCGATCATACACCAGAACGCTCTTGCGGTTTTCGTCGCTCATCGCGATGCGGTTATTTACAGAGTCGAGGGCGATTCCGTTGAATGTGGGATACGGATCAGTCACCAGCCGAACCGGGGGAAGCTCGCCGCTGATCGACGATAATTCTTCGAAAGGTTCCGGCTCATCAAACTGCGGAGCAAGACACATCTGCACCGGGAGAGAAGCAGCCAGCATGGCCCCGGAAACTCCAGAAGGGAGGTGTCGCGATTCTTTGTCTGAGCGGAGCGTGAAGAGGGAGAATATGGCAGAAAAGGAAACCAGGACAACGCAACGCCACAAGAGTCGTCCAATCCCGTTCAAAGTGCACCGCCTCTAGCGCCACACATGACGCTCCGACCGATCCCGCAGCAGAAGAGCGAGCCGCGAACCGGCACATACGGAGTGCCTCCCACGGCAAGAAAGATGCTAATTTGCCCTCAAGTCCGCAACCTGTACTAGCCTCGCACGAGCCAGAATCGGATCCAGGATTCGTTCTTGCTCGTCATCGAGCGGCACCAGCGGGAGCCGTAACTCTGGAGAATCGAGAAGACCTAACCGGCTCATCATATATTTAAGAGGAATGGGATTGGTGTCGAGAAAGATTGCCTGATTTAACTCGAATAGTTCAGAGTGCAGTTTGCGCGCTGCTTCGAGATTGCCCTGATCGACCGCTTCATAGAGGGCGGCAACGCGGGTCGGGGCCAGATTGCCGACAGCATTCATCAGGCCCTTTGCGCCCACAACCAACATCGGCAGGCTGAGCGCCTCAAGACCGCAGAAGACGCGAAATTCCGGCCCTAAATCAGTCAGTATTTTCGTTACGAATTCCAGATCATTGCAGGCGTGCTTAATTCCTACCAGGTTGGGGGAACGCTCGGCGATCCGCGCCACGGTCGCAGGAGTCACAGACACCGCGGCACGTCCTGGTATGTGATAAATCAGGAAAGGGAGCGCGGTGTGTTGGGCGACGGAAACAAAATATTCCACCAGCCCCCGTTGCGAAGGTTTGCTGTAATACGGAGTAACCACGAGAGCGGCATCGGCGCCAGCATGCTCCGCTCGTTTGGTGAGCTCAACTGTCTCGGCGAAGGACTGCGAGCCGGTGGCCGCCACGACTGGAACGCGCTTGGCAATCACTTGAACGGCAACCCTTACCAGTTCGGTTCGCTCGTCGATCGTGAGGCTGCTGGGTTCACCGGTTGTTCCGCAAACAACTATTCCGTGCGAACCTTCGCGAACCTGGCGCTCTGCCAATTCGGCAAATTTCGGCAGATCGACTTGCCCGTTGCGGAACGGGGTCAGCAGAGGAGGATAGGAGCCGCACAGAAATTTCTTATTCAAGGGGAGCATAAAAGATCACTTTCTCGGCTGCGCAAGGCGATCCCCGCGCGCGGGCCGAAGAGCAAGACGCGCTAAGCGGCGCGATTGGTCGAGAAGCCTTCGTTCGTCCCCAGAGACTCGATGGGCTGGTCCAGGCTTTCCTGCCAAAGCAGGGAACCCATCCAGATGTTCAACGGGCTATCTTGGATCGTCAATTCGTAGACGTCTTCGTCGAGGGAGGCGTGATTATGGACCGCCCAACCTGGGGCCGATAACATCAAATCGCCGGCTTTCCAGGGATACCGCTGGCCTTCGACGACGCTGAATCCCTTGCCGGCGAAATAGTAGTTTATCGCTGCGCCGACGTGGCGATGTGGCCGATCAACGATATTTTTCGGCCGTATCGTGATGGCGGCAAAGAAGTTACTGGTCGTTCCGTTGGTATGTCCGGTGCTGGGATTGTAGAGCAAGTATAAGCGGCGGCCGAGGTAGGTCTTTCCGAGAGCCGCCAACTTGTTCAACTCTTGTTGCACGCGCTTCCACGGGAAGTATAAAGGATGGTGTTTGACGACGTCTGGGCTGATCAGTTTTTCATAGGGCATAAGCTGTGCCCCATCATCCGAAATCGGGAACGTGCCAAACGGGCTCTGCGCTCGGGCATGCTCGTCTTTGAACTTCTTGGTCTTCGAGTTTTCGGCGAGCGGGTTCTCGTCGACGATGAACACCTTCATTTTTTGCAGCAGCGGAGCGTTGCTATAAGTCAAGCGAACTTGAATTTCGTTGGTGTCGTTTTGGTGTTCGTAGACCACCCACGGCGGAGTGGTCCAAACGTCGTATTGAGCGTAGTGGATATCCTTGCCATCAACCGTGGTCTGCCCGCCGCCCTGGATGCAGAAATTCACGAGAGAGGAATTGTGGCGGATCGGCAAAGTCCGCTCGCCCGGCTTCAAAACGGAAATGGAGACTTCAATGCCGGGAGCTAACCCGTCTCCAACGCCGGTCAGAGGATTTACCACGCGAGATTCGCGGCGTCCATTTGGTGGTGCAGGCAAGCTAGCCAAGCGCTCGATTTCGGCGTCGATGGCCTCTTTCGGAATTACAACCGGAGGAATGAGTTCAATCTTTTTCTCCGTTACTCCCGTGCGGTCAGCAAAATAAAAAGCTTTCGGTTCCATGGTCATGCTCCTCCGCGTGACTTTGCCACTTCCGTTGTCCGTAAGCGCGGTGAAACTTTTCGCGGTTGCGGAATCCTATTACCGAGCCCCAGAGCCAGCGCTCTTTCATAAAGTGCAATCCCCAGCGAGAGGTCAGAAACTCCCATGCCGAGAGCCTTGAAAAGCGTGAGGTCGTCGCTGGCTGTGCGCGTGAACTTGCTCGCTACAACGCTTGCGAGCGACCGCACCGCGCCCCACTCCGCCGGAGGGGGACCGAAAAACTCAATCAGCTCGCGAGAAAGTTTCTGCGCTTGCGGAATGCTGTCGGTAACCAGCTGCGTTGCCCGAGCGATGACGTCGCCCGAGACTTCCGCACGGCTCGGCACAATCGCGCCGATCGAATTGATGTGTGCGCCCGCGTCTACCATATCGGCGCTGAGTACCGGCTCGGTCGAACGAGTTACGATGGTGATGATGGACGCACCATTCACCGCTTCGCGCACGCTGGAAGACGCAACCGTCTCCACTTCGAATTCGTTTCTTACGCGCTCGACAAATTGAGTGCGGTGCTCCGCATTGGGACTAAAGATCCGGATTCGACGAACCGGACGCACCGCCAGCACGGCGGCCACTTGCGTAATCGCCTGTTTGCCAGTCCCAATGATTGCGAATTCATTGGACTCGGGCGAAGCCAGAAAGCGCGTCGCTACGCCGCAAGCCGCGGCGGTCCGCAATTGCCCGAGGGCAAAAGCTTCCACGATGGCTTTGAGCTCTCCGCTGTTACTGTCAAACAAAACCAGCAGGGGCGTGGCTCCATTCTTGGTGTGGGGCCAAGTCTTGGTGCCGGCATACCCGCGGCCCGGAAACACCGCGCCGATGGCATGCAGCGTGGCCCCGCCGTTCCACTCGACGTGCGTCTTGATCATGTTGTGCGCGTCGCCTTTCGCCTCCGCCAAGAGCCCAGCCTCGAGAGCGGCAATGGCTTCTCCTATATCCATCATGGAAACCACGTCGCCTTCAGAAATCCACAAGGCGGAGTTTTCTGACCCGGTCACAGCTTCATCTCCAGCGGCGACGGCACCGGCGCGGCCAGATTCAGCGCGTTTGCGATAAGGGCGTGCGATACATATCGGCCGACAAGCATTAAGACTGCGATGGTCATCGCGGGACCGAGCGATCGGATCACCGGCTCCAGTTGTGGCGTTACGTCATGTCCCTTGCGATTAATCGTCGCCACCACAAGTCGCTGCACCAGGACTTCCTGCTCGGACAGATGGCCTCTTCCGTCGCCCGCCAGACTCAGAACTTCACGCAACCAGTTTTCGCCGAATCCCAGTTTCAAAGACAGCCGCTCATGCTGTACGCGCTCGTAACGATTGTTCATCAACTGGGCCACCGTTAGCGACACGACTTCGGTCAAATTATTTGGCAACGCGTGCTTCAAGTGGTCGGTGAACTCCAGGAATGACAGCAACGCCTCCGGCTGATGGGCCGTGCACTGGAAGAACTCCCCAAGGTAGCCCAAGCGCTCGACGCGGGGTCGCAAGAAAGCTTCAAGATCAGGATGCAATTTTTCCGGCGGCAGCCTGGGAATCAAATCACTCATGATCGGTGGTCTCGATATGGCACTGAACATCTACGACGTGTTCGGCCATCACTGCTCGTGCGCGAGCGGCATCGCGACCCTGCAATGCCTCTAAGATGTTGCGATGATATCCGACAACGCGGGCGCGCATCTCCATGCTTCGTTTTGACCGGAAAATGGCGTCGCGAATCGATTCGTTCACCGCATTTACGACGATGTTGAGGACCGGATTATTTGCCGCCTCGGCCACCCGGCGGTGAAATTCCATGTCCAGCTTGCGGCTGAGTTCTCCCGATTGCAGTTCCTTTTCCTGTGCCAGAACCACTGCCTCAATGGCTTTAATGTTTTCGGGAGTAGCGCGAAGCGTTGCCAGTCGCGTAATTTCCGGCTCAAGAATCGCGCGTACTTCCGTTAGGTGAGCACTTTTCGCCTGCCCCAGTTTCACAACCGTGTTGAGCGAATCCAGCAAGGCGCGCAAAGCATTGTCGAAATCGGCCACAAAGGCGCCGCCGCCAGAGCCGCGCTTGATAGTGATCATCCCTTCTTTTTCCAGAGCGCGAAGCGCCTCGCGCAGAGCGACACGACTGGTCTGAAATCGTTCAGCCATTTCACGTTCGGGCAGCAATTTATGCCCTGGAGTGAGCAGCCCGCTAAAAATAGCTTGTCGAATCTGATCGGCGACGGCTTCGTGAATGCGCGGTCGCGCAAGTCCAGTGATGCTAAACGGAGTTTCGAGATCGGGACGTGCCATGCGGCTCCTGACCTTTGGGATAAGGCGTTCGCAAGCTGGACTGTACCATAGGGTCTTATGTTAGACCAACTATTTTTTCTGTTCACTGAGAATCAAAGTTGGGCCCGCTAACCATCATTCGTTCAAAGGGCCGGCCGCAGCACTCTCAGAGCTCTGGCCCACCGTGTTGGTTGCTGAGGTCGTCTTTGAGAAGCGCGGTTTGCGGTCGGCTGAATTTTTGAGCGGCTGGGTGAAAATCGGCTGAAACCGGCCGGCTGGGATTTTCGACGGTCGTTTCGCTCGATTACCCCGATTTCAGCGATTTGTTCGCGCTGTGCGGCATCTTGATGATACGTCAAGGAACGCTGCGACGACGACCTGCCGGCTTGCAGGAACTCGGGTTGTTGATTGAGAAAACTCTCGGATGTTGCGGAGCCGGGCCCCGGAGTGGATCGCAAGAGCGAGCAGCTGGATTTGGCCATGCATCGAGAAAGCGAATGGTTCGGATGCCATTATTTCTTGACAGCCTCCTAATGGTCTGATATTAAGCCAAAGTGCACGGCGACCTGTTACGGGCAAGCAAGGGGTGCTCCCGTCCGCTTTTAAGAGTGTCGCGCGCCTGACCGGCTCTCAAGTGTCTGCCAAGCTAGAAGGGGCCAACAATGCGAAGATTTGTTAAATCTTTGGGAATTCTGGCGAATTTGCGCGCAGGCCTAGTATTGGGCTTGCTCGGTAGTTTGACTCTATCCCAGTCTACCGATTCTTCAAATTCGCAATACCCTTTAGCGCTGACTGAGTCAAACCAACCCTGTTTGAGCCAGACGTTTTCGACCCCTTGGACCGTCGATGCTTCGGAACTTGAGGATGTCGCTGGCGGCGACATCGTTCCGGTGCGTTCCGTGGCCGATCCCTATCCCAGTCTTCACAGCGTGGCAGTGGACCCGGACAACAACCGAGTGTTGATGAGCGACTCCAATCGCGGCGGCCTCCTCATGTACGACCGAACGATCGGGAGCGGTTCCTCCGGGGTGGCGGAACCGATGACGCAAGTTCGCGGACCCGCTACGGGAATGATGTTTGTGGCCGGTGTCGCCTTGGACCCCGGAAATCACGAGCTTTTTGCGGTGAATAACGATATCGGGGATCGCATGGAAGTGTTCCCCTACGACGCCGAAGGAAATGTGAAGCCAAAGCGGATCTTATTTGTGCCGCACGGCTCGTGGGGCGTGGCATTGAACCGCCGGCGCGAGGAAATTGCCATCACCGTCGAACACGCCAATACCGTAGTTGTTTACCGTCGGGACGCCACGCTGGGAGATGCGCCGCTGAGAGTCCTTCACGGGCCGAAGACGGACCTGGGCGACCCTCACGGAATCACGTTTGATGAGAAACACAACGAGATTTCTGTCGCCAACCACGGTAACTGGGCGCCCCTGACGCGAGCGGAATCGTTAGAAGGGGAACTGAAGGGCGGCCGGTTCGATCTTCCTTCGATAACCACTTATTTAGGTGAAGCCAAGCAAGACGAGGTTCCCCTGCGCAAGATTCAGGGAATGCGCACAGATCTCAATTGGCCCATGGGCATCAGCCTGGACACGGTGCACGATGAAATCGCCGTCGCCAGCTACGGCAACGATTCCATTTTGATTTTTCATCGGACCGACCAAGGCGACGTGGTGCCGGTGCGGGTGATTCACGGAAGCCGGACGAGGCTCTCGGGACCGATGGGTGTGAGCATCGATGCGAAGAACGATGAAATCTGGGTGACCAATTACCGCGAGCATACCGCCGCGGTATTCCCGCGAACGGCGCAAGGAAATGTCGCGCCTAAGCGGCTTGTCCGCAACGCGCTTCCCGGCGCCCCAGCTGTGGGATTCGGAAATCCCGGCGCGGTTGCCTACGATTCGAAACGCGATCAAATTCTCGTTCCTAATTGAGTAAGCGTACCCAGAATTCTGGTGTTTGCCAGGCTGGCAAACGGAAACATGAGCCCGGTGAGAGTGCTTGAAGGACAAGGAACGCATCTGAGCCGCACCATGCACGGCATTGCCTACGACGCAGTGCACGACGAAATTATCGTGCCGGTGCATCTTGCCGGCGCTGTGCTGGTGTTCCGAGGCGATGCCAAGGGAGAAGAAGGGCCTATCCGCATGATTCAGGGGCCGCGCACGCAAATACTTCGTCCGGAAACGGTGACGGTGGACGTACCGCACGGCGAGATTATCGTGGGTGAAGACGGCGGCAAAGACGTCTTGGTCTTTCGCCGGGACGCGCAAGGTGATGCTGTGCCGCTGCGCATCATCCGTGGACCGAAAACAGGTTTGGACGAAGTGCGCGGGGTGGCGGTTGATGCAGCGCGAAATCTGATCGTTGTTTCAAGCTACAGCCGCAAGGGAACCACCGGATTATTCATTTTTAACCGTATGGACGAAGGAGACGTGGTCCCGAAAGCCATCATTTCGGGACCGAAAACAGGAATCGTGAGAATCCGGCAGGTCGAGGTGGACTCTGATCAAGGCAAGATTTTCGTTGCCGTCAAGAACAACACCGAATCGTATCGATTTGACTCGGCGTCGCCCTCGCCATGGAACTCCGGGGAACTTGGCTTCATCGGAATTTGGGACATTTCGGACCGCGGCGACGTCGCGCCCCGCGCAGTGATAAAAGGACCTGCCAGCGGAATCGTCTGGCCTGCCGGAGTAGCAATCAACTCGCGCAATCGAGAAATCTACACCATTGATAGCGTCAGAAACGGAATGTTCACGTATTCCGTGCCGGAGTTTTTTCGCGGAAAACCCTCCGCGGGGCAGACGGCTCTTAGATGATGCCAGCGCTCGACTTTAGCGGTAGAGGTTGCAATTCAGTATTTTCAGACAGGGTTGGAGGCAACGGTATGAAGTGCACTGGTGTTCATCTTCGAGTCATTCTAAGCCTGACCGCGTTCACGTTCTTCCTGCATGTTGTTCCGGGGTTCGTGAGCGCACAAACGACGAATGGAATGATTCAAGGTACGGTTCACGACGTCAGCGGAGCGGCGGTCGCCGGCGTCAGAGTTTCCTTAAAAAGTATGGAAACAGGAGCCTCGCGAAGCGTGAGCACCGACAGCGATGGTGCGTACGAGTTCCTGAGCTTGCCGGCAGGCGCCTACGCGGCGGAGGCCAGTCTCCAGGGCTTCAAAACGCAACTGCGAGAGGGAATTGTGCTGACCGTCGGCGCCACGATGAGCGTGAACTTCTCGCTTTCTTTGGGTGCAGTGGTGGAAAGAGTAGTGGTCACCGACGACACCCCGCAGGTCGACACGACGAGCGCTACACTCAGCGGAGTCGTGAGCGAGGCCACGATACGCGAACTTCCTCTCAACGGCCGCGACTGGCTGCAATTGGCAACTCTCCAGGCCGGCGTAATCGGAGGTCTCGAGCAGCAGTCCAGCGCGGTCTCCACGAACTCCCGCGCGGCGCGCGGGAACGGAGAGAATCTCTATATTTCTGGGAATCGTCCTACCGAAAACGTGTACTTAGTCGATGGCCTGATCGTGAACGACTACGCGAACGGCAGCCCGGGAAGCGGACTGAATGTCAATCTGGGTGTCGACGCGGTGCGGGAGTTTGCGGTTTTGACCAGCGATTACGGCGCACAATACGGTATGACCTCCGGCGGCGTGGTTAACGCGATTTTCAAGTCCGGCACGAACCAGCTGCATGGGGATGCATTCGGCTTTTTCCGGAATAGTGCTCTGGACGCGCGCAATTTTTTCGATGCGCCCGGCAGTGTGCCGCCCTTTCATCGCAATCAGTACGGGAGTTCCCTCGGTGGGCCAATCGTGAAAGACAAAACCTTTTTCTTCGGGAGCTTCGAGGGACTCAACCAGGACCTCAGCATCTCGGAGAAATCGCTCACGCTTTCAAACGACGCTCGCAACGGGATCGTTCCCAATCCGAATGGCTCTGGCAGCATTAGCGTTCCGATCGCCGCCAGCATCGTGCCTTATTTAGGGCTCTTCCCGGTTGCCAATGGGCCGGATAACGGCGATGGGACGGCGTTCTTCCTGTTTCCGGGAGCAGAAACAGGGCACGAGTACTACGCGGTGGGCAAGTTCGATCACAACTTTTCGGATCTGACGCGCTTCTCGGCGAGCTTCCAGTGGGACACCGGCGCACTTTTGCAACCGGACCTCTACAATCAAAAACTTCTGGGTTCCCCTTCGAATCACTACAACTTCACGATGTCTCTGCAACACAGTTTCACGCCAACCGTTGTGAATACGGCGCGCGTAGGAGTGAGTCGTACCTTCGCCGCGGATTCCCAGGACGTTTCTGCAATCTCTCCTCTAGTCACGAACAACAGCTTGGGTTTTTTGCCAAACCTGCCAGTGGGAGTTCTAACCGCCGGCAATTTGGCTACTGCCGGAGGTCTCGGCGCGTCGGGCTCGGATAACTTTCATTTCACGTCCTACCAGGCTTCCGACGATATCAGCAGTATCCGCGGCCGGCACACACTGCAATTTGGTTTTCTATTCGACAGAATTGATGACAATTTTAATTCCGCCAATATTCCGTTGGGAGAATGGGATTACAATTCGGTGCAGGATCTTTTGACCAACAGTCCCGCGGATTTCACGTCAGACTTTCCCGGAACAAACGGGGCACGCGGCTTGCGCAGCGATGTTTTTGGAGGCTACGCTCAGGACGCCATTCGCGTTCGGAAGAACCTGACTGTCACACTCGGCCTGCGCTATGAAACGTCGACGCCGGTCTCAGAGCAGAACGGCAAAGTGGCGACGCTGGTCAACCTGACCGATCCAACACCGAGAATCGGAGGCGCTTTTTTCAATAATCCCACCAAGCGAAACTTCGCGCCACGCGTCGGCCTTGCTTGGGATCCGACCGGAAGCGGAAAAACTTCGGTTCGGGCGTCGTTCGGTATGTACGACATACTCCCGTTGCCTTACCTGTTCATCAACCGTACCCACAGTGCGCCGTTCTTCCTGCAAGGCACGGCGCAAACACCTTCGCCCAACGATTTTCCGAATCAAGGACTTGCCTTGCTCACTCCCAATACGGCCCGCGTGGCTTTCATCGAGGCCAATCCGCATCGCGCCTACAACGACCAATGGAATCTTTCAATTCAGAGGCAGCTTACGCCCAGCACCGCCCTGACGATTGGTTATGTCGGATCGCATGCCGTGCACGTTCCACTGGGCATTGAGGATATGGATCAGGTTCCGTTGTCGCAAGTTACCTTCTTGCCTGACGGCCAACTAATGTTCCCGATTCCTCCGGGAAGCAGTTTTAAACAACAGGTTAAAAATATTCAGAGAATCAATCCCAATTTCGGGCGGATCGTCGGAACCTTGTGGAGAGATTATTCTAAATATAACGCTTTACTCGTAAATGTAAGCAAGAAGATGAATCACGGGTTTGCCTTGCAGGGATCCTATACTTGGTCCAAGAATACGGACCAGGGCTCGGCCACCTTTAGCGACAATGAATATCTGAACACGGCTGGCCCGTCCTACGCGTTCGATCCCAACCTTCAGAACGGGGTCTCCGATTTTAATATTACCCATAACTTTGTGCTGAACGGCACGTGGAATATCCCGGTTTCGGAATCGCTTCACGGTGCGCCCCGCGCGATACTGGGAGGATGGGAGCTTGGCGGAATTTTTACTGCCCACTCGGGAGTTCCCTTTACAGTGAAGTTGACATCGGATGAGGCGTTCACAGGAAATAGCCGCGTGAACAGCAGCGCCGGCGGGCAACGGCCTAATTTCAATCCTGGGCCGGGTTGTTCGACAAATCCGGTAAACCCCGGACAGCCGACTAACTATATTAATGTGAACTGTTTTTCGTTCCCGGCTCCGGGAGTACTTGGCGATCTTGGTCGGAATACTTTGCGCGGGCCGGGTTTCGCGGACCTGGATTTCTCGTTATTCAAAAACATTGCCTTCCAGGAAAAATATAAGGTTCAGTTTCGAGCCGAAGCTTTCAATAGCCTGAACCACACCAATTTTGGAGTGCAAACGACCGCCGTGTTCAACGGAAGTGGAGTGCCGTTGGCATCCGCCGGGGTCTTGCAACAGCCCACCTTGACTACATCCCGGCAAATTCAGCTGGGCGTAAAATTCACCTTCTGATGAGCGCGCGGCCCATGACCGAACGACTCACGGTTTGGGCTTTTGCCCTGACCGGGATGGTATCGTGCGCCGCTCTCGCCCGCTCCACTTCAGACGATCGTCGCTCGCAACCTTTTCCGGAGGACATTCCGGCAACACGAATGGTCATCGATCCATATCCGGCGCTCAATGGAATCGCTGTCGATCCCCAAAATAACGTTGTGGTGGCCAGCGACCCGAATCGAAAGAGCTTGCTTCTCTACGATCGTTCACAGAACAAATACGAAGGCACACAAACCGTGCCGATGCGCCAGATTATCGGCCCCGCAACCTATATCGGGATGGTCGCTTCGGTGGCCTTGGACTCGCAGCGACACGAAATTTACACCGCGAATAACGATATCGAGGATACCGTGGTCGTGATGCCGTATGCGGCCAACGCTAACGACAAACCGGCGCGCGTTTTATCGGTTCCCCACCAGGCTTGGGGCTTGGCGCTCGGCCATATGAGCAATGAGCTCGCCGTGACCGCGGAAATTTTCAATGCTGTCGTTTTTTATCGAAGAGAAGCCCAAGGCGTCGAAGCCCCAGTGCGCGTGATTCGCGGACCCAAAACCCGTCTAGCCGACCCGCACGGAATCTATTGGGATGACCTGAACGGCGAAATTGGTGTTGCCAACCACGGAAATTTTCGCGGCGTCGTGCAAAACACGGGCAGCGGGTGTTCTGCGGCGCCGAGTAACCCAGAGACGGCAAACGAGAGCGGAGAATTTCGTCCGCCGTCCATTGCGATATTTTCTTCGAACTCCAAGAATGACCAGGCGCCACTGCGTACCATCGAAGGAGATTCCACAAAACTCGATTGGCCCATGGGCATTGCCGAAGATTCCGTCCACAACACCATCATCGTAGCGAACAACGGCGATAATTCGATTCTGGTCTTCGATCGCAAGCGGAGCGGAAACGTGGCTCCCGTGCGCGTGATTCATGGAAATCGCACCGGCATCAACCGCCCCATGGGGTTGGCGGTCGACGCCAAAAATGGCGAAATCTGGATTTCGAACTATGGCGACCATACCGCTTTGGCCTTCGACAGCGGAGCTGACGGTAACGTTGCGCCGAAACGCACTTTGCGCAGCGCCCCTCTAGGCACCCCGACGCCCGGATTCGGAAATCCTATGGCCCTGGCATACGACACCAAGCGCGGCGAAATCCTGGTACCCAATTGAGTCAGCCAGCCGCGGGTGGCGGCATTTGCCAGGCTGGCAAATGGAAATATGGCGCCGAAGAGAGTGATTACCGGACAAGGATCGAAGCTTGGCCGAACGATTCACGGACTGGCCTACGATCCGGTGCACGACGAAATTGTGGTCCCCAATGCATTGGCGGACGCGATTTTGGTTTTTCGCGGTGCCGCGAGCGGAGACGAAGCACCGATTCGCGTAATCCAGGGGCCGTGCACAAAACTCGTGACGCCGCATTCGGTAAGCCTGGATCTTGAGCATGGAGAGATTCTCGTCGCAAGCCTCACCGGGAGGAGGATCAACGTATATCGGTGGAATGCGAAGGGAGACGCCGCGCCGGTTCGCATGATTACCGGCCCACAAACCCAACTTGGCCACCTGGTCGGGATCGCAGTGGACCCTGTTCAGAATTTAATGGCGGTCGCGAACTCGCAGGATATCCTGGTGTTCAACCGAACCGATGACGGAAACGTTGCGCCTCGCGCTCGCATCGCGGGACCTAAGACCGGCATCACCGATGAACCCTGGCAGATGCAATTTTATAGAGGAAAGATTTTTCTGTCGGCATCGAACCATCTTCACATCAATTTGTACGCGGGCGTTACGTTAAAGGAATCCTCGAAGGCGGTTCCGGACGATCCGTGGTTGAACCCTACGCTCGGCTTCATTGGTGTCTGGAACATTACCGATAACGGCGATGTCCCGCCGCGCGCCATGATTCGCGGACCTTTTAGCGGACTCCTACACCCGGTGGGGCTGGCCTTGAACCCCACCGACGGAGAAATTTATGTGTCAGACAGCGTCAGAAACGGCATTTTGAGTTTCCTGGTGCCGGATTTATTTGAACAAAAGGATCAGAATTTAGGCAGCGACCACAAGGAGTAGGACATGGAAAGCAGAGACTTGCGCGGATGGATTCGAGCAGCCGAGGCGTTGGGTGAATTGAAGAAAATTGATGGAGCCGATTGGGACGTCGAGATTGGTGCGGTTACGGAGCTTGGCCATCACCGCGGCGAACAGAGCCACGCTCTGTTATTCGATCACATAAAAGGCTATCCAGATGGTTATCGCGTATTATCGAACACCCTCAACACCACGAAGCGCCTGGCGATGACGTTGCACATGGATACGAACTACACCCGCCTGCAGTTCGTGAAAGACATCAAGAAACACATCACCGACCTGGAGTACCTCAAACCCGAGGTAGTCAAGGACGGCCCAATCATGGAAAACGTGATCGAGGGCAAAGACATCGATATGTTCAAGTTTCCCAGTCCCAAGTGGCATGAACTCGATGGGGGACGCTACATCGGCACGGGCTCAGTGGACATCACGGTCGATCCGGACGAAGGCTGGGTCAACCTGGGAACGTATCGTGTGATGGTCCACGATCGCGACACGCTCGGATTTTTCATTTCGCCGGGGAAACAAGGGCGCATCATGCGCGAGAAATATTTTGCGCGCGGCCAATCCTGCAAATTGGCGGTTTCTTTCGGACACGATCCTTTGCTCTATCTCGCCGGCGGAATGGAAGTGCCGTACGGAGTTTCCGAGTATGAATGGGTAGGTGGCCTGCAAGGCCTCCCGGTCCAAGTTATCAAAGGTGAATACACCGGGCTGCCCATTCCCGCTTCTTCTGAGATTGTTGTCGAATGCGAAGCGGTCCCGGGGGAAGACCACAACGAAGGACCGTTTGGCGAGTGGACCGGATACTACGCTAGCAACATGCGTCCGGAGCCGACCATGAAGGTGAAGCGGTTATATCACCGCAACAATCCCATCATTCTCGGCGCGCCGCCGACCCGACCGCCCTGTGAATTTAACTACATGCGCTGTTTTATGCGTTCCGCACTGATCTGGCAGGAACTAGAAAAGGCCGGTGTTCCGGACGTAACCGGCGTCTGGTGCCACGAGGCCGGGGGAAGCCGCCTGCTGACCATGGTTTCCATTAAACAACGCTATCCCGGGCACGCGCGCCAGGCCGGGATGATCGCCGCCTACTGTCATGCTGGCGCTTACCTTGGTCGCTACACCATCGTCGTCGACGACGACATCGACGTCACGAACAATCGAAATCATCCGCCGCAGTTGGAGCGGATCGCTCGATCCAATCATTCCCATGGCGCAGCGCGGGCACAGTTCGCGGGCTGTCATCGATGCCTGCAGGCCTTACGAATGGATGAAAGACTTTCCCCCCGTCGCCGAATCAAGTCCTGAAGTTCGGCGCGCCGCAGAAGCAAAGTGGGGCAGGATTCTCGCCGAACCCATAACGAATGGCGACGGCGCTCTTTCAGCCGAACCCGTCGGGGTGCCGAGCGGCGGCCGCGATGCCGAAAGGGAAGCTGCAACAAAAGGGAAAGTATAATGGCCGAGGCTGCCCAGCCCGTGGTGCAGATTGGCGGAGCGAACGAGTTCGGAATCTCCACGCGAAAAGTCATCGGCGCTATCTTGACCATCGTCGTGCCGGTAGTTCTTTGGTTCGCTCCGCTTAATTTCGACCTGGCTTCCAAGCACGCTCTCGCGGTCGCCGCCTTCATGATTTTCGCCTGGATCACCGAGCCGATTCCTCATGCGCTTACCGGACTAATCGGCTGCTACTTGTTTTGGGTGCTCCAGGTCGTTAAGTTCGAGGTCGCCTTCAGCGGATTTGCCGATCAAACTCCGTGGTTTCTTTTTGGTGCGGGTCTGTTTGGAATGATGGCTACAAAAACCGGCTTGGCGCGCAGGCTGGCTTATATGGTGATTCAACGAGTCGGTGCAAGTTATTCGCGAATGCTTCTGGGGATCATTCTGTCGTCTTTCCTGTTGACCTTCCTGGTGCCTTCCGGAATCGCCTGCGTGGTTATCATGGCGTCGGTCGCCCTCGGTTTGATGGAAGTTTTTGGGCTCGGACGGGGAAGCAATATCGGGAAGGGCATCTTCATTACGCTGACTTACACCGCGGGTTGTTTCGACAAGATGGTAATCGCGGGTCCTTCCACCATTCTCGGACGTGGATTGATCGAGAATGGGGCCAGCATTCATGTGTACTACAGCTTGTGGCTACTGGCGTTCCTACCATGCGCCGTGGTCACGATATTCGGCATTTGGCGGCTTGTCGCTTGGCTGTACCCCCCTGAAGACGCGGCTCTCGAGCGCGGCGCGGAATTTCTTCGCAACGAACTCGCCGGTATGGGTCCTTGGACGACGATGGAGAAGAGAGCGTTGTTTTTGATGCTCTTGGCCATCGCCCTGTGGATGACGGATCTGATTCACCACGTTTCGCCCGCGGTGATCGGGATCGGGATCGGCTTGTTCGCGTGCGTGCCGGGAGTCGGCATCCTGAATCAGGAAGACATGAAGCGTCTAAATTATCTTCCCGTCTTTTTTGTAGCCACGGCCATCAGCATGGGAACGGTGCTGGCGCAGAGCGGAGCTCTTCGCACCATGACCGCTCTGATGTTTGACTGGATGCGTCCATTGATGACCAGCAGTGCCTTTGCCTTGGCCCTTGTCCCCTATTGGACGGCGTTTGTCTACCACATCTTCCTGGGCAACGAGATCGGCATGCTCGCCACCTCGATGCCAGGTTTAATGAGTTTTGCTCATGCCAACGGAATTCATCCATTGCCATTGGGATTAATTTGGGCCTTTGCCGCCGGTGGCAAAATTTTTGTATATCAGTCCGGAGTTCTGGTGACCGGATATTCGTACGGTTATTTCAAGGCGCGAGATGTTTTTCGCGTCGGTCTCTGTGTCACTGTGATTGAGTCGCTGGTGCTTCTCTTGATTGTGCCTTTCTATTGGCCTCTCATAGGCATTCGCTGATTTGACAGCTTGCGGCACGATCGCTGTAGTCGTTCGAAATAAAAGTGGACATCGGTTACTAGGTTATGGCTAAACACCCGTTCCGATTGATCGTAGGCATTACCGGAGCCACAGGAACGATTCTCGGGGTGCGCCTTTTGCAGATTTTGCAGGACGCCAAAGTGGAAACTCACCTGGTGCTCAGCAGTTGGGGTGCGCGCACGCTGGTCCACGAGACGTCCTATTCTGTGCGGCAAGTGCAGCAAATGGCAGCGCAGCACTATGGTCCTCAAGATCAAGGTGCGGCCGTCTCCAGTGGTTCTTTTCTCACTGATGGCATGGTGGTATGTCCTTGCAGCGTGAGGTCGCTTGCAGCGATCGCCCACGGCCACGGCGATTCGCTGGTGCACCGCGCGGCTGACGTGGTTCTGAAGGAGCGGCGCAAACTCGTACTGGTGGTGCGAGAGACCCCGTTAAACGACATTCACATTGAAAATATGTTGAAGCTGTCGCGCATGGGCGCGATAATTTTTCCTCCCGTCCCGGCATTTTACAATCACCCGAAAACGATTGAGGATATTGTAGATCAGACCATAATGCGCGTTCTGGATCAGTTCGGACTGCATCTGTCGTCAGATGACCGGTGGAGGGGCAAAATGGCTGTATCCACCGAGAGCCGGTCGCCTCGCGGAACCAAGGCCAGTAAGTGAAGAAGCCTGGCGTTCAGTCGCTCAGCACCTGGAGCCTTGCGGAATCGAACTTGCATTCTGCGGTTCGGGAGCTGCCGTCGGCCGATACCGTGCGCTGACGGTGTCGTTTTTTGTTGCGGCGTGGATTAATTGCTCCTCATGAGGGAGCGCCACCAAAGCAAAGGGTTATGGCATGAGCGAAAATAAAATGTTGAGCTTTGACCCCGCGAGCATGATGCCGGCGGATGTTTATAAGCTGTTGATTGGAGCAGTTGTGCCGCGGCCGATTGCGTTTGTTTCGACGCTGGACACCGGCAACGTGAAGAACCTCGCGCCCTTCAGTTTTTTTACGGTGGCTAGTTCGAATCCGCCGGCTGTGGTGTTCTGTTCCTCGGTGCCGGGCAGGGATCGCGCCATGAAGGACACGCTAAGAAACGTGCTGGACACACGGGAATTTGTGCTGAATATCGTCTCCGAGGAATTTGCTGAACAAATGAATCAGTGTTCGGCAACGGTACCCCCTGGAGTGGATGAGTTTGAGCTTTCCGGATTGACGCCGCTGAAGAGCGACTTGGTCAAGCCGTCGCGCGTGGCCGAGAGCCACATACAGATGGAGTGCCGACTGGTGCAAGTTGTCGTGGTGAGCGATAAACCGATGGGCGGGAATTTAGTCATTGGTGAAGTGTTGCGATTTCATGTCGCCGAAGATGTTATGAACAATTTTCAGATCGATCCCGACAAACTGCGCGCCATCGGGCGCATGGCAGGACTGACGTACGCCGCACGACGGATCGATTCGAATTGCAGCGTCCAAGATAGGCTCGGCCGCCGGTTCGGTTGCCTGCTATTTCGCTCGCAACTCCTGAACCCACTCGCGTCCAACGCGATTTTCAAACGGCTGAATCCGGCAGCCCAATCATTTTTCTTCGCGGCGTGGTGTCAGCTCCGTGGAAACGCTTGAGTGGTATTGGCAAAAGCACAGACAAATTGTTCCCGTTCGCGTCGATCTATTCGCTTCTTGGTTTTTGGATGGCTGCAGATCTTACGGTTTGAAACGCCAGAACTGCGAACTCGCGCTTGACGCGCCAAGCCGTTGCGAACGAACCATAAGTCTTCCGAGCAAGCTCTGCTGTTGACAGCTCCGGATTACGTTCCAGAGCCGCCCACATGTCCGCTCGATAGCTCGGTCCGATCATCACCCGGTAATGATAAGCACGGTGCCGCTTCGCAAGATCCGCTGGCGAGAGAACATCGGCTAGGCGGTCACGCAACACGTTTGCGGGCACCCGTAGTACGCTGCCCTTGAACCTCGGATCTACCCCATGTCGCTTGATCTGAAATTCGGTCCCGAGGTCGAGCAGATCTTGTTGAGGACCGGTATACAGCTCCGAAAGGCGAACAAAGCGACGGTCTTTTTCCTGCCAGTGTGCCAGGGCAGACTACAGAGCGCGAACTCTTTCTGATGGTTGTTCGCTGACCAAGTGCGTGAGCCGATCAACGTTCACCCAGGAGGAATGGATACCAAACCAAGTCACCAGCATGGCCAAGGTGCGAAGGTCGGGCTTTTGGATCGCGTCGGCCGAGGCGTGAAGGAGCGTATCTTCGATGTTTGGATCGCGGGCCGGCTTTGCTGCGAAATTCATTCCAATGCCAACCATGTCGTGGGTCAATACATCTGCAGATGGATGACCAGTCAAAGCAGACATTCGTCTAAACGTCATGACTAATCCTTTTCGCGACGTCGGCGATGGTGTTGCGCACGTGCTCCGGCCAGTCTGGGTTAGCGTCCTGAAGTTGTAACCACAGAAGCACATTCTCGAGTTCAGCAAGGACTATGCAATCATCGAGACCGATGCCGCGATCACACAGAGCATAGGTGGTCAGCCGGCGAGGCGGGTCCGTTGTTCAGCCAATCGAGCCTGGTTTGCCAGCGTGATTTTTTAGGAAAAGAAAGCTTCCGGACGCCGAACAGACGGAGAACTCCGGAAGCCCCATTTTCCATCTTGTTTCCATTGAAAGTCGCTCGTAGTCAGCTAAGTGCCGCCAGCTCAAGCGTTTTCAGGATTTTATTTCAAGCTTCCCAAGCTTCAGATCTAGAGTTTGCCGGCTTGCCATCCGTGCCGTGAGTCTTGGGCCGAGCCGCGGCCCAGTGCGGTGAGCAGGCTGAATCGCAAGCGGACAAAGAGTGCGTCCCTTCCACAAGCGACATAACGGGACGGTTTAGTATCAGCACGCCTTTTCGAGCCTTCTTGAGCAATGCGAATATTTACATAACCTTTGATACAGTTATAACATCATAAGGAAATGGTCGTACGAAAACAGTCCACCGTCGCTTGGCTTCTGCTGACGTTTACATTACCCACCAAGCGGGCCAGTCAACGCGTGGAGATATGGAGAAAGCTGCAACGCTACGGAACGGTGCCGCTCGGTAATTCCGGATACTTGTTGCCCAACAATCCCGCGAACGAAGAGCGGTTTCAGTGGCTCGCCACGGCCATTCGCAAGTACAAAGGGGACGCATCCATCGTCCATGTGCAATCGATTGACAACATTTCCACGCCGCAATTGATCGGGCGCTTTGCAGAAGCTCGCGCGCGCGAGTACCAGGAATTGATTCGCCAACTGCAGGAGTTTTCTTCGCTGCCGATGCAGAAGCAGGCGGTGGGTCGCCTGAGCCGGTTGCGGGGCCGTTTTCAGGAAATTGTCGAGGTCGATTTCTTTGACAGCCCCTTGCAGAAGCGTGTGCGGGAGTTGCTGTCGCGGGCGGATGCCGCGCGTGTGGCGACGCGTAAGCCGGAAGCCGCGGCGATCCGTCCGCGAGACTACAAGGGCAGGCTTTGGGTTACGCGACCGCGGCCCGGCGTCGACCGCTCGGCATCGGCCTGGCTGATTCGGCGCTTCATCGATGCCAAAGCGCGTTTTGCGTTCGCCTCGGAAGAGCAGGCGCCAGCTGAGGCCGTGTCGTTCGACATGTTTCACGAGAGAGGCTTCGGGCATCGCGGCGACGACTGCACGTTCGAGACGTTGCAAAAGCAATTCAAAATTCGTGACCGAAGAGTCAGCGTGATTTCCGAAATTATTCACGACGCGGACCTTGCAGATGGCAAGTTTGGCCGCAAAGAAGGCTATGGGATTGACGAGGTACTAAGAGGTTGGGCGCGGCAAGGAATCTCGGACCAGACGCTTCTCGATCGCGGCATGCAGTTGATCGAAGGCCTGTATCACTCGCTCTCGTGAGGGAGTGTTCTAAACCACTGGACTTTCCGAATTGGAGCGGATCGTGTTGACCAATTGTCGTGGGTATCTGAGATCGATAGTCGTGATTTTGGTTCTGGGGTGGACGCTTGGGCCGTCCATGCTGGCCCAAACGAGTGAAGCGACCAAAAAAGTGCTCACGCTCGAAGAAGCGGTGGACTTCGCTCTCAAGAATTACCCGGCGGTGCGTAGTTCGATGGAGCGGGTCAAAGCGGCGCAAGCGGGCGTGGGGTTGGCAAGAACCAATTATCTGCCGCGCGCAGACGTGGTCTGGCAAACGAATCGCGCGACCGACAACAACATCACCGGGCTGCTTCTTCCGCAATCGATCATCGC
>WNFP01000645.1_pt1 | contig 27590 bp, 34 predicted proteins | sample 5400201 | NCBI WGS metagenome assembly WNFP01 (sample SAMN13153355, study PRJNA577476) | soil metagenome | isolation source: 115 cm saprolite under Madrone tree | place: USA:California | collected 2016-06-14 | reverse complement strand
TTTGCACCACGGGGAACGACCACGTCGCCGTTGGCGTCGAAAACATCGTCGGCGATTTCAGCCGCATAGGTCTGCCCTTCGGCCGCTGTGGCTGAATCGATCGTCTCTTCCGTTCGCACTGGAACTTTGGTGCCCACAGGCAGTACGTAGGTCTTGGTATGAATCTCGGCCTGCGTCGGATGATAGTGATGTTCGTGCGCAGCGTCGTCCGCTCTGGATGCCGCAGAGCGCCGCGTGGGCGTGGCTGGTGTCCCGCTGTTGGCACCGGAAGTTTGTGTAGCCGAACTTTGCGCCACCGGCGCTTCGTCATACTCTATCGATTTCACCTGCGTCATCAGGACCGTATGCGTCGCGTTATCGTCGCCCGCCAGGGTGATTTCCGCTGGCGAAGTCGCTGTGATTATGCCCGTTAGCGTCGTGCCATCGCGCATCAGAATGGTTGCATGTTGCCCGGAAGCCGTTTTATTCGTGCACGACGCCAGGAACAATAATGCGCCAAGAGTTGCGCTTACAAGAATGGTTCGCCATATGAGATTTGACGTGCACGTCTGTTTGCTCGAAGTCCTGAATGCTGTGTAATTCAAAGTAACCTCCGCCAAGCCATGCCTTCTTCGTTGAGGCTGGATCTAATCTTATATCAAGAACCGGAAGTGTTTGGCTGCCGATAATGCGCCATTCTCAGTCCAACGGAATTCTGCCCAGCGAAGACAACTGGTAAATCGCCTAATCGGAAACCTGAAAATCCACACATGTACGACTGCTCTGTCCAACGTGTACATTTGACGTACAATTCACCGGCAAAGAACGCGACTCCGAATCCGGCCTGCTGCGAGGATTAAAACATGATGAGTGCGTGGTACCCAATTTACGGACGCCCTGCCCATTGGCAGCGTAGACATAACAGGCCGCGGAGCCGTTGTCCACTTTGCTGATGCGGTTTCGGCGTCGCGGCCAGCGAACGATGCTTACAAGGCCTTCAGCGAACGTCAAGGATTTCGTGGAAATCCAGCGCCACCTAACCGACGTCCAGTCGCAGTTGGACAGCGAAACTGCCAGCGGAAAATCCTGGCCAACGAAACAGAAAAGGTTACAGTCCAGATCGCTTTCCGCGTGGAGAAATCAATTGCGGGCGCGGGGGTCTTTACGCCGATTGGGGACGCCCTGCGCGAGTCTGGGTCGGTCCTGGCAGATAGCATCGCATCGCTGATCACCGTTATCGTCGCCGCAATTCCATGGCTCGTTGTGATCGTGCTAGGTTGCTGGCTACTGGCCAGGTTTTGGCGCAAGCTGCGCCGAAAGCGAGCCGGATCGTTACCCCCACCGGCCACTCCTGTATCTCCGGGCCGAACAAACCTTAACTGAGCACGTACTGGCATTGCTCACCCGGCATCCCGGTCGCTCGCATTGAATCTACCGGTTCCGACTTGAGCTGCACGATTATTCGGTGTCGAGGGGAGGAAGTACTGGGTGCCTCTGACGTGTTCCTGGAGGCGGCGCAAGAGCTGTCGAAGGTCTTTGCTGCGCGTGCCAATGCGGATCTTGCTGCATCCAATTCCAGAAGCGTAACGGCGGGGCGTGGGGAGAAGATCATGGCGCACAGCAATCCAATTCGAGATTCGGTTTTGCAGGCGATCGGGAATACGCCTGTGGTGAGGCTGAGGAAAGTGGTGACGTCCTCCATGGCCGAAGTTCTGGTAAAGCTGGAGTACTACAATCCCACCGGCTCTTACAAAGATCGCATGGCGCTAGCGATGATTGAAGGGGCAGAGGCGCGCGGCGAGCTGCGCGCGGGGATGCGCGTGGTTGAGTGGACGGGAGGAAGCACGGGATCGTCTCTCGCGATGGTCTGCGCGATCAAAGGCTATCACTTCACGCCTATTTCTTCGGACGGATTTGCGAAAGAAAAGCTGCAGACCATGCGTCTTTTTGGGGCGTACTTGGAGATTTTCCCGGCCCCAGACGGCAAGCTTGTACCGGAGCTTTACCAGAGAATGAAGAGCCGCGCGGAAGAATTGGCGCAGCAGCCGGGCACGTTCTACACAGACCAGTTCCATAACGCGGACGCGATTCGTGCCTACATGGGAATCGGCACGGAGCTGGCGGAACAGGCGGGCACCGGTCTGGCGGCGTTTTGCGGCGGGGTGGGCACGGCCGGGATGATCGCCGGCGTGTCGCGTGCACTCAAGGAAGCCGGATGCCAAGCGCGCATTGTGGCGCTCGAGCCGGCCACCTCGCCGGTGCTTACCACCGGAAAAGGGGGGCCGCACCGAGTCGAGGGGATCGCCGCCGGATTCCGGCCGCCGCACCTGAAGCCCGGCGCATACGACGAAGTGCGCACGGTCGAGGAACCTGCCGCTCGCGAGATGGCGCGACGCCTGGCGAAGGAGGAGGGAATATTCGCGGGCACGTCTTCCGGCCTCAACGTCACCGCCGCGTTGCAACTGGCACAGGAGCTCGGGCGCGGCAGCACGGTCGCCACCGTGGCCGTAGATTCCGGTTTCAAATATCTCGCTGGAGATCTATACCAAAAGTAGTCGTCGTTCAGCCTTCCTAAGGTGGATTGCTGCCTGACACAAGTTTGGAGATTTGGAGATTTAGTCCATCCAAATCCTTAATTTGTGCTAAATTCCGAACAGGAGGCAGAATATGCGAATTGGAATCGTATCTGCTCTCTGCGCTTTACTGTCGTTGATTTACTCTCCAAGTTCCGTAGTGGGTCAGTCCAAGCCCGCCAGTCCACAAGCTGCCCCAGGCGTTCCTTCGGAAGCTGGACTCGCCGCCAAACTTTCGGAACGACCAAGACGCGCTGAATCCGGGAGTGGCGAGTTCCGTTTCTATCTCAAAAACGATCCCACGAACGTAGTGCGATCGTTGAGGGGCTTGGTGATCCAACAAGAAGGGGCAGGCACAACGGGAATCCAAGCGCCGGTTGGGGCGAGCCGGTGCGCTCACATTGTCATATACCAGGCCCCGACTATGGATTCCGAAATGATTAAAGAGTCTCCTAGAGCATTCGCTCGCAACATGCCAACGTTCGAAGGACTGCAACCATGTTGCAGAGATTTCCGTAGAGTAATGGCGATCCCGCAAGGGGCCCCGTTTGTGAGTCCTGGGCGAATCGGCGCACTCCCTCCGAACCCGTAACGTTGTTATACGGAATCCGGCATTAGACGTATATTCTCATCCCGTACCACTAAGCCGTTCGCAGGGTCGCCCCACATCAGTATCGGCACCGATTCCTCACAACTCTGAGTAACGCGCAACCGGAAAAGTCATGGTACGCGACTTGTCTGGTTTTCCGACTAACTGACACGACCCTTCCCTGACTCGGCACTGAATACCGTTGCTCCATTACTCCGCGATAGAATCGGACCAGTGGAGACGAACCGAACTCAATTTGGAGGTTGGACAAAATACCGGTGAACATTGAGCTTCGAACAGCGTGCGAAAAAGATTTCACTTTCGCTCGCGACGTGTACTTCGAGACCATGCGATGGATTATCGAGCGTTTGTTCGGCTGGGACCTCGCGCGTGAGGACAAAAACTTCGCTCAATTCTTCAAGCTCGATGAAGCCAGAATCATTACCGCCGATGAGCAGGATGTCGGCTGGATTCAGGAATAGGTTGAAGATACAGCCATCAACGTTGGCTCTTTTTATGTGATGCCAATGATGCAGCGGCGCGGGATTGGAACGCAAGTTCCACAGATGTTGTTGGCACGTGCCAGGAATCAATCAAAAGCAATTACGCTGTCCGTAGTAAAGATCAATCCAGCGCTCCACTTCTATGAGAAGCACGGATTTCGGATCACGCATGAGGACAAGCACAAGTTCTACTTGAGAGCTGACCCCCACTAGAGTTGTCACCACCTTGGCACCGTGCCTCTATCGGAGGCGCGTTTTCACAAGAGTGTGAAGTCGGGCGAGGTGCTCCTTCGCGCGTTCGATAAAGCCGTTTGCATTGAAAGTGGTCGCTGGCGGTTGCGGTGGATGTGGGCTACCGGCCGGACCCGGTCTAACGGCTATGGGAATTGAATCTTTTTTCGTTTGTATCCTATTGATGCTGCATGACTTAGGAAAATCAGAGGAAAGCGGAAATCGCACTTAAGAGCGTTACCTTGCTCCATGACGTGAGGAGCATAGCACGCGAAGCGTCCGCCGCCCCAGCGGCTAAGTCCAAACGCGGCTAATGGACATCTCTAACAAGTCGGCCCTGTTAAATTCTTTTTGAGCGCACCTTTCCATTCACTCGTGCGAGTAGTCTTGTTTCGTTTTCTTTGAGCCGCTGCGCAGACAACCACGGCTCGTTCCGCAATCCCTCGGTTGGTTTCGGCCCGACCCAAACATCTCTTCGATCAAGACTTCGACCCCGATTACTTCTTCGGACTCCCTGATGGGAGCGGGATGCCCAATCATCACGGCACTCACCAGTATCTTCCTCGAAAAATGCAATCTGCTGAAAGCTCGGGTGGTAATCTACGCCCATCAACACCATGTTCGGCTCCTTTCTCCCAAGCCTATGGTCGTCAAGCAACCACAGTCTATCCGGGTCAAGGAGCCGACATTAGTTATGCAATCAAGTGAAAGCAATTGACAAGGTCTCGGTGCAAGCGGCTCCTACAATGGAATTGGGAAGTCACTGGAAGAGGGCATGATAGGGTATAAACGGGGTCATGGAAGTGGGTTAGGGAGACGCCCGAGTAGGCGGAAGCGTTGATGCCGATTGCGGCGGAGGGATTCGCGTAGAGGGAGGGCGATGGGAGGAAGGAACAATGAATTAAGGACATAAGGAAGCAAGGAAAAAGGATCTCGCGAGGGGATGGGGAGGGGAGGCGCTGCCTTCGGGGCTCCCTTCGAGCTCAAGACAAGGAGGGCAAGGAAGGCCGGCGCCTACAGAGAAACGTCACACGAGGAAGCACGCCCTTGCAAGGAAGAAAAGCAAGAGGACGTGCTAAAGCGACGCCCCTACACAGGCTGAGAGGAAAAACTGGCCGCGGAACCAAAGTGGGTCGGGCTCCGTACAGAATGAGTGGGCAGGCTGGTCCGAGAAACAGACAGCTGTTCGAGAGAGACAGACAACCGTTAGGGAGAGAGGAATCATGAAGAAGATAGAGAGTTTGGTACGGGGCTGGATACCCTGGGCACTTTGTGTGGCGGTGATTTCGCTGGCGGCTGGTGCGCCCGCATGGGCGCGGGGCGAAAAGCGGACGGTCTTCGCGGAGGGCGATTTTCATTGGCAAGGCAGCCTGAAGGCTGGGCAGACCCTGGAAGTGATCAATCGAAATGGAGAGATTGGAGCGAGCAGTGCTTCCGGGGATGCGCGTGTAGAAGGCACGAGGAAAGGGAGCGATGACGACCGAGAATTGTTTATCGAGGTGGTCGAGTACCCGGATGGCGTCACGATTTGCGCCGTGTACGCGAAGGATAAGACGCCGGGGCGGTGCCACCACGGCGGAGTTTCGTCGGACCCCGTGAACTGGAGCTGGCGCGGGCACCGAGCGAAGATCAACTTCGACGTGCAGGTGCCACGCGGCGTGCGGTTCAATGCGATGACGACCAATGGAAGCGTGCACTGCGTGAACTTGGACAGCGTGGTGCAGGCGGAGACGACGAACGGCAACGTGGAGGTTTCGACGAGCGAGTGGGCTTCGGCGAAGACAACCAACGGTGGAGTGCGCGTGTCCATGGGCGGCGCTAAATGGAGTGGCGAGTTGGAGGTGATGACTACGAATGGCAACGTGGATGTCACGCTGCCAGCTTCAGCGGAATTCAAAGTGGATGCGGCCACGACCAATGGCGGGATTCACACGGACTTCCCGGTTACCGTACAGGGGAGTTTCAGCTCGAAGGCGCTCTCCGGGACGGTGGGCGGAGGGGGAAGAGAATTGAAGGTAGCGACAACGAACGGCGGGATTGAGCTGAAGAAGAGCTGAGAGGATCAACTCATCATATCCGCCGACGAAGTGCTGGAAGGGACTTGATGTTCGATTAAGCCGACCTGCCCGGCACTTCCGCGCTTCTCCCGTTCTCCACGATTGTTCTTAGAAAAAGAGCACGGGTCTAAGGACCGCCACTACAGCACCACCCGACTGCGACTTCCGCTCTCGCCTATCTGTTAGACTACCGGCCCATGAGAACACTTCTGTTGCGGGCCGTCGGCTTCGTACTCTTTGCAACATCGCTCGGATTTGCAGCGCCGCTCGCATCCGCGCAGGATGTCATTCCTCTCTATCAAGGACCGCCTCCTGGCTCCGCTGCGGAGAACTATCCGGAGAAAGAGTACTTCCCGAAAATTTGGAACACGGAAGTCGTCACCAACGTGACGAAGCCTACGCTCACGATTTTCCAACCTGCACCCGAACAAAAGAACGGCACGGCGATCGTGGTGTGGCCGAGCGGCGGCTTTATGGCTCTCTCCATCACGAGTGAAGGCAGTGACGTGGCCAAGTATTTGGCGGCGAAGGGCGTCACCGCGTTTGTTTTGAAGTACCGCCTTGCGCACACTGGCGAGGATGCGACCCAGGAATTCTCGACGCTGATTGCAGACCGGCAAAAGTTTGGGGAGATCATCGGTAAAGTCATTCCGCAATCCAACGCTGACGGCCTTGCTGCAGTTACTTACCTTCGTTAGCACGCCTCCGAGTGGGGCATTTCTCCCGACCGTATAGGAATCACCGGCTTCTCTGCGGGTGGAGAGGTCGCCGCCGGAGCTGGCTTCCAATACACACCGGAAGGGCGACCCGCGTTCGCAGCCCCGATCTACGCGGCCGCCACAAGATTCAAAGACACGGCCGTACCAGCGGATGCACCTCCGATGTTTGTCGCGGCTGCAACCGACGATCAGCTCGGCCTCGCACCCGATAACATTCTTTTGTACGAAAAATGGAGCGCCGCCCACAAATCCGTCGAACTGCACGTGTTCGCAAAGGGCGGCCACGGCTTCGGCATGCGCAAGCAAAACCTGCCGACGGACCACTGGATCGACCGCTTCGCCGAATGGCTCGACCTGCAAGGCTTTCTGAAGAAGTAGGATTGCGGTGGCACGGGCTTTAGCCTGTGCTCCGACGATCCTCCATCGTCGCTACATCTCGATCACTGTCGGAGCGCCCCATCGCTGTAGCGGCGGTTTACCGCCGCGCTAGCCGTTTTCGACGCGCGCCTTTATATCTGAGTACGCCGCATCGATGAGCCTGCTTAGCGCTGCGGGGTTTGTGGCCGTTCCCGGTCTCACCTTCACATGACGCATGAACTTGCCGGTGCCTTGCAACAAGCGGTCTGGATCGGGCAGCGCTGCGCCGTGAAAGAACCCCACGTTTACGTGCGAGGCGAATACATTGACGTAGCCGAAAGGCGCATCTCCCAAACATGCAACCGGACAACCGTCATGCAAAAGCTCCCGGACTTCGTCCCCGCAGTTTCGCATCACCTCAAACCACTGACGCGCGATGGCTCCCAATTCACCGCCATGCTCTTTCATCCACGCATCGATGGCGGGATCGCGCTCGACACCGCCGTCAAATCGCAGCAATTCCGTTCTCATCATCGCTCCACTTTCTGTTTTCGGGATCTAGGCTCGCCTAGCAACCTTACACGAGAAGGCCCCCGGCTTGTCGTGCTCGGAGGAACGAAAGGGATTAGGTCGTCAGTAGGGCCGTCACGTTTGCGGATGTACCCGTATTTTCGACTAACAGCTTGTTGAAAAATCGGCTCTGCGCGAGAATTCGTAGAGACGCGCATTTTAAGCGGCTTTCTGGCTTCTCGTCGTCGGCGGTAATGGCGCGGCCTGGAATCGGCGAGACACCCAATCCGGTGAAGTAATCGCCGGTTATGCGTTCGCCTTCTCCCGAGGCTTGCCTGCCCATCAATGTTGACATTCGCGTGGCTAAACGGAGTGAATCCGAAAATGCTGGAAAAGGCGTGATTCTGCTCACGAAATTCAACAAAACTTGGATAGGCGAATGAGGGGCTGATCTGAGGTCCTGTCTCGTCGATATCCTCATAGCCCGTCTGGACTGTCATCGCGGCAGGCCTTTTTTGACAAACCCAGCTCAGAAGAACGAGGCGCTCGGGGCTCTTTACGGGCAGCATCTTCAACATCACGGCGTCAATGAGACTGAAAATCGCCGTATTAGCGCCGATTCCCAGAGCAAGCGAGAGGACAACCGCGAGAGTAAAGCCGCGACTTCGGCCTAGTTGCCGCAGGCTATAGCGAACGTCCTGGGCGATTTGTTCAAGCCAGGTCCCACCCCTTGTATCGCGCGTTTCTTCCCTTTAGAACAGTAGGGCTGCCAAAAACTCGCATCGCCGCATAGCGAGCCTCTTCGCGGCTCATGCCGGCGGCGATGTTTTCAGCAATTTGCTGCTCGAGATGAGACTGCACTTCGTCGTCTAACCGCTGAGTCGCCCGTACACGACGGAGCAGAGTTTGAGGCCGAAGCCAGAATCGTCGAGCCCTCACCATGACATCACCACCCTACGTCGTCTCAACCACTAGATTGATCGCCGCCGACAGCCGAGACCAATTTTCCGCTTCCTTTTCGAGCTGCGCTCGGCCGGCACCGGTCAACGAATAGAACTTGGCTTGCCTGCCCGTTTCCGTTTCCTTCCATTTGGCCTTGATCCAGGCCTTTTGTTCCAGCCGATGCAAAGCCGGGTAGAGGGAGCCTTGCTGGACCTGGAGCACCTCACCCGAGATTTGTTGAATGCGCTTGGCAATCGCCCAGCCGTGTTTCGGTTCAAGCGAGATAGTCTTCAAGATCAAAAGGTCGAGCGTGCCTTGGACCAGATCGTTTGGTTTGCCCACGCTATGACTATCTACAACAGCGATTGTCCGATTGTCAAGGTATGCTGCCCTTCGCGCCAGTCGGCAATTCGTCGACGCAATCAGGCGGGTTGCACGATTTCAGCAAACAGCCACCTGCTGCGCAGTGTCTGTGGGGGCAACCACAGGCTGACCCGCGGCGGGCGATTACCGCAACGTTTGGCTCGTGTTCCTTGCCAAGGCGCGCCGGCACAGGTCAGGCGCCTTCATGCGCTCACAGGTCCGTTTGAAATCCTCAGCAGGGCGTCTCCATAGCAAATCGTCAATGGAGGTGAACACAGGGACATCGACTCGAAGTGTCGCGAGAGTGCGAAACAGCAGCGCATCTTCCCACGCAGCGAAAAGTGACTCGGCAAGGGGACGCGCTCTCCGTACCATCGGATTCCAGTGACGCCAATTTTTCGGAATGTCTTCTAGGTGAGGATATTCCGACAAAACAGCCGCTGCGGTCTTGGATCCCCATCCGGCAATGCCGGGGTAGCCGTCTGCACTGTCGCCTACCACAGCCAGATAGTCGGGAATCGACGACGGTTTTATTCCGAATTTTGCGATCACGCCAGCCTCGTCGCGGAGAGTCTCGCGCCGGCGGTCCAGTTGTACGACTCGCGAGCCCAACACGCATTGGCTGAGATCTTTGTCGGGGGTGCAGATGATAACCCGCCGAGCGCGACCATCCTGAGCTGCTTTCGCTGCAGCCGAAGCAAGTGCATCATCGGCTTCGAATTCGGTCATCGGCCACACCAGCACTCCCATGGATTGCAGGGCCTCTTCGAGAATTGGGAATTGCGACAGCAGTGCAGGATCCACGCCTTCGCTAGTCTTATAGCCCAAGTAAAGATCGTTGCGAAAAGACTCAATCACATGGTCGGTCGCAACTCCGACGTGAGTTGCTCCTCCCTCAATCATTGAGAGAACCGACCCAAGCACTCCGCGAACTGCACCAATCTCCTGACCGCAGGGGTCTTTGGCGGATGGCACGGCGTAGAAGTAGCGGAATAGTTCGTAGGTCCCGTCAATGAGGTAGATATCCATGAACTCGACGCAGTTAGCAGGCAAAGGCGAAACGAATGAACGATTCTAAGCTCTATCCATCGCTATAAAGAGATTGTTTCACGTTTCGCCAGCCAACTTCCTCCTTGATCACAGTTCGAGGATTGTTGTCTTCGCGAAGTCCAACAAACCTCGAATGTCGCAACTGATAAGCTTAGGCTCCACGAAATCACAGGATCGAGGCTTGCGTCCTGTTGAGAACGCGCAACTCAGCAAAGGGGGAGGGCCGCTCACCCGCCGCGGGGACCAGTGCGCCTTTCACCGCTTGCCGACAAATGACTCGCGGCAGGTTTTCGCGACCGCTGCGCGTTAACTTGTCCGAGTTACTCTCAATGCCGCCAATCGTCCATTTGAATTGACTTCCCCGGTTAACTTACGAGATGGGAGTTGAGATTTTGGAGTGTTCAATCACCCGTCAATGAGCGATCAATCCGGCGGATATCTTGAACGGAATACTCACGTGAGCAGGTACGCCGCACGTCATCGCGGGCGATGGTCATTAAGCCGATACTCGCCGAGAAGATCAGCAAGAATCCATGTTGCTCCGGCAATCGCGAAGGTCTCGGCGTTTTCGCTCCAATTCGTATGACTGTGGGGATCCGAAAGAACCAACGGAACCCACACGAGTAGCCCAAAGCTCACGATCATCATTGTCAGTAGGCGACTCGCGAGAAGTGCCATTCGATTCGTAAGAAGAGCCACGGCCGCGAGTGCGAACGAAACTGTCGTCGCTAACGCCCAAAACATCTGACTTGGCGGAACCCACTTCGGAACAAGATGGGCGGTAGCGTCCAGATAAATCGCCTGTTCGAGGGTAAAGGAAGCGGCACAGATGCCCAAAAGAACGCGGCCGATCCGATTAAGCGTTTCCGGTGACCATGCCGATGACAAGTGTGCATAAACGAGCGCCGCTCCGGTCAGGAGAGAAAACTGCTCGAATAAGTTGCCCCAGCTATTGTAGATCTGCGGCGCGGCGACGATTCCTGGCGCGCACAGTAAGGCGAAGACAAGATAAGCCGCACCTAGGACGGCTGCGCCTGCTTTCGCGGTCCGACGGAACTGAATCGCAGCGCCGCCGAAGATCAGGGCAGCGGATGCGGAGTAAACGATGTAACGAAGTTGATGCGAGTCGTTGTGGTCGTGCCAGGCCAGCGTGATGACGCCAAAAGCCAAAGCCGCCACTCCAAACACATGACGGCCGGGGTTCGAACTAGGCGTTAATACGGTCATTTGTTTTTAATCCCGATCCCGCAGGTTTGTTACGATGCGGGAGAGCCGATTCGTCGGGGTTCATTTGAGCAACCGGGGAATCTTAAAGGATGTGCCGAGCTTTATACAACGGGATGGATCAAGGGTGTAGTGCCACATTGCTGGAGTCTGGAGGAGCCACTCGATCTTGAAGCGTCGCGAAGGCGTCGTTTTACATTGTTTGCGTAGCCCCTTGATCAGCCCGAGATTTTAGTCCAGGAGGAGTGCGAGTTTTATATCACAGCCATCGGCTGTGAGGGTGGATGTGCTCGCCGCCTGTAGCCCATGCGGGAGTCGTCCCAAGTCTGATTAACGCGCTATCGCCGAAGTGGAATCCCGCGGGAAAGCAGACCGGGTAACTTGCTCGATTTTCCGGCACAGGACTTAGCCACGGGCACTGTCGTTCCTGCCCGACCAATTGAACTTCCACGTTAAAGTTCGTCCACGAAGGCAAGGTCGCGCTGCATAACATATCGTTCATACCATTTCTCACAAATCCAACGTCCTCCTGGGTCGCAGTTTCCGAACTCCTGCAGTTCTATGTGTGTTTGCACAAATCACAATGCTCGTGGCCCCACCCGCCAGGAACTGGCCGCCGCTTCGAGCTGGGCGGCAAACTCCGGTCGCTCGCCGGATAGTGCCGACTTGCGCCCTCCCACCAACGAGTTCCAGCTTCGTCCAGACTCTCACCTCGCGGCCTTCAACAACTGATGTCTCTCCTGCGTCGCAGTCCTCAGCGACCGCATCTGCTCCCTGAAATCGCTTTTTGTCCCAACCCCAGCTGGGGTCAAGAACTATCCAGACGTGGTACGCCCGCCACTGCGGGCTGAGATAAGCGAGCGATTCTCCACGACTCTTGTTTCATCTTTTGCGTCGCTGGTTAGAATGGCTTTCAAGGTCTCCTTGTCCAGTGACTGCGAAGTAGCGCAGAGGCAGTCATTCTCGCCGAATAAGAGCCAGAACCAGTGCGGGTCAATCTCGGCAATGATGCGGTCAAACCTTCCGTCGAGTTCAAATTTCGTATATCCGGCGGCTGAAGTCTTGCCACGACGCACGGCAGAAACAACAAACTGTGTAAAATCTGCGAGCCTTTTTGGTTTATGTGTGGGGATTCTTGTTCGCCCGGGTTCAAGTATAAATCCACATGCCAGGTAACGTTACCGGACATCATCTCTTTTCAATAGACCGACCATGTGCCCGGCGTGGCGAGTTCGATCAAATGGCGGTCCGGGTCTCGAAAGTAGAGGCTCCAGCCTCCCAATTCCCACGTCCGCTTCTCTTCCACTGCGATTCCTCTCGCTTGGAGCCACGACTCCCAGTTGGCCAATTCGGACGATGGGATAGCAAACGCGACGTGTAATTCGCCGTCCCCGTCGTGAGGCGATTGGATCGCGCGCGAAGCACCCTTCTTGAACAACAGCAGCACCTGGCGTGTACCCGCGTGCATTGCGCAACCACGCTCGCCGAACTCGGTGATGACGCTAAAGCCAAAAGTCTCTTCGTAAAAGCGAATTGAGCGAGGCACATCGCTCACGTACAAAGACGATTCAAGAATGCCATCGGTTTTCGGACGCATCTATTCCTCCTGGCCGACCCTCCGACCGTAACATACGCGCGTCGTAACGCTTGAACGCGCTTATCGTACAAGTGCCTTTCGAATGGTTGGCGCGGGCGGCTGGAGCGACGCGACGGCCGGCAGGCCGCACGACTGTGTATAATCTTTGCGATTCTCGACGTCAAAAGGGAATTCCCAATAGGATGTTGGACAAAAGTAGGGCGTCCTTGTTTCGCATCTCTGGCGTTTCGGCAGTGGGGCTCGGGCAACGTCTATCCCCGGTTTTATTTACCACAAGCTGTATCGAGTGTCAGTATACTTCCACTGATTTTGCTGATTTTCTGGCTAGTCCGAGTCCGCTTCACAAATGCCTCAAAGAAGTACTCGATGCCCCGCGGCGGCGCCATCGCATCGTCCCGGACTTAGCTTCCGAGGGCGCCTTCCCCGCAAGGCACAGGCGGGGATCGCAGTAGAGGATGTCCGCATGAAAGCAATCGTCTATTCCGACTATGGTTCACCCGACGTTCTGAAATGTGAAGAGATTGAAAAGCCGACCACTGGGGACGATGAAGTCTTGATAAAAGTTCGCGCGGCTTCCCTCAATCCGGTTGACGGGCACCTCATGCGGGCCGCGTTCCCGCTTCGGTTGATGACCGGGCTGCGCAAACCAAAAAACACACGGCTGGGCGTGGATATGGCGGGCCAGGTTGAAGCGGTCGGCAGGAACATAACCCAGTTCAAACCGGGAGACGAGGTGTTCGGAGCGTGCCGTGCGGCGTTTGCCGAGTATGCGTGTGCTTCCGAGTCAAGATTGGTCATGAAGCCCAATAAGGTGACATTTGAGCAAGCGGCGTCTGTACCTGTGGCAGGACTCACCGCTTTGCAGGGTCTTCGCGACAAAGGAAAGATTCAGCCGGGGCAGAAGGTCTTGATTAACGGTGCGTCAGGAGGTGTGGGTACTTTCGCTGTGCAGATTGCCAAGTCATTCGGCGCAGAGGTGACCGGCGTGTGCAGTACGCGGAATGTGGACATGATCCGATCAATCGGCGCAGATCACGTCATTAACTACACGAAAGAGGATTTCACCCAAAGTGGGCAACGTTACGACCTAATTTTCGACAACGTTAGCAACCATTCGTTCTCAGAGCGCCGGCGGATCTTAAATTCCAATGGCATCTGCGTCTTGGCGGGGATTGGAGGAGCAGGATCGCACGAGGGTCAGTGGGCGCGTTTGGGTGGTTCGCTCAAAGCGGTGGTGGCGTCATGGTTCGTTAGCCAGAAGTTCGTCACGTTTATTGCGAGAATAACCAAAGAGGACCTGACCACCCTTCGCGAGCTCATGGCGACTGGAAAGGTAACGCCGGTCATCGACAAGTGCTACAGTTTGAGCGAGGTCCCTGAGGCTATCCGGTATCTGGAAGAAGGACACGCTCGGGGAAAAGTAGTAATAACATTGGAGCATAACGACCGTCGCGTTTGAAATCGAACTGAAATGATAGATCGTACTGTTGCAAGGTCGCCCCAAATTTACGCAAGGATCCGATTATCTTCGTAGGGTCCGCCGCAGCGTCGATTCGTTGGTGCTCGACTGCGGCATAGTCACACTGGTCTACTTTTCGACTTTGGGAATTCCGATATTGCGAGGCAGGGACTTTACGGAGTGCCATACACATTGGCTGGTGTCCTGATTGTCGATGACGCGTTCGTTCGGCGTTCCCTGTCAGAGGAAACCCGATCGGGAAATGGATGGAGCTGAACCGAGGAGGGTGCATCGGCCAAGTTGTCGGTGTAGTCGGCGACGCTCGTGACATTCGATTGGATGTGGTATCGGAACCCGGGATCTACCGTCCGCGTCAGCAGGAACATGGTGAGGTATCTCGGGTATCAATTTGTCATAGCAAGGCGGACACGCGGTGCGCTGTTCGTTGACTTAAGTGAAAAGACGACCTACCATTTCGTGCAACAGCGCTTCTCAAGAGGGGCGAACTCATTCGGTGAGTATCGAAGAGAGTTTTCATGATCGGGCAGATCATTTCGCACTACCGTGTCATCGAAAAGATCGGCGACGGAGGCATGGGCGTGGTTTGGGCGGCCGACGATACGCGGTTGGCCCGCCGAGTCGCGCTGAAATTTTTGCCCGACGAGCTCGAACGGGATGCTTTGGCGCTCGAGCGGCTGAAGCGCGAAGCGCAGGCCGCCTCTTCACTGAACCATCCGCACATCTGCACGATCCATGACATTGACTCCGACCATGGGCGGCGCTTCATCGTCATGGAGTTCCTCGATGGCCAGACGCTCAAGCATCGCATCGTGAAATCGGCCTTCGAGATTCCCGAGATGGTCAAGTTCGCCACTCAGATTGCCGACGCGCTCGAAGCCGCCCATGCGCAGGGGATCATGCACCGCGACATCAAGCCGGCCAACATTTTCATCACCGAGCGCGGCATGGTCAAGGTGCTGGATTTTGGCCTGGCCAAATTTACGCGTACTGGCCAACTGCGCGTGGACAACGCACAGCGCTCCGTGGGCGCGCTGGCTAGCTCCACGGAAGAAGTTCTGACCGGTTCGGGGGTGGCCCTGGGCACGATGCCCTACATGTCACCAGAGCAGGTCCGCGGCGACGATCTCGATGCGCGCACGGACCTATTCAGTTTTGGAGCCGTGTTATATGAGATGGCCACCCGGCGCATGGCGTTTCAAGGAAACACGCCGGACAGCATCACGGATAAGATTCTGAACGGAGAACCTGTCTATCCCTCGCAGATCAATCCGGCGCTGCCTGCCGCGCTCGAAGCCATCATCCGCAAAGCCCTCGAGAAACAGCGCAGCCTGCGCTATCAGACCGCCTCGGACCTGCTGGCCGATTTGCAGCGGCTGAAACGCGACATCGATTCACGACGGCAAAGAGACTCTGACATCGTCCCGCCGATGCCCCGCGCCACTAAAGCCATCGACTCACTTGCCATCCTTCCGCTGGCCAACGAGACGCGCGATCCGGAGACGGACTATCTAAGCGACGGAATCACGGAGACGCTCATCAATAATCTCTCGCAGCTTCCAAAGCTCCGCGTGCTCCCGCGCAGCACTGTGTTTCGCTACAAAGGTCGCGAGATGGACCCCACGGCACTGAGCCGCGAGCTCGGCGTGCGCGCCGTTCTGACCGGCCGGGTAGTGCAGCGCGCCGACACGTTGACCATCAAAGTCGAGTTGGTGGATGTGGCCCGACAGGCGCATCTGTGGGGCGGAAACTTCAGCCGCAAGCTCGATGATATTTTTGCCGTGCAGGAAGAGATCGCCCAGCAGATCTCCGAGCACATGCGCCTGCACCTGAGCCCCCAAGAGAAAAAGAAGCTTGCCGCACGAGATACGGGGAACCGCGAGGCCTACCAAGCCTTCTTGCGGGCTCTCTACTTCTGGAACAAATGGACACCAACGAGTTCCTGGCGGGCGCTGGAGTATTGCCGCTTGGCAATTGAAAAAGACCCCGGCTATGCCCCGGCACATGCGGTGATGGCAGACTGCTATACCTCTTTAGCAGTGTTTGGAGTACTGCCTGCCAAGGAGGCGTTTCCGAAGGCGAAAGCCGCGGCGTCGAAAGCCGTCGAGATGGGGCCATCCCTTTCCGACGCGCATCTGGCGGTGGGATTGATCAGCTTGTACTTCGATTGGGATTGGGATACCGCGGAGCGGTATTTCCGCCGCGCCGTCGATCTCAGTCCCCATTCGGCGCGCGCACATTACGGGCTCAGTCTCTGGCTCTTGGTGCAGCAAAGACAGCAAGAGGCCATTCAGGAAGCGGATTGCGCCCTGGAGCTGGATCCGCTCTCGCTGCCCATGAATTTCAACGTGGGATATCTCAACTACTTTGCTGGGAACAACGATCGAGCCATCGCGCAGTTTGAGAAAATTTTGGAGATGGATCCATCATTCGTGCTGGCCAGCTTGATTTTGTGTCCGGCGTATCTGCGCAAAGGATTGCTGCCGGAGGCACTCGCCACGGTCGAGAAGGCGCTCCCGCAGTCTAGGAATTGGTCCAGTCTGCGCGCCATGCTGGCCGTCGTATATGCCGGTTCCGGCAGAGCAGGCCAAGCGAAGGAAATCCTGGAAGAACTGAAAAAAGAGGGAGCATCGGTCCCGCTGCTCTCGTATTGGGCAGCGATTATCTCCAACGTGCTGCAGGAGAAGGAGCAGACGCTCGATTGGCTGGAAAAGGCCTGCGAAGAGCGCATCGGCTTGCTTGCTCTTCTCAAAGTCGCTTCAGGGTTCCGCAACCTGAGTCAGGAACCGCGCTACCAGGCAATCCTTGAGCGCATTGGCATGCCATAATCATCTTGGTAGTACGCCACGTCCCATTCGCGAGGATTTTATCGCGAACTGACGTAACAGTGATCACACGTTGTCAGAAGCTCATCAATGAGAATCCTTAGTTCAAGTACCGCACGTGCATCGGTTAAGTTGTGAGAACGGATGGAGCGAACTCGCCCCGCATCCTCATAGATCAGTTGCTGCCTCCTGGTCTTGTTTACGCGCCGGACGAAAGCACGGAAGAGATACGACGGAACGCCTCGGACCACGTTCTGAGTGCAGTGCGTTTTCCCCTGGAGCGCGCGCGAAACACTGGCAGCAGCCTCCAGTAGAGTCGCCGCCACAGCGGGGTCAATGAACTCGTTTTCGGCATGCTCGATTGCACGGCGACCGATCTCCTCGGCAGCGTCGAGGATAGAAGGGCATATCTTCCGCCCAAGGCGATCCATAGGGCTGAAGCGGAAGCAACGATTAGGCTGCCGACCTCCATCCATAATGGGTCATCCTCAGCCCAAAAGGCGCCGGTTGGGGCGCGCGGTAACTAGGGCGACCCGCCTTCCGGTTGGTACTACTACCTATCTCACTGCTCTAAGAACTCAGGCATCCGCTCTGCATTCGAGGGCAATCTTGCCCCTGCCTATTCAGAGTGCCGGTTTCTGGAAAACGTCAATCGAAGGGGACAAGAAAGCGGCTGGCCTGGATACACGCTCGGCCTTCGAGTTAACACACTCATCGATAAAATTGATGCGAGAAGACAGGCATGGATTTTATCGGAAGATACGCGTTCCCTTAGTGCCCTGGTGCTAGAGCGTGGTTGGACTTCTCCAGCTTCGCGAGGTGGCGCGGTATTTTTTCATTTCCCTGCAAGAATGGATTCGGAACGATAGTGAATCGACGGAGAAATTAGGATGCGGAAACTGCCGGATGAACTCCATGTCCTTGAAAAACTGACTGAGTGGGGAAGAACCCAGCCGTCAGTGCGAGCGTTGATCCTCACCAGTTCGCGAGCCCGCCCCGAAGCTGCTGCGGACCTGCTGTCCGATTACGACCTTGTTCTCGTCGTCAGGGATTTACCGCGGTTCGAGAAAGAGGATGCGTGGATATCAGATTACGGCAGGCCCATTGCGCGCTGGGGTGATCAAAGCACGATATACGGATTAACTACCCTTTTCAGGGGTGTACTTTATGAGGATTACGTGAAAATCGACTACAGCGTTTGGCCCGATGCCGTGTTGGAGCGGATTTCCGCTGAAGCGCACCTGCCGGACTCCCTCGATGTCGGCTATCAAGTCCTCCTCGATAAAGACAATCGAACCTCTCGATGGAAGCTGCCGTCTTATATGGCCCATGTCCCTGGCAGACCTACGGAAGCGGAATACCTGAGCCTGATCGGAGAGTTCTGGTGGGAGGCGACGTATGTGGCGAGGAGCCTATGGCGAGAGGACCCGGTTTTTGCCAAGTTCAGTTTAGATTACCAGATCAAGTTGGAAGTCATGCGCCGCATGTTGGAGTGGCGCATGGAGATCGAGCACGACTGGCGGATAAGACCGGGCGTTCACGGTCGCAACTTGAACCGCCTATTGCCAGCGGACATCTGGGAGCAATGGTCCAGGACTTATGTCGGTTCGGATGTGGCAGAGAATTGGGTCGCGCTGTTTCGCACCATAGAGCTGTTTCGACGTGTCGCAAGGGAAGTGGGCGCCGCGCTCGGTTACACGTACCCGAAACAAATGGACGATGAGGTCGCGGCTTACCTGAACGCGGTGAGACGTTTCCTTCTGTAGCTCAATCTGGCTTTGATCGCTCCAACTCGCGCTTGACCTCACGAGCCACGAAGTCTACGAAGCGCTTCGCATCCTGTTCGAGCTCAGCCGTTGTCGAGCCGCGATGCTTCAGCCGATTCTCTCTAGCGCCACGAATAGTCGCGCGCCAAATGGGCGAGACCGTTTCGATCGCCCAGTCATAGGCTTGGTCTTTGGAAACCAGCGCCCTGTGATGGGCCGAATAAAGGATGCGGCAAGCGGTGAGGACCGCGTAGGAATTGTGGACGAACGCTTTGTCGGATCGATCCCCGGCCTTCGAGGCCAAGTCTTCCTTCAGGTAGTTCAGTTCCAACAGCAGCGCATCATTGAGACATTGGTCAGACACCTGCGGCGCGATGAGCTTCGCGTCCTTGCCCCACAGCGTTATGCCTGAACTTCCGATATTCATCCAAATAATCGGGTTTCCGTCCGATCCATGGCGGACGAGCTTTCCCGTGTAGTGATAGAAGCCACAGCATCGCGAACTTTTGTCGAGAAACTCCTGGTCAATGACGAAACGCATATCTATTCGTTGCACCCAGCGGTTGTGCTCTCCTTTGTTCTTGAACCAGTCATCCAGTTCAGTAAACTCGCGCTCGTCGAGATCTCGCCGCGTGACCCCTATGCAATCCACGTCGCTGGAAGCCTCATCGAAGGCCTCGTAGGTCAACGAGCCCCAGAGGTAAATGCCAACAAAGTTCTCTCGGAGGATGGCGGAGAAATCAGTAACCATCACCTCAAGAAGGTTGGACAGATCCTTTGGGATATTTTTTGGCAGGTTCATTTCTAGCTTCAGGATATCAGTCATCGTTCGTGAGACTAAGATAGGAATCGTGTGGCTGCAAGCCGTGTCGGCAAGAGAAAAAGAGGACTTCGGAAACCGAAGCCCCTTCGAAACTACCGCTGACGCCGGCGCCGGAATCCCACCGAATACTGAAGGTTTCGCCGCCTTTGCGCTGATGTTTCTTCATCCTGTTACCTGGCTGATCACCTGGTGTGCAGTCGAGGGGATGGTCCGGTTTCTAAGAGCACCATTCACTGGGAACGCGCTTGGAATTCTTCCGCCCGTTCTTCTGGACAAGATTTGGGCACGATTCACGTCAAGAGTGCGCGCTGAATGCCCTGCAGACATGGGAAGTAGCTGGTCATCTTTTCTCCCCTGGGTTCGGCAGCGGGTAGCATCCCTTAGGCATCCTGTTCTCCCAGATGAAGTGCGCTATTCAGCGGACGCAATGGGCGAGGTCATGTCGATCAGTTCATCGCGTCCCAAATCTGGATGGGAGCCTCCACGCATTATCCGCTGTAAGGACACCTACTATCGCCTGGAGGCTATTTCGGAACAGTCCGGAGCACGGTCTGTGCTGTAATCTGTTGCGGCGCCTCCCAGCGGGTGTACCTGGGCGCACGGTAATCGTGTATTCATCAGACGATCCCTTCATGCGAAAAGGGTAGCGTCCGCCGCAGGACGACCTGGTTCAAACGGGGGTGTAGGAAGCCAGCAAAAACGCTGGCTATCTTGTCCCCTACACGGAAGTTGAATTCCGACCGGTGTACCGCGTTACCGGAAGGGACAAGCGAGGGCGGAACGGGAGGGCGAAATTGGGACTACACTAGGAGGGAATGCCGCAGGAGGTGAACGGCCATGGCGCGAATCAGCGGGGCTGATCCAAGCAAGCAGGGGCTGTTGAGCAGTTTGTTGACGCGAATTGTTTATGGGATGACGAAACGCAAGCTGGGACACTTGGTGATGCCAGTGCGCATCGCCGCACATCACTCGAAGATCCTTTGGGGCTATGGGCAGATGGAGCAGTCGCTGCTTGGGAGCCAGCTGGTGGACGCGGGATTAAAGGATTTGGCGCAGTTGCGGGTAGCCACGCTAGTGGGGTGCCCATTTTGAATTGACATCGGTTCTGCGGTCAGCAGAACCCGGGGGGTTTCAGAGGAAAAGATGTTGGCGTTGCCGCAGTACAAAAGCAGCGCGCTGTTTTCGGAAAGCGAAAGGCTGGCGCTGGAGTACGCAGACGCGATGACGCAGACGCCGGTTGAGGTGCCGGACACGCTGTTTGCAAAGCTGCGGGAGAAGTTCTCGGACGCGCAACTGGTGGAATTGACAGCGACTTTGGCGTGGGAAAATTACCGCGCGCGTTTTGATCACGCGTTTGGCGTGGAGGCGGAGGGATTTACACAGGGGAGCTACTGCGCGTTGCCGGTGCGGGGAGCGGCAAAGGCGCAGACACAACACGCTAACTCCCGATAATGAACTCGCCATTGCTGTAGGAGAAATTCGGCCCGCTTACGCTGATGAAAAACGTGTCCGCCCGCACCAGGGTCCCCATCACAGGCGTTGACGTTGTAGTTGCAGCCCGGTTGTTGATTGAGTTTGGCACTTTCCTTAAACGTTGCACAGTTCCTTGAGAAGGTGACCGTTGACACGGTGACGTTCGAGCTGTGCACGTCGACGCTGCCACCCGTGATCTTCCTGCTCCTAGAGGCGGTGGTGGAGTCGTCCGAGGAACAAGGCGCAAAAGAGGGCAGGGAAGCAATTCACGATGGATGAGGCAGAGTTTCGCAGGATGGTGAATCGTTCTGACTTCAAATGCATCCAATTCCAAGTCGACAGAACTCTTCCACAATCAGTGATAATTCGGGATAAGGACCAGAGTGGGGTCAAACCACTAGCGCGAACTACTCATAACGCAAGGCCACCATCGGATCAACCTTTGTGGCGCGGCGTGCCGGCAGGTAAGCGGCGGACAATGCAATGACCGCCAGGAACACTGCAACCGGTGCGAAAACCAGAGGATCCCAGGGGCTGACACCAAACAGCAGCAACGACCCCATCCCGAAAGGCAGCGCCGTCGTCAGCGCGTGCGAAAGCGCCGCCGCCAGAGCCAGGCCAATGCAAGTGGTCGCACCCACCAGCCGCATCATGCGCAACAGAACCAGCTGCAGAATCGACACCTGTTGTGCACCTAGTGCGATGCGTATCCCGATCTCACGCGTCCGTTGTGCGACCGCGTACACAATCGTTCCATAAATGCCCACACTGGCCAGGAAAAGTCCCAGGCTTCCCACACTCGTGGCGAACAGTGTCGCTATCGTGGAAGGCAGCCGCTGAAACCAGAGCACGTCATCCATCACGTGCACGACGGCCAGCGAAGCCAGCTTGTTATCAATTGCGGCTGCGGTGCTGAGCACTAGCCCCATTGACGCTTGGCCTTTCCCGGCCGTGCGAACGAAGACGTCGTCGATGGGCGCATCGGCTGCAGCCGGCAAGTACACATACAAAGGTTCCACTTTCCCCAGGACCACCGTGTAGGTGTCCTGCACCATGCCGATCACCTGCGCTGGAGTTTGCGCGTCTCCCACCAGGATGATTTTCCCGAGCGCATCCTCCCCCGGCCACAGGTGTCGTGCGGTGGATTCGGTGATAATGACCACCGAGGAGCGGCGCGCTACGTCGGCAGCCGTGAAGTCACGGCCTCGAACCATGCTGATTCCGAATAAGGAAAAGAAGCCAGGCGAGATCTGATTGTCGAATGCGCGCTCCCCTGCTTTCCCCGGCTCGGTCACTGTAGTTGTACCTGCGCCCAGGAGCGGAACGTGATCCGCAAACGCCACTCCAGTTACCTCTGGAAGCGCGGAAAATCTGCGTGCCAGCTGGTCGCGCAGTGCCGCCGTGTGCGCCGTGCCGATGCCTGCATTCTCGAGGTCCGCGAATTCGATGTTGATCACCTGCTCCGTGTCAAAACCAGGAAACACTCTCTGCCCTCGCGCCATGCCTCGCGCCACAAGTCCCGCATTGACTAACAGAACTACAGTGAACGCAACCTGCGCACCAATGAGCACATCCCGTGCGCTCGCGCGCAGCTTGCCGCGATTTGCCGTCCACTGCGCCACGTGACCTTGCAACGCCTCGTGAGAATCCGCCTTGGTGCAGTGAGCTGCGCCCAACACGCTGAAGAGCATCCCCGCCGCGATTGAAACCACCATCGTCCAGGCTAGCACCCAACTGTCGGGCGAAAATCGAAAGGTAAAAACGTAGAGATCTGAGAACCGGAACACGACACGGCTCTGAATCTCTCTCCAGACGAAATCGCACAAAAGCGGCGACGCGATCAGCGTGATGGCACCCGCAGCCAGCCCGATCAGCACGCCTTCGCTCAGAAGTTGCCGCATCAGTCTTCCTCGGCTCGCCCCCAGAGCCCGCCGCACTGCCATCTCCTTGCGTCGGGCCGTGGCCCGGGCCAGGAAGAAATTCGCGAGGTTGGCACAGGCGATTAAAAGGACCATGCCGAAGCTCACCATCAGCAGTGCGGCAAGAGATTGGAATTGCGGGTTGCCTTTCTCAATGAAGTACGCCGGCGGATCGGTGTCGATTGCGGAAGTTACTTGCTCTAACCCTCGGTTCGTTTCGAACCGCTGTGCAATCGCCGTCAGTTCAGCCCGCGCCTGTCGTGCGCTGACATCTGGCCTCAGCCTTCCGACCACTCGCAATCGAGACTCACCCGCATAGTGCGCCCAGTCACGGCCTGGCTCGACTCGCGTCTGCATCGCAAGCGGGATCCATAGGTCCGGTGGCACCGGGGGTAAGCCCGTGCCGATAAAATCACCTGGCGCGATTCCAATAATCGTGATCGGCGTCCCGTACAGCAGAACGGATTGCCCCAGCACCGCGGGGTCACCGTGAAAACGGCGTTGCCACGAGGAATAGCTGAGGATCGCCACCGGTTCTGCGCCACCGTGCTTCTGTTCTGTGAACATCCGCCCGGCAATCGCATTGACGCCGAGAACCGAAAAGTAATTCTCGGAAACCAGCTTGATGATGACTTGTCGCGGTTCAACGAGATGTTTCTGACCTGTGTCGGGGAGTTGTGCGAGCACGGTGTTGTATCCGGATTCCGCAATTACTCCCTGGAAAACCGGATTGTGCTCGCTAAAATTCCGGTACTCCGGCTCGGAGAACGCTGTGCTGGCACCACCTTTGCGCAACTCCCGCTTGAGGACTGCCAGGCTCTTGGTGTCCCGGACTGCCAAAGTTCGCAGTGCGAGCGCATCATATGCGGTGAATACTAGGGTAGTGCCAATGATTCCCAGGGCCAGGGTCAGGACACTCGCGGCAGTAAATCCAGAACTCTTGCGCAGCACGCGGGCGGCGAAGTGCAAATCCCGCCACAATGTCTCGACGAAAGACTCCCAGCCCGCAGCGCGGACGGCTTCCTTCGTAACTTCGAGGTTTCCCCGCTCCAAACGCGCCGCTCGAAGCGCATCCTGGCGGCTCATGCCCTGCTTCGTCTTTGCTTCGGCGGCCATCTCCAGGAAGCCGTTTAGTTCTTCGTCCAGCTCCCGGCTGACGTGCTCTTTTCGGAACAGCGCTCGGAGTCCGCCCGCCATGCTTCGCAGCAATGACATGGTTCGCTTACGACGCCTCCAGGATTCTGGCGATGGCCGCCACTTGCCTTCCCCATTCTCGTGTTTCGCTGTTGAGCCTTTTTCGTCCCTGGTCTGTTAGGACGTAGTACTTGGCGCGCCGGCTATTCTCGGTGGCTTTCCATCCCATATCCGTGCATGGGTTCGAGCGCCAGCGTTTTCAGGATGAGCATGTCCAGAGTTCCCTGGACGAGATCACTCGGCTTGTCCGCCATAGACGCATTCCCCTTGAGGTTCAGGAGGAAGAATACATCTCTCCTACTGATTGTCAAGAGGAGAACCGCGATAGTCTTCACTTCGGGAGGCAGTAAACCAAGGAGATGGGATGGGTATTCGGACGCGGCACGACAACTGGTTTAAGCCGTAGTTTCATTCATAGCGGAGGGCAACCGTGGGGTCCACGCGCATCGCTCGCCGGGCCGGGATGTAACACGCCAACAGCGCAGCCGCGATGACCAGCAATGGGGTAATTATCAGAACCGGTAAACTGCGAAGCCAAGAACCTTGATGTGCGCCGGCGAGCATGCGAGGAATAGGCAGCGCCAAAAGGAATCCCAATGCAGTCCCTATGGCGGTAAGAAGTATCCCACCTCCGACCACCAATCTGAACACACTTCCTTTCTCCGCTCCGAGCGCCATCCGCAATCCGATCTCGTGAGTTCGTTGCGCCACAATATGCGAAACCACGCCGTAGATTCCCATAGTCGCGAGGCACAGGGCCAGGGTCGTAAACGTGCCGAGAAGTCCTCCGAGCAGGCGATCACCTGCGCCCTTTCCATCGAGCACTTGTCTCATTGTCTTGATGTTGCCAATCGGCTGATCCTTATCAACAGCCCAGATGGTCTCCCGAACCGTAGGCGTGAGAGTGGCGGGGTCCCCGCCGCGAATCACCATGACCATTCTGCGCAGAGGGCCTTGGAGGAAGGGTATATACATTTGGGCAATGTCGTCGCTTTGTCCTACGCGGTCGATGACGTCTCCCACAACTCCGACGATCTCGCGCGAATCTGGCAGGCCGGGCAAATCTGTGTACGTGCTTACAAACGTGCCGATCGGGTCCGTCTTAGGAAAGAACCGTTTCACAAAAGTCTGATTGACGATGACTACTTTTGCGGCACCTGCAGCATCAGAAAGTAAGAATTGTCGACCCCTGAATAGGGGAATCCTCATCACCTGGAAGTAATCCGGCGAAACGATGTAGCTCGCCGCGAGCGGTCGATCCTCCGGTTCAGGCACGGGCCGGTCTGCAACGTCGAAGGGAAGTCGGGGTGGAAAGGACTCCGGAAGTTGTCTTGTCACACCCGCAAACTGCACTCCAGGCAAACCCTGAATTCGTCCCACAACATCCTTGAAAAACTCAGCCTGCTTAGCGGGGTCAGCATACTTCGACGCTGAAAGAGACAAATCGATGGTGAGCACTTGTTGTGGATCAAATCCCAGTCGAGTTCGCGCCTCCCTGATCACGAGTTGCACTGATTCCCCCGTGCTGACCATCAGCACCATCGCTAATGCGACCTGACCAATAAGAATCGCGCTTCGTATCCTGGTTCTCCTCGCACCTGGCGATGCGGTTCGGGCACCCTCTTTCAGCCCCGTGTGGAGATCAGGGGTCGAGCTCTGAAGGGCGGGCATCAACGCGAACAACAGTACTGTAAGACAGGTGACTGCAATCGTGAAAAGCAAGACGGTGCCGTTGACTTCGATTTTTCCCGCAAACCATGTCGTCCGAGGCTCGAAGTTCAAACTAGCTCGGAGAAATTTCAGAACTACGACTGCCAGGAGCATGCCGAAGATGCCGCCGAGCAGCGCGAGGAGAAAGCCTTCCCCGAGCAACTGCTGCATTAACCGCCAGCGGCTGGCTCCCAGAGCCGCACGAACCGCGAATTCGTTTTGGCGAGCCGCCGAGCGCGCTAAGAATAATCCGGCCACGTTGGCGCACGCTATCAGTAGGACAAATCCAACAACGCCCATTAGAAACAAGACCGCTGTACGAACGTTCGGTTCCACCAGTATTTCCCTGAGGCCCACGAATCTTGGAGTCCAGCCCTTATCAGCCAGACTGTTTTGTTCAAAACGCTGAAGGATCGTGGCCGCCTGGGACTGGGCCTCATGGAGGCTTGTGCCATTCATGAGTCGCGCCAAAACATTCAGATTCCGAACATGCCGCTGGTCCTGAAGAAGGGACCGCGTAACAAACGACTCCGGAATCCACACTGCGCACGGCAGAAAGCTGTACTTGAATTCTGCGGGCATCACTCCGATCACTGTGTAGGTCTGCTGGGCAAGAGTGAGGGGCGTGCCGATGATTCCGGGATCGCCGCCGAACCGCCCCTGCCAAAGGTCGTAGCCGATGACAGCGTCAGACTTCTGGTTTGCCACATTCTCACCCGTTGTGAAGGTGCGACCCACGCGTGCGGGGACTCCGAGAAGCTCAAAGTAGTTGGGCGTCGCTTGGGCCGTGGCGATGAGTTCAGGCTGGCCTTGTCCGGTCATCACCAGGTCTTCGTAGGAAGCGGCCGCTATTTCCGTGAAGAAGTGTCCTTGTTCACGCAATGCGGAGAATTCCGACGCGGAAACGGGGTTCCTATCCGAGCCTTTTTCAGGATTCGCCAATGTGATTACAACTATGTGTTCCGGGTCCTTGACTGGGGGATCGCGCAGCAAAATGCCGCTCACCATACTGAAAATTGCAGAATTCAAGCCTATTCCCAAGCAGAGTGTAATGATTACGGTAAGACTGAAGGCAGGAGTTTTCCGCAAGGCACGCGAGCCATAGCGAAGATCCGCGACAAAGTTCTCGATGGAGGGCCAGCGCCAGACCTCCCGGCCGTCCTCTTCGCTCAGAGTTACATTGCCAAATTCGCGGCGAGCGGCGTACGCCGCCTCTTTCCTAGACATCCCGCCTGCAACCAGCTCCTCGCTCTTTTCTTGGAGATGTTCCCGAATCTCCTCTGAAAGATCGCCATAGAGACGACGACGCAAGAACAGTCGTTTGACCCAATTCATGAATTCACCCGCCGCTAGGACACGCGTAATCGCTTCAAGCATCCTCTCAAATCGTGACACTCATGCTCCAGATGCTTCGTTCTCTTTGCCGTCAGTTTATAAATCCGCACGCCACGATTCGTGGGCGAGATGCTCCATTCGGGCTTGACCAAGTCCGCCTTGAGTAGCCGCTGGAGTGTCGGATACCGCGAGCTTTCTTCAATCTGGAGCAAATTGTTTGACGTTCGCTTGATTTGCTGCGCGAGGACGTAGCCGTGAAGGGGCTGCCTCTTCAACGTGCGGAGAATCGTCATCTCCAACGCGCTAAGGAAGAGGTCTCGCTGCTCGCGGGTTCTCATGGATGGGAGGTGCTCTCCAGGGTTCACTCAGCTACT
>WNFP01002546.1_pt1 | contig 27592 bp, 25 predicted proteins | sample 5400201 | NCBI WGS metagenome assembly WNFP01 (sample SAMN13153355, study PRJNA577476) | soil metagenome | isolation source: 115 cm saprolite under Madrone tree | place: USA:California | collected 2016-06-14 | reverse complement strand
AGAGAAATTACAAAGCGGCACTATCGACGCAAGCCGGAAGTAATTAAGCCCGTGCGCTGACCCGGTACTACACGCGCGCAATTCGAATCGACGACGCTCGAGGTCGCGCGCATTTCACGCGACGCCTGATTGCTTGCTCATGCGCGAATGGGGGATGACGCCGCATCATTCGCCGCTGGGTTCCGCCCGAAAAAAAAGTGAGAGAGCAGATTGTGCTAATCGAATGGGGGAAGGATTTCAGTTTCTTGGAAACGATGTCTAAAAACTTGTTATTTTTCAGTGAGATGGTGGGCCGTGTAGGGATCGAACCTACGACCAATTGATTAAGAGTCAACTGCTCTACCAGCTGAGCTAACGGCCCAATATACCTTCAAACGACAAAACCCAAATCTCACCCAGATACCAATAATGGGGTGGACGACGGGACTCGAACCCGCGACGGCCGGAATCACAATCCGGGGCTCTACCAACTATCCGGTTGAGCTACGGGCGCCTTACAAATCAACAAGTTAGAGCGCCAATCGTAATGTTTCAGGCCGACGTTCCGGTCCCAAGCAAACCGAATCGGAAGTGCGCGCGGATTATATAGGAGTTTCCTGGTATTTGAAGCGGCAAATGGGTGCCCGCCTTCCATGCCGATCTCGAGTCCCCGCGAGACCCGCCGCTCAGCTTTCAACGGCGCGCTTCAGTTTCGCGAGCGCGTGATCCCATTGTCGAGCGATCATTTCCAAGGAGCGCCTTGCCTCGTCCAATTGCGCGGGTTCGAACTCCCACAGTCGTTGGCGTCCGACTTTCGTGTCACGCACCAGACCCGCGGATGCAAGCACATCCAAGTGCTTTGTAATGGCCTGCCGGGTGATGTCCGTTCCCGCCGTAAGCTGTGCGATGGACATGGCACCACCGACGCACAGCGCGGCGATCAGCCGCAAGCGCATCTCGTCGCCCAGAGCCGCGAAAATCGGTGCGCAATGGTGCAGCGACTTGTTCGTCGGTGCTGCCTTACGACGCGGCGACATGCTTTTCAATATTTTTCATCTGTTCATCCCACCCAGATGAGTTCATGCGGAATGCGGTCGCACGACGCGCCGGCGGAATTTTGTCAAAGCCCGATTCAACGACACTGAGCAAGACGCCGCCGCCGCCCTCCTCGAGCTCGAAGACAACCAGCGTCGTGGGCTCCTGTGAATAGTCGACGGCAGGATCGATGGCGGCCGGGTGCCATCGCCAAGCTAACAATCGCTCCGGCACCATGCGTTCTATGAACACCTCCATCCTGATGTGTTCGTAGCCGGGATAGGTGATCTGTCCGTGCACGGACTCACCCGCGACGAAAGATTTTCCTTTGAAATCGACGCCAAACCAATCGCCGAACTCCTTGGCGTCCGACAATGCGCGCCACACGCGAGCGAGCGGCGCCTTCAGCAGAATTTTTCTTTCAATGCGATCCGTAGATGTGCTCATATGCAACCTCCTGGGTGCATATTAGCCAACCAAGACGCAAGATGCAACTAATCAGTTGCATGATAGGCTGCGGTGCACCGGTGCTGCATGTTGGCGGGCGGCGCGCGTTGATCGGGATGCTCGAGGCCGGCGGTTGGGCGCCTTTGGCGGGCGGGGCGTAACGCCTGCGCAGAATCGCTAGCTCACCGGCGCCCCCGAGCAAGCGCGCCAATTTTCAACTTTCAGTGGTCGGGGTGACAGAATTCGAACCTGCGACATCTACGTCTCGAACGGATCGTGACGACGTAGCTGTCTTTGCGCTCACCACAACCTCACCAAAGTGGAAATTAGCTATTTGGTGAGGTAAGACAGGGATCACCCCTTACCTCACCAATTCGCATTCGTAATGACCGCATTTGTTGGCCGCGATCTCGAACTCGCCAAGCTCAAGGAGCTTGCACGCCTGAGGTAAGACAAAAAATGCTTATAAATCAATGGTCGGGGTGACAGGATTCGAACCTGCGACATCTACGTCCCAAACGTAGCGCTCTACCAGTCTGAGCTACACCCCGGCGCGAACTCGCATGCCAAATTACCCGGATTTCGCCGGCAGAGCAGCGTCTCCGACGTGCCGGGAATCTGAGGCGCGCTAGTGTAGGGGTAAGCGGGCAACCGGGCAATAAAGAGCGGCGAGAGGGCCCATCACACGGCCTTGAGGCCCGAGCGGCGGTGCATCGCGAACGCGAGCGCGACGGCGGCGAACGGCAGGAGCACGACTTCTTCCACCTTGTGCACTATCAGCGCGCCGGACAGGAGCGCGCCGAACAGGTAGGAAACCACTATCGCGCTTTGGATTTTCACATCCTTCAGACCCGATATATCGCCGTTGGCAATTGAATCCGCAATGGTTCCGACCAACTTGGTCAGCGTCGTCGTAAACACGATGGTGGTCAGACTGATCGTCTGACCGATGACGGCTTGCAATCCCATTGCGACGGCAAGCAGCAGGATCTGCAGGTGATCGGAAGGCGCATGCGCCGTATGAGGGGTCCACATCGAGTACAAAGCGAAAAACAACAACAGACCCGTCTCGCTGACGAGCAGTATCCTCAGCGCTTGTTCCTGCGCTCGGCCGCGGCGCAGAAGCACTCCGACGGCGCAACCAATGGCGAACCCGATCAGCGCGACGACCGAACCCATGGCCGACTGTGAATCGCTCTGCGCAACGTAGTATGCGAGCAAGGCAAAATTGCCGGTCATCGCCGACGCGAATACACCGCCCAAGGTGGCAAAGCTGATGATGTCCACCGTGCCCGCCGCAAACGCGGTAAGCAGGAGCATCCATTCATTGTAGGAAAAACTGGCCTTGTCCGGCATGCTATAAAGACTACAACAAGCGGGCCCGTGCCGGATCGATAGTTGCGCAAGCACGCTACGGCGCGTCTACCTCGTAACCCTTCGCGCGAAGTTCATCGAGCAGGCCGCCGGGCTCGAGCAACATGTCGACGTTCACCACCGCCACGGTGACTCCGCCGTTTTGCAAGCGCGTCTCGATCGCACTCAGCCACGTTCGGCGCATGCGGGCAATGAGCTCGGCCGCTCCCACTCCGGCGTCGAGCGCTGCGCGGCAGGCGTCGACCTCGGCAGGTTCACGCAATTTCTCGATACGCTCGACATTGCCGCTCGCCCAGGCCTGAGCGCGGTCGACCAGACGCGGCAGATCACTTTCAGCGGTGACCAGGGAAGCTGCGACACAGGCGTTCTCGGTCGCCGGCGGCAGCGTCTTGAGCGCCTCCATCACGTCGCTGACGCCGGCGATCTTGATTTCCTCGATGCGAACACGGTGTTTCTTCGCGAGGGTGCGCATCGCGGCGCCCAAGTCCAAGCGCGTGGATAGCCCCACTTGGTGGAATGCAGCCTGCTGCAAGAACGCTGCCGCGATGAGAGGCCGAAATCGTTCCCACTTGTTGGGGTCGCCGGTGTATTTGGCCCGTTGAACCGCAAAGCGAGCGTGCAATTCCGCCGGCAGGACGTCCTTGAGCCGCTTGCCGCCGGTGACCATCAATACGCTGCGCTCCGTTATCAGGAGCCACAATATTCGGGCGATCCCGATGTCGAACGGCTTCTGGACCAACACTTGGTTCGCGCCGTCCAGCACTCGTTCCACCTGCTTCGAGCGCCAGGTAATTCCTTTGGGCAGGGGCGACATGCTGCCCAAGATCCACACCTGCGCAGCACCGCGATGCACGCGCCACATGCCAGGTCCCGTGCGTTCACCGGTCACCACGAGTTCGTCCATGACCGGCGGCGGAACCTGATCCGCGCGGCATGCAATCGACAGCAGACAGACAGTCAGCAGACTTGCGGCGATCAATATCGCAGTCGGCGTTCGCATTCTCATTGCCGGTCCGCCGCTATCGGCGATCCTTGACCCGGTTCGCCTTGCCGGCCGACCGCGGCAGCGACCCGCTCGCAGTCACGCGAATTTCCGCAGATATTCCAATGTTGTCCTTGAGCGCCGCGGCCAGCAGCAGAGCTGCGCGTTGCCGGGCATTATCAGCAAGCTCAGGGCGGGCTTCCACGACTATTGTAATTTCGTCCAGGCGGTTCGGTCGCGTGACCTCGATTTCGTAGTGAGGCGCGAGGCCCTTGCAGCGCAAGATCATCTCCTCGATCTGCGACGGGAAGACATTGACGCCGCGAACGACCAGCATGTCGTCCGTGCGGCCGCTGATTTTAGCCATCCGCCGCATGGCCGTCATCGACCCTGGAAGCAGCCGGGTCAGATCGCGTGTGCGGTAGCGGATCACCGGCATGGCTTCCTTCGTCAGCGAGGTGAACACCAGTTCGCCCAACTCGCCATCTTCGGCCACCCGGCCGCTGGCCGGATCCACGATCTCGGCAATGAAGTGATCTTCCCAGATCGTCGGCCCCTCCTTCGTGCCCCCAAATTCTTGGGCGACGCCGGGGCCCATGACCTCCGACAAGCCGTAGATGTCGCAGGCGATGAGGTTGAACGCGGATTCTATTTCTGCGCGCATTCCGTCGCTCCAGGGTTCCGCGCCGAATATGCCGATGCGCAGCGACGTCGACCGAGGGTCATACCCCAAGCGCCGGAACTCGTCGAGGATGGCAAGCATATAACTCGGGGTCACCATGATGATGTCGGGTGCGAAATCGCGAATCAATTGCACCTGCTTTTCCGTCTGGCCGCCCGACATCGGAATCACCGTGCACCCGGCGGCTTCGGCTCCGTAGTGCGCTCCAAGTCCGCCGGTAAATAGACCATAGCCGTAGGCCACATGCACCGTCATGCCGGCACGGCCGCCCGCTGCCCGAATCGATCGGGCGACGAGACTACCCCAGGTGGCGAGATCGTTCCGCGTATACCCAACCACTGTGGGCTTGCCCGTAGTGCCGGAGGACGCGTGAATGCGCGCGACTCGCTCTCTGGGTACCGAGAAAAAACCAAAGGGATAGGCCTCCCTCAGGTCCTCCTTGGTCGTGAACGGGAAGCGCGCCAAATCGGCCAGCGCGCGAAGATCGTCGGGATGAACGCCGGCCGCGTCGAATTTTCGCCGGTAATTGGCATTATTTGCGTAGGCGTGCCGGAGCGTCGAGCGCAGGCGCTCGAGCTGCAGGCGTTCGAGCTCGTCGCGGCTCGCCCCCAGAATCGGCTCCATGGCCACGAGCTCTTGGATTGTATGCGAACTCATCGTAGCTCGTCCTTCGCGACTATTCGGATTTGTCCCGATCGAAGTCAGGGCGGCGCTTCTCGCGCGCAGCGGCCAACCCCTCGCGCACGTCCGCCAGCTTGAAGCCCAGAAATTCCAGCGCAAGCGAGGTGTCGAAACTGGGGCCGGCCAATCGCAGCCAGTTGTTCAGCGCATGCTTGGTCCAGCGGATCGCCGTGGCGCTGCCGGCGGCGAGCGTGCGCGCCGCGTCGAACGCGGTATCGAGTACCTGGGCGTCGGGTACGGCCACGGCAACGAGGCCGATTCGTTCGGCCTCGGCGCCCGACAGGGACTTATTCGTCAACAGGTGGTATCGCGCCTTCGCGAGACCGCAGAGCAACGGCCAGATGATGACGGCGTGGTCGCCCGCGGCCACGCCGAGCCGAGTGTGGCCGTCGAGGATGCGTGCGTTGTCCGCGGCGATCGACACATCGGCCAATAGCGCGATGGCCAGGCCCGCTCCCACCGCGCTGCCGCGGATCGCCGATACCACCGGCTTGGAACAATTGATCAGGTTATAGACGAGATCGCTCGCTTCCTTCCAGACGCGGATCAGGGTCGCTTCATCTTCGATCATGCGATTGATCATCTCGAAATCGCCGCCGGAAGAAAAGTTCGATCCTTCCCCCCGGACCACGACCGCGCGGACGGCGTCATCGGCATCGATGGCGCGCCACACCAAGGCGAGGTCACGGTGCATGGCCTCGGTCGCCGCGTTCAGGCGGCCCTTGTTCGCCATCACGAGCTCGAGTATTCCCGCCTCCGGCGCGTGGAATTGCAGACTCGAAAAATCGCGCACGTAGCGCGCAACATCTATCGCTGTGTTCACTATGCGTTTGCCTTTGAATCGGGAACCGCGTGGATGCTGACCATGGTGAGCACGTGATAAGAGGCCACCGTCTCCTGATTCTGGTTGGTGATTTCCGTATCCCAGGCAACTTCGCCCCAGCCCTTGTCGGCGCGTAAACTCTTGCTCGAGCAAGTGAGGCGAACCTTGATCCGATCCCCGGGCTTCACCGGTTTCACGAAGCGCAGCTCATCGAGGCCGTAGTTGCCGAGCACAGGGCCATAATCCGGATCGACGAACAGACCCGCCGCGGCCGAGATCAAGAAATAGCCATGTGCGACGCGTCCGCCGAACAGGGGGTTGCGGGCCGCCTCGGTCTCGTTCATGTGGGCGTAGAAGGTGTCTCCCGACAAGGCTGCGAATTGTTCGATGTCCGCGATCGTGACTTCGCGCTCGATTGACTGCAGCGTATCGCCCAATTCCAGATCATTGAATGGAATTCGGAATGGATGTCTCCCGGGATCGCGTAGCCGGCTGCCCCGCACCCAGCGACCACTGGTCGCGGTCAGGGTGTCGGGTGAACCCTGTACCGCGGTGCGTTGCATGTAGTGCAGGACCCCGCGAATACCACCCATCTCTTCGCCGCCGCCGGCGCGACCCGGACCACCGTGGATCAAGGGTGCGAGCGGTGAGCCGTGGCCTGTGGATTCCTTCGCGCAAGTCCGATTCACGACCAGAATGCGGCCGTGGTACGGCGCGAGCCCGAGGACGATTCGGCTGGCGAGGGAATCATCCGCGCAGAATACCGAGGCGGCCAAACTACCCTCTCCACGCCGGGCAAGCGCGATCGCGTCGTCGGTGTCTCGGTACGGCACCACCGTTGCCACGGGACCGAAGGCTTCAACTGCGTGGATGGCGCGCGCCGCCGGCGGATCGCGGGAGAGCAGCAGGAGCGGGGGCACAAACGCGCCGCGCGTACGGTCGGCGCCCTTCAGCTCGAATTGCTCCAAGTTACCCGCGATCAGATCAGCTTCGCCGCGCAGTTCGGCGACGCGAGACAGGACGTCGCGCCGCTGCTCCTGACTCACCAAGGGACCCATGCGCACGCCTTCCAATCGCGGATCGCCCACGACGATCTTTTGAAGCGCCGCTTGCAATGCGGCGATCACATCGCCCGTCACCGCGGCCGGCACCAACGCCTTGCGGATGGCGGTGCACTTCTGCCCCGCCTTGACCGTCATCTCGCGAACGACTTCTTTGACGTAAAGATCGAACTCCGGCGTGCCCGGTACGGCGTCCAGCGCAAGTATGCTGGAATTCAGCGAATCGGTTTCCGCGATGAAGGGCACGGCGTGTCGAATGACGGCCGGATGCACGCGCAGGCGCGATGCAGTCTGCGCGGACCCCGTGAACGAGACGGCGTCCTGGCAATCGAGGTGATCGAACAGATTCCCGAGGTCTCCGCACACCAGTTGCAACGCACCCTCGGGCAAGATCTTGGATTCGATGATGCGGCGTACGACGAGTTCGGTTAGATATGCCGTGGCGGTCGCGGGCTTTACGATGGCCGGCATGCCGGCCAACAGAGTGGGCGCCAGCTTTTCCAGCATTCCCCAGACGGGAAAATTGAACGCGTTGATGTGCACCGCCGCGCCTTCACGCGAGACGTACAGGTGCTGTCCGACAAAATTGCCGGCCTTTGACAGGACTTCCACATCACCGTCGATATAGACACGCGCATTCGGAAGCTCACGCGAGCCCTTACCGGCGAAGGCGAAAACCGTACCGATGCCCCCGTCGATGTCGATCATGGAGTCGCTCAATGTCGCGCCGGTGCGGTAGGAGAGTGCATAAAACTCTTCCTTGAGTTCCGAGAGACGCTTGGCGAGCGCTTTCAGCAGACTGGCCCTCTCGTGAAATGTCATTGCGCGAAGTTGAGGTCCGCCCACGGTGCGGGCGTGGGCGAGCACGGCGGCGAAGTCGACGCCGGCCGAGGATGCTTGCGCGATGAATTCACCGGTGGTTGCATCGCGCATCGCGACGCCGTTATCCCGGCCGCTTTGCCAAATACCGCATACATAGCTCTTCAAGTTCATGGGCTTAAATCCTCGAAATCACGCGGATTGGGCCGGTCCGCGCAGGCGTGAACAACGTCCACGGAAATGCGCGAGCACCGCTCCGGAGGCTGCGGTCACGGCTACGTCGTAAATTCCATGACGCGCGCTGCGCGATACTTCGGTGGCCGTGGCGGTCAATCGTTCGCCGCGCGGAGCCGGTGCGAGAAACTCGATATTGGCGCCCGCCGCCACCATCGCATCACCATAGGAATTGCACGCGAAAGCAAAGGCACTGTCCGCGAACGCGAAGACAATGCCGCCGTGACACATCCCCAAGCCATTGACCATGTCAGAACGCACGGTCATGGCGATTTGGACGCCCCCGGGCGCGACGTCGATGATTTCGATGCCGAGCGATTGCGACGCAAGATCGGCGAGATACAGCGACTGAACGGCCTCTCGGGCACGGCGCACCGCGTCGCCTGCGGCCAAAGGGCTCTCGTGGGCCATGCTCATCGGCCGCTGAACCGGGGCGTCCGCTTCTCGATGAACGCGGCAACGCCCTCCGTGTAGTCGGCCGACCGACCGAGCTCGCGCTGCGCATCGCGCTCGATATCGAGCTGCTCGGCGAGCGAGCGCTGCCAGCTGCCGCGAATCGCCGCCTTGGTCCAGGCGAGGCCGCGCGTCGGCGCTACGGCCAGCCCTTCAGCGAGTGCGTCTACGGTCGGTCCGAGTTCGGCATCCCCAACGCATTGCCAGATCATTCCCCAAGCGGCAGCCTGCTCCGCCGGGAGCTTGTTGCCGAGCAAGGTCAAGCCCAGCGCCCGCGCATTGCCGATGAGACGCGGCAGGGTCCACGTCCCGCCCGAATCGGGCAGCAGACCGAGCTTCGAGAAGGCTTGGACGAAACTGGCGGAGCGCGCGGCAATGACGAGATCACAGGCGAGCGCGATGTTGGCGCCCGCGCCCGCCGCCACACCGTTGACTGCCGCGATCACGGGCATGGGAAGTGTGTGCAATGCCAGCACCAAAGGCTTGTAGTACTTGTCGATCGACTCCCCGAGGTCGACGCCTCGAGCGCCGGGAGCCACCGCGCGATCGCCGAGATCCTGGCCGGCGCAGAATCCGCGGCCGGCGCCGGTGAGCACCAGAACGCGCGCGTCACTGCCGGGCAAACTCTCCAGCGCGTGCCGTACCTCACCGTGCATCTGGGTATTGAAGCTGTTGAGCTTGTCCGGTCGATTCAAGGTCAGACGAGCGATTCCGCCGTCGACACTGAACAAAATGGTGTCGTATGACATGTGCGTCCCTTGGGATTCGTCGTTATTTGTGATCGTAGCTGATTTCGAGCGTCGCCGTCGTCGGCCGAGCCTGACAACACAGCACGAACCCTGCGTCGGTCTCCCAGGGTTCCAAGGCAATATTGTGCGTCATCACGGCGGCGCCGTCGGTGATTCTCGCGCGGCAGGTCGCGCAAATGCCCGACCGGCAGGAAAAGGGCAGTTCGAGGCCTGCGCGCTCAGCGGCATCGAGCACCGACGCGTCGCTCTGCGCCATCGCGAAGCTGCGGCGCCGGCCGTCCATGACCACGGAAATGGTGGCGAGCACCGATTCGGGCGCGGGAGCCGGCGGTGCGGCGGCGGCCCCGGGCGCGGCGTCGCGCTCCTTGCCGGCGTTATCGACCGGTCGAGGCGTAGCGGCGGCAAAGCGTTCGAATCGAATCGGAGCGCTATCGTTCAACGTTTTGACGGCATTGCGAACCTCGTCCACCATGTCGCCGGGACCGCAAATCAAGTACTCGTCCGCGGACGATACCTCGGGCATATGCCGCGCGAGCTCGCGAATCTTGTGGCCGTCGATTCGGCCGTTCAGCCATTCTGTCTGTTGAGGTTCGCGGCTCATCACAAAATGCACGGAAAAGCGGTCGATGTAGCGATTCTTGAGTCCGAGGGTCTCTTCGAGAAACATCGTTCGCGAAATGCTGCGGTTGCCGTAAATCAGTGTGAAGCGGCTGCGTGGCTCACGAGCGAGAATATCCGTGGCGAGAGACAGTATGGGTGTGATGCCGCTGCCCGCTGCGAAGGCCACGTAGGAATGCTCGCGATCGGCGCTGATCGAGGTGCGGAATCGCCCCATCGGCGTACCGACGTCGAGCAGGTCCCCGGGACGCAATGTCGACGCAAGTTCGCCGGACATACGGCCGCCGAGTTGCAGCCGGATACCCAATTTGAGCACCCCGCCCCCAGGAGCCGTCACGATGGAATACGTCCGGCGCTCCTCGCGCCCCTCGATCATGCGTCGCACGGTGACGTACTGTCCCGCGTGAAAGGCGAACGCATCGCGCAGCGCGGAGGGAATCTCCACGGTCAGGCACGCGGCATCTTCGGCGATGCGCTCGACGGCGGCGACTTTCAATGGGTGGAACTCAAGCATGCGCAGTCTTCAGATGCATTTGAAGTATTCGAAAGGCTCGAGACAGGCGCGGCAGCGGTGCAGCGCCTTGCACGGCGTGGAGCCGAATTCGCTGATGCATTCAGTATCGGTCGAACGGCAGCGGGGACAGCCCACGGGTCTGGCCTTTCGCAAGATATCGCGCATGGAAGCGGCGGGCCGCTCCGGGGGCACGATGCCGTAACCTTCGAGCTTGCGCCGGCCGTCGGCGGTGATCCAATCGCTGGTCCAGGCCGGCGACAACACCTGGGTCACGACAAAGGCGCCGATTCCTGCGCTGCCGAGCGCGCGCTCAACCGAGCGTCGAATCACCTCGGTGGCCGGACAACCGAGGTAGGTCGGAGAGAGACCCACGTCGAGAGTGCCGTCGGCCTCCAGTGTGACGAAGCGAATCAGGCCGAGATCGACGATGCCCAATGCCGGGATCTCGGGATCTTCAACGGCCGCGAGTGCCCTCCACGCCAGCGACAGACGTCGGTCGGCATCGGCATTCGCAAGCGTGGGCGCGGGATCGCGATTGTCGGCGCGCACCGAATTCACCAGCGTGCTCCCGGATAGGTGCGCTGCAGATGCTGCATCTCAGCGAGAATGTATCCGAGATGCTCGCTGTGTTGGCCGCGTTTACCGTGCCAGGAATGCGGTCGATCTTTGGGTCGCCGGAGCGTCGCCTCGGCCAGTATCTCATCGATACGCCGGAGCCACGCCGCTTGAACGTCGGACAACCGCGGCGCCACACCCCGGTCAGCCATCGTCCGGTCCAACGCATCTTCGGCGAATAGTTCCACCGTATAGGGCCAGAGGTTATCCAGGGCCGACTGAACTCGCGCGTGGCTTTCGTCGGTGCCGTCGCCGAGGCGCACCAGCCAGCCGCCGCTGTAGCGCAAGTGATAGAGGACCTCTTTCACGGATTTCGCCGCTATAGCGGCCAAGCGTTCGTCGCTGGACGTGGTCATGCGCTCGTAGACTTCCAGTTGGAAGGCATCGATCAGGACCTGGCGCACGATGGTCTGGCCGAAATCGCCGTTCGGCTGTTCGGCCAATATCGCGTTCAAGTATTCGCCATGCTCGCGCAGAAAGGCGATTTCATCCTCACCGCGTCCCCGTCCCTCGACCTCGCCGGCATAGGTGAGCAACAGCCGCGCCTGACCGATCAAATCGAGCGCGACATTCGCCAAGCCCAAATCTTCCTCGAGCGCGGGAGAATGGCCGACCCATTCACCGAGCCTCTGCCCGAGCACCAAGCTCAAATCACCGAGGCGGAGCACGTAGCGGAACAGGGCCTGCGCGTCGGCGTTCAATTCCTGTCCGCGGACAACGGGTGACGCCGCGTTCACAGCGTCTTCACCTCATCGGGAATTTCATAGAACGTCGGGTGACGGTAGATCTTGTCCCGAGCCGGTTCGAACAGGGAGTCGTTCTCCGCGGGATCGGACGCCGTGATGTCCTTGGAAGGCACCACCCAAATGCTGACGCCTTCCTGGCGCCGAGTATAGAGATCGCGCGCGTGATCGATGGCCATGCGCGCATCGGCGGCGTGCAGGCTGCCGACGTGCTTATGATCGAGACCGCCGCGCGCCCGGACAAAGACCTCATACAAGGGCCACTGGCGACGATCTTCGGTTGGGTTGCTCATGGGGGACCTGCTCCTGGGCGGCAAGGGGTTACTCAGGCAGCCAGGGTTGCGGCGCGTTGGCGCTGCTTCTCGGCATGGGCGCTCGCGGCGTCTCGTACCCACGCTCCGGCGGCGTGGGCGTTGCGGCGCGCGGCAAGCCGTTCCGCATTGCACGGTCCATTGCCTTTGAGCACTTGATCGAACTCGGTCCAATCGATCGGTCCGAACTCATGCTGCTTCTTGGTCTCGTCCCAGCGCAGCAGTGGATCCGGAATGGCGAGGTCGAGGAACTTGGCCTGCGGCACCGTGAAATCAACGAACTTCTGCCGCAGTTCATCGTTCGAGAAGCGCTTGATCTTCCAGCGTTGCGATTCGCCGCTGTGCGTGGAGTTGGCGTCGGAAGGTCCGAACATCATGAGCGCGGGCCACCACCAGCGATTGAGCGCCTCTTGTGCCATGCGTTTTTGCTCCGTCGTACCCTGCGCGAGACGCATCATCAGGTCGTAGCCCTGCCGCTGGTGAAAGCTCTCTTCGCGGCAGACGCGCACCATGGCTCGCGCATAGGGACCATAGGAGCAGCGGCACAGCGGAATCTGATTCATGATGGCGGCGCCGTCGACCAGCCAGCCGATGGCGCCCACATCCGCCCACGTCGGAGTCGGATAGTTGAAGATGCTGGAATACTTGGCCTTGCCTGACAGCAGCTGATCGATGAGCTGATCGCGGCTCACGCCCAGCGTCTCGGCCGCGCTGTAGAGATACGCGCCATGGCCTCCCTCGTCCTGCACCTTGGCGATCAGTATCGCCTTGCGCTGCAGCGTCGGGGCGCGAGTGATCCAATTGCCCTCGGGCAGCATGCCGACGATTTCCGAATGCGCGTGCTGGGAAATCTGACGAATCAGGGTGTTGCGATAGCGCACCGGCATCCAGTCCTTGGGCTCGATCTTCTCTTCGGCGTCGACGCGCGCGAGGAAGCGCTGCTCGAGCGCGTCCTCATCCAGCGTCGTCGCATCTGAACTCTGCATATCCAGCGCTTGCGTGTACATACCTGCCCCTGGGAGTTGGCCAGCATGAATATTGTGATACACAAATCCACATAAATCAAACTTTTCTGTGTCATACGGCTCAACCCTACTACAATGGCGAAAAATGACTGACAAGGCCTCCACCGCTGCCGCTGAACTCGTCGCCCGCTTTCGCCGGCAGCGGCCGCTGCGCGGCGGCTCGCTCATCGTCACCATTTTCGGCGATTCGATCATGCCGCGGGGCGGAGCCGTCGCTCTGGGCAGCCTGATTGCCCTGGCGGCGCCCTTTGGACTCAACGAGCGATTGGTACGGACCGCGACCGCGCGCCTCGCAAAGGACGGGTGGCTGGAGGGGCACCGCGCCGGCAAACTCAGCGAATACCATTTATCGCGCGACGGGCGCGAGCGATTCGCCGAGGCGACGAAGCGCATCTACAGCGAACCGGACACGGAATGGTCGGGCCGCTGGACCTTGGTTGTCCTGCCGCCCATGCGCGCGGCAGAGAGGAAGGAAATCAAGGAACAACTGACCTGGCGGGGGTTTGGCGAGCTCTCGAGCAGTGTATTTGCTCATCCCGAGCTCGATTCGCGTTCCCTCGACTCGCGTTCCTTCGGGAAAGGACTGCGCTCACCGGATCCGCTCTCCAAGGTCATCGTTTTCGACGCCAATCTCGCTGACGGCGACGCTCCGCAGCGTCTGGCCGGTTTGGGCTGGGACCTCGAGGAGCTTGGGCTTCGATACCAGCGCTTCGTGAAGCGCTTCGAACGCGTCCTCGCGGCGGTGCGCGGCCCTCGCACTCTCGACGATCAATCCTGTTTCATCGTGCGCACGCTCTTGATCCATGAATACCGCCGCCTGCATCTGCGCGACCCGCTGTTGCCGCCGCGGCTGCTGCGGGCCAATTGGCCGGGAGCGCAGGCCGCAGCGCTGTGCCGGGATATCTATGCGTCAGTATTCGCAGCTTCCGAGGCGCATCTCTCGCGGGTCGCGGCGCAGCTCGACGGTCCGTTGCCACCGCCCGATGCATCGGTGATGGAGCGCTTCGGCGGGATTGGCCTCCATCCTGCTGCATAGCAAACCCCGGCCTGATCCCCCAGTAGGCGGGTTGACCGCGTCTCCACCGCCGCCGCATCGAGTCAGTCGTCGTTATCTTTCATCCTGGAATGCTTGGCCAGCAGCATGGCCGGCGGCGGCCGTGCGCCCATGGCGTCCTGCCACAGAATCAGATTGAGCTTGCCCGGGTCCGCGCGGTCCGCATGGCGAAAGTCCATTTTCTCGGACTGCGCCGCGCCCGGTGCTTTGGCCGTATTTGCCGCGTAAATCAGGCCATTGTCGCGATTCGACGCGTCCGCAACGAACGGCGGCTGATCACCCGGTCCGGTAAACAACGTAGAGATCAACGAGCAGAGCCCATCGTTGTTGTTCATCGGAGGCACCTGAAGGAGAGTCTCCATCGTTCGCAGCATGCTCACGGTCGAATAGAATCGACTATCCACCACGGCGACCTCCCCCGCCTTCGGATGCGGCGCATACTTGCTCACCACGATTCCGAGCGAGCGGTGTGCGTCCACGTGATCCGCCCCGGCCTGCGCATCGTCTTCCAGAATCAGTATGGCCGTATCGTTCCAGAACGCCGAGGTGTGGTCATTGGGCAGCCGCAATTGGATGTAATTGGGCATCGTGTCATTGCCGGCTTCGCGATCGCGCTTCCACTGCTCGAAATGCCGAAGAAACACATTGGCGCGGATCTGGTCGGGCACACGCAGATTGAAATCCGGCGACTCGGGCGCAAAGTGGCCCACGAGTTCGGGCTTGGTTGCGATATTGCCGGCCAATCGCGGAATGGCCCACGGCCACAGGTTCGTCCCGCCGCCCCACTCCTCGGGAATCGAGTCGCCGGGCTTGATGGCAGGCGACGCGCACTGAGCTACACCGCCTGACATGGCCCCGAGTTTCGGATCGCCGACCCGCTTCGGTACTTTCTTATCGCCACAGAAAATCGATGAGATGTATTCGGCGAAGTGATAGACCGTTTTGCCGTGGGCCGCGAAGTTCGTCCATAAATACCCGCTTGCCGGCTCGGACACATCGGGTATGTTCTGGAGCAGCGGATAGCCGTCGGCTACCATCCCTTCATAGTCGTAGGTGCGCTGCTCGCTCCGATAGTTTTGCTGCCAAGTCTTCTCGAGGTAATCCGTGCCGATGCCGGCAGTCGACCAGACGTGGCCGTCGCCCGACACCTCCCCCGAGTCGAAGAAGTTATCCAGCACGCCAAACTGCAGCGCCAGCCGGTGTTGGTTGGGGGTCACTGCGGCTCCATACATCGTGAGCTTTGGGTCGCCATTGCCGACCGGCTTGCCGTCTTTTGCCAGATCGCCGAACACCTGGTCGTACGTGCGGTTCTCTTTCAAAATATAGATCACGTGCTTTATCGGGCTGCCGCCATCGGCAAATTGAATCGTCTCCCGCGCCGCCTTCATGCGGTTCGATTCGAGCACCACCGCCGTCGATGCCTTAAGCGTAGACTCGATCGCCGCCTCATCGAGCGCCGCCAGGGAGCCGTACAGCAGCGTCGGGGCGTACGTGAAGCTGCGCGTGACCAGCCTCCCCTAGGTTCGCCGCGTACAGCCGCGTTCCATCTTCATTCTCGGCAAGCGCACTGGGCTCCGCGCCGAAGTAGCTCTGTCCCGGCAGCCGCGTGTCGAAGTAACCCTTCACCTTCAGTTTCCGATGCAGAACCGGGTCACTGCTGCCAATCTCGATCGCCGCCACCGCATCCCGGTTCGATAGCGCCGCGTACAGCAGGCCCGCGCGCTCATCCAACAGCAGCGCGCACGGATGTGTCCCCGGCGCGGTCGCCGCGCTCGGTTTCATCAATTTCACGTTGCGCACCACCGTGCCCTCGACGAGGTCCAATTCCACCACCTCGCTGACATTCCACAAGGCTACGAAGGCTCGCTTGCCGTCCCTGGTGACTGCCAGCGCAATCGGATAAGTTGCAGGCACGTTCTCGCTCACCGACAAGTCGAAGCGCCGCGCAATCGCTCCCGTACGGATATCCAGCACGGCAACCGTATCGGACAGGTTCTCTGCGACCAGCAGGCGCTCGAGGGAGCCGGGCAGCACCGCGAGCGCCGCGGGGTAGGGGCTGACGGTACGGTCGTCGCTGCTCAGCAAGCTGGTGCGCCGGCCGGCGGCAAGCGTCACGGGAGGCAGAGGCAAAAACTTTTCGGGCGTCAGCACGCCGTCCGCGAACCTGTACACGACGATGCCGTTGCCGGTTTTCTTGTCTCCGTCGCCGCGCGGATCGCTGGAGGAAGCGAGGCTCGCATAGACCGAGGCGCCGTCCGCGCTGAACGCGAGCCCCGAAAAGAACGTCTGCTTCATGTCGACCAGCGTGCGCGCATCCGGGAAATCCCTCACTTCTCCCGTGCGCACGTTGAGCACGGCCAGCGATTGCATGTAGCCGGACTCGAAGGTGCCGTAGCCCGCATTCAGCGACACCACCCAGCGACGATCCGGCGAGACCGCCAGCGACATCGGCAGGCTGTTGATACGCCGCGGATTACCCGGAGTGGGTGTCATCAACTGCTTGCTGGTCGGAAGATCCAGCGCGCGACTCGTGAGGTCCTGCTGCGCGTGGACAGTGCCGCCAAGCGTGGCGAGACTCACGACGAGCGCCGCCTGACGCTGCAAAAACCGTTTCGCGAAGCTCGCACGCATCGCCATTACAAATATGTTACACATCGCGTGGATCTCGGGGACACGGGCCGTCCATGCTAACGCATGAGACCCGTAACGAACACGCGAGGGAGGACTCAGGGCTCGTTCGCGGGCCACTGCTCGAGCGTCGCGACCACCGAACTCAGGAAGGCGTTGGCTTGGAAAGCATCGAGGGCGCGGTGGTCGATGGTAAGGGTCAAATAGCACATGGAGCGCACACTGATCGCCTCGACACCATCGACCTCGACCGCACACACTCGGCGCTCTGCCTTACCCACGCCCAGGATCGCGACCTGCGGTTGATTGATGACGATCGGCGCCGCAAGGAGGCTGCCGCCCACTCCGTGGTTCGAGATCGTAAAGGTGCCTCCGCGTACGTCCTCGGGCAAAAGCTTGCCGGCCCGGGCGGCCTCGACCAGCTGACCCAGGCGCTGTGCCATGCCGAACAGGTTCAGCCCCTGAGCGCGATGAATCACGGGCACGATCAGGCCCTTGTTGCCGAGAGCCGTGCCCACGCCGATGTTCACGTCCCCGTGCAATTCGAGCGCATCGGAATGAAAGGTGGCGTTGACTTCCCGGTGGGCGCGCAGAGCCTGTACGCAGGCACTGACGAAATAAGCGGTCAGCGTCAGGCGCGCGCCGCGCGATTCGAATTCCGCGGCGTGGCGCGCCCGGTGCGCCAGCACCCGGGTGAGATCCGCTTCGAACAATGTGGTGACATGCGGTGCCTCCATGAGGCTGCGCGCCATGTGTTCGGCCACGCGCCGGCGAATCGCCGTGTGCAGTACCCGCGTGCTGCCCGCCGCTGATATCGGCGCGCGTGGTGCCTGCGTACTGCCCGACGGCGATATCGGCTGTGCAGGCGCGCGCGCCGGCGCGCGATTGGCCGCCGCATCCGCCGCATGGCGAGTCACATCTTGCGCCGTGATGCGTCCATCGCGACCCGTGCCCTCGATGTCGCCGGCGGCAATCGAAAGTTCCTTGAGCAGCCGCCGTACCGCGGGACTCAACGGCTTGCGCGCGTCGCGCGCATCAGGAACCGCCGGCGCCCCGGCAGACGGCGCGGTTGCCGTCGACGTCGCAGTCGCTTGCGGCGCAGTTGAGTCGCCGCTGAGACTCAGGCGCGCAAGCACCTCATCCGGATTGACCTCGGCGTTCACCTGCTTGAGCACTTCGACCAAGGTGCCATCGGCGGGCGCCGGGATTTCCACCGTCACTTTATCGGTCTCGAGCTCCACCAGGGGTTCATCTTTGGCGACCGTATCACCCACTGCCTTGCACCACCGCAATACGGTGGCGCGCGTTCCTTCCTCGTTGGGCGGGACCAACACGTCGGCAAAGTGGAGCATATTAAATTTCAGCCAGAGCTTTGACAGCCTGAGAAATGGTCTCGACGTTCGGCAGGACTTCGTCGAGCAGCAGCGGGCTGTGGGGACTGGGAACATCCGGCATGGCGAGGCGCTCGATCGGCGCGTCGAGATCGAAGAACGCTTCCCTGGCGATCACGGCCGCGATTTCCGCGCCGAAGCCGGCGGTCATGGTGTCTTCATGAACGATCAGGCAGCGGCGCGTCTTGCGCACGGATGCAAGGGTCGCCTCGCGATCCCAAGGCGACAGCGTCCGCAAGTCCAAGAGGTCGGCGGAGACTCCGGTGTCGATGATGGCCTTCTCGCAACGTTCGACCATGGCTCCCCAGCTGACGACGGACAGTGTCGTGCCTTCACGCAGCACGCTGGCCTTGCCGAACGGCACCACGAATTCATCGCCGGGGTATGCGCGCCGCGCCCAACCGCCATCGAGCAGCGAACGATGTTCGAAGAAAATCGTCGGGTCATTGCCGCGCAAGGCGCTTCGCAGCAGTCCCACCGCATCCTGGGCGTTCGAGGGCATCGCCACGCGCCAACCCAGCCCGTGCACCCACTGCACTTCGTTGGATTGGCTGTGCCAGGGATCACCGCACTTGAAAAAGCCTCCCGGGATGCGCACGACCATCGGCGCGGCGAAACGATTGACGGTTCGCCAGCGCATCGTTCCGCAGTCGTTGAGCTGCTCTGCGGCGGGATCCGCATACTTTCGAAACTGAATTTCCGGCACCGGCATGAGTCCGGCGGCCGCCATGCCGACCGCACGGCCGATGATGCCTTCCTCGGAAAGGCTGGTGTCGAACACGCGCTCGGCGCCAAATTTCTCCTGCAACCCGAGAGTCGCCGCGTGCACGCCCCCCTTGCGGCCCACGTCCTCGCCGAAGATGAGCATTCGAGGATTGACCGCAAGCTCACGCTCGAGCGTGCGGCGTACGGCCGTGACCAGATTGATGCGCGGACCCTGCGGACTCGCCTGCGACGTGCCCGGCGGCGGCACCACGCCCTCGGCGTACGTTCCGCCCTGCTGCTGCACCTCAATGGTTCCGTCGGCGGCCAATTCTGAAAACACATAGCGTCGGACGCGGCCAGGATCGGGAGTGCTCCGCCGTTCGACGGCATCGAGCGCATGCGCGACGGCTTCGCGGCCTTGCGCGATCTCGAGATCCCAATCGGCAGCCGAGACCACATTCGGCACCAGCTGAGCGCGCAGCTTTTCCAGAGGATCACGCGCCCTCTCGGCAGCGATTTCGCCGGCGCTCTTATAGGTTTGGGTGTCCTGCCCCGAGTGCCCGGAAAGCCGCGGCACCAACAGTCTGATCAGCGCCGGGCCCCCGCCCGAGCGAACGCCCGTGACGGCATTTTCAATCAGCGCCGCCGCACCCATCGGGTCTGAAGCATCGCCGTCGAGCACACGAAGTCCCCGAAAGCCGGCGAGATTTCTGGCGATGTTGCCGTCCGGAGTCTGCTGCCGCGACGGCACCGAAATGCCGTAGCCGTTGTCCTCGATGAAGAACAGGAGCGGCAGCCGCTCGGTGGTCGCGATATTGAGGGCAGCCCAGAAGCCGTTCGTGGCCGTCGAGGCATCTCCGCCGTGCGCCACGGCAAGGCTCGTCTCGCACTCCTTGTCGCCGAGCACGATTCCGCGGTAGCGCAGGGCCTGAGCCCAGCCCACGGCGGGGGTGTATTGGGTGCCGACGCCTCCGCACACCGGCAGCACACAGGCGCCGGATTGCCGCGGCAGATTGAACACCACACCGATATCGCGTCCGTCGCTCATCCCGCCGGCCCGCATCATGGTTGACGCCAGCGCCTCCTCGAGCGGCAAACCCAAGCTCAGTAACAAGGGTCGCGATCGGTAGTAGGCGCCCACCCCGTCTCTAGATCCGGTGAGCTGATTGGCGAGCAACACCTGCGTGAGTTCGTGTCCGCGCGCCGAGAACTGATAGAGGACTTTGCGCTCCGGCAGGAGAGTCGATTCCTCGAGGTCGTCGAGCGCGCGCGACACCGCGATCTGGCGCAGCACGGCGCGCCAATCCAGGGAACCGAGCCCGGACATCTCCCGAACTAGCTGAGGGCTTGCACTCATCGTGATCTCGCTGCGTGTGGACCTACTCAAGCCTAGTCCACGCCCATCAGTGAAAATCGCTAAAAACACTACCAATAGCCGCATGCATTAGTGATAATCACTATTATCTAAGCTTTTTGGAGCTAAAAATGGGGATTGATCGCTTTGATGCGCGGATACTTTCTGCATTGCAGCGCGACGGCCGTCTATCCGTGGTGGAACTTGCCGAAGCCATCGGGTTGTCGGCCACCCCCTGTGCGCGGCGAATCAAGGCTCTGGAATCGAGCGGCGCCATCGAAGGATACGCGGCCATTCTCAATCCCGCGCGCATCGGTCTCGGAGTGCTCGCGATCGTGCAGGTCAAATTGACCGAGCACACCGACGAAACGGTGGCGAGATTCGAGAAGGAGATTCTGCTCATGGACGAGGTCACCAAGTGCTTCGCGATGACCGGAAGCTATGACTTCATCCTGGAGGTCTACGGCAAGGATTTAGATGCATTGAGCAACGTCGTGCTCAAGAAGCTCATCAGAGTGCCGAACGTTCGCGACATGCAGTCGAGCGTGGTGCTCGCCACGGTCAAGCGCTCGGCTCGAATTCCGTTGGGACATCTGCAGGTGTAGATGCGATTGCGGCCGATAGTCAGACAGGCTCCTGGCTGCACGCGAATGTCACGCCGCGCGCAGGCGGCGCGCGAGCAGCGCATCCGCGAAGCCGCCGTGGCCGATCCCGGCAGCGGCGATGGCGGCGCGGACGCGCGGACTCAACAGCGCGGCCAGCTCTTCGGCGTGGGCGTACGTGCTCATCGACGCAGCGATCGCACTTCCGGACTCGGTGGCGGGGTGAAGATAGATTTCGGTCACGCCCTCCGGCAGCCGTTCGAGAATTGCCAGCAGCTTCGCCTCGTCCATGGAGCCGCTCGCGGCGACGCCGAATATGCGATCGTTATACGGCACTTGCGCCAGGCGCAATCGACGCTTCATGAGCGCAATCCACGGAGCCAGCAGCGCGGTATTGGCGGCTCTGAACCCATGGCCTCCCCGCGCGGCGAACCAGAGGGGCTCATCGGGCACCCTCACCGCCGTAACTCCGTACTCGCGGCCGATTCGCAGCAGCATGTCCAACAGGGTTGGATGCAGATGGAAATGCTTGTGCACATTGACGTGGTCGAGAGCCAGCCCGGTGCGCGCGAACGCCGCAAACTGTGCGCGGATCTCCGCTTCCAGCTGTCTGCGCACCCCGGGAAACGCGAAGAAACGTACGCCGTTGACGAACATCCGGCTGTTCATGCGGCCGGCTCCGTCGGCGAGAGCCGGGATGAGATCCGGCGTCAGCATTGCGTTGCCGTCCGCGAGAACGAGATGCAGACCCACGCGCAAGTTCGGCAGCTCGCGCGCACGCCGAATCGCGTCGGCGGCGGCGGGTGCCGCCACCATCAGACTCGCCGCCGTGAGAACCCCCGCCGCACTTGCCTGCTGAACCGCCTCGTTGACGGCTTCGTGCAGTCCAAAGTCATCGGCCGTGACGATCAAGAATTTTTTCATCGGGCTTTCGCGTCAAATCCTCGCGACCGGCTGGACCGATCCGTCGCGAGTCACGCGGTAGCGAACCTCCCGCCACTGCACCCGGCGCGTAACGAAACTCCAAGCCCAAAGCGCCAGGCTGAGCGCGTCCCTCAGCGGCAAAACGGCGAGCTGCAGTGCGGACGAGCCCCGCTGGCGCACCGATAAATGCAGCATGACGCGCGCCAGCGCGGTGATCGCCAGCATGCCGACGACCGGTGCCGCACCCCCGGCCAGCAGGGCTCCGAATGCGGCCACCGGCACCCCGAACGTGACAAAGGTAAACCCGTATCCCATCGGCCGGAGCGCACGAATCGTGCGCAGCCATCGGAGCTCGTGCCGCACCAGATCTCCGAAGCCGGGCTCGGTCACGCAGACCTCGACCACGGCTTCGGAGAAAACCGTGCGCAATCCCCGGCGGCGGGTCAGTTCTCCCAGCCGATAATCGTCCGCCAATTGATCGGCGATCGCCATGAAACCGCCGATGGTCGCGAGGACTTGGCGCCGTATGGCTATGGTTGAGCCGAACGCAAAAGACCGCGAGCCGGCCATGGCCGCCACCCGTACCGACGGCATGAACCATTCATTGATGAACGAGGCTCCCAAGAGCGACCACAATCCTCGGCGCGGACGCCCTCGATACGCGCAGGTGACGATGCCGACGCCGTCGTCGTGAAGCGGCGCTACCACTTTGGCCAGATAGTCGCGCTCCACCTTCACGTCGCTGTCGGACAGGACCAGAAACTCATGGCGCGCAAGCGGCATCATATTGATGAGATTGCTCACCTTGCGGTTGCTGCCGTGCTGCCGGCGATCGATCGCTACGGCCAGGTCGCGCAGCGGAAACTCCCTTTGCAATCGCTGCACGATGGCCAGCACCGGGTCGTTCGAATCGCAGACGCCGAAGACCACTTGAAACTCCGGATACGCCTGATCGCAGAACGAGCGCAGGCATTCGTACGTCTCCGGCTCGGCCCCGCAGAGGGGTTTTAAAATCGTCACCGGAAGCGTGTCCCCCGCCGTGAACCGCGAGGGTCGAATCCGCATGTTCGCGGCAACGCACGCGACGATGCCATAGACCATGGCGCACGCCGCGAGCGCGAACCCTATCCACGGGAACTCCAAGTGGGCGAATGCGGTCACTCTGCACGTCCGTGGGACCGGGACACGATGACGCTTGGTTGGTTCATGACAGGATCACGCATGAGTTCCTCTTTGGGGGATGACGGTCCGCGCAGCGTACCCGCCGTGCGATAGAATTGTGACAAGCGAGGCTTGACGCTGGTTCGCTTTGTTGCACAAAGTACAGTTCCCGGCAATGAGACGCAAGTGCGAGGCATCCGAGCTGCCATGACCGCGCCGCGGGCGATTTCAACGTCTCTTTAGGTCGCCTCTTTCGGGCTCCATTCCGATCTGACGGCGGTTGCCGCATCCAATAGCACTTGCTCGAGCACCGAGAGGTACTCGACATAGCGCTTGCGCCCCAAGGCGGTAATGCGGCAAAACGTCTGCGGGCGGTTATTCTGCACGCCCTTCGTGATTGCGATCAGCCTCGCTTCTTCGAGTACCTGCAAATGCCGGTTGAGATTGCCGTCGGTCAGCGCACACAGCTGCTTCAGGTCGCCGAACAGCAAACCTCTCGAATGAGTGACCAGCGATGTGAGCACGCTCAACCGCGCGCGCTCGTGAATGACGCGGTCCAAGCCATCGTAGGCGAATCGGGGAACCGCGCCCTTCTTGGTGCCGCGCTTATTCAAGAGGTTCTCCATACCGAAACTGAAGTACGGCTGCGACCAGAAGCTGGCCGACGCCGAACGGAATACCCATCGTCCAGGGCGAGAGCGACCGGGTGGCGCTTCCGGCAACCAGGCAAAAGAGCCCGGCCGCCAGATACCACACGCCGACGGCAAACATCTGCCGCGGAAGAAATCGGCACGAAGCGAATACCCCCAAGCTGAAGATCAACTCCCAGAGGCCGGGTAACATCCAGCATTCCTGCGGCGCGACCCGCATCATCACGACGGCGAGCAAAAATCCGACCATCACGGCGGGCAGGAACTGCGCGACCGCGGATTGGACCATTTCTTTGGCAAATCCCAAATGCACGCGCCGGGCGCGCACGAACGTCTCGAGGCCGGTCAGGAACACCGACACGACGGCGGTCCCCGCCCAAACGCCGAGCCAAATGGCAAGGTCAGCCTTCGCAGACTTCGCCATCCACTGCGTCTGTGCGGCCGCAACCGCCAGCGCCAGAATTCCGCTCGCGGCAATGGACGCCGGACCATAACCGTGAAATTCAGTGCCACGCGCCACTTGAGTGCGGATGGAATGAATCTCGGACAAGGCCTGTTGCAAGTCTTTCATCTACCACCCTCGTATCTTTGCACTGCAAAGTGCAATCGGCCGCGACGCTGATCGAGAAATACCTCAAAGGCGCATCGTGGTCAACCGGTGAGCTCACTGCGAGAGCGGATACGATCAGCGAAACGGACGGCTGAGGTAGCGCGAGCCCGCGAGGCCAAAGCGCCAAGGCCGCTCGACTGCCTTGGAGATCCCTACCCGCGGCCCGCATACGACCCGGGCACGCGTGCTCACCGCCGTCAAACTGAACGGTGCCGCATCGATGCTTTTTCCGTTCAGTTCGCGGGTGATCGCCAGAGCCTGTCCAAGCCGGCCGGGTCCCGCACAGAGCATTCGCGGATCCTGCTGCCGCCGGCGATTGATCATCGTTGAAACGCCGGCCGTCGGCTCCAGGGCGCGAATCAACACGCCCGCGCCGTGCCCGGGTTCCCGGCACACGAAATTCAGGCACCAATGGATGCCATAGGAAAGATAGACGTATGCACGGCCGGGAGGCCCGAACATCACGGCGTTGCGCGGCGTCGGACCCGAGAAACTGTGCGACGCCGGATCTTCCCCATCGTACGCCTCGGTCTCGACTATGATTCCACCGATCCCGCCGACGAGCAACGTTACACCGATCAAGCGGTGGGCGACCTCCGGCGAGTTCCCCATGAAGTCGATCCCTTTCAATCGTGGAGTGCCTGGTGCACCTGCTGCACGCATGCGGATCCTTCGCCGACCGCGGCCGCCACCCGTTTGACGCTTCCGCAGCGCACGTCGCCGACCGCGAAAATCCCGGGCCAATTCGTCTCGAAAGACTGCGGCGGCCGCACGGCCGACCCATTCGCGGCCGGTAGATCCGCAGGGTCGAGATCAGCGCCCGTTCGCACGAATCCTTTGTCGTTCAGCGCGATGCAGCCTTTCAACCAGCGTGTACTGGGTACGGCGCCCGTCATGAGAAAGACGTGACCGATCGCGTGCGTTTGGAGGACGTAATCCGGCGCCGTCTTCCACACCACGCGTTCCAGCTGTTCGTCGCCCTCGAGCGACGTGATCTCGGTGCCCGTGTGCAGCGTGATGTTGGGAGTTTCGTCGATACGGCGGATGAGATAATGAGACATGGAGTCGGCCAGCCCCTTGGATCGAACCAGGAGGTGCACGTGGCGGCACTTGCTCGCGAGAAAGACCGCAGCTTGGCCCGCTGAATTGCCGCCGCCCACCACGATCACTTCCTTCATCTCGCAGCGCCTGGCTTCTGTCGCCGTCGCCGCGTAATAGATACCCGTGCCGAGAAAGCGGGACGCGTTTTCGATCGCGAGCTGGCGATACTCCGCACCGGTTGCGATGATGATCGCACGCGCACGCACCGCATTGCCGTGACAAAGTTCGACTGCATACGGCCGCTCATCGCAATTCAGCTTCAACGCCGAGTAAGCAGTCCTGATTTCGGCGCCGAATTTCTGCGCCTGAACCCGCGCGCGGCCAGCCAGGGCCAGGCCGGAAATGCCGGTGGGAAATCCGAGATAGTTTTCGATTTTCGAGCTCGATCCGGCTTGGCCGCCGGGCGTGCCCGTTTCGAGCACCAGCACATCGAGCCCTTCCGAGGCGGCGTAGACGGCGGCCGCCAACCCGGACGGCCCGGCGCCCACGACGATGACGTCCCGGATCCGGTCATCATCGATCTGCTGGTTCATCCCCAGGCAGGCGGCCACCTCTTCATTGCTGGGATTCTTGAGCACCACTTCGCCGCGGCACAGCACCACGGGAACCTCGTCGGCTTTGATATGAAAGCGTTCCAGCAGCGTCTGTACGGACGGATCCGTGTTCACGTCGAGGTTGACGTACGGAAACGCATTTCGGGTCAAGAATTGCTGTAGCCGCAGCGTTCCCGCCGAGTAGCTCGAACCGAGTAAAATGACGTCGCCCGCCTGGGAGGCGATCAGACCGACGCGCCTCAAGATGAAGGCACGCATGAACAGTTCGCTGAGGTCCGAGTCGGTCTGAATGACGGTGCGCAGGCGATCCTCGGCGATCACCAGAACCTCGCCCGCATCGCGGACGCGAGCCCGGACCAAGCTGCCGACGCCCTGAAGCGTGCTCATTTCTCCGGTGAAGCTGCCTGCCGTGTGCACCACGACCAAGACTTCCCCGTTCATGCCGGGTTGGACCACTTCGATGCTGCCCGAGAGAACCACCAGCATGGGACGATGGCGGTCGCCGGGCTCTGCCAAGATCTGTCCCTTGCTGATTCGGCTATGAGTTGCAACCGCTTCCAGCCGCGCAATCTGCGCCGGAGTCAATTGCGGAAACATCTGCGCCTTGCGGCCGCTGAAGGGAGGCTTAGCGGCTATGCCTTCGTCGTTGAGCTCCGCAGTCACGTCAATAACACCTCGATCTCGTCGATGAAACACCAGCTCCAATCTTCTCCGCGCTCGAATGACGAAATGATCGCGTGCTTGGATTTTTGGAAATGCTTGCGCGCATGTCGATTCTTGGAGTCGTCACAGCACCCTACATGTCCGCAGGTCCTGCACAAGCGAAGATGCACCCAAGTGTCGCCCATGGCGAGGCATTCCTGACAGCCATCGCCGCTTGGAGCCGCGGCCGTTACCGTGTTGAGGTGTGTGCATTGCTGCCGCGCTCTAGCCATGCTCGTGTTTCCCCTAAAATACCATCGCAACCATACTCTCCGGCCCAGCTCTCTGCCCGCCGCGACGCCGGAACACGGTTGAAGCGCCTATTCCGCTGACGGCGCCGAGCCCGATACCTTGCCGCGGGCGCGAACTTCGCGGGCGAACGGTGTCTAAGCCAGCTGAACCCCCACCAAGAGGTGCCGAAGATCTCATGCGTTTGCGAAGCCGCCCGCTCATTTTAGCAATAATTCTCACTGCAGCGGTGCATGCCGCTCCCGCGCCGTTCGACCTCGCCGGTCCGACCCTTGACGTCAAAATTACCCGGGGCACAGAGACGCGGTCGGCGTCTGAAGTTCCCAATCTCGCGGCCGGCGACCGGATTTGGATCAAGGCTGATTTTCCGGCTACGCAATCCGCGCACTATCTGATGGTGATTGCATTTTTGAGCGGCTCGACCAATCCCCCGCCGGAGAGTTGGTTCTTTCCCTGCAAGACGTGGACGGGCAAATGCGGACATGACGGATTGACGGTAACCGTGCCCGAGGGCGCCCAGCAGGTCCTGGTATTCCTGGCCCCGGAAACGGGCGGTGATTTTAGAACGCTGGTGAGTGCGGTGCGGGGTCGTCCCGGTGCCTTCGTACGAACGTCGCAGGACCTCAACCAGGCGGCGCTGGATCGTTCCCGCTTGGAACGGTATCTCTCGGCGATCCGTGGCCTCAACGACTCCGATCCGTCCAAGCTGACCGAGGCCGCCCCGCTGCTGGCCCGGAGCCTGGCGATCAAGGTCGATGAGAA
>WNFP01001014.1_pt1 | contig 27598 bp, 29 predicted proteins | sample 5400201 | NCBI WGS metagenome assembly WNFP01 (sample SAMN13153355, study PRJNA577476) | soil metagenome | isolation source: 115 cm saprolite under Madrone tree | place: USA:California | collected 2016-06-14 | reverse complement strand
GGCCGCGATCCATCTCGAGATCGCTCAAAACGATTGTGCGCTTTCCATTTTGCTCGAGAAAAATGAACGGATCGCCCGCCCAGAATTTTGTCGCGTAAAACATGTCCGCATCGATGTCGCTTGGCGCGACAATGAGTCGCGTTTCGTTATTCGTTTTCGTCATACTGCTCTGCAATTGTAGGGCAAGCGCACCGCTTGCCAACTAAAACAGCGAATCGTTACCACGGACGTGTCATCCCGAGCGCAAGCGCACTTCGAGCTGCCGGCGCAGGATCCAATAGAGCAAACCGAGCAGGGCAAATGTGGATCCAATCAGCACAATCGTGTTGAAAACAAAGACACTGATCTTGACTCCGAGGTAACGTTTGTCCGCGCCGAAAAAAACATTTGGCCGGCTGCTGTTGCGATAATCACTTTGCTCCATCTCCGCATTTGAAATCAGATCGGAAACTTTTTGGTTCACGTAAACCTCCTCGGCCGTGATCGTTCCCTTCGCGTTCTTAAAGGCGGCCGAATCAAACGACCGTTTTCGATCGAGCACTTGATCAACCTGCTTGAGATAATGATCGAGCTCGTCGGCCGACTTCGCTTCGAGCCCGGACAAAAACGCCAGAACTTCTTTCAGCTCATCGAGCCGCTTCCCTTCGGCCGGGTCCTGTCGATGTTTCGCGACGATGGAATCGATTTCGCGCTGCGAGCGCTCCTGTCGGGAAGTCAGTGGATTAAGTTTCGATTGCGCCACGATCATCTCTTCGTACGACCAGCGCATCGGAATAAACTGACAGACGAACGGCACCTCCAATTTGCTGCCCATTTTTGTGCTGCTGTCTTTGGTCGGATGTTCCTGAAACCAGCCCCTCAGCGAATAAACCAGGCTGAGGTTGCGGTTCATGTCTTCGTATTTAATTAGAGCGCCGCTCATTAGAATCTGCGGAATCAAAACCAGCGGCACGATGTTGGCCGCGGCTTTGGCGTCAGAAACGAGCGACGAAACGAGAAGGCCGAGCGCAAGACTGCCGACTGCGGTCATGAACATCAACGCCAGATCCCACCAAAACATGCCCCGAACCTTGAGGACGTCATTGCCGATCAAGACGAACAGCACGCATTGGATCAGCGCGAAAACCGACAATGAAGACATCTTCGCAAAGATGTAGTACGGCAATCGGACGTCGAGATTGCGCTCGCGCTGGAGCGTTGGCCGATCGCGGATGATGTCGTCGGCGCTGTTGGTCAGCGAAAGAAACATCGCCACCAACAATCCAAGAAAAAGATATGTCGGAATGTGGAAGGCTGACGCGAAATCGTATTTCCCGCTTTCCGAATAACGCAGGAGCGAGCCAATCAAAAGCGCCAGCACCGGCGCGGCGCAGGTGGTGATCCAAATGTTCGCGCGGTTACGCAACTTACTAATGAACGAGCGCCGCATCAGCGCGCGGAACTGCGTCCACTCGTCGCGCCACCGAATCGGCCCGCGTTTTCGTTTTTGCACCGGCGCCGATGGCAGCAGGGGCGCTTGTTCGCGGCGCAACGAAACTTGTTTGACGTCTTGGATCAGGCGAAACGCTTCGTACTTGTCGCGCCAGAACTCCGGCGAATAACGGCGCGCCGCCACCAACTGGCCGCGGCTGTTCTCCTCGTAAATAATGTCGCCGCTCAAATCGCGCAGCGGCGTTTCCAGGACGTCGAAGATAAATTCCGGTCGCGTCGTCCCGCACGACGGACAGGCACCGAGATCCGCGCCGAACTGGTGCTGGTGTTCGGCTTCGGCAAAATAGCGAAGCATTTCCGTCGGCGTCCCGAAAAAGACCAGCCGGCCGCCTTTGTCGAGCAGGAGCGCCTTGTGAAATAATTGGAACAGCTTCGAGCTCGGCTGGTGGATGGTGACGATGATGATTTTGTTGTGCGCCATCGATCGAATGATCTCGAGGACGTGTTCGGAATCTTTGGATGAAAGACCCGACGTCGGCTCGTCGAAAAGATAAACGTCCGACATTCCGATCATATCGAGGCCGATGTTGAGTCGTTTGCGCTCGCCGCCGCTCAACGTCTTTTTGATCGCGGCCCCGACGACCGCGTCGCGGCGTTCGCCCAACCCAAGCTCGACCAGTTTCGCTTCCAGTCGGCGCATTCGATCGCGCCGCGAAAGATGGGGCGAACGAATCGCAGCTGCGTATCGCAAATTCTCACCGATCGTCAAATGCTCGTCGAACGCGTCCTCTTGCGGGATGTAGCTGATGTATTTCTTGAGGTCGTCCAGGCTTGGATAGAGCGAACGACCATTCAGAAAAACCTGCCCGCTCGTCGGCTGAAGTTGCCCGGCGAGCACTCTGAGCAACGTGCTTTTGCCCGAACCGCTCGCACCCATCACGCACACCAGCTCCCCACGCGTCAGTGCAAATGAATTTCCTTCCAGACCGGTGTCGCCGCTGCTGAAACGATGGGTCACCTCGCTCACCTCTAGAGTGCGAATGATATTGCGCTCTTCCTCGATGATCCGCTCCGAAAAATTGCAGCGCAGGAATTGTCCGACATCGATCCGGATCGTGTCGCAATCCTTCAGGGGATAGGTGGATCTTACCGCCACATCGCCGACCATGATCGGACGGTCCGCTTCGATCACTTCCAATTGCCCGACGCGTTGGTCATAATCGCAGAAAATTTTCAGCAAGACGTCGCCGCTCGTTCCGGGCGACAGCAAAATGTCGTCGGACTGCAATCGGCTCGGATCGTTCGAAACCAAATATTCCGATTTCGAGGCCTTGAGTTGAAACCGGCCACCGAACGCGCGTGCCCGCCGGCGCAGATCGCTCAAATCCATTTCGCTGTCGTTGTGGAAAAGAATTTTGTCGTCGAGCGCCGCTTCCACCTGCGCGCCGGATTTGAGTTTCACGCCATTGAGCACCGCATCGACGTCGCGCAACGCTGTCACCCGCACTTTCAATCCGAACGCGATCTCAAGCGCGCTTTCGCGAGTCCGCGCGCGCTCGAGACCGACTTCGTCCGCGTCTTTATTGACCCGAATGAAAATTTGCGGAACGGAAACGTTTTTCTTGGCGTTGAAATACTGGGCCAGCTCCTGATAGGTCAACACGTGGTCGCCCGCCAAGATTCGCTGCCCCGGATAAATTCGGCAGAATCCGCCGCGCACCAGCGGCCGGCCGCGCACGGAAACATTTTGGCTGCTGTAATTCTTGAGCAGGATCAGGTCGCGATAGCGAAACGCCATCAACCGATCGCTCTCCGCCAGATTTTTCATCCGCACGTCCGCTTTTCCGTTGCTCGCAAACGAGAGCGATTCCAAAGGCGACGCGCCGCGCTGATAAATCGACGGGTCGGCATCTTCGGACGCGTTCAATTGGTAAACGATGTCGATCGCCTGCGCCGCCATGCCGAGTTGCGACATAAACGAATAAAACGCGACCACCTGTTCCTGTTTCAGCCCGGCCTGCGAAATGAGATCGTAAAGTTGGACGCCGAGCATGATTTTGCGCTCGGTCGTCAACTGCATGCCCAGCTTTTGCGCCATCGCCGACAGATCTTGCTGCTCGTAAAGCGCTTGCCGGAAAAGTTGGCGGAGCTCGGAATAAACGGCTTCGGGATAATCGTACCGCAAAAATCCAAGACTCGAGTCAATTTCTTCTTCCAGCAGGACGCCGTCGGCTTTGGAAAAACTCGCCAACACCTGGATCAGCACCGGCAACAAGTTCGGACCTTCCGAAACGCTGCGCGGCTTGCGCAACGCGCGCCGCATCAAGCGCCGGCCCTGCCGCCGCACGCGATACGCGAACGGCGTTACCTTTTGCACCGCGCGATCCAGTTTTTCCGCGACCGTTGAAACCAATTGAGTCATTTGCCGATTTAAAAAATAAAATTACAGGAATCGCGTCACTAAGCAACGCACCTGCAACGTGGCCAGCGCAGCGAGCTTTACGTTTCGCTCTTTGAACATGCCTGCCACGCCGTAGCCTCGGCGAAGGCGGGTCGATTGCACGATGAAATTCATGTCCGTTTTACCTCCCTCAATCCTCTTCCTGTCAGGGAGAGGAAGTCGCGAAGCGGGAGTTGAGGGTCTATCCAGTTCTTTGTCACGTTTCACTTTCTAAATAATGGCCGTCCGACTCGGTAGTGCCGGCGCGACCCGCACCCTGCTTTTTGCAATGCCACATCTTCATGGTAGCCTCTGTATTCGCGAGTAATCGCACCCCTTATGCCACAATCCGATCGTAACTCCCAACGCGAGAACAAGCCCCGCGGCAACGAGCCTAGTTTCAATTGGCGCGGCGTCATCCTGATCGCGGTCGCTTTCGGCTTTTTCGCCCTCGCGATGCTCTTCTGGCGCGGGAACTATCCGCAGCTCGAAGACGTTCCCTACAATCGCTTCCTCGAGCTGCTTGAGAACAAGCAAATCGTGAACGACAAAAATTCGCCGCTTACCTTGTTCGTCGAGGAAGGCCAGTCCACCCAACAGTTGCGCGGCAAATACATCAAGCAGGGCACCGGCGGCGCGCAAAACATGGAGCTGCCGTTTCGCACCGTCATTTATCTCAATTTCACCAGCAATTTGCAGGACAAGCTCGCCGCTGCCGGAATTCAACCGGCCATCCGTTCCGAATCCCATCCGTTCGGCCAGGCGCTCTTGAGCTTCGGCCCAGTGCTGTTTCTGCTCGCACTTCTCTATTTTCTTTTCCGCCAGCAAATCCGCATGGCTGGCAAGGGTGCGCTCAACTTCGGCAAATCGAAGGCGCGCATGCTGGCGCGTGACAAAAACAAAATCACGTTCAAGGACGTCGCCGGCGTCGAGGAAGCCAAGGATGAAGTCCAGGAGCTGGTTGAGTTTCTGCGCGACCCGAAAAAATTTCAGAAACTCGGCGGCCGAATTCCGAAAGGCGTACTGCTAGTCGGCCCTCCGGGCACCGGCAAAACTTTGCTCGCCCGCGCGATCGCCGGCGAAGCCGACGTTCCGTTCTTCTCCATCAGCGGCTCCGATTTCGTGGAAATGTTTGTCGGCGTCGGCGCGAGCCGCGTCCGCGATATGTTCGAGCAGGGCAAGAAATCCGCGCCCTGCATCATTTTCATCGACGAAATCGACGCGGTCGGCCGTCATCGCGGTCACGGTGTTGGCGGCGGACACGACGAGCGCGAGCAAACGCTCAATGCATTGCTGGTCGAGATGGACGGCTTCGACACCCAGGAAGGTGTCATCATCATCGCCGCCACCAACCGCCCCGATGTTCTCGATCCGGCGTTGCTGCGTCCGGGACGTTTCGATCGACAAATCACGGTCAATCTTCCTGACGTGAAAGGCCGCGAAGAAATTTTGCGGGTGCACTCGAAGAAAGTGAAACTCGCGGAAGGCGTCGATCTTGCGGTGGTCGCGCGCGGCACGCCCGGATACTCCGGCGCCGAGCTCGCCAATGTCATCAACGAAGCGGCGTTGCTTGCTGCGCGTCGCGGATTAAAAGGAATCACACTCGCGGAGCTGGAAGAAGCGCGCGACAAAGTTCGTTGGGGCAAGGAACGCCGCAGTCTCGCGCTGAGCGAAAAAGAAAAAACGAACACCGCTTATCACGAAGCCGGCCACGCGCTCTTGCTCGAACTGCTTCCGCACACCGAGCCGCTCCACAAGGTGACCATCATCCCGCGCGGTCCGTCGCTTGGATCGACAATGTGGTTGCCGGAGGAAGACAAATACACCAATCGCAAAAACGAATTGCTTGCCAGTCTGGCCGTGAAAATGGGCGGCCGCGTCGCTGAGGAAATTGTCTTCGGCGATGTCACCACCGGCGCTGCCGGCGACATCAAGATGGCGACCGCGATGGCTCGCAAGATGGTTTGCGAATGGGGCATGAGCGAAAAACTCGGCATGGTCGAGTACGGCGAGCACGAAGATTACGTTTTCCTCGGCCGCGAACTGACCCGCAACCGCGATTACAGCGAAGCGACCGCCGAAGAAATCGACCACGAAGTGCGCCGTTTGCTCGACGACGCTTACCAGACCGCAAAACAAGCTCTCATCGCGAATCGCGATCACCTCGACGCGATCGCCAAAGCGCTGCTGGAATACGAAACGCTCGACGGCTCACAGATCAAAGAATTGATCGAGCACGGCGAATTAAGAAACCCGCCTCCGACTGTTACGCCTTCGTCCGGTGAAAAAATGGCACCCGAAAAACCGCCACGTCAGGTTGTGGTCGGTCCCGAGGCGCCGCCTCTCCCCGGCGCACTCGGCGGCGCACCGGCGTAGTCCGAGCTGGACTGGCATTTGCTTTCTGTAGCGGCGGTCTGTGACCGTCGCTTTTGTCATGTCGAGCGAAGTCGAGATATCTCTTAATATTTCGGAATTTGATTCGGTCGATAGCGGAAGTTGCGTAGACGGAAGTCGTAGCTCAGCTTCGCTCGCTAGATGATCCCCGCGATTCTCATAGAGCATTACGCTTTCGCCACCACCGTACTTGTGGCATCGCTTGTCGTCATCGTTTGTGACATTGCGTCAACCCTCAGCGGCATCAGGCAGCTGCGACATCGTAGTGACAAAAAAGCGCGGCACACGGCGTCGATGTGGATGTATGTCGGGATTGCGGCGATCGTGATTATCGGACTGCTTATTTTTCTTCGCGGACCCTAGGTGAGACAAAGTCTTTTTGGTCGTTCCGAGAAACTATGACCTTACCCATCAACATCTAACCAAGGACTGCAGCCACCATGAGCCGCAAAAAACTCAACGTGATTCTGAAACGGTTCGATTCGCCAGACGAAGTGCGAGCGATGGAGAAAGGCAAATTTGAGTTAGTGCACATCGGCGGGATGACGATCGGTCGCGCGACGTACGAGCCGGGTTGGAAATGGAGCGAACACCTCGGTCCAACCGTCGGCGCGACGCGTTGTCATGTTGAACACGTCGGACTCGTGCTTTCCGGCGCGGCAACCGCCGCCTTCGACGATGGCCGCGTTGTCGAGCTACACGCTGGAGAACTTTTCCACATTCCGCCGATTCCGCACGACAGCTGGGTCATCGGCGATGAGCCGTACGTGTCGCTCCACTTTCTCGGCGCCGAGCATTACGCGAAATCCGAACGGAAATAAAATCGTCCGCAGATTTCGCAGATTCAGAAACGCAGAGCTCTTCTCACCAAATAATCTGCGTCAATCTGTGTAATCTGTGGATTCTAACCACTAACGCTACTCGCGCCTTTGTTTTTCGACCAGGTGGCGCAGCTGACGTTCCATCGTTTTGAACGCGTCGTGGATCACTTTGTTCAGCGGCTCGTGCGAGCCGTTGTCCATTTGTTTCTCGTCGCTGACGAGCTCGTGGCGCGGTCTTACCGTCACGTCGATCCGGCATCGGTAGGGATTACCTTTGTGATGGGTGTGGTTCGGCTGCTCGATGGCAACGTCGCAGCGGTTGATGTGGTCGCAAAATTTATCGAGCCGCGCGGCGTAAGTCATCACGAGCTCGTCGATCTTGTCTGATTTATCCAGGCCGCGATAGGTGATGTTGACAGGCAATTGCATAACTAACTATCGAGCTTAAATCGGACGAAGGGAACGAAAATGTGTCGGCAATTTCGCCGGCTCGACTTTGACCAGATCGGATTTCACGTGCTCGACGATTCGATTGCGGACGCGGTCGGGTAAAAGATCGACAATCGCCGAATGGATCTTGGATGCCGCAGCGAATGCCCAGCCTTGCTTCCCACTGCCGTTGACAATTTTGGAGATTTGATCGGCCAGCTCTTTGTTAATGCGGCGATCGGTCTCGGTTTCGAGTTTACTCTCGGCGATGGACGCCGCTCCGCGATGCGCGCCCGCGCTTCCGGTGACAGGAAAACGTCCGGCCAAATCGGTTACCTTGTCGATGAGTTTGCCGTGCGCGTCGGTGATATCGAAAGCCTGGACCAATTTTAAACTTGGCCCGCGAGTTGGCGTTTCGTTGACCTGATACGCTTTCAAGCTGCCGCGATCTGCTACGATGACGAGTGAAGCCGGTATCATAACGAAACTAGAGACGGCAGTCTCCGAGCGTCGAACAAGCGCTCATCCAATTCTCTATAATAGAATCGCGCCGCGTTGCAATCTTGCGTTGATCAAAAATTTGCGTGCTACGCTTTGCCCACGCCACGTTCTTCCTCCGCACTGACAGCTTTGGGAGGCGCAACTGCGCGCTTTTTCCAGGATTCCTGCCGCGCGCGCGGCTGTTCGCCGCGGCTGAGCTTGAACAAATACGTCGCCCGTCCATTAAGATCGACATCGTCACCGGACGAAAATTTCTTCGGTTCCTTGAGAAAACCATCCTCGTTGGTTGTTTCGAGAATTTGTTCCCACTCGAGATGTTCCTCGCCCGGAAGCACGAATGGAATTGGTTCCTGGTGCGCGTTGATCAGGAGCAGAAAAGTATCGTCGCGCACGGGTTCGCCTTGCGCATCCACTAGATCAACGGCGTCGCCGCTGATCAGCATTCCAAGACAGCGCACGAACGGCGAATTCCATTCCTCATCGCTCATTTCGTTGCCACCCGGATTGAACCACATCACGTCCTTGATCTCGCCGCCGCGAACACGCCGGCCCTGGAAAAATTTTGGCCGTCGAAAAACTGCATGCTCGCGTCTGAACTCAATCAATTTCTTGGTGAACTCGAACAGCCGGTTCTGTTTTTCACTCCGCTGCCAGTTCAGCCAGCTGATCTCGTTGTCCTGACAATAGGCGTTGTTATTTCCTTTTTGTGTCCGGCCGAATTCGTCGCCACCCAAAAGCATCGGCACGCCTTGCGACAAAAAAAGCATCGTCAAAAAATTCCGCTGCTGCCGCCGCCGTAAACTGTCGATGCTGGGATCGTCAGTGGGTCCTTCAACCCCGCAATTCCAGGAGCGATTGTGGCTGTCGCCATCGCGGTTCTCGTCGCCGTTGGCTTCGTTGTGCTTGTCGTTGTAACTGACAAGGTCGTTGAGCGTGTATCCGTCGTGCGACGTAATAAAGTTGACGCTCGCGTACGGCCGGCGCCCATCGTGCTCGTAAAGATCGGGGCTGCCGGTCAATCGATACGCCACTTCGCCGATAAAACCTTCATCGCCGCGCCAAAAACTGCGCATCGCGTCGCGAAATTTTCCGTTCCATTCCGAAAAGGGCACCGGAAAATTGCCGACTTGATAACCGCCGTCGCCAACGTCCCATGGCTCGGCGATTAATTTCACCTGCGAAAGCACTGGGTCCTGCTGAATGGCTTTGAAGAGTGCGTGGAATTTATTGAAGCCGGAGCCGTCGCGCGCGAGCGCCGGCGCGAGATCGAACCGGAAACCATCGACGCGCATTTCTGCCACCCAATAACGCAAACTGTCCATCACCATTTGCAACGTGCTCGGGCACAGCGTGTCGATCGTGTTACCGGTGCCGGTGTAATCTAAATAGAAACGCGGTTTGTCCGCGAGCAGCCGGTAATACGCCGGATTGTCGACGCCGCGAAAGCACACCGTCGGTCCGAGATGACTTCCTTCGCCGGTATGATTATAAACCACATCGAGAATCACTTCGATGCCGGCGGCGTGAAGATTGCGCACCATTCCTTTGAATTCGACCACTTCGGCCCCGGGCTGCCGATTGCTCGAGTAACTCGCGTGCAGCGCGAAAAATCCGATCGTGTTGTAGCCCCAGTAATTCGTCAGGCCGCGATCAACCAGCGCTTTGTCATCCAGACGCGTGTGCACCGGTAATAGCTCGACTGTAGTCACGCCGAGATTTTTTAGATAACGAATCGCCTGCTCGTTCGCGACTCCGGCGTAAGTGCCGCGCAATTGTTCCGGCACCTCTTGCCACAATTTCGTGAATCCTTTGACGTGCACTTCATAAATCACCGTTTCCGAAAGCGGCGTCTCCGGCCGTTTGTCCTCGCCCCAACTAAACGCCGCGTCGATCACGACCGACTTCGGCATCGCCCAGGCATTGTCGCGAAAGTCGCGGGCGAGGTCCTCCTCTTTGTCACCGACCACGTAACCGAACATTTCGTCCGACCAATTGATTTGGCCGGCGATCGCTTTTGCGTAAGGATCGAGCAACAATTTCGAATCATTGAAACGCAGGCCGCGATTCGGCTGGTACGGGCCGGCAACACGATATCCGTAAAGTTGCCCCGGCCGCACCTCGGGTAAAAACACGTGCCAGACTTGCCCCGTTTGCTCGCGTAATGGAACCCGAGCGTTCTCATGCGGCGCGTCGATGTTGTCGAACAGGCAAAGTTCGATCCCAGTCGCGTGTTCGGAAAAAATCGCAAAATTAACGCCGTTGCCGAGCCACGTTGCGCCGAGGGGATATGGTTTTCCTGGCCAGGTCTTCACAGTTGTCATAAAGCGCGACGTTCTTATCTCTCACGCCAACGCAACGTGCAATCCGCGATTCTTCGCGCGCTCAGCCGAGTTTGTGACGGAGAAAAATCGCCAGCAAGCCCAGACTGATCGCGCCCGTAATTGTGAGCGTACGCGGGGATGGTTCTGTCATGGGGAGGAACAGGAGGAACGTCTGCATTGCTTTGGCTGCCGGCTTTACGGTAGGAATCGGATTGCGACGTAATAGTGGTCGCCACCCCTGCAAAACTTGCTCGAAGTGGCGGGGTGGCTGAGCTTGTTCTCGTTTGGCGGCTACGAAGTGCTCGTTGCCGAAAAATACAAGACACGATAGGAAACACCCATGTCAACCCAGCAACAACCTCAGCCCAGCCTTTATGAGCGGCTCGGTGGAATCTATAACATCGCCACAGTGGTCGATGATTTCATCGACCGCGTTATGACCGACCCTCGCCTGAATGCGAACCCGGCGGTGAACGAAGCGCATCACCGCGTGCCGCCCGCAGGCTTCAAGTATTTGGTCACCGAGATGGTGGGGATGGCAACGGGCGGCCCACAGAAATACACCGGACGCTCGATGGTCGACTCGCATCGTGACCTGAACATTACGTCGAAAGAGTGGGAGGCCTTCATGAACGATTTCCAGCAGACGCTCGACAAGTTCAGGGTGCCTGCCGCAGAGCAGACGGAACTGAAGGCGATTGTCAATAGCACCTACGGCGATATCGTCGTGACAAAACCCGGTACCGCCTAACCAGACGATGCAGCTAACCGCTGGCCGGCGTACTAAGAAAGTTGAGAGTTGAGGTGTTGAGAGTCAGTAATGTTGCGCTCCCGCCAGTCGCGGCTGAACTTTTTCTCATTAGATGCGTTGGCTCGCGAGATTCGGACCAGTGTTGTTGGCGCTCACGATCTCTGCGCCGCGTCCAGTCACAGCCGCGTCCGAAGCGATTGACGGCATTAGTTTCGCCGATGATCCGCACATGCTCTTTGTTCCAGTTGAGGAAATCGCGTCAGCCCTCGGCTGGGAAATGCAGTTGGATCAAGAGTCCGGGCAAATCTCTCTAAACGGCCATCCACTCGATGCCGCACGGCTTCGAAAGCTCACAAACGGAAGCTCATTGGTGCCGCTCGATGAATTAGAACACGCGGGCGCGACCATTACCTGGAGTGATGACGGAATGCAGCCACTGGTCGCGAGGGATCATAAAAAAGTCGCGGTTCAGTTCGCGAATAAACACGTCGAGGTGGATCTCGCGAACCAGCGCTTGCGCGCGTATCAAGGAGCGCGGCTCGTGCTCGACAGTCATATCAGCTCGGGCCGGGAGGGAAAGAAGACGCCGTCGGGAGAATTCAAGGCTGGGCCGGTCAAGTCGCCGATGCATCGCTCACGGCTGTATCATAACGCACCGATGCCATGGAGCGTGCAGGTGCACGAGAACGTTTTCATTCACGGATTCCAGAAGGTCCCGCGACATCCCGCTTCGCACGGTTGCATTCGCTTGCCGCTGGCGGGCGCCAATCCGGCCAAGTGGTTCTACGACTGGATCGATGTCGGCACGCCGGTCAGCATTAGAGGGCATTGGCCTGCCCCCACCCTGCGTGTTGAAAAACCCGCTCTTGCCGGCTCCTTTATCCAGAAAATAATCATCCCCATTGTTACAACGACCGCCTGCGTCGTGATCATCTTGTTGGTGTGGCGACGTCGCGGGAAAGTCTGACCATGCCGCGGGCGCCCGCTCGCCCAAAAGATTGCGAAACGGTTCTGAAAGCGGTGCGAGAACGTGTCGGGGGAAAACGCGCCGCACAGATAAGCAAGCGCGAGAATTTACGATTCATTGTCGCCTTTGCTGTCGAGATAAAGGACGACGAAGGCGATGCCGAGAAGCGGTTGAAGAATCCGCTGCAGAATGTTCAAAGCCAATGCCGGATAATTGAATCCGTGAGTTTGTAGACTGGTGTTCATTTTTTGCAGGAGCGCTTGCGGATCCTGGGTGCGCATCAATTCGACGAAATAGTCGCGCAACATCGGCCATTCCGGAACAACTGTGATCGCTATGACAAAAGCGAACCAAATCGAGACAATGAATGCGCCGCGCCAAAGCGGCCGCTGATGCCACGGAAGATCGCGGCCGCTCCGGGCGAGCTTTCTGCTTTCGTGTAAAGCATCGGCCGCGGCCGCGTTTTCGAGCACGGTGAATTGTTGCCAGAAAAGAACGTTGATGAAAAATCGTCCGAACAACCAAATTTGAATCACGAGCAAACCGAGCGCGAGCACGACGGAGAAGAGCGTCGCAGAAGTGACGACCATGAGCGCGATGCCGAGAGCGAACAGGATCAGCAAAAAGAAAACGCCATAGACAAACAGACCGAGACCGGCCACACGCGGCCAATACTTAACGGCGGCGTTGAGGACGCTGAGAAAGCCGATCCGATGTCCGGTCGCAAGTTCGGCGGTGAGAATTTGGATGCCGGCGATGTAAACCGGGATCAAAACAATTCGCAGCACGAGCATGCACAATCCGAAAGCCACGGCAACGAGAGTTTGCAGGTCGACGTTCACGCCCGGCGCCGTGTCGATGAAACGACTGGTCAACTCCGCGCAAAGAATCGGGACGATGCTCAGCAACGCCAGGCAAAAGAATTGAAAGAAACCTCGAAAATAAATTCGAAATGTCTCGACCAAAATGTTTCGACTTGGCGGTTTTGACGTTGTAGTGGCGGCCGTGTCGGCCGCGATTCTGCCAGAGGCTCCCGCGCGCAACATGGTCCGAGCCGGACTGGCGTTTGCCTCTACACTTGCCTGCACCGGTGGCGGTTCGACCTGAAACAGACCGGGAATGTCGCCGGCGGTTTTCCAAGGAGCCTCCTTCGCCGAAACGGCTACGGCGGCCGAGTCGACATCTACCCGACGCGCCGGATTCGTTGGCAGGACACAACCATCGGTTTTCCATTCGCGCAAAGTCGCGAGATCGGCTGGACCGTATTCTTTTCCCCCAACTCGAATGATCCACTGCTCGGCCATGCCCTCATAATTGGACAGGATTTACAGGATTAACAGAGCGATTTGCTTAAGCGAATTTGCAGGTTGGATTTTGAAATCCTCAAAATCCAGTTAATCCTGTCTTTCAGTGAAGCTGCTCTTAATAGATGGGCATTATTACGTTTACCGGTCGTTTTTCGCGATTCCGAACCTGTCCAATTCGCGTGGCGAACCCACCAACGCGATTTTCGGTTTCACAAAAACGCTGCGGTTGATGATCAAACATTTGCAGCCGGAGCTGGGCGCGGTGTTTTGGGATGAAGGCATGCCGGAGCGGCGGGTGCAATTGCAACCAGCCTACAAAGAGACGCGTAAAGAAATGCCGCTACCAATGGTGCCGCAATTGGATTTCATTCAAAAATTGACGCCGCTGCTCGGATTCAAAAACATTTCGCTCCCAAACACCGAGGCCGACGATTTAATGGGCTGCTACGCGATGGCGGCCGGCAAGCGGAAGGGAATGGAAGTCGTTCTCGCGACCAACGACAAAGATTTGTATCAACTGATCGGTCCGTGCGTGAAAGTTTACACCACGGCCAAGGCCGATCTCGCTTCGCCAAAAGACGCATTCGCGTTGCTCGGCGAGGAACAAGCGACTGCGAAATGGGAAGTGCCGCCAAAATTGATCGGCGACGTGCTGGCGATTTCGGGAGATTCCGTCGATAATATTCCTGGCGCTGGCATCGGACGAAAAACTGCGGCCGGATTAATCCGCGAATTCGGCAACTTGGAAAAGCTGCTCGCGAACGTCGACAAGGTGAAAAGTATGCGTAACCGCGAAAAACTCGCCGCTGCCCGCGAACAAATTTTGCAGAACCGAAAAATGGTGGAACTCGATTGCCACACGGGATTGCCGATCGCCATCGACGACCTCCGAATACGGCCGGACTACGCGGCGCTGATCGCGCAGCTTGAGAAGTGTGAGTTCAAATCGCTTTTGCAAGAGGTGAAGGACGAGGCGGCGCGGGTCGGGGGCTCGACTCAACAGGAGATGAAGTTGTAAGTGCCTGGCGCAGTTGAACCTGCTCAGTCAGAAAAAATCGTAAATAATTCGAACGGCAGCCGCCGGGCGCTGTCCAATTTAACAGGTTAAGGCGATTCGGGCGGTTGCACGTTTTTGTATTTGCTGTTTCTCCTTGGCGTGCGCTGCCCGAATCTTTTTTTTGCGCAGAAAGTGCTCTAAATTGTGGTGTTGCGGCGCTCACGGGCAAAATGCTTTGATAGCGGCCGCGGTTTATGCAGAGCGACACTAGCCCGTTCGGTCTCCGCGGCTTCCTGATCGACGCGCCAGAATTCGGCACTTTGCGCGGCCGCCCCAACGGCGCTGTGATCATCGACAACGGGCGGATTTTGGAAAGCGGCGACTACGATGATCTGCGCCGGCGCCGACCGAACTCAATTCGTTGGCTCGACCGAAGAGGAATGGCAATTTTTCCGGGACTGATCGATTGCCACACGCATTTGCCGCAGTACTCGGTCGTCGCGCGCGGGGAAAGCGAGCTGCTTCCGTGGTTGCGGCAACATATCTTCCCGGTCGAGCGCGAGTTTACTGGACCGAAAGCGCGAGCGGAAGCGCCACGGTTTTTTCACGAACTGGTGCGCAATGGCACGACCACCGTGATGGCCTACGCGGCAATTTATGAGGACAGTTGCGAGGTCGGGTTCGAGGCCGCCAAACAAACCGGCATCCGCGCAATTCTCGGGAAAATAATGATGGACCTTGGTTCCTACGGGAAGCTTCAGCCGAAAAAGGTGCTCTCAATTTCACTCCTGGAGAGCGAACGCCTTTGCCGTAAATGGCATCGGGCCGAAGAAGGCCGGCTCGAGTACGCTTTCAGCCCGCGTTTCGCTGTCACTTGTTCGGAAAAAATGATGCGTGGCGCCGCCGAGCTCGCGGCACGACTCGAAGCATATCTGCAAACACATTTGGCCGAAAATCGCGAGGAACTGGAAAAGGTGCATCATCTTTACATGAGCGCACGCGACTACACGCATGTGTATGAAAAATGTGGAATGCTCACCGCGCACACAATGCTTGGTCATTGCATTCATCTTAATCCACGAGAGATCGCGGCCATCGCGGCTGCGCAATCCAGCGTGGCCCATTGTCCGAGCTCAAATCTCTTTCTTGGCAGCGGCTTGATGAAGTTGGACCAACTTTTGAAAGCCGGAATCAATGTCGGACTCGGTTCCGATGTCGCCGGCGGACCGGAGCTAAATATGTGGCAGGTGATGCGCGCGGCGATCGCAGTGCAAAAGGCGCGCAGCGCCTACGAACCAAATTTGCGACCACTTCGTCCGCGCGAAGCATTTTATCTCGCCACCCATGGCGGCGCGTGTGCACTCGGGAAAGTCAGTATCATCGGCACACTCGACGCTGGCAAAGAAGCCGATCTCATCGTTGTCGATCTTGCCGCGCTCCTGCCGTACCCGCAAAATCAACAGGCTCTGGTGGAGCTTGCCGCCGAGGATGTGGTCGCGCTTTGCATTTATCGCGGCGGACCGCAGGCTAATCTCGAAACTTACGTCCGCGGCAAATGCATTTATCAAGCGCCAGGACTGGCCGCCGCCACATGAAACCGGCAATGGTCGATCCAATCGAAATCGCCTTGCGCGAAGACCTCGGAGATGGCGACGTCACGACGGATTTTTTTGTCTCGAAGAATCAGCAGGCGATGGCGCGAATCGTTGCGCACGAGCGAGTCATTCTCGCCGGAACTGAAACGACCGCGGAAGTTTTTCGGCGCGTCGATTCGACATTGGACGTCGCGGTGCTTCGAAATGATGGCAGCGAGGTCAACGCTGGTGAAAATGTGATCAACCTTCGAGGATCAGCGCGCCCAATTTTGAAAGCGGAGCGCGTGGCGCTGAATTTTTTGCAGCGACTGTCCGGGATCGCAACCCTGACACGAAAGTTTGTCGACGCTGCCGCAAACGATCGCGTGAAAATTCTCGACACCCGTAAAACGACGCCCGGCCTTCGCGCGCTCGAGAAAGCGGCTGTGGTCGCCGGCGGCGGGGCCAATCATCGCTTCGGTCTCTTCGACATGGTGCTTTTGAAAGACAACCATCTCGCCGCGAACACGGGATTCGACGCTTTTGCAAAAGCAGTGCATAAGGTCCGCGAGGCGCGACCGAATGTTCAAATCGAAGTGGAGGCCGATACCCTCGAGCAAGTCCGCACGTTTTTGGAAATCGACGGCATCGATCTGATTCTGCTCGACAACATGAAGCCGGCACAGATTCGTGAAGCAATCGCTCTTGGCAAAAATAAAGTGAAATTTGAAGCGAGTGGTGGTGTCACTCTAAAAAACGTCAGGCAAATTGCCGTCACCGGGGTTGATTACATTTCCATCGGCGCGCTTACGCATTCGCCCCGCGCCGTCGATTTCTCTCTCGAGCTAACGCCGCTCGCAGGATGAGCGGGCTCTGGGGTCAGGGTCGCAGCCTTAGGCCTAGATTCAAAACCAACGACGCGATGACCCGGTTATCAGAAGATGAAATCCGCGATGCGCTGAGCGGATGCACAATCGGACGGGAGATTTTCGTTTTGGAGACGACAACTTCCACGAACGATTCCGTTTTGGAACGCACTTCGCCATCGACGCTAGAAGGTTTGGTCGTATTTGCGGAACGCCAGACAGCCGGACGCGGTCAACGCACTAATTCCTGGGAATCGACCGCTGGAAAAGGACTTTGGTTCTCATTTTTGCTTCGGCCGAAGATCGACATCAGGGCGTCGGCGCAATTGGCTGAGTGGGCCGCGCGCACAGTTGCTGACACGATTTCTAAAGGATTTGCGCTACTAGCCACGGTCAAATTGCCTAACGATGTTATTGTCGCCGGCAAAAAAATTGCCGGTGCTCTCGTCGAAATGCGCGCGCAAAGAAACGCGCCGCACATCGCCATCATCGGGATCGGAGTGAATGTGAACCACCAACCAGAAGATTTTTCGGAAGAGCTCCGCCCACGCGCGATTTCTTTAGCGATGGCGTTGGATCGATCCGCCAAAGGACGGATTGGCCGCGGCGAACAAGTCGATCGCCACCAATTCGCAGTCGCGTTGCTCAAAAATCTAGACCGCTCTTATCGCGAAGCTTTCGCGCGATAAACTGTAGGGCAAGGGCGTCGCTTGCCTTGCCAAGAATTCGGCAGGCGGAGCGCCTGTCATACAAAATCTGGTCAGCTAGGCCGACCTCTTCGGCATAAAATTTTGCAGCGCTCGCAATTTCCCCAACGCGCGACCGCTGTCGATTTCTTCGCGCGCTAACTCAATTCCCTCTTTCAAATCGCGCGCTAATCCGGCAACGACGAACCCTCCCGCCGCATTCGCAATCGTCATGTCGCGTTTTGCGTGAGAAATTTTCCCGGCGAGAATTTTCTCGATCGTGGCGGCGTTCTCGCGCGCGTCTCCGCCTTGCAGTTCGCCGACCGGGGCGCGCGGAATGCCAAGCCAGCTCACATCCAGGATCGCAGACGTAATTTTGTCGTCGGCGAGATCCGCGACAGTGGTTGCGCCGCTCACGGAAATGTCGTCGATACCGGCCTCATTATCGCCGAGGCCATGCACGATCCAGGCGCGCTCATGGCGGAGCTCACGCAGAACTTCGGCAAAGATTCCGGTCAGCCGCGGATCAAAGACACCGATCAACTGCCGCGACGGGCGCGCTGGATTCAACAGCGGTCCAAGCGCATTAAAAATCGTGCGCACATTTTGCTGCGCCAGGCGTTGACGCATCTCCGCCAGCGCGCGAAATGCTGGATGATATTGCCGCGCAAATAGAAAACCGAGTCCGTGTCGCTTGAGAGATTCGCGCAATTGGTCGGGCGGAAGATCGATCGGCACGCCGAGTTGTTCGAGAACATCGGCGCTGCCGCAGCTGGATGTAACCCGGCGATTGCCATGCTTCACCACCACCGCTCCGCCGGCTGCCACTACGAATGCCACCGTGGTCGAGACATTAAACAAATCGAGGCCGTCGCCCCCGGTCCCGCAAACGTCGATCATCGGGCCGGGCATCTCGGCCGGATCGACCATCGGGTCGACTGCGCGCTTCATCAACGCGCGGACAAAAGCCGCAATTTCTTCCGCCGTCTCTCCCTTGTCATGCAAAGCGGTCAGGAACTCCGCTTTCGTCTGGTCGTCGACTTCGGACGTAAGCAGCAGCGTGACCGCGTCACCGATCTCGGCGCTGTTGAGATCGAGTTCGTTGCGCAGCTTTTCGGTCAGCGTGGTCAAAGCAAGCCCCGGCGCCCAGATTACGCCGTCTGGGGATCGATCTGGCGTATCCATTCCCGGTAAACTTTCGGCGAAATTTCAGATGGTTTGATCTCGCTCCGCCCGCCCCAGAAAACATTGGTGTAGGAAACGGGAATGCCGCACGACTGTAGATGTCGATCGATTGCGGCCTTGTGATCGAGGAGCCGTTGTTTGTCGGTGCCGTGCGCCACCGCCATGATGTTCACGTTCTTAAATTCCGGGCCGGCTTCGCGCCAGTAGCAATGAGTGAGAATATGGTGCCGCCCAACTTCGCCGCCGGTCTCGATTTCGCGACCGGTTGGCACCGCCCAATGAAACAACGCGTTGAAACGCGTGACCCGAACGCCGGTTTGCGAAGGTTTGACGTGTTCAAGGAATGTCGAAAAGCGTCCGATAATTTTGCGCGCGCTCAAATCTTCTGCCACCTGATAAAATTCGTCCAAACTGACTCCCGCTTCTTTCGCGCGCGACGCCCACGGATTCGGACGAATTTCCTCCGGCCCGAGTTCGCGTTTCAGCGTGAGCAAAACGTTCCATTCGTGCTCGCCAAGATCGACAGCCTCCACCCGAATCATTTTTGCCGGTTCGTCCGCTTTCTTTCCCGGTTCGATCATTTTCCGTCGCACGTGCCCGACGCCAAGTGTGAAAATTCCTTTCGCCGGCATGATCCGGAATTTTTCGACGCCGACTTTTTGTGTGAGCAATTCGCAATGTTTTTGCAGCGAAAAACCGTGCGGCACTTTGAGCGTCGTCCAAAGTTTGTATTCGGAGCCGGCGCTTACGGTATCAGTCGAACGCACGACCACGTGACCCGAAAACGGATCGCGCTGAAACATCCACTCAAAGGCGCTGTCGATTTTGTTCTCGGGAACTTTCCACGCCACCAGCGCGCCATCCGCGAGATTCGTCGCAAGCAACGTTTGCCGGACCCGGCGGATCGTTCCGGCGCGGAGCATGCCTCCGATCCGCGCCATCACAACATCGACATCCACACCCGAGCGGCGCGCGATTTCCTCGAACGGCTCGCGGACGAAGCCTTCAATCTTGTCCTCCGAAACGGCGAGGATCCCGGCGTTAATCGGATCATCATGCTCGACCGGCAGCATGCGAATTAATCGAATGTCGGAGCGAGATTGTCCAACGCGCTCCGAAAAAAGCTACGCCCTAAATAGCCAATTTCGTGTCAGGCTATGCAGGATATGACGGCAGCAAAGTGACAACTCGTGCCCCCGAGAACGAACACGTGCCAGATAAAATGCGAATAGCGAAGGCGTTGGTTCAAAAAAAATAACACTCCGGTCGTGTAAGCGACGCCACCGGCAAGCAACCAAAGCAAGGCCGATAGCGGAATTGCCATGGCGAGCGGCCGAATCACGAGCAGCCCCAGCCAACCCGTTCCGAGATAAAGAGATATCGACAGTTTGGAATAACTCTCGGTGCCGCGCGTTGCCTTCATCACCACGCCGAAAACGGCCAGCATCCAGACGGCTACGAGCAAGATCAAGCCTCCCGAGTCACGCATCGGACCCAGCCCGAAAGGTGTGTATGTGCCGGCGATTAACAAAAAGATCGCGGAATGATCAATTACCCGCCAAAGAGATTTTCCACGCGCGGTGGGCCAAGCATGGTAGAAGGTCGAGCTGAGATATAAGATCGACATCGTAATTGCGAATACGATCGTGCCGATAAAAAAGCCAGTGCTGCCGCGGTCCGACACCGCCAAGAGCAAAATCGGCGCGGAAATCAGGGCGGCTACCAATCCAATACCGTGGCTGATCGTATTGGCCAATTCTTCGCCCGCGGATTGCGGCCGCGACGGCAAAGCGCACAACTCATCGATACGCTTCATCACGCAGATGATGGAAAACAGCCCAATCGACTTTGCAAAGCAAAAAACGACTCGCCGTTCAACCTGATGGCTCGTTCACGCCCAGCCAATCGCGCACCCGCTGCCGGCGCAGCTCAAACGTTTTGTGCAGCTGCGGCCGCTGTTCCGGCGTCAGGATCGCATCGATTCGATCTTCCCCGCGCGAGAGAATTCCTTCCGTCTCGCGTAAATCGAGCGCGCGCAAATTGGTCAGCTCATCGTCGATCTGCTGCAGAATCGGCCGGATTTTCTGTTCCTGATCGGGCGTCAGTTTCATTTCCGACCGCCAGCGATCCGGGGTATTCGAAAACCAGCGCCGCGGATCGCCGTTTCGCAGCATTTCATCTTTCGCCGAGCCCATCACGAAAAATGCGCCCGTGACCGCGCCGACAACAAAAGTTGGAAGGACAAGAAAAGCGATCTTCCATCGATTGGGCCCGTTCATGTCTACAAAAAACAAAGAGACGCCGCCAAAAGCGATCTTTTTCGACGCGGCCCGGACACTTTATTTACCCGAGGCGTCGGCGATCGACGGCTTGCACACTCCGATCCTGGCCGTGGAAACGGCGAGAATCTTCGCGCTAATCGGACCGTTGTGCTCGGCGGACAACATCGGCGATTACGATTTGCCCGTTACTGAGCCGGCGCAAGAGAGCCGCCGGGAAAATAAACGCGATTTCGCTCCAGCACCGCGCCGCGGCGTGCGAAAAATTCGCGAACTTTATCTGGATAACGACGACCGTCAGTTCCGGTGTTTATTCCAAAAAAAACTCTGGCGCTGGGGCGCAAGTACCGCGCAAGATCATTCAGAAAGAAATTCCATTCATCGACACCCCAGACGCGGCGACCTTGCCGATCGACGTTAAAGCCGGTGGCAAACGCAGTGATCAAATCGAATCTACCCCCAAGGTCGGGCAACGGTTCGAAAGCGAGAATCTTATAGATCTTGCGTTCGACTTGGAACAACTCAATGAGATCACTGAAGAGACAGTCTTCGCCAGTATCAAGCCCCAAACAGCGATGGCCAAGCCGCTGGCAAACAAACAGAAAGAACCCCCCGCCGCAGCCAATGTCGAGAATCGCCAGCGACGGTGAGCGGTGGAGTTGCAAGTCCTGAGCGCGTTGGGCGTTCACTTCCAACCACCGATCGAATGCTGCAAGGTATTTTCTGTATTTTTCCTCATCATCTGTCGATGTTGCGTAGCGGGATTGAATCTCGTGAAGGCGAGCTGGATCCACTTGCGCCAGGAGCCGGCGAACCGGAAGCGGATGCAATTTTCTCTCCAACCGCCGCAGTCCGCGCAGGTGACCTTCGCGTGAAAAAATTTTGCCGATCTTATGCACAAACAATAAACCGGAAAACACACTAAAAGCGATTTTTGTCGACGCTGCCGGGACGCTCTTCTATCTGCCGCGCGGCGTCGGCTATCATTATGCGCTGGTTGCGCGCGACCTTGGATTGAAATGGGACAGCGCACAACTCGATCGCGCGTTCAACAACGCCTGGAACGCAATGCCAGAACGCGCGCCGATCGAAGGCCCACGCGAAAACGACGACAAAGATTGGTGGCGTCAACTTGTCAATCTTGTCCTCGATGAAACCTCGCCGACGCTGGGCGAGCTTGATCGCGACAATTTTTTTGAGATCGCCTACGAACATTTCGCCGAGGCCGGCGTTTGGGAGCTTTACCCCGAAGTTGTTGAAGTTCTGGAAAAATTATCTCCGAGGTTTCAGCTCGCGGTCATTTCGAATTTTGACGGACGCTTGCGGATGATTTTGGAGCAACTCGGCGTCTCGAAGTTTTTCAAACACGTTTTTCTTTCGAGCGAGCTCGGCGCGGACAAGCCGGATCCGGAAATCTTTCGGCTCGCGTTGAACGTGATTCGCCTCCAGCCGAACGAAGTCCTGCACGTCGGCGACGATCCCCAGCGCGACTGGAAAGCGGGCACTGCCGCTGGATTGTCGATCTTTCAATTGGACCGAAAGAAAAATTCGCTCCGCGATTTGCTCGCTCTTCTAAAATTGTAGGGCAAGCGCGTCGCTCGCCATTTTCACAAATTTGGTAGGCGGAGCGCCTGCCCTACAATGTTGCAGCGGCGTCTCAGCTCGATTAAAGCATTTCTTTCGGGGTCGGTAGCTCAATCGGTAGAGCAGCGCCCTTTTAAGGCGTTGGTTCCGGGTTCGAGTCCCGGCCGACCCACTCCCTCTCAACAGGCGATTTACCTATGAGAAATGGCAACTTGGCGCATGCGCAACGAGCCGAACCAAAACGCAAGAATCCGCAGTCTATTTGGCAAGTATTCGGCAACCAAGCTTCCGCAGAGCCTGTTCTGAGGTCTTCGCACCTTATCGGCTATACGTTGGACGTTCTTGTGCCTAAGAAATAAAAGACAAAATAACGCTTGAGTCGTGCACCATGCTGGTGAAGAATGGTGATGTGAGGTTGAAGCGAAGCAAGACCCGGAAATCACCTCCCACGAAAGCAATGGTTCGTCTGACTGTCAGTCTGCCCAAAGCGGTATTGTCCCGTGTGAATGTTATCGCTGGCCAAATGAAAGTATCGGCGGGTTGGGTGATCCGAAAAGCCGTGATCGAATTTGTGGATCGTGACATTCCATTATTTCGTTCGGAGGGAAAATTTTGATGACGCCCGTTATTGTGCCTATGGTTGCGCGTCTTAATTCACAATCTCCGGCATCTCTTGGGGAGCGAAATGGCGAGCGCAACCCGTCAAGGGCTTTCTGCAGCGTTCTAGCATCGAAAGGAATCCAGCTTGGTTTAATTCAGAGCCAGCTGAATCAAGCGGACTTTCTACGATAAGTACAGAAGAGCCGAGTGAAATTCCCGCACGCACGGAGGAGATCGCACTGCCCGCCGTGGTAACGTCAGCCGAGACTGAAGTTGCACTTATCGAAGAGGGCCAACCTTTTTCGCACGAGGCTTACCGCAAGGCAGAGCCAGATGGCGAATTGCCGCCGCTCACGTGGCCAGCTTTCGAACAAACAGCGGAAACCCTGCAGCCAAGTGTCCCGCAGACGCCTGAAATAGCTCCGGCTTTGGCAGCCGTCCCAATGTCTCCCGAGGCGGCACGACTTACCGAGCCGTCGGACGAGGAGATTTGCCTCCGCGCCTACTTCATTTCCGAACACCGCCGCAGATTTGCGATCCCGGGCGACGCAGATTCGGATTGGCGCGAAGCCAAGCAACGGCTCCTCTCCGAATCAGGTGAAATAAGCGGACCTTCACCGATAACGACAGAAGAGCCGAGTGAAATTCCCGCACGCACGGAGGAGATCGCACTGCCCGCCGTGGTAACGTCAGCCGAGACTGAAATTGGATCGATCGAACAAGGGGAACCTATGCCGTACGAAACGACTTTCACTGCGATTCAATCCCCCGCGGCCGAGGCGGTCACTGAGTGCGCGTCTGATTTCCCAAATGCCATTTCCCCTGAGCCCGTATTTCCGCAAACAACCACACCTGCAAACGTGCCTGAGGCAACCCAAATCCCAACTGCTCCAGTAAATAAGCCCCCAGCCACTGCGGTGGCCAAGCCGCAACCGTCTGGTACGATGCAGACTTCCGTTCAACTCACCTTTTCCTTCGAGATCGCCGCTATACAACTGAGACCGACATTCAAGGTGGGCGCTTTGCAAGTGCGGCTCATATCCAAAATCGCCACGATGCGTCTGGCTCCTTCTCAACAGCCGCAACCCGCGATGAATTTGCACGCGAGTTTCGAGATTGCGAAGATCCAGCCCGTAGGGGAAACCCTTGGCACTATTCGGTTGACTCCGTCTCAACAGCAGAGGCCAATCATGGGTTCGCCTTCGTTTAGGGTCGCGGGACTGGAACTGGTGCCGAATGTGGAGGCTACGCCGGTCCAACTCACGCTATCACAGCGGGGCCAGGCGGCTGTCTTCGTGACGGTCCCGTGCCAGATTACTACGATCGAGTTCTCCCCGTTGCTTGAGATTGCATCCGTTGTCCTGAATTCTAGTTCCAAGCAAGTCCTCGTTCAGTTGGCTGGTACCGCACCGAGCCCAGTCGACGGACCGCCGGTGTTTGAGATTGCAGATTTGCAGCTTAGCGAAGGCGGCGATGTCGGTATGATACAGCTGAATCTGCTCCGCGAGAGCCCGACCCGATAAGCCTCCAATTCCTGGTTCCGCCCGGAGCTGGATTGCAGTTAATGCCATTCAACAATCCAGCCTCAACAAGAAATGAAAACAATAAATATGACAACTCTATTCGAGCGCTAACCAGCCTTGTCTGGTTATTCGTGTGTGTCCCATAGGCCCAACGAGAACCGAGCCCACCCCGGTGTTTTGTTTCCAATTCAGCCAAATCTCCTTTCCGTCCAGGACGGCGGAAAGCTCGACAAACATCCGAGCTTGTTTGGCAAAAAGTTCATTAGCACAATTGTAATCCGCGAGAGCACCGTCTAAATCGTTTTTGAGGAATTTCTCGTTAGCGCGCTCGTCGTAAGCGTTGTAGTTTCTAGGATCAAGCTCAATTACCCGAGTAAAATCAGCGATGGCCCCGTTTAAGTCTTCTTTTGCGCTCTTCGCACGGGCACGCTTCAAATAAGCGTCCCGATCCTCCGGATTGAGTTCGATTGCTTCACTGAAATCCGCTATGGCCCCGTCTAAGTCACCGCTTTTTAATTTGGCGGAACCTGCCTCGTGCAATTTAGTAGTCAACCTACTAGCTAGTTCGCTTGCCGCAGGATCGTATAACTTATTTGAATCCGTGCCCAGTTGCTCAACTTCCACGTTTGCTTCGAATAATTCTTGCTGCTGCGGGAGTTCCTGCTGCGGTGCCAGGAATCTCGGCAGGCGCGCTGCTTCTGCTTCAGCTTGATGAGAAGAAGCACGTCCGAGAAGCCATCCCAATACACCCGCGCCGAATAGGGTCACGTCAATGAAACCTCCGCTATAACGATTAGGCCAAGGATCTTGTCTTTGTGTCAACCGAAAACACGCCCTACGCGCGCGCGCGGAGGATCGCCCCCGTCGTGGCATTCCGCGCACGCGCGCGCGACCTATTCTTTCACGGTCGCTTCTACGGTGCGGCAATTTTTTGCTGCAAAAATGCGCAATTCCACGAAATGCACCGCAAATCGGACTCGTTAGGTTTACCTATGAAAAACACGCTACGCAATGCGGTGCAAACGTGCGCAAAACTCGTTAGGCCAATTAGAAATCCGTTGCTCTGATCCAGCTGAGCTACGGGCGCAAAATGACCAGAGACATATACCGATTTTCATGCTGAATGAAAGTCACGGAGTCAGCGCCGATTCCACGCACGCACGCGATCAAACAGCTTTTCGGCTTGCTCTCGCCGGGACTCGTCGCTAAAACGTTGCTACGAAATAATTGGGGAGGCGGTTTGAGCATGAAGAAACAAATCCCAAACATCGATGTAGTTCGATCCGCTTGGCGCCGAGTCAAAAAGGACATAAAGGACGCCATAATTCGTGACCTGAAGCCGGTAAAAGACGTCAAAGGTGGCGGCGGTGTTGAGGGCAAATCCAAATCCACCATAGGCGGCACTGGCACCACCGGCAGCCACTAAAAAGGATAAAGAGTCGCACGCCGCTTGCGCGCCTGATTTAGTCATTACCTAAGCGCGTCGGCCGCCCGACGAAATTTACGACGCGACAGTCCATTAACTCGGCGCAGCGCAGATCGACAATGTAGGGTTCTGTCCACCGGTGACGTGACGCAAATTGCCGCGGAGTTGGATAGACCGCTAGTTTTCGCTCAGGCGAGATTCGCATGCTCGATTCAGGCGGCAATATCGAACGGGTGATCTCTTTCAGCGAAACGGATCGAGAGCTGTAAATCGTGCCGGAGAAGGTCAACGGTGCCAACCGTCAGAATAGCTTTGTTCTCGACGGTCGGGAGGAAGCGGATTATCAATTGTTTTGTTTTCACGCAACTTCACGGGGATGTCCGCCTTTTCACATTGCTACACATCGCTGGAATCGCTCTTGAAAGCGAAGTGGCGAATGATCCGGCCCCCTGCGCCACCGACGATTTCTACACACGTTTACAAGATTCGGCCACGAGCCGATAAACGCGGCGTCGATCTAATTTCCGGTGCACTCCGATACAGTCCACTGTGGTATGCCGGACCAAACGCAGTCAGTAATGCAATCAGCTTTGCCAAGTTTAACAGCCGCCCACACAATGCGGTGATTCGCGTTTTCGATGAAACGGGCACCGTGATTGAAACGGACGAGAAGACCGCGCCCAAACCTGCGGGCGCGAGCGGACGGATTTCTTTCAAGGAAGTGAAGAAAAAACGCCAGATCACACCCGAACGACGTGCGCAGCTCTCAGCTGCGATGAAAGCCAGATGGGCCGCAAAAAGAGCGGCGGCTACGGCGACTCCCCAACAGAATTCTCAGGGGCAGACGTTTACGCCCGAAGAGACCTCTCAGCAGTAAGCTCTGCGTTGGTACCCGTCGGATGGAAGTTTCCCGCATTGGAGCTGGCCACAATTTGAAGCGATGTATTACGCCTCAGTGGTTCGTGACTGGAAGTGAAGCGTCGCGCGAATCAATTTGCTTGGGGCTAGCTCCGAACAACAGACTGCGCAACATCGCGAAAACCTGCGCAAAAACTCGTTAGGCAATTACATGCGCGCCCGTCTATTGGAGCATTCCGCGCGCGGGCGGGGAGTTGTTCGCGAGCGACACTAAGCTAAAATTAACGCTTACCGTATCGCGCCCTCCTTGCAGCAATAAGTTTCAGACCGTAGAAAACGACTGCGAAAATCTTGTAAACGGCTACCCCGCAATAAGCGATTATTGCTGGCAGTGTCCCATCTCTGCGAAGGGAAAATGGGTTGCGATGGCAACGGGCCAATTTCGCGCTCTATATATAATACGCAGTTCGCCACGTATTTGCGGCAGAATCGCGCAATAACGCGAAATCGCTAAACTGGGTTCGAATCCCGTTAGGGTCGCCAACGCTTTTCACAGGTAAACGCAGTTCGTGCTGCTTCCACTTGCTTTTCATTCTGTATAGGTGATCGGCACTCGGACCTTCGACACCGTTCCGGGTTTGAACCGCCACTGTCGAAA
>WNFP01001830.1_pt1 | contig 27602 bp, 20 predicted proteins | sample 5400201 | NCBI WGS metagenome assembly WNFP01 (sample SAMN13153355, study PRJNA577476) | soil metagenome | isolation source: 115 cm saprolite under Madrone tree | place: USA:California | collected 2016-06-14 | reverse complement strand
GCTTTCGCAACGCCTTCTGCCGAGCGCAAAATCTGCTCTTCCGATTCCACCGAACACGGTCCGGCAATCACCACGAATTCGTCGCCGCCAATCACCGTCCCATTCACTCGGATCAGCGTTTTCTCCTTGCGAAATTCCTTGCTCACAAATTTGTACGGCGCGCTGATACGCATCACGTTTTCGACTTGCGGCATCGCTTCGATGGATTCCAGGCATGCCGTCACGTCGCCGACGCCAACCACGCCGATCACCACACGCTCTTCGCCTTCAATCGAATGCACCTTGTATCCGAAGTGGTTCACCTGATTGGTCACCGCATCAATCTCCTCGCGCGTTGCGTGCCTCTTCATAGAGATGATCATCGCCATTCCCTTTCGCGGGCCGCGGCCCAATAAAAATACTTTGCGCTCACAACGTTCCCCGAAGACTCCAAGAATTACTGGCAAAAAGATCAACTGAAAATAAAAAAGCCCACTCTTTGCGAGTGGGCCGAATCCTTTTGATTCGTATTGCGCTTACAGAGACGCCCCCCGCCACACCCATGAGTGGTCCGTAAATCGATACCAAAACCAATAAGGCGTCTGAATCATGCAGGCAGTGTACGCACAACCACCCGCAAAATCAACGCCAAGTTGAGTGTGAGACTTGCAGGAGAATCCTATTGGTAAAGAAGAACCGCAAGGCGGAAGCGCGCGAATTGGCTAACCGTAGGCACATCGCAGGCAGCGACGGAAGCGCGGTGAAATTTTCCGCTGGCAACCAGGCGCCCCAGGTCGTTTGGAAGACGGTTCAGATCGGAGGATTCGAACCGCACGACGGCGGCAGCTTGCGCACCAAACGCTAAGCGGTACTGATCGCAATTCCGGCGCGCATCGTCCACTCCCGGCACGATGGAAAGTCCATTGGCCTGCAGCAGCCGCTTGATCTGTTGTTCCTGCTCTTCGCGCGTCATTGGAAAAACGACGGCGGCAAAATCCTGTGTGGCGTAATACTGTTCGCCGCGGCGCTCGATGGCGATACCGATGGAGTCCACTTGCGGGTCGAGAATGTTGGCGCGGTGCGGTGCGGAGTTCATCCAGGCAATGTGCAGAGTGGAAACGTCGGGGGCTTCGGCTACGTTTTCGGCGACGAGGCTGAAGCTGGCACCAGCCATGCGCAGACGTGTCTGCAGGTCGGCTTCGCCGTCGAAGCGATGCGAGAGCGAATCGTGCGTGGCTAACAAAGTGGTGTGCAGGCGAGCAGCGTTGGCCAGAGCATTGTCCCATTGCAGTTGGCGCAGACCAAGCGACGAGCGTTCGCGGTTTACGGCGTCGTACAGCATCTGTTCGGCAGAGTTGGAGGGACGCGCAGCAGCGGGAGCAGCCGGCGCGGCAAAAGAGGTAGCGACAAGGCACAGTACGAGGATCGCTGCGAGCGCGAGGCTCACGAGGATTCGAAGAACGTGTTGGCGCAAGGTGCCGTTCACGTTCTTTATTTAATCGGAGCGGCTTGCTGGTGAAAATGGAACGCGCGAGCAGGTACGAAAAAACTATCGTACTGTCCGGAAGGACAGGCGAAGCGAGAGCGAATTTTTGTTTGGCGCTGGTGCAGGCGTGAGATCCCGCGTACATCCTTATCGGATGGACTCAGGATGACAATTTTGTCGAATTAGCCGCGGACGCGAACGGCGCTGAAGCTTAGGATGACGTGCCCGCCCGAGGTGGGACGGCCGAAGCTGGTCATGGGGTGGAAACGGGAGAAGAGCAGCATCCGGTCAAGCTGGTGCTCCATTTCGTGGGTCTTGGGGCCCGCAAGAATCTGGTAGCCGATCATCTGGCCGTGGGCGTCCACGGTAACGTCGAGAAGCAGGCCATGAGGGAGCGCAAGTTCCGTATCGTGATTTTCGGGCGCCCAGTCTCCAGGAGAATCGGAAAGCGTGATGAGCTCCGCGGGCTGCATGATATTGAGCGGAACGTCATTGGGAATGGCCTGGACGGTAGTGCCCGGCGCGATCAACTGCAGGACCAAGGCGAAAACGAGAATGGCGGAGACGATGCCGCCGGTGGCGGGCAGCGTGATCGGCCGAAGAACATTGTCCAGCAAGATTTCCGCGCGATCGCGAAATCGTTGCCACTGGCTGCGCCAATCCTGGGTTTGTTGAGCCTGGGCTGCGGCTACTTTGATACGAACGGCAAGATCGGAAGGCGGAAGCGCACGCGGCGAGCGGGAAAGCAAAACAGCCAGCTTGCGATAACGCTGCAATTCTTCACGGCAATAGGCGCAGGATTCCAGATGTACGCGCATTTGGCTGCGTTCACTGGTGCGGGATGCGCTCTCGACAACATCGTCGAGATAACCGGCCAGCTTGGAGCGAACCGTGGTGCACTTCATGGCAAGTCCTTCTTCACTTCAGGGTTGGTAAGTACAGCTTGTTTATCTAAGGGTTTGTAAGACAAACCCTTAAACCCTGAAACCCCAGGCACCGAATCCGAGCCGAACGCAATGGCGTCCGGCGCGAAATTCATCCGCTCTTTGGATGCTGCTGGAGCGAACGTGCCTGCCGAGAAACCGTTTGGCGCGAATCCGGAAGCCGCGGAGTGTAGCGCGTGAGTCGCGTGTTGCTCGCCGAGAAGCGGGTCCAGCAGATCTTTCAGCGCGCGGCGGCCGCGCAGAATGCGCGATTTCACTGTGCCTACGCTGCATTCCAGAACTTCGGCGACTTCTTCATAGCTGAGGCCTTCGAGATCGCGAAGAATCACAGCGCTGCGGAAAACATCGGGAATTTCGTTGAGCGCACTCTGCACGACGGACTGAATTTCGCGCGATGCGAGTTGGTCGAATGGAGTGGCGTGCATGTCTTCAATTTCCAGCTTGGACTGGCCTTCTTCTGGTTCCGCGTCGATCGAAACATTTTTCTGCAGATGACGCTTGAACCAGCGGCGGTGATTCAGGGCTTCACGAATAGCGATGCGATACAGCCAGGTCTTGAGCGAACTGCCTTGGCGAAAACTGCGAATGCCTTTGAAGGCCTTGAGAAAAACCTCCTGCGTACCGTCGGCAGCATCGGAGGGATCGGCCAGCATGCCCAGAATTAAGTTGAAGACCGGGGCATGGTAATGGGTGACGAGGACGTCGAAGGCGGCTTCCGAGCCGGCTTGCAGTTCGGAGACGAGTTCCGATTCATCACGGCCCCAAGAGAGGGCGCTGGCCCAATCAGACACGCGCTGCCTTTCTGGCGAGGCTTCCCTTTATCTTACTGGGTAGTCTTGCTGTTCGGCCTAGCTTGCCGGGACTCTGCAGTCCCTGGTCCGCTCCCCTGGTTAGACACCGCGGGGAGCGAAGATGTTTCCGAAGCTTTGCTGGGCCCAAAGGGAATCTTGCACCCGCGATGACAAGAGTGCAATGGGCGGCTGGGATTAGTACGGAGCGACCGACGAAAACTTGCGTGGCCAGCCTGAGTCGGTCGAGGCGCGGCGTAGAATCCGAGAGGCTCCCCTTTGTTTTCGTAAAGTATTATGAATAAATGACTTACGTCGAGGAAAGTGCGTAAGCATTGATTCTACAGCCCGGTACCAGGTTCTGAAAGAATGTGTTTTTGACCTTCTACCGACTTGCTTCGCTAACTGCATGGGCCAGCCGGTCTGAGAATCCCATGGTACGCCCCTGGGCAGAAAAGGCGCCCGGATTCGCGCAATTTTGCGGTGGAGGAATGTTTCGGCTGCGGACAAGAGAATTCATTGCAGCGGGACCAGGGCCAGGGAGCGAGTGCCAGCCATGGTCGGAAGGGGGGTCATGTTCCCCTGATTGATGTCGCCCGAGGTGGGATCAATTTTGTCGACGAAGATGGAGTTCAAGCTTTCGCCAACGATGATCAGGAATTGGCCAGAAGAATCGATCTGGAGAAAAGTGGGATTGCCCACTTGAACTACATTGCCCGGAGTGAGGGCGCCGGTGGTGGCGTTGACGCTGTATTCAGAAACGGTGCCGGCGCCGTCGTTGCCGGCGTAGAGAAATTGTCCGGAGGGAAGTAGAGCGAGGCTGGTGGGCATGGATTGGGCAGGATAAGGGGCGCCCTGAAAGGCGCTGAGCGTACCAGTGGTGGAATTGAAGTTGAGCGCGTTGACCTGCTGAGAATTGGAGAGCGCTGCGTACAGAACGGACTCGTCGGAGTTTAAAACGATTTGCCGAGGCCCGGTATTCTGCCCAATGGTGAACGGCGAGCCTGAAACGGCGGTAAGAACTCCGCCAGTGGAATCGATCGAGAAAACGGAATAATTTCTGCCGGAGGAATCGGCGTGATTTGAAACCAGCAGGAACTTCCCTGTTGCATCAACAAGAAGATAGATCGGCTGATTGCCGTCATTGACGACCGGCGCGGTTCCTGGAGTGAGAAAGCCGGTCTGGGAATTGATGGTGTAAGAAACGATGGCGCCGGTGGCGTTGGAATTGAAAAGAAATTTGCCGGCCGGATCGATGGCGATCGGTCCGCCATTACCGCTGTGCCCCGGAAAGGAGAAAGGCGAGCCAGCCACCACGGTGAGAGCGCCGGTGGATCGACCTATGGAGTAGGCGAAGATAGAGCCGGAGTTGAAATCCGAAACATAAAGAAATTTGCCGCCCGGATAGACCTTGGTGTCGATCCCCGCGGGCGCGCCCGCAATAGCGGTTGGCGAGCCGAGGGTTCCGGTCCCGGTGTCAAAGACGAAAGTGAGGAGTGAGTTTGGAGCAAGGCCGGTGCTGAGGTAAAGAGCATCTTTGGCGGAAGGCTGAGGCGGAGGATTCATGACTGAGCTTCCACCGCCGCAAGCGGCCGCGAGAACGCTAAATGTTGCAATTAGCAGCCAGACAGTTTGGCGGAATGGCTGTTTGGGTTCGTGGAGGTACGCGGATTTAAGGAATTCGAACGGCGATGAGTAGGAAATGGATGCCATGGGTATGTCCAAATCTCAATTGATTCTAGCGGACTTGCGAAGGGTGCACGAAGTCAACAGTTAGTAAAATACAGGGCGACGAAGGGCTCGGCAAGAAGATTGATTTGAGTGCAGCGCGACTTCTATGCGACAAGCAGCGACATGCTGGTGCGTCATGGCAAAAGACGTGCCTTGTCGCTCGACGGTTATTCGCAAGTTCCCTAGGCTCCCCGCAGGCCGGAAATTCCTAAAGTGAAAACTGCGAGGAGAACTGCAATGAAAACGAAATTGTCAGGATACAGATTTTTTTCTACGGCAGGAAAAGTGGCGTTGACTTTGAGTTTGTGCGGCGGAATCGCGGCGGCTGGAACCAAAGCTGGCGGAAACAACCCTAACCAAACTACGACCGCGGAGGATTTTCTGCGGGTTCCGGTGCGGCCGGTGGCCATTGGACATCACGGCGTCGGCCCGAATCTTGGCGGGGATCCCACAATCCCGCTTGAGAATACGGTGGAATCCGTTCGGCAGGCGTATAGCCTGGGCGCGCGAGTGGTGGAAGTGGATGTACAACTTACCAAGGACGGCAAACTGGCGGTATTTCATGATGATTTTCTTAGCGATTTTACGTGCATCGACTCTTTGACAATCGACGAACTGCAGGGGCGGCTACCGTACGTGCCAGAGTTGCATCAGGTGCTGGAGGTGGCGCGGCAGTTTAATAACAAAGCCGGAGCCGCCTTGGGTGGAATACTGATCGTTGAATTGAAAGCGCTATCGCCGCACTGCGATCCGACGGATGACCTGGAGCAAACCATTGTGTCCACGGCGGCTGCGGAAGTCCACCAAGCCAAGATGGACGATCAGGTGATGTTCGATTCGTTTTCACCGGCGTTGTTGTTGCTGGCTTCACAAACGGCACCGGCGATTCCGCGGGAACTGGATATTTCCGGGTTGCAATTGCTGACGCCTGCGCAGATTGAAGGCATCACTCACTTGCCGGTGACGATTATGACCACCAAGAAGAACTCGCTAGGGCTTATCTGGGCAGAAATTGGGCCGGTATTTCGTTTGCCAGGCTATTCTTCGCCGCTACAGTTGCTGGAGACGGGGCTTGCCACCAGCGTTCGTGTGGTGGGAGGAGAGATGGACTTTTTGGGACCCGCGGAGCAACAGCAGCCGGGAAGCGGCTCGGCATTCGTGGCGGGTGCGCACTCGTTCGGATTCCGCGTTTTTGCCGATCCGGCGCAGAATGCAGCGGATTGGAATTTCTTTGCGGGATTGGGTGTAGATGCGATCTATAGCAACATCCCGCTTGGCGTGCAGTTACAGCCGGCGATTCCTAACCCTGTTCACTGAGGCTGTGAATCGGTCAACTGCAGAACAAGGAACGCCAATCGGAAGAATGGCGTTCTCTGGAAATCGAAGCGGCAATCACAATGCGATTAGCGGGCGTTGGCTGGTCTGGCTTTGTTGGCGGCTGCGGCGCCGGCTGGAGTGGTGGCGCCGTTGGCACCGTGCCTGTTGTCGGACTGAGCTGCGCTGGTTGCAACTTGTGGCTGTGCAGCAGAGCCGTTAGGGCCGGGGATTTCCATTTTTTTGCGGAGCGCGGACTCCAGCTTGTTGCGAACGTCCGTGTGTTCCTTGAGGAACACGCGCGCGTTTTCGCGGCCCTGGCCCATGCGTTCGCCGGCGTAGCTGATCCAAGTGCCGGACTTTTCGAGGACCCCTTGGTCGACGCCGAGGTCGATGAGGTCGCCTTCGCGGGAGATGCCTTCGCCGTAGAGAATGTCGAATTCGGCTTCGCGGAAGGGCGCTGCGACTTTGTTTTTTACGATTTTGGCCCGCGTGCGCGAGCCGACGACGCGGTCACCGTCCTTGATGGCTTGGATGCGGCGGATATCAACACGCATGGAGGCGTAAAACTTCAGGGCGCGGCCACCGGTGGTGGTTTCCGGATTGCCGAACATGACACCAATTTTTTCGCGGATCTGGTTGATGAAGATGAGGCAGGTCTTGGACTTCGAAACGATAGCGGTGAGTTTGCGGAGCGCCTGCGACATCAAGCGCGCTTGCAGACCCATGGAGGGATCGCCCATGTCGCCTTCGAGTTCGGCTTTGGGGACGAGAGCGGCGACGGAGTCGATGACGATGATGTCGACGGCGTTGGAGCGGATAAGTTCCTGCGCGATTTCGAGGGCTTGTTCGCCGTGATCGGGCTGTGAGACGAGAAGATTGTCCACGTCAACGCCGAGTTTGCGGGCGTAGCTGGGATCGAGCGCGTGTTCGGCGTCGATGAAAGCAGCTTGGCCGCCGAGTTTTTGAGCTTCGGCGATGATTTGCAGCGTGAGCGTGGTCTTGCCGCCGGATTCCGGGCCGTAGATTTCGATGACGCGGCCACGCGGGAAACCGCCAACGCCGAGAGCGGCGTCAATCGAGAGGCAGCCGCTGGGGATGACGTTGACGGGAACAAGAACATCCTTGCTGCCGAGCCGCATGATGGAGCCCTTACCGTAAGACTTCTCGATGACCGAGATTGCGGTCTCGAGGTTTTTCATTTTTTCGTCGGACATTGCGCACCTCAATAGAGGAAATTAGGAAATTTTTGCTACAAAACCTTTTTACTGGCGGCCCATGCGCTGGGAGAGCGTGGAGGTCGCGTTGAAACCTTTCCTGCCCTTGGTACCGTAACGAACGTTGCCTATTACCATTTGATTTGTGCGTTCGCTACTGGAACCGCAACGGGATAAACCCGCTGCTACATAAAGCGTTCAACGTTCGCAACCGTGAACTGCGATGTGTTCCTTCAAGCGGGCGATGACCATGGCCACTTGGTCCGCCAGGCGTCGTTCCTCTTGGCGCGTGAGTTGTCGCAGGCGAAGCAAGCTGCGCATGCGATTACGGGCTTCCTGGAACTCACTTTCGAGCCTAGCATGCTCTGGACAACAGATAGCATAGGACGAAGAGGAGCACATCAAGCACCTGTTGAAAACGTCGAGGAGCAATGTAGCAGGAAGGCGAACAAAAGGCAAACACTATTTTCGCTTATTGTTCGCTTCTGGATTTGTGCTACCTTCTTCGCAATTCCGGGCTAGCGGCAGTGGCTCTTTATGGACAAACAACTCCTTTTCCAATTTCTAAGCGGTTGCAGCCTTGGCGTTCTGTCCAGTCTCGGGCCGAATGGTGCGCCACAATCGGCGTTGGTGGGAATCGCCGTCACGCCGGAATTGGAGCTTGTATTCGATACTGTGGAGAAATCGCGCAAATTCGGGAACATTGGCCGTGATCCGCGAGTTGCCTTCGTGATTGGTTGGCAAGGCGAAATCACGGTGCAGTATGAGGGCGCGGCGCGGCAGATTTCGTCTACTGAGCTCGGACCTTACCACCAAATCTATTTTCGCAAATTTACAGACGGGCCGAGCCGGCTGAAGTGGGAGGGTATCACGTATTATGTGGTCACGCCGAAGTGGATTCGGTATAGCGACTACAACCAAACGCCTGCGGAGATTATTGAATTCAGGTTCTGATCATTCGAACGCTCAAGCTATTTTTCGTAAGTGTAGAAGCCGCGGAAGGATTTGCGGCCTAGCCAGCCCGCGGCGACGTATTTTTTTAGCAGGGGACAGGCGCGGTATTTGGGATCGCCGAGGCCTTGTTGCAGGACGTGGAGGATGTCTACGCAAATGTCGAGGCCGATGAAGTCGGCTAGTTCGAGCGGGCCCATGGGGTGGTTCATGCCGAGCTTCATGACGGCGTCTATGGCTTCGGGAGTGGCCACCCCTTCCATTACGCAGTAGGCTGCTTCGTTGATGAGAGGCATGAGGACGCGGTTGGAGACGAAGCCGGGAGCGTCGTTGACGGCGACAGGAGTTTTGCCAAGTTTCCTGGTAAGTTCCATCGTGAGATTGAAAGCGGCGTCGGAAGTTTGCAGGGCGCGAATGACTTCGACTAGCGCCATGACCGGGACCGGATTCATGAAGTGCATGCCCACGAAGCGGTCAGGGCGCGAGGTGAGCGCGGCAAGAGTGGTCATCGAAATAGAGGAAGTGTTGCTGGCGAGGATGACTTCTGGGCGAAGGATTTTGTCGGCTTCGGCAAGAACGGCGCGCTTGATTTCGAGCTTTTCCGGGACGGCTTCTACGGCGAAGTCGGCGGCGGCGATGGCGCCCATGTCCATCACAGTTTTGATGCGGGAGAGGACAGCGGGCTTTTCAGATTCCGAGAGCTTCCCTTTCTTGATTTCGCGGTCGAGATTTTTGCCGATGGTGTCGAGAGCGCGTTCGAGGAAGGTCTGGTCGACGTCGCGCAGAATGATGTTGTAGCCAGTGCGTGCGAAGACATGGGCAATACCGTTGCCCATGGTGCCAGCGCCTAAGACGGCGACGGTTTTGATTTCTGGAAGATTCATACCTGTCTCCACTCGATCCCGCTACGAACCACGAATATTTTGAACGGCGAGCTTCGCATTCTCAAGGTCGGTACGCAAAACGCAGACCTCACATTCAAAGGTCGGCTGTGTCGATCCGAGCGCGTGACCACAAATGTTAATTTCAGGAGCTATGTGCAGCAATTCTTTGTAATGCGATGGGATAGCATGTTCGGCAACTGTTTCCACCTGGCAGACATGGCAGTCGCTACACTCCGTCAAGCCTTCGTGAAATTCAGATTGGCAGAGAGCACAGAACACGGAGCGGGAGTGTACTACAAGAAAGCGGGTAATTTGCTTTCATGTGAGATGAACAGCTCAGGCTTGTAGCGCAAGCCAGGCGGCTAGGGTGGCGAATTTTTCGTCTTGCGTCCAAGGAGGGCCGAGTGGTTTGCCAAGATCGCCGATGAAGCGGGTGAGCGCGGCGGGATTGCGATGGAGTGTGACTGATGCGGTGGCGAGAAGCTCTCGGTCCTTGATTTTTGTGATGGCGAGATCGGCGCGGGCGCAGGCGTGAAGAAGTGCTTCGCGAAAGAATTCACCGTCTGCGGTGTGGATGAAGGAATGGGAAGCGAGAATTTTGGGAAGGTCAGGTAGCGGGCGGCCGGACGCTAGAAGGAGAGCCGCGCGGGTTAATTTATAGCCTTGTTGGGCGGCTTCGCTTTGTGCGGCACGGAGTGCCTCGAAAGCGAATTTGCGGGCTTCGCCCCGCTGCTGATCGAGAAAGGTGCGGGCCTCGGCTCGATCCATTTTCTCTGCGGTGTGGTAGGGCTGGCGAAAAGTGTAGCTGAAAGTGGCCACAAGATGCGGGCGCTGGCGCGCTAGGATGACGGGCTGGCTATTTTCGAGAGCGAGAGTAATTAAAGATGTCCAGCCGGAGTGGACGCGAAAACCGAGGGCGGCGGGCTTCATGGAACCTCCACAGGAGTAAGCAGATAGATGAGGTAGAGGAGGTTTGAGGAATAGAGGATGCATCGGCGGGGCGTTGCGGGTCAAGCATAAGGAACGGACGCAAGAGGATTCACCACCGAGGGCACAGAGTACACCGAGGCGGAAACGGAAAGATCCGTCGCGGAAACGGTGCGGCTTTACGTGGTTTGCTCTAGTTACCTATAATCGGCAGCGTCGCTCGCAATCAACAGACTTGGTAAGGCGGGTGTAGCAAACCTGGCCTGGATCGCGAATTCAAGAGCGGAGAGATTCCTCGCTGCGCTCGGAATGACGAGTGGCGCCGCGATTGATTAATTGGGAGGAAGTGTCTTGCCTGTAGGTACACCGTTTCATGAACGAACGCTGGCGCTGTGCCAGAGCCTGAACTACCGGGAATGGTCTGGCTACTACACCGTGAGTGTGTACGAGATGCACCACGAGCACGAGTACAACGCGATTCGGAACTCGGCGGCGCTGATCGATATTTCACCGCTCTTCAAATATCGGATTACTGGACGCCATGCGACCAAGCTGGTGAACCGGGTGATCTCCCGCGACATTAATAAGGTAGCGGTGGACCAGGTGATTTATTGCTGCTGGTGCGACAGTGAAGGCAAAGTCGTGGACGACGGCACGATTACGCGGCTGGGCGAAAATGACTACCGGTGTCCGAAACGACCGCTGCGCTGGCCTTGCAGGGGCCGACGTCGGGAAAATTGCTGAGCGTGGCGGCGGATGCGAATATCGCAAATCTGAAATATTTTCGGGTGACGCACGGAAAAATAGCAGGCGTGCCGGTGGATATTTCGCGCACCGGATATACCGGCGATCTGGGCTATGAGATCTGGGTGCCGTGGGACAGTGCATTGAAAGTGTGGGACGAACTGGTGAAGAAAGGCAAGCCGTTCGATATTCACGCGGCGGGAATGATTGCGCTGGACATCGCGCGCATCGAGGCGGGGCTGATTTTGATCGAAGTGGATTATACGTCCAGCAAGAAGGCGCTGATTGCTTCGCAGAAGTATTCTCCGGCAGAAATTGGGCTGGCGAAACTGGTGGATTTGAAGAAAGAGAATTTCGTCGGGCGCGATGCGCTTTCGCTGGAAATCAAAAAAGGCGGACCGGCGCGGCAGTTGGTGGGAATCGAGATCGACTGGAACGAAGTGGAAGCGCTGTACGAGAAAATCGGCATGGCGCCGCAAGTGCCTAGCATGGCGTCGCGCGTGGCGGTGCCGGTGTATCGCGGCGGGCGGCACGTGGGGAAAGCGACTTCAACAACTTGGTCGCCTACTTTGAAAAAGATGATCGCGCTGGCTTCAGTAGGGCGCGAACATGCGGCGGCGGGCACTTTGCTGCACATGGAAATGACGGTGGAAGCGGTGCGGCATACGGTGTCGGCGAAAGTGGTGCCGCTGCCATTTTTCAATCCGCCGCGGAAGACTGCGACCCCAATCGTGTAGCTGGTGGCGGCAAGCGAGATCAAAGTCTAGTTCGGGGCGGCGAAAGATCTTACCCTCGCGAGAAGTTGATCGAGAGCCGGACGGTCGAGGAGTTTTCCGCGGAGGATGACGGCTTGGATTTTGCGGGTGTTGCGGATGACGTCAAGCGGATCGGCGTCTAGCAGAACCAAGTCCGCGAACTTCCCTTCTTCAATGGTGCCGGAATCTTTTGCAGTGTGAAGAAATTCTGCGGGACTTTTTGTGGCGGACTGCAGGGCCTCGAATGGCGTTAAGCCGGCTTCGACCAGGAATTGCAATTCGTCGTGCAGGCCGGAGCCGGGAAAAACGTACGGAGCGGGAGCATCGGTGCCGGCGAGAATTTTGACGCCGGCTTTCTGCATTTCGGCCACTATGTCCATGGACCTTCGTAAAAGTCGCGCGTGGACCTCGGAATCCTGCGCCGACTCCGTGCGAATCTGCGCCGCACGGGATTTTTTCCACATGTCGAGCGTTCGCGCAGGTATGCATTCGATGCGCGGGTCGGACGCGGCGAGATTTTCAGTGGTGGGGAAAGCGTCATTTTTCAATAGAACCAGCGTGGGCGTCTGCCAGACGTCTTCTTCTTTGAATTTTGCGATGAGCGCGGCGGCCTTTTCCCGCGAGTAGGAATCGAGGAGTTCGTGCTGCCACTGCACCATGCGACTGTGGGATTGTTCAGTAGTTTCCTGTTTGAGCGGGATGTAGAGCTGCTCGCGCATGAGTTTCGGTTCATCGCGTGAACAACCGCGCAGGACGTTGGTCAAATGTTCGATGCTGTGCGGGCCGGCGTCGGCAGCTTCGGCGGCGGTGAGCTGATCGGGAACGTGGCCAACAAAAGTAATGTGTTCACGTTGCGCGGCTTTCGCGATGGCGAAGTAAGCGTCGCGACTCAGCATCGATTGCACTTTGATGAAGTCGACGCCGAGAGCGACAAGTTGGTGAACGTCTTCGCTGGCCGCAACGGAATTCGTAACAACTAGCGACGGCTGAAACGATGGCGGCGAACCGTCCAGATATGGACCAGGAGTGAAAATGCGCGGGCCGAGGCGCTTGCCTTCTGCGATTTCTTTTTGCAACGGGCGGATGGATTCGAGGTAGCCGCCCATGTCGCGGACCGTGGTGATGCCGTTCGCGAGCAAGAGAGGCAGCATAAATTTGCGGCTGCCGTCAGGTTCACCGGCTGCTGTCAGGTGAGTGTGCATGTCGACGAGGCCGGGGATAAGAAATTTTTCCTGCGCGTCAAGAATTTGTGCGCCACCAGGAATTGTGACGGTGTTCGAAGCGCCGATTCCCGCGACGCGGTCTTTTTTGATGATGACAGTTTGATCGGCGCGTGCCGGAGCACCGGTCATATCAATGACCGTGACGTGGGTGATGGCGAGGATGTGCTCATTCGGCGGTGAGCATGCATAGAATGAAACGCACGCAGAAAAAAACAAAATCGCCCGCTTCAGAAGGCGCCCGCTACAAAGGCCGATCATTGGACCGACCTCATTCGACCAGGCGATTGTATTTTTTCAGGACGGCGCGCAGCTTGTCGTGTGGCAGCGCGATGACCTTGTGATTTTCGATTCCGGTCATGGTTTCTGCGGCGACCATAGCGTTCACGATTGCTTCTTCCGTGGCCTGCACGGTGGCGGCGAAAATGGGGTCGATGGCATCATTGGGCAGCATTTTCAGATCTTTTACAGTCTTGCCGCCTTCCGCGCGAGGGTTGGCGATTGAAAACGCAATAAAAATATCACCTGAGCCATTGCCAGAAATGCTGCCGTTGCGTCCGAGGCCGAGGGAAACGCGGCGAGCGAGTCTTTTCAGCTGCTGCGATAGCAACGGTGCGTCGGTGGCCACGACGACAATGATGGAACCGCGATCGACTTGCTCGAAAGGAGCGGAAGCGTATGCGGCATCTTCGGGAATTTCCTTTCCGACGGGAACGCCGGCAATGCGCAGGTTCGGGCGCACGCCATAATTGCATTGCACCAGGACGCCAACGGTGTAGCCGCCATCTTTCGCGTCGAGTTTGCGCGAAGAAGTGCCGATGCCGCCCTTGAACTCGTTGCAGATCATTCCGGTGCCGCCGCCGACGGCGCCTTCTTCGACATAGCCATCATGAGCGGCATCTATGGCGAGGAACGCGTGTTCCGGCTTCACGTGGAAACCGTTGATGTCGTTCAGCCAGCCGTCCCAAGTTTCCGCGACGACCGGCAGCGACCACCAGTAACCGGTGGGATCGGGCTGTCCATGAGCTACGCGCCATTGAATCACTGCGTCGCGAACGACTCCAACGCTGTGCGTGTTGGTGATCATTACGGGGCCTTCCAGAAAGCCAGACTCTTCCACCCAAGTGGTGCCGGTCATTTCGCCATTTCCGTTTTGCGAAAACCAGCCGGCGAAGACAGCGTCGTTCATGGAATCCTTCCCGCGCGGAAGGACCGCGGTGACGCCGGTGCGAACCGGGCCTTTGCCGATTTGCAGCTTGCCTTCACCGGAAATCAAAGTGGTGTGGCCGACCAGAACGCCCGGTACATCGGTAATGGCGTTGAATTTTCCGGGCGTGCCGTCAAAAGGGACGCCGAGGTCGCGTGCGCGCGTTTTTTTTGCTGCGTCCGGCTGCGCCGGTGAAATGAAAGGAGCAATAAGAATAAAGAACAATACGAATAAAATATGGGGACGATGACGCATTCCGATATTTTCTCCGGATAAGAATTGGAAACAAGAACGGTAAGAATCGAACCAGTGTAGGGTACCTCAGGAACGGAATTGCGCGAGCGAGAATTCAAAAGAGGCCGGGCTGAAGGCGGGCACTACGCAAAGAAAGCAAGGGCAGAGCTCGCCTACGGCAAGCGAGCTGCTACACAAGCCGGTATATGATGGATGTCGGCTGAATGGCTTTTTTTTCGAATTTTTTGGAGGAGTGTTCATGCGACTGGCTGCGGCTAGGACCGGAATGGTTTGCGGGATTACTTTTCTTTTATGCGGGATAGCGGTTCGCGGCCAGAACAATGCACCGGTAAAGCTGGAAGTTGATCTGCGCGACGCGGCGAAACGCGTGTATCACTCGAAAATGGAATTTCCCGTTAAGCCGGGACCGTTGACTTTGGTGTACCCGAAGTGGATACCCGGCGAACACTCACCGACCGGTGCGATTGTGGACGCAACCGGCCTGCGTTTTCGCGGCGACGGGAAGGAGATTGTGTGGCGGCGCGATGATGTGGATTTGTTTGCCTTTCACTGCGAGATTCCCGCAGGCGTGACCACGCTCGAAGTGACACTCGATTATCTGTCCCCGGTGGAATCTGGAACCGCTGGAGCACCTTCCGCCAGCGCGCGGGTGGCGGTTCTTCCCTGGAATCTGGTGCTTTTGTATCCCGCTGGCGCGAATTCCGATGATGTGAAATTCGCGCCCAGTATTCGCGTACCGGAGGGCTGGAAGTTCGCTTCGGCGCTGCCGGTGTCGGCCGCAAGCAGTCGCTCGGAAGGCGCAGTGGAATTTGAGACAGTTCCGTTAACCACGTTGGTCGATTCTCCGCTGCTGACTGGCGCGTTTTTCAAAACCTATGACCTGGCTCCCGGACAAAAGACGCAACATCGGCTGAACATTGCGGGGGACAGCAGCGCTGCTACTGCGCTCACGAACGAAGAGTTGCAGCACATGCGACAGCTGGTATCGGAGATGGAAGCGCTGTTCGGCGGCGCGCGGCACTATCGCCATTACGATTTTCTTCTCGCGCTCTCCGACCACCTGCAGGTAAACGGACTGGAGCACCACGAATCGAGCGACAATCGCGCGCCTGAGCGCATGTGGCTGGACCCGGACATTCTTGAAACTCTGGCGGACCTGCTGCCGCATGAATATTTTCATTCCTGGAACGGGAAATACCGGCGGCCAGCGGGCCTGGCGACACGCAATTATCAGGAGCCGATGAAGGGCGATTTGTTGTGGGTCTATGAAGGGCTTACGCAGTACTACGGGGTGATGCTGGCGGCGCGCAGTGGATTGTGGACGCCGGCAGAATTCCGAGAGACGCTGGCCGCGACCGCGGCCTATTTGAACGACCGCCCCGGTCGCACCTGGCGCGATCTGGAAGACACGGCAATTTCCGCACAGTTGCTTTACGGAGCGGGGCCCGGGGGATCGTCCTGGCGGCGATCGGTGGATTACTACGACGAAAGCACGCTGATATGGCTGGAAGCGGACACGATCATTCGGAAAGAGTCGAAGGGACAAAAATCGCTGGACGATTTCTGCAAGAAATTTCATGGCACCGATGCGGGCGTGATCAAGGTCGTGCCGTACACGCTGGACGATGTGCTGGCAACCATGAATGCTGTTGCACCGTACGACTGGAAAAAGTTTTTCGATGAGCGAATTCACTCGCACGGGCCGGGCGCGCCGCTGGACGGTCTGGTGGACAGCGGCTGGAAGCTGACCTTCAGCGAAGCGATGAACGAACATCAACGCGCCGAAGAAGACTCTGAACATGCGGTCGACGTATCTTTTTCGCTCGGTTTCGGCGTGCATGCTCCGGGCACCGACGAAGCAAATACGGTCATTGATGTGATTCCCGGTTCGCCCGCGGCAACCGCGGGCATCGCGCCTGGCATGCACCTGGTTGCGGTGAATGGGCGGCGTTGGTCACCGGACATTTTGCGGGGAGCGATTCGCTCGGCCAAGAACTCAAAGGAACCGATGGAATTGCTCCTAGAGAACGATGACTACTACCGCGTTTATTCGGTGGATTATTACGGCGGCGAGCGCTATCCGCATCTGACGGCAACGGGCGGCACGGATGTATTAAGCGAGATCGCCAAGAGACACGCGGCGGCAGTCGAGAAGTAACAAAGTTTGGCGTCAGAGATAGTTTTAAGCAACGAGCAAACGCTTACGCCTGGGCAATTTAAATGAGTGCGGGCAATTTAGAGCGAGCGAAATGTTGCATACTGGTCTGGCGTGAAAAGCGAGTTGATAGCTGGCAACTTCCCCCGCAAATAAGGAGAGCGAATGAGAACGACGGTGCATGGGCATGGACTGGCTTGCGGAGTGTGGATCAGTCTGCTGTTGCTGGCGAGTGCGGGATCGGCGGAAGCGCAGGAAGCGGCAAAGCACGCCATGTCGTTTGACGATCTGATCGCGATGCATCGAGTGGCCGAGGCGGAGCTTTCGCCGGATGGCAAGTGGGTGGCGTACACGGTGGCCACTCCGGACATGGATGCCAACCGCAACGCCACCAATTTGTGGATGGGGCCAATGGCGGGCGGCGATGCGATTCAATTGACGCGGACAGGCAAGGATTCGTCGCCGCATTGGTCGCCGGACGGGAAATCCATGGCCTTTCTATCGGCGCGCAGCGGAGATTCGCAGGTGTATTTGCTTTCGATGGATGGCGGCGAAGCGCATCCGCTGACGAAACTCTCGACCGGCGCGGATTTTGTGAAATGGTCGCCCGACGGCAAAACCATTGCCTTTACCTCGTCAGTGTACCCGGAATGCAAAGACGATGAGTGCAACAAAAAGCGCAACGACGAAAAAGGGAAAAATAAGGTAAAAGCGCACGTCGCAGAAAAATTGCTTTACCGCCACTGGACGCACTGGAACGATGGACCGCGCGCGCATCTGTTTGTGATGCCCTCCGATGGAACCGGCGAAGCGAAAGACCTAACCGCGGGCGCAAACTACGATGTGCCGCCCGATCAACGCGGTGACGAGAACGACGTCAATTATTCACCCGATTCGAAGGAACTCTGTTTCACGGCGGTCACCGATAAGATGGAAGCGATCAGCACCAATGGCGACCTGTTTATTGTGCCCGTGACGGGCGACGGCGAACCGAAGCGCATCACCACGCAGCCAGGATTCGATGGAAATCCCGTGTATTCGCCGGACGGAAAATACATTGCCTATCACGCGCAACTCACAGCGGGGTACGAAGCTGACAAATGGCGCGTGATGCTCTACGACCGCGCGACCGGCAAAAGTGAAAATTTAAGCGAGGCATTCGACCGCAGCGCAACGAATCTGGCCTGGTCGCCTGACAGCAGGATGATTTATTTCCTGGCGGAGAACGAAACCGAGCAAACGGTGTACGCGATGGCGGCGACTGCGGCAGCCACGCCCAAGAAAATTGTGAATGGATTCAACTCCGCGTTCGCCTTAAGCGAGGATGGAAAAACGCTGCTGCTCACCCGCACCAGCCTGACCCTGCCGGCGGAAATATTTGTAGCGTCGAACGTTGGGACAGGACTGCGACCGATCACGCATACCAACGATGCACTGCTAGCGAAAGTCGAAATGAATGCGCCGGAAACCTTCTGGTTCGAAGGAGCGGAAGGAACCCGAGTGCAGGCGATGCTGATCCGCCCGCCGCAATTCGATGCCAGGAAAAAATATCCGTTGCTGGTGCTGCTGCATGGCGGGCCCCAGACCATGTGGTCGAATGCGTGGGGCTACCGATGGAATGAACAGGTATTTTCTGGCGCGGGTTACGTGACACTGATGATCAACCGGCGCGGCTCGACCGGATACGGACAGAAGTTCACGGACGAGATCACCAACGACTGGGGCGGAAAAGCGTACCTGGATGTGATGAAGGGCGTTGATGCGGCGCTGGCGAAATTCCCTTTTATTGACGGCAAGAAAATGGCCGCGGCGGGTGGCTCCTATGGCGGATACATGGTGGACTGGATCGCCACACATACCGACCGCTTCAAAGCGTTGGTGAGCCACGCAGGCGTGTACGACAAAGTTTCCATGTACGCTACCGAGGAATTGTGGTTCGAAGAGCACGATTTACAGGGAACGCCGTGGTCGAATCCAGATGCTTATCGCAAATGGGCGCCGGTGAGCTTCGCTGCCGCGCTGGGGAAATATAAGACGCCGACGCTGGTGGTCGCGGGCGAACAAGATTTTCGCGTCCCGTACACGCAGTCCCTGGAATTTTTCAACACGCTGCAACGGGAGGGAGTGCCTTCAAAGCTGGTAGTGTTCCCCGACGAAGGGCACTGGGTTTTGAAACCGCTGAACAGCCAATTCTGGTACAAAACATTCCTCGATTGGGTGGGGATGTACGTGAAATAGAGAACTTCACGTTCAACGGACCACTGAGTCCGTCCTACATTGCCGTGATGGCCATGATGCTTGTCTCCGAGGCCGAGGTAGTAATCCTTACTATAAAAAAATAACCTTGCAATCCGTACCTTGTGCGCGTAAATTCCTGCGCACGTCCCAACCCCTGCTCGCTAAATTCTTCTAAGGAGGCCAGTCAGCCAATGTCCATCAATTTTGGAAGAGACAGAATTCAGCGTCGCGATTTCATCAATGGAATGTTGATCGCGGCGGGAACGGCAGCGGTGGGGACTTCTTTCCCGATGCGAATGTATGCGGCCGGGACCACCTATCCATGTGACGGCCCGATTGGAAGCGATCCCAACGTGCTGCGGGGCGGAAACCTGCCGTCGGTTTTCAATACCGCACACTGGCTGCGGGACAACCGGCTTACTTTTAAAACCAATAGCGTGGTCATCGCTTCCTCGCCGTGCGACAGCTATCAAGGCAGTCAGCCGATCATTCCCGACAACGGAAATTACGATGTCATCATCGTCGGCTCGGGAATGAGCGGGTGCTCGGCGGCCTACTATCTGACGCGGCAGCGACCGGGAACAAAAATCCTGATATTAGATGGACAGCGCACTCCCGGAGGCAATGCCAATCGCGATGACGCTGCGCCAATCCCCGATATAGCTTCTACCGCCACGGCATACGCGGTGCAGCCTTACGCTCCATTTTTGACCGATATCTACGCCACGACTGGAATTCTCTGGCAGAACTACGTGGTGCCTTCGCCGTTCTACAGTTATTTCTTCGACAGTCAAACGCCATACGTCAATCCGGGAACGCACAGCTGGAACATCGACACCTACGGAAATGGGCTGAATTCAGTTCCCTACCCTATGAATATCGTGAACGATTTGAAATCCGCTCGGCAGGATTTAATGAACTGGTACCACAAGCCCGGCGCGCCCACCGATCCTGCGGACAATAGCGATCCCAAATACGATTACTTGTCGCCCATGACCTTTGATTCCTACTTGACGCAGACAAAAGGATTTCATCCTGCGGTTTCCGATTTTTATACGCGATATGCGGTGGATGCCCTGGATGGAACAACAGCGCAAACCTCCGCGTATACCTCCATCAGTTTTCTCGGCGCCGAATATTTTCCCGAATTTGCGTATCCCGGCGGAAACTCCGGCATGTTACGCCACATCGTCAAATGGCTGATTCCCGGAGCAATTAACGGAACCAGTGATGCCGACCTGCTGGCAAATCCGTTCCTTCTATCCGCAATGGACGACGCCAACAATAATGTGCGCATCCGGCAGGGAGCGCTGGTGGTGCGCGGAGATACCTCCAGCACCAATGCCAGCGTCATTTATTTCAACAACGGACAATTCTTCCAGGCTACCGCCAAGGCCGTGATTTTCGCGGGACAATCACACACCGCGCGGACTGCATGCGCGCAGTTGTTGAGTGCATCGCAAGCCGCTGCATTCGACCAGGTGACGTTGAGTCCGGTGCTGACCGCCAATGTCACGCTGCGTAGCGCGGCACCCGTGGTGGACCTTGGTTACGACGCATATTACTGGGGTGGCCAGTATTTTGCGGATTTCGTAGTCGCGGATTGGGTAGGTGCGAATCGCTCCGATCCCACCCGGCAAACAGTCTTAACGTTTTACGGGGGCAACACTGCTGCGGTCGAGGATCAGCCGAACGAGCGGATCAAGCTGCTGACTACGCCATTTTCAAGCTACGAGGATTCCCTGCGCTCCGATATGAATCGCGTGCTGGCCGGACGCAATTTTGATTTTGACCGGGACGTGGCGGCGGTCTACCTCTACCGGTGGGGACACAGCATGGTCTACCCAAAGCCGGGCTGGCCGTTCAGCGCGCCAATCAACAAGAATGGACAGGCGATTCGCGTGCCTTCGGCACGATTCTACGCACGACAGCAAATCGGCAGGATTTCTTTTGGCGCGCAGGATGTGGAGTCCAGCCCGGCAAATGAAAGCGCGCTGGGAGCGGGTGTTCGCACCAGCGGCGAGGTTTTGCCGCTGCTGTAGCTCGCAAGCGACGTGGGCAGGTGCTGCACCCGGCACAAAACAACGCGCACCATGTGCGACGATCTATAGTTTCGATAGCGCCGCGCGCACAAACCGAAACAAATAATAGAGCAAAACCGCGCACACGATCAGGAGCATGGTCACGATGGCTATGGTTGCGACCGGGTGAACCGCCGTGAACCACGTCAGCCACACCGCCAGCAAATCTTCGCCAATACTTAACGCCCAATTGCTGAATGGTTCCGGTACGGTGTTCACCGCCGCGCGCGTGGAAGCTTTTGTGCTGTGCGAAGTGAGCGCTACGCCGCCGGCAAGCAGCGCTGCCGCCCAACGCCACTCTGCCGGCGCGGCCGCGGATGCGCCGAAAGCAATCACAGCGGCCGCCGGTGGACGGATGAAAGTGTGAATGCTGTCCCACACCGTGTCCACGAACGGAATCTTGTCGGCCAGAAATTCGATGAGGTAGAGCGCGATGGCAGCGCCCAGAACGATGGGATGCGCAACAATCGCCAGCGGCGGCGGCAGATGAACCACACCAAACCGCTGCAGAATTCCCAGCGTGGCCACTGTAGCGTAAAGATTCAGACCGGACGAAAAGCCGGCGCCCATCGCCAGACCCAGCGTTTGCAGGGGGTTCACAGCGTTTGATCATAGCAAATGCCGATGCCAACCGAGCGCATCGCTCGATCGGCATCAGTGTTCATTGGCTCCTGCCAAACTAGCTAACGGTTTATTTTTCTCCCTGCTGGTCACCTTGACCGCGCCCGTTGTCGTGACCGAAATCGAACATGTCAAACAGGTCTCCGATGGCCGGGCTGTTCTGCGGCACATAGACGTTGTCTTTATGCGAAACGGGATTCGGTAGATTGTCGCGGCTTCGGCCCGTCAGCGGCTTTAAGTTCCAATTGCGCTCGATGAATTTCAATATCGAGACGTGATCGGTGTAGGTATGATTCACACGTCCGCCTTTGCTGAAGGCTGACACGATGATCAGCGGAATGCGCGGGCCGTCGCCGAAAAAGTCGAGCGGCTGAATGTAGCCGGAGTCGTAGTAACCGCCGCCCTCATCGAACGTGATCACAAACGCCGTTTCTGCCATCAACTCTGGCTTGGCGTTGAGGTGATCCATGATTTTCTTGACCATGGCTTCGAAAAGATCGAGTTTCGAAGACGCCGGATGTCCGTCCAGCAATCCGTCTGGCTTGACGAAGGACACCGCCGGCAAATCTTCGTTGTCGATGGCGGCGAAAAAATCGTTGGTATCCTTGATATGCGCTGTACGCTGTGCGGGATTGCCCATGATCGCGGTGCCGTATGATTCGAAATTGCATATGTTGCAGTATGCCGCGCCCACCTGCACTCCAGGGTTCGCGCTGGTCGGATCATGTTGCAACGCCACGGCGGCCGCATAGGCTCCGCCGTAATAGGCCCAGGAGACATTTTTCTCGTTCAGGGCTTCGCCGATAGTCCTTACGTTCGTTGGTGGAACTGAACCGCCTTTCGCAATTCCTACGGTGTCCACCGTGCCGTCCGGCAGAAACCCCGGATTGTCATTATTCACCATGTAGTAGTGATGCGGTTGGCAGTTCGGATTTGGATGATAGGGCAGCGATTCCAGATAATCCGTGATCGGCTTGATCCCAGGTTGCGTGAGGTCCGCACACTCGGTGAAGTTGCCGTCAAAATTCAGATCCACGGTGTAGACGTCGTCCGTTCCCGGCAGCGGATTGGGATTAGCGATGTGCGATGGAGGAACTGTTGCGTTGCCTCGGCCGTCGCTCCAGAAAATTGCATCTCCGGTTCCGAGCATGACGTGGTTGGCGCCTGTTCCGCCCATCACCGACTGATGGAAATTGTCGCTCATGGAATATTCATCGGCGAGCTGCTTCAGCACCGGCACGTCTCCCGATTGCACGTTATAGAACGCCATGGAGTTGCCGCCGCCGTTGTCGTCAATCGCTCCGCCACTCGCTGCATCAGGAATATTGGTGTAGTTGGTAATCACGAAGGGATAAAGATCGCTCAAGCAGCCCGACGGGTTGCTCTTGGTCGCGTTCTTGATGTTGCAATCCGATTGCTGCCACATCTCAAACAAACGGTGAGTCGTATCGCCGGTGTAGGAATTGTAGGGAAGGAGCTTCCCTTTCAGCGGGAACGGACCGTTTGGCAGAGCATCGAAATTATCGACACGCGTATCCGGATCGGGTTGCACGAAAGTTTGCGCAAATTCCGTTGCCGCTCCCGTGGTGAGCAAATTCAGGTCGGCCGGCTCCAAGGACGGCTCAACCAGCGCCAAGATAGCTTGTGGAGTGCCCGGAGGAAGGGTCGTCTTTACGGGCGCGAAGTTCAATGTCGGCTGGGGCAGTATTTGATAGGGGGTTTTTTCGTTCGAGTCCAGACTGACGAAGTAATCGGTTTTGAACGGCGGAACCGCTTGGAACTGCGCGGCCTTCCCGAAATTGATGTCCGGCGTGCCATCGGACTTGATGATTCGTTTCGACAGCAAATTCGCAACGGAATCGTGGCTCTTCGGCACGTAGGTTGCGAAGACGTGATCGAAAGTCCGGTTTTCGCCGATCAGAACGATGACGTGTTTGATAGGAGTCTTGGTATGAACTTCGCCTTTATCTTGATCGTGAGCCTGCAACGAAGCGGCTAACGGGCCTCCGAGACTAAATTGAAAAGCCACGAGCGCAACACAGCCCGTGCGTAAGTATTGCTTCGACTTGGACACCACATATTTGAGCGACATTCACACTCCTTCCGGATTCGGCTTACGCCGGTACAAGAACTGCAGAGCAAGAATGAGCAGGAATTGTTAAAGAGAGATTGTTGCGCCGTGAATGCGAAACGCTATTTTGTCAAAAGTATGTCCGAGTTTTGTCAGACATGGCGGAGCCAATTAGTCCGTTGCATATCGGTTCTGACTCCGGTCGCTGGTCCTTCAACCAAGCAAAGCTCGTCGGCAAAATCGCAGTGAAGTAAGAGTCAAACACATCTCTGAGCAGACAGAACGACCTTATTGCGGAATGAAGGGCGCACATTTCATAACCCGGTCCGCTTGAACGTTCATCAAGGCGCCGGCGGGATCAGATGCTCTCACTTCGTTCATTCTGGTTAACAACTGGCGAAGAAATTCGCGAACGCTGGCCTCAATCCTCGCCCGCTGGACACTCCCTTGGTCCTCGTTCACTATGGCGAGGACGCCGGAATTGCCGGCGCTGCCCCGCTCTGTGAAACAGAGCGCTACTAGTGGGTGCATCGGGGAGCTTTAGAGCGCTGGTGCCGTTGCGACTCCGACGTTCTTGTCCGCCCCGCCGTAGTAAAACAGCCAGCGATTCCCGTCCCGTACCATTCCTTCGACAAAGACGACATTAGGGACTTGACCCACTTTTTCCCATACCTTCTCAGGCGCAAATACAGGCGCTTCCGATCGTGCAAGCACTTTGGTGGGGTCTTTTTTGTCGAACAGGACCCAGCCCGTTGAATAAACCATTTTGTCATTCGCACCGTTGTAAATCAGGAAGATGCCCTGCGGCGTTATGATCGGTGGTGGTCCAGGCTCGACAACTTGCGAATCAAACGATCCTGAGCGGCTCGACAGCACTGGGTGGTCGAGGGCTTCCGTCCAGTGGAGCAAATCTTCCGAGTAAGCCACGCCCATTTGACTGTCTTTGCCCTGTGCGTCAGCCAGATAGTACATCCAATACTTGTCGTTGATTTTCTCCGGAACAATTGCGCCCGACTTCGTCCATTTCACATTCCATTTACCCTTGTAACCTGGAATGATGATGCCTTGACGCTTCCATTGAATCAGGTCCGCGGAGATAGCCAGGCACAGTTGAGCATCTTTCTTGTCCGCAGCCACCCCATCAACGTTGTTGTATCCCGTATAGGTCAGGTAGTAGGCATTCCCGATTTTTTGCAGCCGCGGGTCTTCAACACCACCCCCTTTTTCATATGGCGCCTCCGAAGCCATTACCGGTTCGGGCCGGCGATCGAAACGAATGCCGTCATCGCTCGTGGCATACCCAAGCGACGAAGTACCGTTTTGGTCTTGCGCGCGGTAAAGCATCACGAATTTTCCGTCCTTCTTCACAACCGAGGGATTAAATGTTCCTGCGGATTCGAACCCTTCGCCCCGGGGAGACACGATGGGGTCGGAGGAAAGCCGCGTCCACTTCCCAAAAGGTGGAGTAAAGGGAACGGCGGCAACGACGGCGAGAGCGATGAGAACCACCACGGAAACGGTAATTGCCTGCGCCGCGCGGGTTGCAAAAGAGGATACTTTGACCATAGCAGGAATTCCTTTCCTTACGATCGAATTGGACGCGATGGAAAACTTCCAAAAAGTTCTTCTTGCTGTAAATACGGGCAAAAAGCATGAGAGGTCAATAACGGCGTCTTCGTGAAGGAGCCCGGGTGCCCGGGTCTCGGATTATCGTCAGACCCTGCAAAAGTTACCAGTCGCATCTAACCCCTCCATACCACGCCATCGGGATAAGAATTAGTTATGCTCCGTTCACTCCCAGGTCTTGTTTGCTCCTTAGGGCGCATCTAAGATTTAAGACCTATGCACAATTTCACTCGCCGAGAACTATTGAAACTCGGAGCTGCAACGACTGTTGCGGAGTTGGCGTCTTTGGGTTTGCACGGATGCGGCGGTGGGTCTGTCACTTCTCCACCGGTTCTTGCCGCTTGCTCCAAATTAACTGACATCGACCATGTGGTTATCCTGATTCAGGAAAATCGTTCTTTCGATCATTACTTTGGAAGCTACCGCGGCGTTCATGGATTTTCCGATCAAAGCATGGCATTCCATCAGCCCGATCCAGCGAACACAACGAACTCTCCGGTGGGAGCGCTCTTGCCATTCCACCTTGACTCTTCCACAACGAATGCAGCCTGTACGCACGACATCACCCACGAGTGGGTACCTCAGCATCAGAGCTGGAACAACGGCTCAATGGACGGTTTTGTCACTTCGCGTCTTGCGATTAATTCCAACGACGCCGTTCTAAGTATGGGCTACTACACTCGCGCGGACATTCCATACTACTACGCCCTGGCCGATGGATTCACGATTTGCGACAGCTATTTTTGCTCGGTGATGGGCCCGACCGACCCCAACCGCCTCTACACGATGGCGGCTTCGCTTGACCCAGATGGAAAAAACGGCGGACCGATTTTGCAGACCATCGTCACAAATCGCACAGCGTTTTACGGCCGTCTTACATATACAACCATGCCCGAGCAACTTCAGGCTCGGGGAATTTCCTGGAAGGTTTACTCATCGCCTGACGAGACTGTCCTCGGCGGAATTCTTTCGGACAATGTTCTCTCCTACTTCAAGAATTTTCAGGACGCTTCATCGGTGCTGCATCAGAATGCATTTGGACCTCAGTTTCCCCTGGACTTCCTGACCGATGTTGCGTCTGGGAATCTGCCCCAGGTCTCCTGGCTAGTGGGGTCGGTCCTAACCTCGGATCACCCGCCTTCGCCTGCAATATTTGGCGAGAACATACTTTCGCTCATTGTCACTGCATTAACAGCGAACAAGGAACTGTGGGCAAAGACGCTTTTGCTTGTCACCTTCGACGAAAATGGCGGATTTTTTGATCACGTTTCGGCGGTGACGGCGCCTCTCGGTACGCCGGGCGAATTTGTGACCGCGCCCGCGGTCCCGGATCCAACCATAATCGGCAGTCCAGCGATAACCGGTCCCATAGGATTGGGTTTTCGCGTCCCCATGCTGATCATCTCGCCGTTTAGCCGAGGCGGGTTCGTGTCATCGGACCTGTTCGATCACACTTCCGTGTTGCGATTCCTCGAGACCCGGTTCGGTGCGGAAGTGCCCAATTTGAGCGCCTGGCGGCGCGCGGCGGTGGGTGATCTAACCAGCGCCCTGAATCTAGAAAAACCTGACCAATCGATTCCGAATCTACCGTCCACACTTCCTGCCCTTCAGCAGGTGATTCAAGAGTGCGTCGCGAACCTGGCTGGGACGACACCCTACACGGTGCCAAGCCCGCAGACCCTCCCGACTCAGGAATCCGGAACCCCCACTCGTCCGAGCGGTGTTTGCTAGTCCCGAGCAAGCCAGCGCCAGCTGCCCGTGAAACGCGCATGCTGGACCCGTTAGCGAGTCGGCCACAGGTCCACTCGGTGTTTCGACCGATGGATCGCTAAGGCTCTGTCGGCAAGAGGCGTCAGTGTTGGGCGGTTCTTGCAGGTCTAACAGGGATTTGCCGGCTCCTCGATGCGGTAACACTTTCATCTCAGCAACTTGCTTCTTCGCTCTTTCGGCGACCGAGTTGCTCTCACGCCACACGTCACCTGGCCATTGAAATTCCATCTACCCAGATACAGGGCAGGTGAAGACGTGGAGAAAATCTGCGCCGTTTCTGCCCGCGATTCTCTGCATCGCGATTTCATCAAGTGCGCGCTTGCGTCGGGAGGAGGAAACTAAAATGAGCACACCCACGGTCTCAAAACTCCTGCTTACGTCTTTCGTAACGATGGCCCTTGCTTGCTTCCCGAACCCTGCGTTCGGTCAACACCACGGACGAGGCTCTCGCGGAGGCGGTGGATCGCACCGGAGTGCCTCTCGCGGTGGTGGTCGTCTGCATAGCGGCGGCGGTGGATTCCACCTCGGCCGCGGACTTTTCGGTGGCAAGGGTTTTGGTCGCGGGCTGTCAGCTTCACCACGGCAAAGGAATGGTGGTTCGTCTAGGCGTTTCGGTAGATCGGGCTCCCGTCCGAACA
>WNFP01000807.1_pt1 | contig 27644 bp, 29 predicted proteins | sample 5400201 | NCBI WGS metagenome assembly WNFP01 (sample SAMN13153355, study PRJNA577476) | soil metagenome | isolation source: 115 cm saprolite under Madrone tree | place: USA:California | collected 2016-06-14 | reverse complement strand
TGGTTCGCGCTAGGTCCTCGAGAAGTCTACGTTCCCCCTTACCGCGTTAGCCCGACTTATGTGACCAAGGTAAACGTAACGAACACGACGGTCACGAATACAAACATCACGAACATCACGAATGTCGTCAACAACAACACGGCCGTTACGAACATCAACGTCACCAACGTGACCTACGTCAACAAAACGGCGCCGGGCGCTGTTACGGCGGTGCCGCAGAGTGCGTTTACGACTGCCCAACCGGTTGCAAAAGCCGCGGTTCAGGTGGATGCGAAGCAGCTCGCTGTCGCAAAGGTGGCCACAAATAACATTGTCGTGGCGCCGCAGGCAAAGAGCGTCGCGGGCACCGCTGCACCGGCGGTGAACGTTCCGAAACCTCCAGATAGCACACTGAATCGGGCGGTCGTCGCCAAAGTGGCGCCTCCGCCGCAGCCCGTTCCATTCGCCGTGCAGCAGAAAATGATTCAGCAAAACGGCGGACATCCGGTTTCTTCCGCTGAGATCCAGCGCCAGCAGGTTCAGCAGCATCTCGCGCCGGCGCCAGCTCCGATAGTAAAGATAGCTCCGCCCGTCGCAGTGAGCGGTAACCAAGCAGGCGGAAAACCGGGCCTGCCCCAGCAGAGTGACGCGAAGCAAAACCAGCGCGCGGAAGCCGCCCATTCGGAAAAGGAGAACTCGGGGAAGCCAACAGGCCCAATGAAATCGACCGAGCTGGCAAAGCCGGCGAATCAGCAGAACGGCCCTGTCCGCGACATGCGCGCTCCATCGGTCAACCAGCCGGAGCATGCAAACCAACCGCAAATCACCAACATCACGAACAAATCTGAGGTCAAAGCAAATCCTCAGACACAGTCACAACCCGCAGTTCTTCAAAAGAACGACGCGCGAAAGGATCAAGCGGCTCCGGCACAGGCTCCGATGTCAAAGAGCCAAGCACCTTCAGTGGAGAGCAAACCGAGCGACGCCAAATCTCAAAACGCGCCGCCGGCTACAAACAATAATCCGGCGAATCGCCCGCCTACGGCCACTAGTCCTGAGGATCAGCGAAAACAGGCTGAGCCGAAGGGGCAGGAGCAAAAAGGGCAGCAGCAAAAGGGCCAGCGGGCTCAACAACAACAGAAGCCAGACAAAAATCAGAAAGCGGCCGACAAACCTGCTCAGCAGCCGGACAAAAATCAGAAAACGCCCGACAAACCCGCGCAGCAGCCCGAATAATTAGGAGTCGGGGCTCCTCCTTGGTAAAGGATGTGTTCCAGTTTCAGGCGTGGCGGCGGCGTTGGAACCGCTGTCTCTCGGCCGCCCAATCCACAAACCGTTCCATGTGGTCGCGGTATTTCCAGGCGAGATGAAAGAACTTGCCGGCGGTCAGATTTGCTGCTTCTTTCCCGAGGAACGTCTCAAAGCGCCAGCGGATGTAAGGGCTTTCCCACGGCTTGAATCGATAACCCCGAGCCGCATTCCAGTAATACTGCAAGGTCTTGAGCATTTCTTGCGCAATGGGCGAATCGCCCAGCCCTCTTCGCCAAGAGTCTAGTTTTCGGCCGCCGGCGCCGAGAGATGGTCATGCACGAGCAACCAGCCGGCGCCGCGCTTCTCCCAAATCCCTGTGTACCGGAGGTCCATTTCTGTAGTCTTGCCGTTCTTTGATTTTTCCATCAAATGCATCGGCACGATGGTCCACGCGACCGTGCCGCGGCGAGTCACCTTCAGGTCCTTCCCTGCCGTCAGCTTGATTTCCGACGCATTATCCAGGAATTCTTTCTTCACCCCGTCGTGAAATTCCTTCCAGCCGTGGTACGCGAAGGGCGCGACGTCATAGAAGACCAGGCCGCTGTCCTTGGCGTAGAACTTCGCCGGAGCCTCCGCGTTCCCAGTGCTCCAAGCCACGCAGAGACTATCGATAAGCTTGCGAAACGTAGCATCGTCCGTGGCCTTTTGCTGTGCCCGTGCGCCAACGAACGTCAGCAGGCCGCCGACGATCGCCAGCGCGACATACAGCACCCACCGCCATTGTTCCGCATTTTTGCCGACAACTCTACCCACAGATGAAGGCACTCCGTATCTCCTCACAAGCCGCGGGACGAAAGTTTGCAGGAGGGTAGTCCCAACGTGTGTCGCATACCGTAGTCCCTTCGTAGTAGTTTTGCAAGCATTCTTATTGACCGCCTTTGAACAGGTAGTCTTGGAGGCTCCGGCGCCTGTCTAGGGCAACCGCGAACGGGCACTCCGAGGCCGCCTCCGGCTTACGAAACTGCGACAAACGCTGGGGATAGCTCTATAATCCGCTGCCATGAGATCTCCCCACTGTGCTCGACTTCTTCCATTGGCACTAAGTCTATGTCTGATAGCGCCACAGGCGGACTCCCACGAACCTGTCTTCGCCCGAAAAGGCATGGTTGTCGCCCAGGAACCCCTCGCGGCGGACGTAGGTGTCGCCATCTTGAAATCGGGCGGAAACGCGGTGGATGCCGCTGTTGCCGTCGGTTTCGCCCTTGCCGTGACCCATCCCTTCGCCGGCAATATCGGTGGCGGCGGATTCATGCTTATCCGCATGGCCGATGGGCGGACGACATTCATCGATTTCCGCGAAAAGGCTCCTCACCGGGCTGCGCGCAACATGTATCTAGACCCGGACGGACAATTGACTCGCGACAGCCTAATCGGTTGGCGCGCTGCCGGCGTCCCAGGGACGGTGCGAGGCTTCGAACTAGCGCAAAAAAAGTATGGCCACCAATCGTGGGCAGATCTGCTGCAGCCGGCTATCCAGCTGGCCTCAAACGGCTTCCCCGTTTCCCACTGGATGATGCAATCGCTTCGCTTTAGCGCGGACTCGCTCTCCCAGTTTCCCGAGTCGAAACACATTTTCCTGAAGAACGGCGCATTTTACGACTGGAACGAAATTTTTCGACAGCCGGATCTGGCCCGCACGCTGGAGCGCATCGCTCATCAAGGCGCCAAGGATTTCTATGAAGGCGAAACCGCCCGCATCCTCGCGCGGGAGATGCAAAAGAATGGCGGCCTCATCACGCTTGAAGATCTTCGCGAATACCAAGCCGTTGAGCGCCGGCCACTCGAAGGCGATTACAAAGGCTACCACATCATCACCTCCCCTCCTCCCAGCTCCGGAGGCGTCGGCATCCTGCAGATGCTCGGCATGCTCGATGGCAGCGGCTACGAAAAAACCGGCGCCGGCTCCGCAACTACCTATCACTACCTCGCTGAAGTCATGCGGCGCTTTTATGCTGACCGTAACGAATATCTCGGCGACCCGGATTTCGTGAAAGATCCTCTCGCTGCGCTCCTCGATCCCGCCTACATTCGGAAGCGCCGCGAATCGATTGATCCAATCCAGGCTACGCCGAGCGAGCAGATCAACCCGGGCCTCCCCGCCGGCTCCGTTGGCAAAGAGAGCACGGAAACAACCCATTACACCGTCGTCGATGAACAAGGAAACGTGGTGGCAGTCACCTACACACTTAACGCTGGATACGGCGGCGCTGTGACCGTGCCTGGCGCCGGATTCTTGCTGAACGACGAAATGGATGATTTCGCCGCGAAACCTGGCTCGCCCAATCTCTTTGGGCTGGTGCAAGGCGAAGCCAACGCCATTGCCCCTGGAAAGCGTCCGCTTTCTTCGATGGTTCCCACGATCGTCCTGAAAAACGGCAAGCCTTTTCTCGCTCTAGGCGCTCCCGGCGGCTCTCGCATTATCACTGCCGTCTTGCAAGTGATGGTGAACGTCATCGATTTCGGCATGAATGTGCAAGATGCCATCGATTTTCCCCGCGTCCACCATCAAGGGACGCCCGACCGCCTCGATATTGAGCGCGGCATTTCGCCGGACACCATCACCCTGCTCAAAAAGGCCGGCTATCACATCGAAGAAGCGAAGCCCGTGGTCATCGCGCGCGTGGAAGGTATTTTGATCGATGGCGGCTGGCTGCAAGGCGGCCACGATGAACGAGGCGCCGGGAAAGCAGTCGGCTACTGAATCCACGATCTCGGTTCCGCAGTTCGCCGCGCCACTGCCCTTCCCGTGACCACCATTCGCCGGTAAATTCTCGCTTTTTGCCGAATCCTTGATGCACTGCTCCAGAGGGGCCGGTGCGAATCCACCGCTCTTATATCGTGAACCTGGAACGCGTCGCGCGCATCGAGCCGTACGGCAAGGACAGCCGGACCGGCTACGCCCGCCTCAAAGCCCTCCTCGACGAACGCAAGTAATCTCTTTCAGTAAGCAGACCAACAGTCTTACTATTGGTTCTAGAAGCCACTTGGACAGCCGGATGCCGTGATGAAAACCGAAGCGCAAAAGGTCTTGCAAGCGATGTCGCCGGCTCAGAAATTGAGGGCCGCCGAACGGCTGTATTATTCCGCCCGGCAACTAAAGGCGGCTGCGTTGCGCGCCGAACACCCAGATTGGACCGACGAAGCCATCCGTCAGGCCGTTCGTCAGATTTTCTTGTATGCCCGAAGCTAACCTCTTTCTAATGTTCACACAGCGGTTGAACACACTGGGCGTAGCCTACATGGTCAGCGGTAGTGTGGCGGTCATCATTTATGGACAGCCGCGCCTGACCCATGATGTGGACTTAATCGTGGTGCTGGATCGCGGGCACATTGCACGGCTGCCCGACGTATTCCCGCCAGCAGAGTTCTATTGCCCACCGGCAGAGGTTATCGCGGTGGAAGCGGCGCGCGAACAACGCGGACGCTTCAACATTATTCACCACGAGACCGGTTTCAAAGCGGACGTATATCTGAGTGGACGAGATCCGTTGCACGCCTGGGGACTGGCGCGAGCGCGCCAACTGGAGGTGGAAGGCCAAGTGCTCGTCGTTGCGCCCCCGGAGTACGTGATCGTCCGCAAGCTCGAATATTACCGCGAAGGCGGCTCCGAGAAGCACTTGCGGGACATTCGCTCCATGCTCAACATCTCCCCCGAAGCGATCCACAGCGCCGAACTTGAACAACAAATTGCCGCGCGCGGCTTGCAAGAGGCGTGGCGCCAAGTTCAGGAATGCAGGGATTGACTTCTTTCATCACGATGCGAACGCTCGGCGCGGCGCCCTCGTTCACGCGCCTGCCGGTCAGCCGCGCCGGCCACGCCCGCCTCAAAAGCTCTTCTCGACGAACGCAAATGATTTTCTGCTTAAGGTTAAACGATATACTGAGGGTGACCGATGAAAGAGCGTATAAGAATCGCGAGCATTGTGACCTTGACCGCTCTAGTAATTCTCCTAGGCGGATGGGAAGTAACGTACCCATCTGCGGGTGATCCCAAGAACTTAAGATACGTTTTGTGGAAAGCTGGACTGTACAAGATGGATTTAGATTTGGCCACGGGGACGATGGTAGGCGACCCCTCGCGGGACAAATTGGTAATTGGAAAAACGGAAGCAGCACTTCGGGGCAGGTTCGGATATTTGTTAACACCCCTCGATGCCTCTCCGTACCTCAAAGTCTGCTCTGCACCCTGGAAGGAAAGGAAAGTGCTCTTTATCAGGAATAGCCCGTGGATGGTGGTATTTAATGGCGACAAGGCAACAGACCTTGTGCTGATTAAGGGATGTTAGCTGACCGACGAAGCCATCCGCCAGGCCGTCCGCGCGTTTTTCTTGTATGGCTACGCCTACCCCAAAGATCTACCCGACGAGCGAAAGTAGCCTCGGCATTTTCTTGTCGCCGTGGGCAATTCAATGTGGTAGGACTGTACTGAACCCCGGCTGTCCGCTCAGCCCAGAAATCAAACTGAGGAGACTCGCAAATGAAGATCGAAAAATTATTGGGAGGATTGATGTCGTTGGGCATGGTTGCGGCGCTGGCCGTACCCGTCGCTCTAGCGAATTCACAGACTGCAACCCCGCCTCAAGCCGCAGGCAAGGAAATGGGAATGCATCACGGCGGACTACAGGCTGCCGTGGAGAGCTTGAATCTCACTGACGACCAGAAAGCAAAGGTGAAGGATATCTTTGCCGATGCCAAGACCAAGCACCAGGCAGTCTCCAATGATGCTTCGCTCAACGAGGAGCAAAAAAAGGCGAAGCTGAAGGAACTCCACGGCGCCACAATGGCCAAGCTGAACGAAGTGCTGACGCCTGAGCAACAAACGGAGTTGAAGACCAAGATGGAAGCTGCAAAGGCGGCGAAACCACCAGCGCAACCGTGACCTAAGAAGCGACTCGCCAACTAATAAAAAACCTGAAAGCCAAGGCGCCCGGTTCGGAAGATCCGGGCGCTCTTGTCTTAGGCCGCGCGCGGCGTGCAAGGCCAGTTGCCCGAGCGAAATTGATTTGCGATGATCACTGCTCTCTTCACCAATTCTATCTCTGGGTGGCTCGTCAAATGAAAAGGTACTTCCTTACATTCTTGCTGTGTTTGGCGCCGGTGTTCCCCTCGACAGGCGCGTTTGGCCAACAAGCGTCTTTCAAAGTGCTGGCTTTTTACTCCACGAAAGTGGAGCCAGACCATGTCCTGTTTGCTGAGGGCGCGCTAAAGTTCTTTTCCGGCCTCTCGGCAAAAAATAACTTTACCTTTGATTCGACGAGCAACTGGGATGACATGAATGATTTCAATCTTGGAAAATACCAGGTGGTCGTCTGGCTAAATGATGAGCCTTCAAAAGCCGGGCAAAGGCGTGCCTTTCAAGAATATATTGAAAACGGAGGCGCCTGGCTGGGCTTTCATGTGGCCGCGTACAACGATAAAGATTCAAACTGGCCGTGGTTTGTGGATTTCCTCGGCGGCGGCGTGTTTCACATCAATAGCTGGCCTCCATTGCCTGCGAAGCTCACCGTCGATGATCGTTCGCATCCAGTCACAAAACACCTTCCAGGCAGTTTCCTATCGCCTGACAATGAGTGGTACATCTGGAAACCAAGCCCTCGCCTGAATAAAAATGTTCGAGTCCTGGTCACTTTGGATCCTTCGAATTATCCAATCGGATTTAAGGATGTCCTGACGAGTGGAGACCTGCCCGTAGTTTGGACCAACACGAAATACAAAATGCTCTACATGAACATGGGTCATGGCGACAAGATATTCCGGAGTCTCACTCAGAACAAGCTGATCGAAGATGCGACCCTGTGGCTCGGCACGATAAAGGGTAAAAAGAGTTCTGTGCACATGGGCATTCCAGCTCCGGCAGAGATGCCTCCAGCGACGGGTACGCTAATCAGTCCTCATGCTGTCGTGGTGAACCCGAAAACGAATAAAGTCTACGCGGTGAATCCGAGCGACGGCACTGTCACGGTGATGGATGCAGCATCCAATTCCACTAAGACGGTGAGAGTCGGGTCAGAACCTGTGGCGATCGCTGTAAATCCAGTGACCAACAAAATCTATGTGGGGAACTCGGGTAGCGGCACGGTATCCGTCATCGACGGCGCAACCGACGCGGTGACCGCGACAGTAAGGGTCGGAGCTCTTCCCTACGTAGTTGCGGCGAATCCGACGACCAACAAGATCTATGTCTCGAAAACCTTCAGCAACACCATGACGATGATAGACGGCGTAACTAACGTCACGATTAATCTCAAAGCAGGAATTCAGGCGGACGCGATCGCGGTGAACCCAGTAACCAACAAGCTCTATTTGACCAACTACGAAAGCCAAAACGTGACGGTGATGGATGGCGCGACCAATGACACCACATCTGTGCTCGCGGGAGTACATCTCTGGGCTATCGCGCTGAATTCAGTAACAAACAAAATCTATGTTGCGAACGCAGGCGTTTCTATCCTGACGGTGATTGATGGTGCGACCAACGGCGCGACCACTGTGAACACTGGAGATATTCCTTGCGCGATTGCTGTAGATTCAGAAGCAAACCGAGTGTACGCAGTGAACTATGCCAGCGACAGTGTGACGGTGATCGATGGAGCAAATAGTTCTGTGCTTGCAACAGTACGCGTGGGAGCGCGTCCTCAGGCAATCGGGAACAATTCAGTGACTCGCACCATCTACGTGGCAAACACACACAGCGACAACGTAATGATGATCGACGGCACAAGCAATTCGGTGATCGCAACGATTTCGGCTGGAAATGCTCCCTATGCTATTGCGGTGGATACGGCTGCCAATAAGGCATACGTGTCCAATATGGGGAAAAACAGCATAACGGTGATTGATGGGCGACAAGCCGGGTTCCGCAGCCTTCGGTTTTTAACAGCTGCGGGTTTTGACTTGTTCCCGCTGTTCTTTTCTCTTGACAGAGAGCCACTTCCCTGATAGTCTAAGTATTAGATACATCTGTCGTTAATCCCATAACCTCGGTCCGGCGTTCTTTCCCCCTCCACGGCAAAACAGACGAGAGACCTGCACAATTTTGGTGCAACGTAAGTCTCTTTAGAATCAACACTTATGGGAACGTCCGCAAGTGTTGATTCTAAACCACTTACGCAAACGCTAAGTCCTTTAGATGCAACACTTACGAAAAACCAGGGGGAGGGGGGCAGGTTGTTGTTAACCAGAGAATCTCAACGGCTGCTCCGTATTCGGGAGCATGGACTTGAATTGCAGGTTCTCCTAGAATTGTCCGCTTGAAAAAGGTGAAGTCTGGCAATCGCGGTTCTGCCGCGAAAGGCAGAGCCGCTCCGAAAAACGTCGGTGAATACCTCGCCGGTGTCCCGGAGCCCGCCCGCAGCGCCTTGAACAAGGTTCGCGCGGCGATTCGGTCCGCTGTGCCGCCGGAGGCCACCGAGATCATCAGCTATGGGATTCCTGCGTTCAAGCACAAAGAAGTGCTGGTGTGGTTCGCCGCGTTTGCGAGCCACTGCAGTTTGTTCCCTACTGCGTCGGTGATTGAGGCATTCAAGAACGAACTCAAGGGCTTCACCACATCCAAAGGGACCATCCAGTTGCCCACGAACAAGCCGCTGCCGACCGCACTTATCCGGAAAATGGTAAAGGCGCGCGTCGCGCAGATCGAAAGCAAGAAACGGCGCTGAGATGATCAGGTTGACCTGGAAACGGGTGCCCGGCTCAACCCCTGCTCTACCGGCTGAGTCGCCGCACCCAGATGCGGCTTGTGGCAGGTTTCCCGAGGTGCATGGTCTTCCTATTGGAACGCAGCGTCATCGTTTCATCGTACTCCCGTTTCAGCACCTTTACGGTCGTTGATGGCCGCAAGCGCAGCCCCTCCAGAAACTCTAGAAATTGCGCGTCCTTCTCGTAAACGCAGAGGATCTCGCCCGCTTCCTTCGCGCGCAAATCGGCAAGCAGCACTGCACCTTGTTTGCGAAGCTGCGCGATTCCTCCGCGCATGGGCACTCCGTGCGGGCAGCTTTTCTTGTCGCCGAATCGCTTGAGTAGCAGCGCTTCCACTTCCGGAGAAATGGCGTGTTCCATGCGCTCCGCTTCGTCGTGCGCTTTCGCCCAGGAGAGACCGATCACTTCCGTCAGCAGCATCTCCGCGAGCTGATGCCGCAACGCAAGATGTTCCGCGCGCCTGCGGCCTTTTTGCGTCAGCTCGATTCGCCCGCTGCGATCCACGCGCACGTGGCCGTCGCGCGTCATGCGCTTCAAAGCCGCGGTCACTGCGGGAGGAGTCACCTTCAACTCCTCGGCGAGCCGCGCGCTGATGGGCATCTGGTCTTCTTCCAGCATCTCCCAGATGGCCTTCAGGTAATCTTCCTGTGATACGCTAGTCTTTTCTCGTCGCAACGCGACTCCTATTTTGCTTCTGGCTTGTTCTCTCGCTTCTCTCGCAGACCCTTCGCCAGCTGGTCAACGCGCCGTTTGATGCCCTCGAATACTCTCTGATATGTCTCCGGCGCACTGCCAAACGGGTCCTGCACGACCCAGTCCTCGACTTTCTTGTGGTCTCCGGGGGGTTCTTCCAGCGGCCTGCCCGTCATATTGATGATGATGTCTGCGGCATCGGCGGCTTCACGCGTGAGGGCAACGGAAGTCAGTCCATTTGCAGAGTAGCCATTCAGAATCAGCGTTTGCTTGGTTTGCTCGGCGATCGATCCCATCGGGCTCAAGCCCGCGCTGGACGGTTCGATCACATCCGCGGCGTCGTAACGCGCGATCGCTTCAGCCATGGGACTCCGGCAAGCGTTGCCCACGCACACAAAGAGGACTCGAGTCCGGCTCGACCGCCGGGGGCCAACGTCTGCCTTCTTGTCTTTTTCCACGATTAGGATTTCGCGATGCCGGCCGCTTGATTCATTCGCGCAGCAACGAGCTCAAGGAAATGTTGATGCACAGTGGTGTCGTCTGTCAATTCAGGATGGAAGGTGGCCGCCATAATCTGATCGCGCTGCACCAGGGCGGGTTTGCCGGCGTACTCCGCCAGAACTTTTACGCCGGGCCCGGCCCGCTCGATGATTGGTCCGCGAATGAAAACCATCTCCAGCGGCTCATTCTTCAGTTTCGTCGGGCCGCTAACCACGTCGCTCGCAATCTGCCGCCCATAGGCATTTCGCAGCACGGTCATGTCCAGCAGTTTCAAGGAATCCTGCCTTGGATTCTGCACTTCCGTTGCGAGCAGTATCGCTCCGGCGCAAGTTCCGAAGATCGCTCCACCCTGCTTCGCAAATTTCTCGATGGCATCCGCCAGTCCCTCTTCCTGCAGGAACTGCAACTGCGTGGTGCTCTCGCCGCCCGGCAGAATCAAGCCGTCACAGCCCTCGAGCTGATCCGGAGTGCGCACCTCAGCGGTATCCGCGCCCAGCCTCGCCAACATCGCTGCGTGCGCTTCAAAGTCGCCCTGCACCGCCAGAATCCCAATCTTCACCTTTTTCACTCACATTCTCTTTGTAGTAGCGCCCGCCGCGACGGGCTGCGCCCCTACGCCCAGGCTAACAATATTCGAGAATTGCTCACCACCCTCGCGTCGAAAGCATGTCCTTCTCTTCCATTTGCCGAACGTCCAGTCCGCGCATGGCTTCGCCCAGCTCTTCGTGCGCTTCGAGTACGACTTTCGGATCTTCGAAGTGTGTCGCCGCCTTCACCACGGCCTTGGCCCGCACTTCGGGATCGCTGGATTTGAAAATACCCGATCCGACGAAGACTGCCTCCGCGCCCAAGCGCCGCACCAGCGCCGCGTCCGCCGGAGTTGCAATCCCGCCCGCCGAAAAATTCGGCACCGGCAATTTGCCGGTCTTGGCAATTTGGCGAACCAGTTCGAGCGGCGCGCCGAGTTCTTTCGCTTCGCGCATCAATTCGTCGTCGCGCATGGTGGTCAGCTTCTTCATTTGGCTAACAATGGCGCGCATATGGCGCACCGCTTCCACCACGTTTCCGGAGCCTGCTTCGCCCTTGGTGCGAATCATCGCCGCGCCTTCGCCGATGCGACGCAGCGCTTCGCCCAAATTGCGCGCGCCGCAAACAAACGGCACGCGGTAATCGTGCTTCCAAATGTGATTTTCTTCGTCGGCGGGGGTCAGGACTTCGCTCTCATCGATGAAGTCCACTTCCAGAGCCTGCAAGACTTCCGCTTCCGCGAAGTGTCCGATGCGCACCTTGGCCATCACCGGAATCGTCACGGTGGCCATGATTTCGCGAATGACTTTGATGGACGCCATGCGCGCAACACCGCCCTCTTTGCGGATATCCGAAGGTACGCGCTCCAGCGCCATCACCGCACATGCGCCGGCCTTCTCGGCAATTTTTGCCTGCTCGGCGTTGGTAACGTCCATAATCACGCCACCTTTGAGCATCTCAGCCAAGCCGACTTTCACACGCCACTCATTCGATCCTTTGCCTCCGTTGCCGCTGCCATTCACTTTTTTCACGTCCATCTCGCTTCTCCTCTCGCTCCTTGGAATTCTTGGCGGTCTCTCTCCGTCAAAACTTTTTTATTTCGGCGCAATAATCACAAAACGCGCTTTGCCCCTCGCCAGCACCGTGCCGGCCGTATCGCGAATCTCGCCGGTCATAAAAATGTTTCTTCCCTTCTGCTCCGTCTCGCGCCCTTCGACAATAATTTCCTGCTGTACGTTGATCGGCTTCAAGTACTCCACCGTCATTTCCGCGGTGACCGCGCGAACCTCGCGAAACCGGCAAACCTTGCCCATCGCCTCATCGAGCAGCACGGCGATAATTCCTCCGTGCGCATTTCCTCCGCCGCCCTGATATCGCTCGCCAAGAGCAAACCGACCCACGATCCGGCGATTCACGTTGTCCTGCTCGAACGTCAGCTTCATCCCGCCAGCATTGTCTCCGCCGCACCCAAAGCACTTGTTCACGGGATTCGGCGCCAGGGTAATCGTCTCGGTCAAAGTTTTCGCTCCCTCGCCCATTTTTCTTCCTTCTTCATTCCTCAAACCAGGGCCACGCGGCTGCGTTCTGCCCTTCGCACTCCGCGCTGCCGTTTGCGCATTTCAATTTTCAACAATTCCGCGAGCGTGGCTACACCGCGTGCAATCTGCTTCTCCTCCAGGCTGGCAAAGCTCAGCCGCAGCGTATTCGGCAGCGGTGCTTGCACGTAGAAGTAGCGTCCCGGCGCAAACAGCACGCCGCGTTCTTTCACGTGAATCAGCAATTCGCTGGCATCGAATCCCGGAGGCAACTCCAGCCACAGGCACATACCGCCCTCCGGCTTTGTCCAGCGCGTACCTTCGGGCATATGCTTGCGCAAGGCTTCGTCCAATGCGGCCAGGCGCGCAGTGTAAACCTTGCGCATTTTCGCAAGATGCTTGCTGAAGAGTCCGCGCCGCAGAAATTCGGCGAGCGTAGCTTGAGCGAGTTGGTCCGTGTGCAGGTCGGTCGTCTGCTTTACTATACGGAGGCGTTCAATCGCCGTCGCGGGAGCGACAATCCATCCAACTCGCAAACCGGGAAACGCCACCTTCGCGAAGCTGTCGATGTGAATGACCAGGTTCGAGCGGTCGAGCTGCTTCAGCGAAGGAACACGTTCCTCTCGAGCATGCAGCCGCGCGTAGATGTGATCTTCCACCACCGGGACCTGGTAGCGCGAGGCCAACTCCAATAATTTGCGCCGCGATGCCAGCGGCATCGACGTTCCCGTCGGATTCTGAAAGTCCGGCGTAAGCAGGATGAGCTTGACCCGATTCGCCGCCAGCGTCGCTTCCAGAGCTTCCAGATCGAGCCCCAGCGGCGTCCCGGGTTCCGGGTAGGTGTTCACCGGGACGCTCAAGCACCGCGCTCGCGCGCCGTGGAAAATCGCTACTGCTCCCGGATACGTCGGGTTTTCCATAATCACGGAATCGCCCGGACGCACAAACGCTTTGCTGATCAAATCGAAGGATTGCTGGCATCCATCGGTGATGAGCAAGTTTTCATCCTTGGCGGCGATGCCGTCGTGATGTAGCAGCTCAAGCACTGCCTCTTTCAGCGGACGATAGCCATCCGAGGGGCCCAGATTCAACACCTCCGCGCCTTCGCGCCGAAGCACGGCGTTCACGCAGGTTTGCAGCTCCTCAATAGGAAAAAACTCCTCCGCAGGACGCGCCAACACAAATGAAAGAGCACCTTCCGGTTCACTAGCACAAAGCCGGCTAAGGACCTCTTCGCCGCGTTCATCGGCGAAGAGCAGTTCCCACCGGATGCCCCCGTTTCCATTCAGCACCGGAGGCGCGGGCGGCGTGATCTTCAATCCGTTGCCGTTTCCCTTGATAAACGTGCCCCGCCCGACGTGGCCCTGAATCAACCCTTCCGATTCTAGCTCGGCGTAAGCGTTCGCCACCGTCGTGCGGTGCACGCCAAGCATGGTAGCCAGCTCACGGCTGGCTGGAATGCGGTCGCCCGTGCGCAAGTCTCCCGCATGGACGAGGGCCCGCAACTGGTCGCGAAGCTGGATGTACAGCGGAACGTGGCTTTGTGGCTGGAGATGGAGTGGCAGCATTGTCTCTCACCCTCGGCCAATTCTACCAGATATTGGCCTGTTTCAAGAGCCAATTTGTCTTCTCGCGTCAGCGCTAGGACCGGCCTACAACCAGGCGGTCGACGCGGCGGCTGACGTCGCGCAGGTAGGCTTCGTCGCCGCCGTTGAGTTCGCAAATGGCGCTGCCGGAGTACCCGATTTCGCGAAAGGCCTCGCGGACGGCTTCCCAGTCCACATCGCCATCACCGAGGTTCACCCATTCGTAGCCATTTTCTTTGCGCTTGAAGTCTTTCAGGTGCACCTTGACGATGCTCTTCCCCAGCGTGCGAATCCAGTCCTGCGGATATCCGTAAAACATCACATTGCCGACGTCGAACCACGCCTGGATCCAAGGACTCTGAAACTCCTTGATGTATGCAGCCATCTCCAGCGGACTCAGCAGAAATTTGTTCCAGACTTCTTCGATGGCAATCACAATTTTTAATTCTTCCGCGAAAGGAAGCAGCTTGCGAATCTGCGCTTGGGAACGGCTCCAAGCGTCGCGATAGGAAGTCTGCGCATTGACGACGGCAGGGACGAGCAACACAGCATCGGAGCCCCAGAGCTTTGCGTTGCGCAGAGATGTGCGCATACCCGCCAGGCTCTTCTCCACCACTGCGGAATCGGCCGAGGAGAGCGGGTACTTCCAGTGGTCCAAGTTCATTACGGAATCGACCCGAACGTTGGCACCGTCGGCGGCCTTCTTGATCGTTTCGGCCTCGCGTTCGTCTGGCGTTGTGGGCGCTTGGACTACGTCGAAGCCGGCATCGCGCGCGAGCTTCATGCGGTCGGCGAAGCTCAACTTGGCGGGCAGCATGTCAAAGACCAGGCCCTTCTTGATCGGTAAGGGCGCCGGCCTCGGAGATGCGAGCGCGTCTCGGGTCACTGGTGAAGCCGCGAAAAGCTCTGACGCGGCCCACACACCAAGTCTCGCCGAACAAGCGGCGGTCACCGTGGATTTGAGGAATTTGCGGCGCGATGGATGGCTCATAAACACCTCACCGGCTAGTGAGCTGTCGCAGTGGTTTCATAACATAACTGGGGACGCGCTAAAGCGCGCCCCTACAAAAGCTTCATAAAGACACTAGTTCGGATTCAACGTAATTTGTTCAGGTCAATCTTCGCGTCCCACTTTTCCTTGGACTGCAGCGTCTCTTCCCAGGTGACCTCGCGCCCTGTATACGCCGCGGTGCGGGCCATCATGCAAGACAGGGCAGATTCGGCGCCTTTGTCGGCCTGATTGTGAAAATTGCCGCTGGTGATGCTTTCGACGAACGCTTTTTTCTTTTCGCGGTCCGCAAATTCGAGGTTCGAGGTGAACTTCCCTGTCGCAGAAAATGCTACCTGCGGTGCATCCTGCGCAACTGATCCTTCAGCCTGCCATGGCTCCTCACCCCAAATCCCCAGCGGCCCAGTGTAAGGAGACTGCGACGTGCCGCGTGTACCGAAGAAGCGCTCGGTCACTTCCCACCAACCTTTGGAAAACTGCGTCGAACTAAACGTGACATCTACGCCATCGGGATAGTGGAACAGCACGTTATAGTTTCCATATACATCACCGTCGTGTGGGCGTCCCTGCCGCCCGCCGCTCGCCGAAGCTTTCAGCGGATGTGCCTTCAGCACCCAGTTGCAAATGTCGATGACGTGAATGTTTTGTTCCACGAGGATATCGCCAGAAAGAACGCGGTCATACACCCAATTGCGGAGGCGGCGCTCGACGGGCGTGGCCTCCGGCCAAGCCGACCGGTCAAGATAGCCTGCGAAATAGTGCGATTCCCCACAAATGATTTTGCCGAGGGCCCCGTTGTGAATACGCTTCACTAATTCCACGAAAGGCGGGCAATCGCGGATCTGGAATCCAACGTCGAGGCTCAGCTTCCCCGCGGCGCGCTTCCCAATTTCGATTACCTTCAACGCCCCAGGCACATCCACAGCCACGGGCTTTTCGAGATAAACGTGTTTGCCCGCGGTGACCACCGCTTCCAAATGCTGTGGATGGAAAAAAGGGGGCGTGGCAATGACGATAGCGTCTACTTCTTTCGAGGCCGCGATTTGCTGAAAGGCGCTCGGCCCTACGAAAAGTTGCGAGGCGTCCAAAGCAGCGTAGCTTTTGGCCAGTTGCATCTTGTTGAAAGATTCCTGCGCTTTATCCAGTTGGTCCTGAAACAAATCGGCCAGCGCCACAACGCGCGCTCCGCCTGTATCGACCAGATTGGTCGCGTCTTCGGTCCCGCGCCCTCCGCACCCGAGCAGTCCAACACGTACGGCAGAGTTGGCCTCCGTTCCGCGCACAAGGTCCGGTTTCAGGAACATCATCCCAGCGGTCATAGCTGCAGCTCCGAGAAATTTACGACGGTCAACTGTGTCTGAACTTGAACAGCCCGGTCCTTGTTTCCTTTCTCCTGGCATAGAACCTCCGTCCCTCTTTTCATACTCTTCATGCGCAAAACCCGTTCGTTGCGAGCGCTAACCAATGAGTTTCTCGAGGTAGGCCTTCGCCGCCCGCACGTCTTCCACCTGCTGCGGGCCAGAAATTTCGCGCTCGATGGTGACGGCGCCGCGATAGTTCAGCTCCTTTAGGCGCGCGATGATACGCGGAAAATCTACCTTACCCTTACCAATAGGAACTTCCTCCCCTAGCTTTCGCGGGTTCGTCGGCCAAAGCCCGTCCTTGGCGTGAATCCCCTGCACGTACGGGCCGAGCAATTCGATAGCGTCGACCGGGTTCGCCTTGCCGTAGAGAATCAAATTGGCGAGATCGAAGTTAACGCCCTGATTGTCCAGCCCCACGTCCTGAATGGTGCGGACCAGCGTGATGGGAGTCTCCTGACCGGTTTCGTAACGCAGATTCTGCCCGTTGCGTTTGCAGTAGCCAGCCAGATCCCGAATCGCGGTTACGGTTTCCTTGTACACCGGATCATTGGGATTTTCTGGAATGAATCCGCAGTGCGTCTGTACCGCGGCGATGCCGCACCGTTTTGCAAAGTCCGAGGCTTTCTTGATGTGCGCAATGCGCGCCTCTCGCGTCTCGCGCGGAACCAAACCAATGGTCAGCGGCCCTTCGTAGAAGTCCCACACTTCGCGTCCCGGTCCGCCTACAACGAGGGAAGTCGCCTCAATCTGGTATTTGTTGAGCGCCTCGCGCAAGCGTCCCGAAAGCACAGAATCGATCTCGTCGACAAACACTTGGCACGTCGGCAGGCCAAGGTCGTGGACCTTGGAGATCGCATCACTGGGGTCCCTGCCGATGCCGAGAATCAGGCCGAGGCGCAGCGGCTTCTTCCCCTCGTTCTCTGGCAGAGCTTGGCCAGTCTGCACGAAGCTCGGAGCGGAGGCTGTACGGCCCGAAGGAACGCTGTTGCTGAACGCGGGGTGCACTGTGCTCAAGCCAGCCGCCAGTGCGACCGTGGAAGTTTGAAGAAAGGCCCGACGATTTCGTTTGCTCATGAGACTTACTCTAAAGGTGATCGGTTTCTTTTTTTAAGATTCAGAGGGTCTGGCGAGAAGAAACTTATCACAAATTTAGCAGGGACCAGCCTGTTTCCTGACATGGCCCTCGATGTCAGCGAGAGGGAAGTTCCAAGCTGAGCCGGCCATTCATTTCCCCCGCCTTTAGGTCGCGGATACACAGTCTTGTCAGGTCGCTGGCGTCGCATTGGTAAATTTGCTTGATGGGAAGATCCGTGTCATCGACCTCGTACTCGCCGGACGCCATGTCTTCGGCGGCCTCCGTGGAGGAAGTGGCCACGGGGCTTCCTTCTCGAACACGCACGCGAAATTCTCCGGAAGCAGGCTCATAATTCGCATAGCTAAAGCAGTGCCCGATGCACGCGCGCTCCACAGAATGGTGAATGAACAAGATGCGGGAGCCCGCCGGTGAGTCCACGGTAGCGATGATGCGTGTCCCCGGCGTGAGGCCAGTTACCAACTCCTCCGCGTTGGCTTCCAGGCGGTTTAACCAGCCCGTATCTTGATAAAGAAACGTAAAGAAAATCAGGGCGCAGAGGCCGAAGCCGGCGGGATGCCATTTTCGTGGCTTCAGGTTCCCCAGAAAGCAAAGTCCTAAAATGGCGGAGATCGTTGTAAGCCTTGAGCCGAGCAGGCCAATCCAGCCGCCATAAATGGAAGGCTGCAGGTTTTCGGGAAGCAGGACCGTCGCGCAAAACGTTACTGCATACAATTCAAAAGACAATTCGAATGGTTTCCAGGAAGAACCCTCGCGCCGCCGCGCGTAAAGATCCATCGCCACGCTAGTGACGCCGAATAAGAATGCAGCCGCGGCGAGGATGAAATAACGTTTTCCGTAGAGCCCCAGCTGATCGGCGCCGTTGTAAAGGTAAAACGGTCCGCGGTCCCAATCCGCGAGCAGCGAGGGCCTGTGCGACGCATACCAGAAGAGCGCGATGAAACTGCTCGCCGCTGCGAGCGGCAGCGCCAATTTCCACCAGCCCGGTAATTTCTCTCGAACCTTTACGTAAGCGAGCGTGCCAACCAGCCACAAAAAACCGATGGGATGCGCCACGAACGCCAGTGCAGCAAGCGGCACGCCAGCGATCCAGTCGATTCCTTGTCCACGCCAGAGAATCGCCAACCCAATGCAAGCCAGTCCCAGCGACAAATAATAGTTCATGAAGCCCATGTTGAAGGAATAGCCGTAAGCAAGGATAGCGATACAAGGTGTGAGAAGCCAGGGAGGCTGCTCTGTAATTGTTCGAATAAACGCGAAAACGCCCCAGAAAAAAACCAGCACGCAAAGGGACACTACAATTTTCTGCGCGGCGGCAAATCCAACGAAATTCACCGTTCGCAGCAATAGGACATCAAACAGCACATTGTTCCACTGCTTCGCGATGTACAGCCCCGGCGCCTGTCCCTTGGCGATCAATTGCGCCAGCCATGCGTTGTACACGTGGCTCGCAAGATCCCCGGCTTCAATCCGCCGGTGCCACACGCACGGCACGGCAACTACAAAAGATAAAAAAAGAACGCGCAGCTTGAATTGCCGCAGAAATCGAATCACACCAGTGGCTGGAGTGTTGTTCGCCGCCATGCTCACCTAGGAATCAGGAATTCGTGTGCAAAAAATCGCTCCGGGCGATTCTACTATTGATGGCCTCGGCTCCAACTGAGATTCGGTGATATTATCCGCTTTCCCAAGCAGAGGAGGAATCGTGCAGACAAGATTGAACAATTTTTTGCGCGTCGACCCAAATGGAGTCCGAGCACTTCGATTGCTGCTTCGCGGAACACTTCTACTCGGGATGACCCTGCAAATTGCGGCTTCTACGCACGGGCAGGAGCCTGCTTCGCCACCGAAGTGTCCTCCCGTGGCGCGAATTGATTCGGCGAAGGACACCTACGGCACCGCGGTCGTAGCTGACCCCTACCGCTGGCTGGAGGACCAAAACAGCCCGGAGACGCGCGCATGGATCGACGCCGAACAGAAATGTACCGCCGCTGCGCTTTCGAATCTCCCAGGCCGCGCGCAACTCAGCAAACGACTCGGTGAGCTGCTCCACACCGATTCCTTTGAAGCGCCTGTGGAACGAGGGGGACGCTATTTTTTCCGCAAGCGGCTGGCCGATCAAGACCTGATGCAGCTCTATATTCGCCGCTCGCTGAACGCTGCAGACGAGTTGCTGATTGATCCCCTTCCCTGGAGCGCCGATCACTCCGCCAGCGTCACTTTTAAAAATGCGAGCCGCGATGGCAAATTTGTCTTCTACGGACGGCGGGATGGCGGCCAGGATGAAATCACTCTGCGAGTGATGGATGTCGATACCAAGAAGACTCTCCCCGACGCATTTCCCAAGGGGCAGTACTTTTCTGTGGAGCCTGCTCCAGACAACAAGACGGTCTATTATTCTTTTGTTACGTCAGATGGCCCTCGCGCTTTCGTTCATCGCATGGGCGACAATCCCGCCAAGGACCAAGTGATTTTCGGCAAGGATCTGGGTAAAGACAAAATCCTTCTCCTCCAACTGTCGGAGGACGGCGACTATCTCGTCTACCAGGTCCTATTTGGCTCTGGATCCGAACAGACTGAAATTTACGTTCAGAACATGAAAGAAAAAGGCCCGGTCGTGGCCGCCGTCAGCGGGCAGAAGGCACTCTTTTTCTCCACTTTCGCTGGCGACCGCCTCTTCATCCTGAGCAACTGGAACGCGCCCCAGTGGCACGCATTTTCGACGAGCCTTGCGACGCCACAACAGGAGCACTGGAAAGAAGTGGTTCCGGAGACCAGCGTTCATCTCGAAGCCATTGCCGCTTCCGGCGGAAAGCTCATCGGCCAGTACACTCATAACGCTTCCTCCGAATTGAAGGTGTTCGGCGCCGATGGCAAGGTCCAATCATCCATTCCTCTTCCGTCGCTGGGCACCGTGCGCGCCACGTCGGGGCGTTGGGAAAGCCCGGAGCTTTTTTTCTCATTCGAATCTTACGACTCCGCCCCCGCCATCTTTCACTACAGCGTCAGCGAGGCTAAATCCGAGGTCTGGGCGAGAGACAAAGTCCAGATCGATTCGTCGGCTTTCCAAATCGAACAGGTCTGGTATCCCTCCAAAGACAAGACCAGCATCCCCATGTTTCTCTTTCACAAGAAAGGCTTGAAGCTGGACGGTTCGAACCCCGTTCTTCTCACTGGCTACGGTGGTTTCGACGTTAGCACGACTCCCTTCTACTGGCCGCTCCTGGTTGTCTGGGTTGAGCATGGCGGAATAGTAGCTAACGCCAATCTTCGGGGCGGGGGTGAATTCGGCGAGGCGTGGCACCGCGCCGGCATGTTCGAAAGAAAGCAGACGGTCTTCGATGACTTCATCGCAGCTGCCGAATTCCTGATCGTCAACAAATACACCACGCCGTCGCGCCTCGCCATTACGGGCGGCAGCAACGGAGGGTTGCTGATGGGCGCGGCGATCACCCAGCACGCCGAGATGTTCCGCGCCGTCGTTTGCGCTTATCCGCTCTTGGATATGCTGCGCTTCCAAAAATTTCTTGACGGCCCGTATTGGACGTCCGAATACGGCAGCGCCGAAAATCCCGATCAATTCAAGTATCTCTATGCCTACTCTCCTTATCACCGCGTCGTCGACGGCACAAAATATCCTGCCACTCTCTTCGTCACCGGCGATGGCGACACCCGCGTCGCTCCCTTGCACGCCCGTAAAATGGCTGCGCGTCTGCAAGCCGCCAGCGGTTCGAATCATCCCATCCTGGTCCTATATGACACCAAGTCCGGCCACTCCGGCGGCCGCCCCGTCAACAAAACCATCGAGGAGCTTACTGATAGGCTGAGTTTTCTCCTTTGGCAGGTTGGTGTTCCGACAAACTGAAGTCCGGAAAAACGCAGACGACGAAAGACGAGCTGCATTCTGGAAAGGCCGAACATCTTTCGTCTTCCGTGCCATGAAGTTCAAGCTGTGAGGATGGGCTGCGGGGCCGGCTGGCCGCACACGGCCAGAGATAACGCGCGATTTCTCGCGGAGAACAGCAGAAGAACTGTGAAATACCATCGCGGGGAACGACGCGAATCTTACTTGGAGGCTTGATTCTCGCCGAGACGCTTGAGCCGGTCGCGCAACCGCCTCTGCAGCGGCGTTGGCGTGTTGGGATTGAAGGCTACGAGATACCAGAGCGGCTGGCTGCGGTCCCGGCTCAGCCACGTCAAGGTGTTGGCGTCCGCGTTGGGATGGCGCGCGACATTTTCGCGAATTGCGCCATACGGATGTTTCGCGAGTTTGTTCAGCGTCTTCGCGTTGGCACGCGGATGCTCGCTGATCAGACGCAGCAAATAAAAATCCTCCTCTGGCGCTTGCTTCACCAGTTTTTCCAGCATTTCCGGCTTGGCGTCAGAGCTGAGCACCAAGCCAATCTTTTCGTCCCACGCGGTGTTGATGTGATTCAAATCGCGCGTGCGCGCGTGAATCAATTCTTCCAGAATGCGGCGCTCCTGCTGTAACCGTGCGATCGGCAGGTCGGTACCCTCGAGCGAATCGAGTACCCGCAGAAGGTGCTGCCTCTCGCCAAAAACAATCTGAGAAGTGCGCGTGGACGCGCCCTTTTCCCTTTCCTTATGCTGAACCAGGTCGGAACGTCGCATTATTTGGTTGCTCCAGCCCAATCCCTTCCCAAGCTTTTGAGGGACTGGGTGATCACTGCCGCATTCGAACCACAAGCCACACCAAAGGCTGGCAACACTTCGATATGGTATGAACGAATTATGTTCCGCGTGTCCGATGCGGTAAAGTTTGGAGCGAGCGGCGTGTGCCCGATATGCAACTCCGCTTTCGGGAGTTCGGTGACCTCCACGGGGTGCAACCGCCGGACCGCCTGCTTAAGCGGAAACCATACGCATTCATCAAGGGAGCCAGATGATGTCGGCATTCGAGGAGCACCGGGAAGAGCTGGAGCATTACGAGCAGATGTTCGGACGCGATCGGGGGCGGCTGGCCGTGTCACTCGACCGCTTGACGAACGCGCTCGTACTTGTGGGCCAGCACGGCGTTTACTGTACCAGCCAGCGCAATCCGGCGGTTCCGGCGATGGACCTGCGCATCATCAACCGGGAACTGGTGCACGCCAAAGAATTGGTTCAGTCGGTGATGGAAGAGCTACGCCTAGCCCGGGCAAAGAAGGAAAGCTGAAATTGGAAAATTGAAATTCGAAATGGAAACCCGAAGCTCGAAAACCGAAATTCGAAATTCAAAACTACACCTCCTCGCTAAGAGTTAAGACTATGAAAGTTGAAATTGGAAAGCGGTGGCCAGCTTCGGAAATATCTATTCCGGCTGCAAAAAGGGATTCGAGTGGCGCTCATTCCCAATCGTAGTGACGGGGCCGTGGCCGGGGTAAACAATGGTCTCGTCCGGCAGGTGCATCAGTTTTGAGCGCAACGAGTCCATGATCTGTTCCATCGAACCGCCCCACAGGTCGGTGCGGCCGATGCTGCCGGCAAAAAGTGTATCGCCTGAGAAAAGCTGCGGCGCGGGAGGCTCGATCTTCTCTGCTTCCTCTTGCGGCATGCCTTCCACCGTGCCCTCTCGAGAAGCAATTTTGTTTAACAAATCTGTCAGCGCGATCTCGTCACCAGCCTCGTCTTTGACGACAATTTTCTTAGGTCCAGAAGCGGCCGTGATCTTTCCCGCGTCGTGCGGCAGATAAAGCGACACGCTGCCCTGCGTATGGCCCGGCGTGTGAATGACCTGAGCCTCGAACTGCCCCCAGCGCAGAACGTCGCCTTCCTTCAGTAATTGATCGACTTCGGTGAGGTCAGGCGGGTGTACCCCAAGGAACGCGGCTTGCTCGTCCATGGCCTGATACAGCGGCAAATCGTCGCGGTGCATCAGCACGGGAGCGCCGGTATATTGATGCAGTTTGCTCAAGCCGCCGACGTGATCGATGTGCGCGTGCGTGCTGACAATGGCTTTCACAATCAGCCGGTGCCGCCCGATCAAGTCCAGGATGCGTGTGACTTCGTCGCCCGGGTCGATCACCAACGCTTCGCGCGTGGCCGGATCGCCGATGATCGAGCAATTGCACTGGAGCATCCCCACAGGGATGGTGATGTGGATCAATCCGCCGGTGGTGGCATTGAGAGCCGTTCGACCGTCGCTCATAAGGGGAGTATATCATCGCGGGATGCAGGGATTCGCCGCCGGCGCTCCGTCTCTGCCTCGGATTACTTTCTCTCACCATGCCGCACTCGACCTATCTCCACTTTGAGGCGCTCCACGGCATGCTCCCTATGCCGCCCTTTGCTAGAATGAATGCTGGAGGATACGAAGACTCTTGCAAACGGCTGCGACAGGCACATCTCTGAACACGCCGCTGGCGGCGACGCACGCCGCCGCCGGCGCAGCGATGGGCGTCTGGTTCGGCTGTGCGTTGCCCGACGACTTTGGTGACGAGGCCGCCGAGTACCGCCATGCGCGAGACACTGTGGCGCTGATCGACAAGAACTACCGCGCCTACCTTTCCTTCACCGGGCCCGACCGCGTGCGCTACCTGAATGCCATCCTGACCAACAACATCAAAGACCTCGACACAGGCCAAGGCATAGTTTCGCTGCTGCTGAATCCGCAGGGACACATTCTCGCGGAGATCGAAACGTGTGCTTTTGCCGACCGCCTCCTCTGCGTCTCCTATGCCATGATTCGCGAGCGTTTGATCGAGTGGCTCGACAAATACATCATCATGGACGACGTCACGCTGACCGATGAGACGCCGCGCTATGGCACGTTGGCGCTCGAAGGTCCGAAGGCCGCCACGCTTGTGCAAGAGCTTTCCGGCATCGGAATTTTTCACCGAAACTGGAAATCTGCCAGCCCTTTGGCAAATTCTCTTGGAAGCCGCGCGAAAGCAGGGCGGCGGCCCGGCCGGATACGCGGCGCTAAACGCAACGCGCCTCGCTCAAGGCGTCCCGTGGTTCGGCTACGACTTCGGCGAGAAGCAAATCCCTCACGAAGCCGGTTTGCAGGACAGCCACATCAGCTACACCAAAGGCTGCTACACGGGCCAGGAAATCGTCGAGCGTGTGCGCTCGCGCGGCCAGGTCAACCGGCGCCGCGTCGAACTGGTTTTCTCCGGCAGTGCCGCGCTCGAGCCGGACACGGTCCTTACCCTCGACGGCAAAGAAGTGGGCTACGTCACGCGCGCCGCGCGGACTTGGGACCCACCGCGCATCATTGGAATGGGCTACGTCCGTAAAGAAGCTAACGCCCCAGGAACTGTGCTGGATTGGGCTGGCGGCACGGCGACGGTCATGAAATAACGACAAGACGGGACCGGCTCCGACGCCTACTCACATTGCATCGTCGTGGTGGCGCTGGCCATGGTCTGCACGTTAGTCATGTAACCGGTCGAATTGGTAAACGCGAATGGGCTTCCCGTGCAGGTGATGGGTGGCAGGCGAACAAAGTTGAAACTCAACGTTGGCGCCAGCTTGGAGCCTTTCGGTTCATTCATGGTCGTATTCACGGTAACGACCAGATCGTTCACCGCTTTATTGTATGCGTTGACGCTTTCGACCAGCTTGTTGTAGCGGTCCACGACTTTGCTGCGCACTGCCTCACTTTCCAAGAGAGCTTTTATCACCGCATCCTGACCTGCCAAAGCCACATCAGCCAGCAGCCCCTCGGCCTGCGCAACAGTCATCGCGTCTTGTAAGCGGCGAAGGACGTAGATTCCCGAATACTTTTCCTGTTTCTCCGATAATTCGATGCTGCACTCGGTGTTGGCGGTCTCCAATTGCCCGCGTCCGCCCTGCACTACGTACCAACGAATGAACTCAGCGAGCTTATCCGGCCGCTGAGAAATTCTTTGGTATTTGTCTTTTTCGACGATGTAATAATCCACGCCTTCTTCCTCGGCGCCATCCCGGGACTTTTTCACGCCGTCGTCGTAGTCGCTCCTGCTGATTTCTTCGATTCTGTAAACGGCATCCAGTCGAGCCGCCATGGCATCAAATGCGGTGCACACCAAAGGCTCGTCAGGAATAAACGTCCGCTGGACGGGAATAATGCGTTTCCTTTGCTGGGCCGGCATTGGGCCGGCCATCAGCAAGATCGCTAGGGAGAATAGAACCGCTCTCATTCTCCGCCTCCTTCAGCCTTATTTTGGAATTGAAGCTTTGCTCCGCCAGTTGTTCACCCGCAAGCGGCCAAGGTTCGCGAGGGCGGTGGCCCGAAAGCAAGACGTTAACATGAATTCGCGTGCGCGGGTGACTCGGGTGCCGGTCTTACTCGTTCCATGGCCTTTGAAACACATGCCGATGGCCCTTTCGTTTCCTGTCCCGCCCCCAAGGGGGCCGTAGATGGGAAGGGGTCGAAGCGGGGATCAATAAGAGTATCGGGCGCGATTTGAGGGATTTGCCGGTTGCTGTTTAGGAATATTCCGCGTCAGCTTGCGGATGACAAATTCTTGCAGGATGTTGACGGCGGCCGACTCGCCAATGCCGATGAGTGTGTTTTCGAAGGTTAATTCCGCTCCGCGATCTTCATCTGGATAGTAGAGATTAGAGATACCGCCTGCGGCCAAGCTTCCGACGATACTCGAGTAATTTGCCTGCCAGTGGCCGTTGTCGCCTTTGCAAATCACGGAATTGGCAATCGCATACAGGATTCGCGATCGCTTACTACCGGTTCCCTTGTAGAAATAACGTGGATCTTGCTTCAGAAGCGATGGCAGTATGGCGCCTCCGATGTACGTGCCTGCAACAAAGTTGGCGTAGGAGGCGCCGTAGCGCTTTCCATAACCTTGTGCGCCTTGTCCATATCCACTGAAATCGTTTTGCGCTTGCTGAATTCCCGCAATGGCCCCGGTCAGTCCGAACGAGACTGGATCCACTGTGGTCTTCCAGGCCAGCTCGAATTTTTGCTTCGGGCTGAGAGGAGCTGCATTGTGCTCGTAGGTAACGTAGAAATTGGGAACAACGCCGAGAACCCGCTGCTTTTCTTGAGCCTTGATCTGATCTTCCGCCACTTCGACGCGAGTGGGGACGACATGCACCTCAGCAACAGCGGTAGCAAGGGCCATGGCGATCTGCGGGACAGTGTAACTCTCGCCTGAGGGCAGGATTCCAGACGATGCTTGCGTCGCGAAGCCCGCCGACGTAATCGTGAGCTGGAAGGACCCGGGGGCGACGTCTGCAAAGGAAAACTGTCCATCGTCGCCGGATAACACTTCTTGGTCTGGGGATTGGTCTCCCCGTGAAAGTCTCACCCGGGCTCCAACGACGGCACCTCCGGTTGGGTCCACAATTGTTCCGCTGATGCTTCCTGACAATTGCTGGTCGGGCTGCTGAGACTGAGCCAGAGCTGGAAGGCCGCAAGTCAGGACAGTCAGGACTAGGCAGACTACTGACGCCGTGTACCTAGGCATAGTCACCACCATCCACTCTATGATGCTACGCCAAGGGACTTTGGTTTCAGAGAATGTTGGTGCCCAGGTGTCGGTTGAAGCACCTAAGGCTATTGATTTCCTGCTCGAGTCGACCGCCCTGTTTCGCACGCTTCCCTTGAAGGCTCAGAGTTTTGTACTTGCGAGCGGGGAAACCGACAGGCTTGGCCGCGACGCTTTTCACACCGGAGACGGTCAGCAGGTAAAGAATCAGGAGCGCTTTTTGCGGACCATCTGAAAGGTCAGGTGCATGATTAGCTTGCGGTCGTCCGGGGAGAGGCGGCTGAGAAGGTGGCGGAGGCGCTGAAAGAATTTTGCCGGTTCACCGGAGCTGCCCCATTCGTCGCTATTGGCGGGCATGCCTGGTGGCAGCGACGGGGGCTGCGGAGGCGCTTCCCCGTCGTAAAAAAGCTGGTACATTGGAACCTCGAGAGCGCGGGCCATTTTTTCCAACGTCTCGATGCTGGGGATAGTGTGGCCGTTCTCCACACGAGAAACGTAGCAACGCTTGAGGCCAGTGCGCTCCTCGATGTCCCCTTGCGAAAGATCTTTTTGCTCGCGGATGGCGCGTAAACGTTCTGAGATGACCATAATGGTTGCAACTGTAGCACGGTATGGTTCAGTTCACAGTCTATTTTGAAGCGGGGCCCGGCGGGAGAAAGCTGGGCGCGGACAGTCAAAGCTGTGCGCGAGGCATGTTACGCGGTAAACGCTGAAGCGGCCGGAGGGAGCGCTTCATGCGGCAGGGATTTGGAACGAAGGAGAAGGACGGCTGTGACACCTAGCGGGAAGTTCTGGGTGAAGATTTCGACGGTGTGAATGAGGCGCTGGGTAGTTCCCATGAAAGCGTTGGGAAGGAGAAGCGGCCCCGCGCCGCCACAGATCCAAATGATGCTGCCAACGGCGATGGCGGCGTGCC
>WNFP01000586.1_pt1 | contig 27664 bp, 21 predicted proteins | sample 5400201 | NCBI WGS metagenome assembly WNFP01 (sample SAMN13153355, study PRJNA577476) | soil metagenome | isolation source: 115 cm saprolite under Madrone tree | place: USA:California | collected 2016-06-14 | reverse complement strand
GCCAGGCGGAAACCGACCGGCTCGACGAAACCAAGATGGACATTTCCTTCGGTAGCCAGATCCGTTCCTACGTCATGCAGCCCTACCGCCAGATCAAGGACCATCGCACCAAGTTCGTGGTCGGCGACGTCGACCGCGTCCTCGACGGCGACCTCGACCCCTTCATGCGCTCCTATCTGATGGCCAAGAAAACCAAGGGCAAGCTCGAAGTCCAGCCCGACGACGACGACACCGCCGCCGCGTAACCGCGTGCGAGACGGCAAAGAGATGGCATCCAGCGAAACCATTCGACCCCTCAAAATCGCCGTTCGACCCCCAATTTCGAACGTTCGCTGCTTTCTCCTTTACCCATGAATTAATTCCGCGCTACCATTCGCCATGCGATGGACCCTTGGTCTCGAGGTCAAGTCGCAACAGCCTCTTGCGGGCAGTTTCCACTCGCGCATAACCTCCGCCGACCGCTCGTCGTTCAGTTCCTCGCTAAGTCCTTTAGAATCGGCTCTTACAAGAACGCCGCGCTGCGGGCCTGCAACGTCTACCAGCGCCGATATACAAATTTGCCGGTATTTCGAGGCTAAGCCATTTGTTTGCAGTTATTTACAGCCTCTTTGGCAACTCCCGAAAAGTCATCTCCCGCAGAATCATGGCTTGCAGCCTCTTTTGCAAAACACCCGGGTGGGGGCGGGTGACTGCCGTGGTCATCGACGACCAGGTCATGACGAGGCAAGCGGCAAGTTGGTCCACCGGACGGACGGCGCCGTTCGACTCGCGATTTTTGCCGTTTAATGCGCTATCTCGCAGTTCAGTTTGGTAGTGGGCCAGTTTGAATTTCCACAGGCTTGACCGCTCTAGCAGGCATGGCATACTGAATCCATGCCAAAGCGTTCTAGAAAGAGAATGCCAAAAGACGTGAATCAATTAGCGGCCAAGATTGTTGAAATATCCACGCGAGAAACGCCGCCGCGCAAGAACCCGGCAGCCGTTGCACTAGGACGCCTAGGCGGATTGAAAGGCGGCAAAGCACGTATGGAGAAACTAACGCCTGAACGGCGTCGCCAGATCGCCAGCGACGCCGCTAGAGCTAGGTGGGCCAAAGAGTCACGCTGATGCCGCGACACTCGTTATCGGGGCAGCCGATTCCCTTTGCTTGTTCTTTGACCCCTTGGGCCTACCGCGCTTTCCCTTCGGCATGCCCTGACTGGTTTGCGGTGTATCCTCTTTGCTTGCTTTCCCTTTATTCTTGTAATTGGGATACCACTCGGTAAGTCCCCAGTCACCCTTCATGTTCATTAGGTCGCCGACTTCCTTCTCGCGTCGTCGCAAAATACTGTATACCGTCGTGTATTTGCTTTGAGGGAGTCCGCCAGCAACCAATGCGTCAATGACAGCTTGCGTTGAATGCTTTTGTCGTGTTGTTTCAAGCAGCTTCTTGGTCGCATCTGGAATGCTCATCTTCAGGAAGGCGTCAGGAGCGATTTTCCCGCCCGGTCCCGGAATCATTGGTCCAGCGGAACCTTGGGCGATAATCATGCGGACACCTTCAGCGGCAGCTTGCAATTTAACTATCCGGCTCTCGATGTCCGCTAAAACCGCCTTGTAGTTGATTGATTCGTTCGCCATCGCAATTCTCACTTTCCGCTGGAAAAGCCAGCGATTTGATGCTATTCTGGCCTTACATCTGGTAAGGCGCGTCTCGTTAAAAGCCCGCGCCCACCAGACGGTTCCTAGGGAGTTTCCTTAACCCTTCGCCCTTTCGAGGGGCGGGCAACTTCTCATAAGCATCACATCCTTTCAGCCGGTAACCTTGGTAGAGGTCACCGGCTTTATTATTTGTACCGCAAGACGTGAACAAAGTAAAGCGCGAAATAAAAAAACTTTGCGCTTGACATAGCTATACCGCTCAAGCATAATACGGACATGAACACACTTTCAAATCAGCGCCGCGCGGCGGTCATAGCTTCATTGGTCGAAGGCAATTCCATCCGAGCTACGGTTCGCATGACCGGGGTGGCAAAAGATACCGTCCTCAAGCTGCTCGTCAGCATCGGGCGTGCGTGCGAGGAATACCAGATGCGCACGCTTCGTCATCTGCCTTGCAAGCGAATCCAGTGTGATGAGATTTGGAGTTTTTGCTACGCAAAGCAGAAGAACGTTCCCGCTGACAAACAGGGGCAATTTGGATATGGTGACGTGTGGACATGGACTGCGATGTGCGCTGATACGAAACTAGTCCCAAGCTGGCGCATCGGAACTCGGGGTGCGGGAACGGCCTATGAGTTCATGCACGATTTGGCGGAGCGTCTAGCGCATCGCGTGCAACTCACTACAGACGGTCATCGGGTTTATGTGGATGCGGTAGAGAGTGCGTTTGGCTCGGAAATTGACTACGCGATGCTTGTCAAACTCTATGGCTCAGACCGCGAGGAAAGCGAAGCTCGCTACAGTCCAGCCGAATGCATCGGGTGCCGAGCTATTCCTATCTCCGGAAACCCAAAAGTAAAACATATTTCTACCAGCTTTGTTGAGCGGCAGAATCTCACGATGCGGATGAACATGCGGCGCTTCACTCGTCTAACAAATGCCTTTAGTAAGAAGGTTGAGAATCATGCGGCGGCTGTCGCACTCCATTACATGTACTACAATTTCTGCCGAGTCCATCAAACGTTGCGGGTCACTCCGGCGATGGAAGCCGGAATTACAGACCATGTTTGGAGTCTTGAGGAAGTCGCGAGATTGCTAGACGCGGAAGCGAAAAGAGCGGCTTAAATGAAGGTAGGCTCCAAAGTTCGCTTGATTGGCATACCTGACGGTTTAGAGGACTATCCCGACTTCCCCACGAAATCCACCTTCTTGAAGTGCGTTGGCCGCGAATTTATTGTAGCGGGCTTCAATGAAGTCGGCATGGCCGAAATCCACATTGAGTCTGTGACCGGGAGTTCCGGCGAAAAGATTTGGATCGAACCCAAATTTCTTGAACTGCTTTCAAAGTAGCCCACTACCTTCAGTTTCAATTCGTTGCTTCTTGCGGGTCGGGATGGTAGCTTACTGAAGACAAGCAGATGACATGAAATTAGGCCTGACGCGGGCTGTGTCCCCCTGCACATCTGTGGTTGCCGCTTTGCGTCCAAGTTTTGAAGTCTTGAAAAAGGAGATCCTCTTTTGAGCGAAGGATTACGCAATTTTGTATTTACCTCCGAATCTGTCACCGAAGGCCATCCCGACAAGATCGCTGATCAGATTTCCGACGCCGTCCTCGATGAAGTGATGCGGCAGGATCCGATGGGCCGCGTGGCGTGCGAAACGCTGGTGACCACCGGCTTGGCCGTGGTCGCCGGAGAAATTACCACCAGCGCGCACGTGGATTACGATAGCCTCGTGCGCGACACGATTCGCGGCGTGGGCTATGACGACGCGACCTACGGCTACGATGGCCGGACCTGTGCGGTTATGTGTACCGTAAAGCGTCAGTCGCCGGATATTGCCATGGGTGTGGATACCGGCGGCGCGGGCGACCAGGGCCTCATGTTTGGCTTTGCTTGCGACGAAACCGACGAGCTGATGCCCATGCCCATCCAACTGGCTCACCACCTCACGCAGCGCCTCGCCGAAGTTCGCAAATCCAAGAAAGTTGATTTCCTTCGCCCGGACGGAAAATCCCAAGTCACCGTCGAATACCGCAATGGACGCCCTTTCCGGGTGCACACCGTGGTGATTTCCACGCAACATGATGAGAAAGTTTCCACAAAGAATCTGCACGACGCGGTGATGGAGCAGGTGATTCGGCCAATCGTGCCTGCGTCTATGCTCGATCGCAACACCAAGTACCACATTAATCCGACCGGCCGCTTTGTGATTGGCGGGCCGATGGGCGACGCCGGCGTAACTGGGCGCAAAATCATCGTGGATAGCTACGGTGGCTACAGCCGTCACGGTGGCGGCGCGTTTTCCGGCAAGGACCCGTCGAAGGTGGATCGCTCCGCGTGCTACATGGCGCGGTACATCGCGAAGAACATCGTTTCCGCCGGCCTGGCGCGCAAGGCGGAAGTGCAATTGGCATATGCGATTGGCGTAGCCGATCCGGTTTCCGTTATGGTCGATGCCTTCGGCACGGAGAACGTATCGGAGGAGCGCATCACCTCGCTGGTGCGCGAGAATTTTGCGTTGACGCCGAAGGGAATTATCGAGGCGCTGGATTTGCGCCGGCCAATTTACAAGCCGACCGCGGCGTACGGGCACTTCGGGCGCAGCGGCCCGGGCTTCACTTGGGAGCGCACGGATCGCGCTGCAGCGCTGCGCAAGGCCGCGGGCTTAAGTGCGAACTCCAGCGCGGGCATCGAAGTGGGCGCGCGAGCTTAACGCCTCACGCCACTTTCGCGCGTCGAAATAAATCGCCGTTTAATCTTGGGATCTAGGATTTCAAAATTCGAGGAGCACCACTTTGGCTATCGCGGAAATGAAAAAAGGGGATGTGAAGGATATTTCGCTGGCGGACGCCGGCAAGCGCAAAATCGAGTGGTCGGCGCAGCAGATGCCGGTGCTCGAAATCATACGCAAACGCTTTGCGAAAGAGCAGCCGCTGAAGGGATTGCGCGCCTCGGCTTGCCTGCACGTCACCAGCGAAACAGCGAACCTGGCGATCACCCTGCGGGACGGCGGCGCGCAGGTAGTGTTGTGCGCCTCGAATCCGCTTTCGACGCAGGATGAAGTGGCGGCTTCGCTGAACCGCGACTTTAATATTCCCACTTATGCCATCAAGGGCGAGGATAACCAGACGTATTACTCGCACCTCGGCGCGGCGCTGGAGCACAAGCCGCAATTCACCATGGACGACGGCGCGGACTTGGTGACCATGCTGCTGACCAAGCGCACGGACCTCGTGCCCAATGTGATTGCCGGCACGGAAGAGACAACCACGGGCGTAATTCGCCTGCGCGCCATGGCCAAGGATGGCACGCTGAAGTATCCGATCATTGCGGTGAACGACGCGCAGACCAAGCATTTCTTCGACAATCGCTACGGAACCGGGCAATCGACACTAGATGGCGTAATCCGTGCGACGAATCTTCTGCTCGCCGGATTAAGAGTAGTGATTGCCGGCTACGGTTGGTGCGGGCGCGGGATCGCGATGCGCGCGAAAGGGCACGGCGCCGACGTGATCATCACGGAAATTGATCCTACCAAGGGCATTGAGGCGGTGATGGACGGTTTCCGCGTGATGCCGATGGCTGACGCTGCGAAAGAAGGCGACGTTTTCATCACCGTTACAGGAAACAAGAGCGTGATTCGCACCGAGCATTTTGAAGTCATGAAGAATGGCGCAGTGGTCTGCAACTCTGGGCACTTCAACGTGGAGATTGATATTCCCGCGCTTGAGAAATTGTCCAACGGCAAACGCGAAGTGCGGCCGCTGGTGGATGAATATGTGCTGAAAGGCGGACGCAAAGTCTATTTGCTGGGCGAGGGCCGTCTGGTGAACCTGGCGACCGCGGAGGGGCATCCCGCTGCGGTGATGGACATGAGCTTTGCGAACCAGGCGCTTTCGGCGGAATACCTGCTGAAGAATTACAAAACACTGAAGCCGCAAGTCTACGTTGTGCCCGAACATCTCGACCGCGAAATCGCGCGCCTGAAACTCGAATCCATGGGCCACAAACTGGATAAGCTCACGCCCGAGCAAGAGCATTACCTCGCGTCCTGGCAAGAAGGCACGTAGGCTTCACGAATCAGAGTAACTTTTCACGCGCTATGAGTTTTCGTATTCTCCACTAAGCGGAGTCGCATCCCACACGCATGTACGATCTGGCCACCGCAGCGCTCGACACTGCAAAAATCCGAGGAGCTTCTTACGCCGACGTGCGCGTGATGCACTTGCGGCAGCGCGATTTAACCACGAAGAACGGGCACGTGGGGACGCTGGCGCAGTCGGAGTCGATTGGGATTGGGATTCGCGTGCTGGCGAATGGCGCTTGGGGATTTGCGTCGACGGATCGGATGACACGGGAAGGTGTGGCGGCGTGCGCGGCGCAGGCGGTGTCGATCGCGAAAGCTTCAGCGCTGGCGAAGCGCGGAGACGTGGCGATGGCTCCGGAAAATGCGTACGTGGATAGCTGGCAGAGTCCGTTTCGAAAGGACCCGTTTGAATTGCCGCTGGAAACGCAATTGGCGCTGCTGCTTGCGGCGGATGCGGAGATGCGGCGTGTCAAGGGCGTGACGCTCACCGAAACGGACATGCAGTTTCGCAAGATTGATTCGTGGTTTGCATCGAGCATCGGGTCGCGGATTCACCAGAGAAAAGTGATTACCGGCTGCGGCATTGTGGCCACTTCGTTTCAGGGCGACGAAATTCAGAAGCGGTCGTATCCGAACAGTTTTGGCGGGCAGCATGCCCTGCAAGGATATGAGCTCGTGGAGTCGCTGGATTTGCTGAAACACGCTCCGGTCATTGCGGAAGAAGCGGTGGCGCTGCATGCGGCGGCGCAATGCCCGCAAAAAACGGGGACGCTGATTTTGGGCGGGAGCCAGTTGGGTTTGCAGATTCATGAATCGGTGGGGCATCCGATCGAGCTGGACCGCGTGCTGGGGCAGGAAGCAAACTTCGCGGGGACGAGTTTCCTGACGCTCGATCAGCTCAACAAACTTCGCTACGCGTCCGATATCGTCAACGTCGTTGCCGATGCGCGACTGGAGCACGGACAGGGGCTGGGGACGTTTGCTTACGATGACGAGGGCGTGCCGGCGCAGTGCACGGACATCATCAAGGCCGGGCAGTTTCGCGGGTATCTTTCGAATCGCGAGACGGCGCACCTGATCGGGTTGCAGCGCTCTTCCGGAACGATGCGGACGGAAAGCTGGAATCGTTTGCCGATTATCCGCATGACCAACGTGAGTTTGCTTCCGGGAACGTGGTCATTCGACGACCTGGTAGCTGACACGGATGACGGAATTTTGATGGAGACGAACCGGTCATGGTCCATCGATGACCGGCGGTATCACTTTCAGTTTTCGACGGAGATTGGCTGGGAGATCAAGGGCGGGAAGCGCGGGCGGATGCTCAAGAATCCGAGCTATAGCGGAATTACGACGGAGTTCTGGAATTCGTGCGACGCGATTTGCAAGCGCGAACATTGGACGCTGTGGGGCACGCCAAATTGCGGGAAGGGCCAGCCGATGCAGACCATGGGAACCGGCCACGGGGCGTCGCCTTCGCGGTTTCGCAACGTGCGGATGGGGACGGCGTTCTCCGAACAATGAGTGTGGCGCGAAAATCTGGCGCGGCTCGCAGCCTGAAGATTGCCGCTACCGAGCGCGAGCTTCGCAGCATCGTTGATACTGTGCTGCGGCTGGCCAAGTCCATTGGCGTTGCGGAGACAGAAGTACACGTCGATGAGACCATTAGCGCGCTGACGCGCTTCGCCAACAACGCCATTCACCAGAACGTGGCGGAGCACACGGTGAATGTGTCGGTGCGAACGCAGGTGGACCGGCGCACGGCGCGGGCCACGACGAATCGCACGGATGAAGACTCCCTGCGCGCGGCCATCGAGGCATCACTTTCTTTGGCGCATAGCCAGCCGAAAAATCCACACTTGCTGCCGTTGCCTGGAAAGCAGCGCTATCGCGGAGTCGATCGCTTCATCAAGCAGACTGCGGCGCTGTCGCCGGAAGACCGCGCGCGAGCGGTGCGGCGGGCCTGCGATTTGGCGATCAAGAATGGGCAGACCGCTGCGGGGATTTTTTCAAGCGCGCAATCCCAAAGCGCGACGGGGAATTCGCGCGGCCTGTTTGCAGCGTATCGCGATACCCACGCGGTGTTTTCGATCACCATGCAGGAAGGCTCGGCGGCAAGCTGGGCCAAGGAAAACGCGGCGGACGTCGATGACATCGACCCGCAACGATTGGCGGAACGCGCGAGCGATAAGGCACATCGGGCGGTCGATGCACGCGAACTTGCGCCGGGCCGGTACACGGTGATTCTGGAACCAGCCGCAGTGCTCGACCTGGTGGGGTTTCTCTTTTATGACTTTGCGGCAACGGCGCTGCAGGACAAGCGATCTTGCTTCAACGAGCGCATGGGCAAACAGGTATTCGGCAAGAACATCAGCATAGTGGACGACGCCTACCATCCCATGCAGCTTGGCGCCCCTTTCGATGGAGAAGGGGTGCCGCGGCAACGGGTACTGCTGGTGGACCGCGGAATTCCCAGGAACCTTGTGTACTCGCGGGCTTCGGCGAAAGTGGCGAAGAAGAAGCCCACTGGGCACGGTTTCATGCTGCCAAACGAATACGGGGAAGCGCCGATGAACCTGGTTTTTTCGGGCGGCAAAGCATCGCTGGAGGAAATGATTGCTGTGACGGAGCGGGGGCTGCTGGTGACACGGCTTTGGTACATCCGCGAGGTCGACCCCTACGAGAAGATCATGACCGGGATGACGAGAGATGGGCTGTTTTTGGTGGAAAAAGGGCGAGTCAGCTCAGCGGTGCGCAATTTCCGGTTTAACCAGTCGATTTTGGAGATGTTGCGGAATGTGGAGATGATGGGGCACGCGGTCCGGGCGACCGGCGAAGAGGCCTTTGAGATGGTTGTGCCGGCAATGAGAATCCGCGACTTTCACTTTTCCGAAGTTACAAAGTTCTGAGGCTTTCGTGCTGTAGCAGGGAAGAGGCCAGTTACTTCGACACGGGGGCCAGATAGGGGCGTTCCACGACCGTTGCTCGCCGGGACGGAAGGTCGCGTTCGTTGATGCGATCCAAGACCCGAAGTGGGATGCCAATTTCCTTGCAAGCCTCAACCGCGGCGTCATTGAAGTACAGAAACACAAGAAACTGACCCTGCTGTCTGTACTTAGTTCGGGCTACTAAGCCTTGGGTGTCTGTCTCGATAGTTGTATAGACCAAGATTCTTTCTGCGTATCGAAAGTTGCTCTTTGTCATGCGGCTATCGAGCGTTTTGACTAGATGAACATGGGGCAGCGAGCCTGACGAAACGTCATCTAGAGTCAAACCAACTACCGAGAACATTTCGATCCTTTGCGCGCGGGCTGCCTCGCGCACTGCTCGCACTGTTCAGTTTGATTGGGCCGCCTATTACAATAATCGTCCCCGCAAACTAGCGTCGTATACATCCGTCGGCCCCAATCGTTCCGAAAGGTTACTCGTGCGCCGAGCCCGGCCGCAAGGCCCCGCCTCGCCTAAAGGTACTGGCATTGCCTTTCACATCCGCCGCACAAAATTCGATTTGTCGAATGCAAATTCTGCGTTGTACAAGCAGGCCCTCCGCGTTCGATAAACGATCATGTGCCCTCACCCCCATTGGGGACACCCGGATCACGACGCCTGCGGAACAGGCTTTATCGCGCGTCTGGGCGGAGCACCCAATCACGACATTGTTGAGCATGCGCTGACCGCTCTGGAGCGGCTGACGCACCGTGGTGGTGTGGATGCGGATGGCGCGAGTGGCGATGGTGCGGGGCTGCTGACGTCGATACCGGAGGCTTTCTTCCGCGCGCGGGCGCAGGAGCAGGGATTCACTCTTCCGGAGGTGTTTGGGCTGGGTTTTGCGTTTTTCCCCGCAGGCTCGGTGGCTGACGCGCGCGCCGCTGTTGAGGCCGCTGCGGACGTGGAGCGACTGCGAGTGCTGGGTTGGCGGCGTGTTCCGGTGAACACTAATTCGCTGGGACGGCTAGCGCTCGAGACGATGCCGGAAACCTGGCAATTTTTCGTGGAGCCATTTCATCCGGCGCGAGGCACCGCGCGGTTTGAGTGGAGGCTGGCGCTGTTGCGCAAGCGCGCGGAGTCACTTTTACCTGAGCATTGTTACGTCTGCTCACTTTCCTCGCAGACGGTGGTGTACAAAGGGCTGCTGACACCGTGGCAATTTCCGCAGTTTTATGAGGACCTGCGGGACCCGGCTTTTGCCACTACCTTTGCCATCTTTCACCAGCGATATTCGACCAATACACAGCCCTCCTGGCACCTGGCGCAGCCGTTCCGGTATGTGGCACACAACGGTGAGATCAACACGATTGTTTCCAATCGACGATGGCTGCGCGCGAAGGAAAACGAGGTTCGGTCGAAGCTGACAGCCGGGCCGTGGCTGCGGCTTCTTGAGGAGAACGTCAGCGATTCGGCCAGCTTCGACAATGGCTTCGAGCTGAAATTACTGGAAGGGTTTTCGGCGGACGCGGCGATGCTGGCGATGGTGCCGCCGGCGTTTGAGAATGATCCGCTGCTCTCGCGCGATGTGCGGGCGGCGCTGGCGTCGTTGTCGCAGCACGGCGAGCCGTGGGACGGCCCAGCGGCGCTGGTTTTCTCCGATGGGCAGTTCGTGGGCGCGAAGCTGGATCGTAATGGGTTGCGGCCGCTGCGCTATACGCTGACGCATGATGGGCTGCTTGTTGCGGGGTCCGAGGTTGGAATTATAGACCTGGAGGAGTCTCGCATCGCGGAGCGCCAGCGGCTCGGACCGGGCGAAATGATTCTGGCGAATCCGGCGACGGGGGCTGTTTTTCGCTATCGCGAAATCCTCAAGCGGCTGGCAACGTTGCAATCGCGCAGTGCGTTGCCGGTCGTGAGGCAGGTCAGCGTCGAGAGTCCAGCGGCGGCTGCGAGCGTAGAGCGTCCGGAGCGGATGGCCGCGGCGGCAGGTTGGAGCGAAGACCAATTCAAGATTCTGTTCTCGGCGCTCGTTCAAGGGCACGAAGCGAATTGGAGCATGGGGGACGATGCACCCCCGGCGTTCCTCTCGAATTTGCCACGCGCGCTGTGGGACTACTGCAAACAGCGTTTCGCGCAGGTGACCAATCCGCCGATCGATCCGCTGCGCGAATCGCACGTGATGTCTCTGGCAGTGCATCTCACAAATGGGATCGTGCTGCCGAGCCCGCTGATTGGCGCGGCGCAGCTTGCCGAACTTGCCACGACTTTCGGTCCTGTGCAGGACATTGACTTTACTTTTTCCGCCCCCAAAGAAGTCCCGGGCGCGCGCTGCTGTTTGACTCAGTTGACTACCCCTCTGAGTGGCAGCGTGCGTCCGGGGCTTCTCCTCCTCTCGGATCGCGCAATCAACGGCGAACGCGCGGCGCTTCCGGCGTTGCTAGCGACCGCGGCGGTGTGGAAGGCGATGGTTCGCGACGGATTGTGGGACGTACCGCTGATTGTGGAATCGGCGCAGGTTTTCGATACGCACCATGTGGCGCTGCTGGTGGCCGCGGGCGCGAGCGCGGTGGTGCCGTATCTTGCGGAGCAGTTCGCGGAATCACTGGAGGCTGGCGGGACGGAGCGCATGCGCGCGGCGATCAATGCGGGACTGCGAAAAGTCCTGGCGCGGATGGGTGTTTCGACGCTGGCTAGCTATCGCAACAGCCATCTCTTTGAGATTGTCGGATTGTCGGAAGATTTGTGCGCGGAATTTTTCGAGGACGCCGCCGATTTTCCGGGGCAGAAGAGCCTGGACGATTTGCTTGGCGATTATTTGCGCATGCACCGCGCGGCGTTTTCCGGAGCGGCTCACGAACTGGCGGATGCGGGTTTGTACCGGTTCCGCAAGGGCGCGGAGCTGCACGCCAATTCGCCGGAAATTGTGCGGCGCATGCATGCGCACGTGCGGGCCCCGGAGGCTGGGAAATTTTCCGCCTTCGAGGAACTGGCGGAGGGCCAAGGGACGGTTTTTCTGCGCGATTTGCTGGAAACGGTGCCGGCACCACCCGTTGCGGTGGAGGAAGTTGAACCGGTCGACTCGATTGTGAGGCGATTCAGCACGCAGGCGATGTCGCTGGGGTCGCTAAGCCTTGAGGCGCACCGGACACTTGCGATGGCGATGAACTCGCTTGGTGGACGCAGCAACACAGGCGAGGGCGGCGAGGATCCTTCGGTGTATCGGAACGAACCGCACGCGGCCAACAAGATCAAGCAAGTGGCTTCGGCGCGGTTTGGAGTGACGACGGACTATCTGGTCCACGCTCAGGAACTCGAGATCAAAATGGCGCAGGGGTCGAAGCCCGGGGAAGGCGGGCAGCTCCCGGCGCGCAAAGTCACGGAATATATCGCGCGGATCCGGCACGCCACGCCGGGTACGCCGCTGATTTCTCCGCCTCCGCATCATGATATTTACAGCATCGAGGACTTGGCGCAGTTGATTCACGATTTACGCACGGTGAATCCGCGGGCGCGCATCGGAGTGAAGCTGGTGTCCGGCTCGGGCGTGGGTATCATCGCCGCGGGGGTGGCGAAAGCGGGCGCGGACGTCATCACGATCAGCGGGCACAACGGCGGGACGGGATCTTCGCCGCTGACTTCGATCAAGAACACCGGCTTGCCGTGGGAAATCGGTTTGCGCGAAACACATGACACATTGGTTCGCGCGGGCCTCCGTTCACGTCTCTCTCTCCGCGTGGACGGAGGCCTGAAATTTTCACGGGATATTTTGATTGCGGCGATTCTCGGTGCGGATGAGTTTGGGTTTGGCACGGCATCGCTGTTGGCGATTGGCTGCGTCATGGCGCGGCAGTGCCACTTGAACACGTGCCCGGTGGGAATTGCCACGCAAGATGAGAAATTGCGGCTGCGTTTCAACGGCAAGCCGGAGATGGTGGTGGCGTATTTCCGTGCACTGGCCGAAGAAGTGCGCAAGAAAATGGCGCAACTGGGCGTTCGATCACTCGGAGAGCTTCGAGGATGGTATGACCGGTTGGGAACGCGGTCGGGAATGGATGCGTTCTTGGTGGTCCCGATTTCGGCGACAGGGCGAGTGGCGCCGCAGCAGGTTCCGACGGATCACTCCGCAGCGCTGGAGGATTCCCTGCACTTTAGCAATGCGATCGTGCCGCAAGCGGAGCCGCAGCCGATTCACAATTCGGATCGCAGCGTGGGGACGAGCTTGAGCGGGGAATTGATGCGGCGGAGGGCGCACGGCAGCTGGCTCAACCAAGAGTTCACGCAGGAGTTTACCGGGTCGGCGGGGCAGAGCTTCGGAGCTTTCCTGGCCGATGGCGTGACACTGAAATTATCGGGTGAAGCGAACGACTACGTTGGCAAAGGGCTGTCCGGAGGAACGATTGCGATTTCCGCGGGTTCGGCGGCTTCGCGGCGGGGCGATGTGCTTGCTGGGAACACCGTCCTTTACGGCGCGACTTCCGGGCAACTGTACATTGCGGGGCGAGCTGGCGAGCGATTTGCCGTTAGAAACAGCGGGGCGCTGGCGGTTGTAGAAGGTGTTGGGCAGCATGGCTGCGAATACATGACCGGCGGAGTGGTTCTGGTGCTGGGACCGCTCGGGTTGAATTTTGGATCCGGGATGACGGGCGGATTGGCATATGGGATGCACGCAGAGGCCGAGGATGTTCTGCACCGCGAATTCGTGGCCCTAGCAAATATTGAACCCGACGAAGAGTTGTGGCTCCGACGCGTGCTGGAAGCGCATCAACATTTGACGGCGAGCCCGCGCGCGGCGCGTTTGTTGTCGAGGAGAGGGGCGCTGCCGCTTGTTCGGGTGCAGCCCGTGCATTTCCAGGGCACAATCGCGGGCACGTGGGCGCCAGTGCTGGAACGTTTGAGGCGTTTACCACAGCGCGAGCCGGTGCTCGTTGCTCCGGAGCTTCCGCCAATTTCACAGGCAGCGCTGCATGCCTAGAAAGAGAAGTACCACCGCGCACGACGCATCGATTCCGCTATAATCCACGTCGAGCGATTCGCTTATGGACTTCGACCAACTCGCTACATTTGTCTACGTTGCCAAGCTGAAGAGTTTCTCGCGCGCGGGTCAAAAAGTGTTTCGCTCGCAGTCCGCGGTGAGCGCGCAGATTCGGCAGTTGGAGCAGGCTTATCACGCGCGGTTGCTGGATCGCTCGGCGAAATCCGTGGAGTTGACTCCGGCGGGCGAAGTGCTTTTCGAATACGCGGAGAAGTTGCTGCGGATGCGAGATGAGTCCATTCAAGTGGTTGCCGATCGCGGCAACGTCGTGCAGGGGCCGGTGGTGTTTGGGGCCAACGAAGCGACTTGCTTGTACCTGCTGCCGGATATTTTTGCGGAGTTTCAGAGACGATTTCCGCTAGTGCACATCAGCATCTACCGAAATTTCAGCCATAAGATTTTGCAGCGCGTGGAGGATGGCTCAATCGACGTCGGCATAGTTACTTTGCCGACGAAATCGCCGAACCTGAAAGTGCACCACATTCATCGCGACCGGTTGCGGTTCATGGTCAGCACGCGCAATCCGCTGGCGCAGCGGTCGAAGTTGACGCTTGAGGAAGTAGCTTCGCAACCGCTGATTTTTCCGCGCACCGGGTTCACGCGGCAGGTGCTGGACAAATTGTTCAGGCCGTATCGCTCGCGGATTCAGGTCACCATGGAGCTGCCCAGCATCGGGATGATCAAGCGCTTTGTCGCCGCGGATGCGGGCGTTTCGTTCATCAGCGAGAGTTTTGCGCGCGACCAGGTGAAGGCCGGCGAAGTGAAATTGCTGAACGTGGAAGGCGTCGATTTGTTTCGCGAGCTGGGGCTTGTGTACCGGCGAGACCGCAGCCTGCCGCGGGCTGCGCAGGCGCTTATCGCGCTGATTCGCGAATACCGCAAGTCGCCTGAACACTCGGCGGCGGCTGGCGCCGACTAGGGGCGCGCGTTTAGCTATTGAGGTGCATTCCTGGAATTTACTTTTTTACATCAGGAGGGTCGAAGCTGAGGCTGCCAATGGCTTTGGCGATCACATTTTCCTGGATCTGGATCAAATCGCTGTCCGCATAGGTCATGCCGAGCACGGTGAAGATGTCGCCGCCGCGGCTAATCACCACCAGCGTGCCCGACCAGTCGTGCTCATCGGCTTTGCCGAGATAGTGAAATTCCACGGCCGGCGAGCCGCCGACAACCGTCTTGCGTTGCGAAACGCGCCGATAATTCTCGTATACGTCGTGCAGCCGGCTTTCGACTGCTACCGCCGCCGAGTCCAGCGGTTCCTTCGTTTTCTCGCGGCCCACCACCATCAGCGAAGATTCATTGGAGGTGCCCATGGCGACAATTGCGTTCGGCAGGGCGTTGCGCGCGTCGTCGAGAAGCTGCCAGCTCGGCGCTTTGTACATGCGGAATCCGTGCGTGTAGTTGGTGTAGACATTGCTCTGCACGTCTTCGCGGATAGCGGGAACCGCGGGCTCCTTCGGCGGAGCAAGCTGCGCGGCAGCTGATGGAAGTGCCACGCTGGCCGCGGCAGGGGAACCTCTTAGCGCCGGCGCGACCGGGTCGCCCGGTGGCGCGCCTGCGGGAAGCCCCGGCTTGTTCTGCTTGGCGGCGCTCAGGATGATTGCCTTCGTGCTGGTGTTGGTCGTGGACGGCGTGGCATCCGCAGAAGCGACGGCGGTTTCCGCCTTCGGCGTTGAATTTGGTGCGCTCTTGGGCGCTGGCTCCGCGCCATTTTTGGCGGCGGGCTGCGCTTCCGGGGACACCGGGGTCGTGGGTATGATCGAAGCGATCTTGTCCTTCTCGACTAGGACGAATCCAAAGTCGGTTTTGACCTTGAACATGTTTTCTTCGTAGGCGACGATCACGCCGTAGAGCTTCTTACCGTCTTTCAGGCGGATTTCGTCGGGGAAGACGGGCAGGGCGCGGGCCAGACAGAGTGCGCAAAGAAGAGCCAATCGCACAACGCGGTTGAAAGGGACGCCCATAATGCCAGTATGTGCCTTGGCTGCTGGTCGCTGCAACTGGCCGTGCGGGCGTGTGTCCGCCCTATTACGTGGTTTTTTGGCTGCCCGCGAAGGCCTGACTGAAGACTAAGGCAAGAGATGTGATTTTCAAACGGCCGGCGGCCCGGGAGAGCCCAAAGGCAATGGAGCCGCCAGCCGTTTCCCGTTTCCTCTACCGGTTGTAGATTATAGCGAACAAAAAGCGAATATGCAAGCCCTGTCATTGACAAACGCGCAGTGCGGGTAGAGGCTCTCCGGCATGACTCCCTCGCATGTGCTGCTTCTTGCATTCGGTATTGGCATTATCGCGGGCCTGCGCTCGCTGACCGCCCCGGCGGTGGCGGCTTGGGCGGCGCATCGTGGCTGGCTCGGCCTTCAGGGCACCTCGCTGTCGTTCCTGGGGTCGACGGCTGCCGTAGCGATCTTTACGATTCTTGCGGTAGTCGAACTTGTGGCGGATCAACTTCCGTCAACGCCAGCACGCACGAAGCCTCCGGGCTTGATCGCGCGAATTCTCCTGGGTGGGCTTTCGGGCGCGGCCGTGGCGTTAGCGGGGCGGCAATCGGCTGTCGTCGGATGTGCCCTGGGTGCCATCGGTGGCGTCGTGGGAGCGTTTGCAGGGTATCAGGTACGCACCGGGCTGGTACGGGTACTCAAGGTTCCGGACTCTGTCATTGCGGTGCTCGAGGACCTGGTTGCCGTTGCGGGCGCCCTCCTGACAGTCACGCGATTCTGACTTGACCGGCGGCACAAGCCCGCGGCTGCGAGCTAATCGGCAGCCTTCACTGAGTTCCCAATTACAGCCTGCGCATCCAATCTGCGAGTTTTACGAGTCATCGCGCTCGAGGAGGTCTATGCCCACACCTAACCACTACCAGGCAATCGTGATTGGCTCAGGACAGGGCGGCAACCCTTTGTGTGACGCCCTGGCGCAGGCGGGGCTGCGGACGGCGCTTATTGAGCGAAGCCACGTAGGCGGAACTTGCGTCAATGAAGGCTGCACCCCGACGAAGACGATGCTGGCGAGCGGGCGCGTCGCGTATCTTGCCCGTCGGGGTAAGGACTACGGCGTCCAGACCGGCGACATTCGCGTTGACATGCAGCGGGTGCGGCAGCGCAAGCGCGACATTGTCGATAGTTTTCGCAACGGCAGCCAGAAGCGCCTGGAAAAGACGGCCAATCTCGACCTGATCTTTGGGGAAGCGAGCTTCGCCGGCTCCAAGAGCGTTAGCGTCCGCTTGAAAGACGGTGCACAACGCATGCTCTCCGCGGATCGAATTTTCATCAATGCCGGTGCTCGTCCATCGGTGCCGAAGCTGGAGGGCCTCAAGGACGTGCCATTTCTCGATAGCACGTCGATCATGGAGCTGGACTCTGTTCCCGAACATTTGCTCGTGCTCGGCGGCGGTTACGTCGGCCTGGAATTCGGGCAACTGCTCCGGCGGTTCGGCAGCCGCGTGACCATCGTGCACTCCCGGGAGCAATTGCTAGTCGGCGAAGACAAGGACGTTGCCGAAGAGGTGCTGGCGATCCTAAAGCAAGATGGAGTTGAGGTGTTGCTGAGGAGCAGAGCCGAACGCGTCGCGAAATCGGGCGGACACGTTCAGCTTACGGTACATGCTGACAAGCAACACCCGCGCGTGGTGGAAGGCTCTCATCTGCTGACGGCTACCGGCCGCACACCCAACACGGACAGCCTGAATGTAGGCGCTGCTGGAATTGCTACAGACGAGCGCGGCTTCATTACGGTGAACGGAAAACTGGAGACTAATGTCGAGGGCATCTACGCGCTGGGCGACATAAACGGGGGACCGGCGTTCACGCACATTTCCTACGACGATTTCCGCATTTTGCGGACGAATCTGATCGAGAAGGGAAGCGCCACGACCGAGAATCGCTTCGTCCCCTACACGCTTTTCATCGATCCACAGCTTGGGCGCGTGGGCATAACAGAAGAGCAGGCGCGCGCGCAAAACAAGAAAATTCGCGTCGCCAAAATGCCCATGAACTATGTGGCCCGCGCGCTCGAGGTCGATGAAACCCGCGGATTCATGAAGGCCATCGTGGGTGCCGAGAGCAATCAGATTCTCGGAGCATCCGTCCTGGGGATTGAGGGCGGAGAAATCATGAGCGTCCTACAATTGGCGATGATGGGCCATCTGCCATTCACTGCGCTCCGCGAGGCCACCTTCGCTCATCCGACCCTGGCAGAATCCTTAAACAATCTCTTCACGCATTTTGTCTAGCCATGGCTCGCTTGCGCGGGCCGGTTCGTCGCCTATGCGAACGGCGGCTGTGCTAACGTTTCCTGCATGACCGCTCGCCTTCCCGTACGCAAGGCCATTCTCGAACACCGGACGTACGAGGCTCCCGCCGAGGGGCGCGAAACTAAAGTGCGGCTGGACTTCAACGAAAATACGTCTGGCTGCTCGCCGGCCGTCATCCGCGCTCTCGGAAGAATGTCTCCCAAACAGATTGCGATGTATCCCGAATATCAGCCGAGCACTGCGCGGCTTGCGCGCTATTTTGGCGTCCAGTCCGGCGAACTCCTGCTGACCAACGGAGGTGATGACGCGCTGCGCGTATTTTTCGATACGTTTGTGGAATCAGGGTCCAGCATTCTTATCTGCGAGCCTACTTTCCCGATGTATCGGTATTACGGGGAAATCGCGGGAGCCAGGGTAGAGGCGCTACGCTACGGCCCGAACATGGAATTCCCAGTCTCCGGCATTCTCGGCGCGCTGCGTAAGGAACCTCGCGTGCTGTTCATCGCCAATCCAAACAATCCAACGGGAACCCTGTTGCAAATTGCCGAGATCGAGAAGATTTTGCGGGCCGCGACGAATACCGCGGTGGTGATTGACGAGGCCTACGCGGAATTTTCGAGAGTGACGCTCGTCCCATACATCGGGAAATACGCAAATCTGTTCATCGCGCGGACATTCTCGAAGGCTGCGGGGCTCGCCGCTCTGCGGCTCGGTGCGGTCATCGCGGATACTGAATCGCTTTCTTATTTGCGGCGCGCGATGCCGCCCTTTCCAGTGAATCTGGCCGCGCTGGTGGCGGCACAGGCCGCAATCCGTGACGTCGGCACGATCGGCAGCTATGTGCGCGAAGTTCGTCGCCTCCGCGCCTGGTTTGAAACGGAACTGCATGGTTTGGGCGTCAAGACTTTCCCCAGCGCGGGGAATTTTCTGCTGGCTAATTTTGGACCGGGCGGCCCACGATTGTTTCAACGCTTGGAGCGCGACGGGATTCTGCTGCGCGAGCGCACTAAGGAGCTCGGACCAGGGTTCGTGCGCATCAGCATCGGCACGCGAGCGGAAATGCAAATGTTACTGAAGAAAATAAAGCGACTGGAGTTTAGCGGAGATACGCGTCGGTGACATACTGCTGCACCATCCGTTGGGTATTGAAAAACGATCCGTTGATGGCAATGGCGTGTTGCATGACGGTCAAATAGCGCGCCAGCTCTTTGTAGTACATCGGCAAAATTATATTTTCCAGCTTGGCGTACAGCGACTGCGCCTCGCTGGCATTGTCCGTAGCGACCGGGGCCGAGCCCGACAGGTGCGGCTCACCGATGGACCAGCCAGTGATTCCTTCGATGTGTCCCTCCACCCACCATCCGTCCAAAATGCTCAAGCTGGGCACGCCATTCAGCGCCGCCTTCATACCGCTCGTTCCAGAAGCTTCCAGCGGGTATTGCGGTGTATTCAACCACAGATCCACGCCAGACGTGATTTGCCCGCCGACCTCCATGTTGTAATCGTCCAGAAAAACGATAGGTGCGGTTTTGCGCAGGGCCTTCTTGGCCAGAAAAATTCTGCGAATAATGTCCTTGCCGCCCCCATCGTGCGGATGGGCTTTGCCCGCGTATACGATCTGAAATTTTCCGGCGCTCTTGGCAATCTGGCGCAAGCGATCCAAATCGGAAAGAATCAAGTCTGCGCGTTTGTATCCCGTGACGCGGCGAGCAAAGCCGATGGTGAACGCTTCGGGATCGAGGGCCAAGCCCGTTTTCTTGCGCACGGTCTCAAAAAGCGCATGTTTCGCGAGTAGATGCGAGGACCAGACCTCTTCCGGCGGCAATCCCAGCGCACTGCGCAAACTGTAATTGTCCTCGCGCCAGGAGGGGATGCAGCGGTCAAACAGCTCCTGGAACGCGGGTGAAGCCCAGGTGGCGGCGTGGACCCCGTTGGTAATCGCCTCGATGGGCACCTGCGGAAACATCTTGCGCGAGGTTTCTCCGTGCAGCTTGGCGACGCCGTTGACGTAAGTGCTGAGGCCCAGAGCGAGGTAGGTCATGTTCAAGGAAGCTCCGGCTCGCGCGGCTTCCTGCATATCGGGGTAATCGCGTTCCGCTTGCAGGGCGCGTTTCACGAGATCCGCCGAGGTGGAATCCTTCAGGTCGAAAAAACCGTTCTGGTCGGGAAACACTCGGGTCAGATACTCCATCGGGAAGCGGTCATGTCCAGCGGGCACGGGTGTGTGGGTGGTGAAAACGCACTTGCTCCGCACCTTCTCGATGTCTTCGCCGCGAATCGACGTCCGGCCGGCCTTTTCCGCCTCTTCGCCCAGCAGCTCCAGGGAGAGCAGGGCTGCGTGCCCTTCGTTCATGTGATAGCGTGTCAGCTCGTTATAGCCAAGCGCGCGTAGCATGCGCACGCCGCCGATGCCCAGCAGCACTTCCTGGCAGAGCCGGTAATAGGCATCGCCACCGTACAACGTTCCGGTCAGATTGCGGTCGCGCTCCGCGTTGCTTGGCAAGTCGGCATCCAGAAAATAGATGGGCACCTCAAAGGCGCGCACCCCCTTCACCGTATAACGCCAGGCGCGCAATTCGATCCGGCGATTCTCCAACGGCACCGTTATGCGGGCATCTTCTTCGGTGAGAAAATCCTCGACGCGCCATTCGACAGGTTCTTCCGTCTGCGTGCCATCTTCCGCCAGGTGCTGCGAAAAAAATCCCTTTCGATAAAGAAGAGACACCGCGACCATGGGCAAGCGCACGTCCGCGGCGGCTCGAATGGTATCGCCTGCCAGGACGCCCAGGCCGCCGCTGTAGCTGGGCATGGCGTTCTCCAGCGCGATCTCCATGGAAAAGTAAGCGACAAATCTCTTGGCTGAATTGAACTGCGTCCCCATCTTCCTCGACGCTCCGCGGACTTCCAAATCACTCGCTGTAAGCAAGAAAATCGCACCCCGTTGAACTTAATATTGTCGGGGAGAACTGTCAGGCACGCAAGCAATTGGAGACAAGTGTTGCCATCCCACAACACAGTGGAGCTGCATCTGGTAGACTGTGCGCGCTTTGTCGCATAGCACGCGAAGACGCTTTCTTGTGCAGTCCGTTTTGGCCGCGGCGGGGGCTTCGCTGTGTCCGCGGCTCGCCTTTTCCGCGGACACTCCGCCCCATGTGCGATTCCCCACCGAGGCGCGGGAGCGCGTGGCCATTGCCTCGTATCCGTTCCGCGACTTCATTTTGGGCCCGCGTGATGGCGCCGCGCCGCGGAAGATGGATCTGAAGGACTTCGCCGCTCACTGCGGCGAGAAATTCAATATCCGCAAGGTTGAGCCGTGGAACCGGCACTTCGGCTCAACGGACGCCAAGTACCTGGAAGAATTTCGCGCCTCTGTCGAGAAGGCGCGCGGCGCGGTGGTGAACATCGCGGTTGACGGCGACCACAGCCAGTACGCCGCGGATGCTACGGAGCGCGATCTGGCAGTCGGCTTCAGCAAGAAATGGATCGAAGTAGCCGTGGCGATTGGCTCGCCAAGCGTGCGCACGAACATAGCGGACGCTAAGGACTCCAAGCCGGATCTGGACCGTGCCGCAGACAGCCTCAAGCGCGTGGCCGAATATGCCGCTGCCAAGAGCATCGTCGTGCACCTAGAGAACGACAACCCCGTCGCAGAAGATCCTTTCTTCCTAGTGCAGTTGATTGAAAAGGTGAACAGCCCGTGGCTGCACTCCAATCCCGACTTTTGCAATACCCTGACGACGGGCCGCGAGGAGTACGCCTACAAGGGCATCGCCGCCATGTTCCAGCACGCGTACGGGATTTGTCACGTCAAGGACTCGGAGATCGACGAGAAGGGCCAAGTTTTTCACGTCGACATGGCCAGAACGTTCGGGATCCTGAAGCGTGCCCATTATCGCGGCTACTGCTCCATGGAATTTGACGCAAAAGGAGACCCGTACCCCGGAACTGCCGCGCTAATCGCACAGACCCTGCGGTATCTCGGATCAGCGGCCTGAGGCCTGCACTCTTCCAGTCTTTCACTCCTCCACACTGGCGCTTCCGCTCTATAATCTGGCGCGTGAAAACCATTCTGGATGGAGTCCGCGTGGTGGAGTTGACCGAGGCGCTCGCCGGTCCCTACTGCGCGATGTTGCTGGGCGACTTCGGAGCGGATGTGATCAAGGTCGAGCGGCCAAGCACAGGAGATCAATCGCGCGGTTGGGGACCACCGTTCGTGTGCGGGGAATCAGCATATTTTTTGGCAGCAAACCGCAATAAGCGTTCGATCGTGCTCAATTACGATGACGCGCACGACGCGCAAATTCTGCAGTGGCTGATTGCATCGGCGGACGTGTTCCTCAGCAATCAACCATCGCTGGATTCGTTGCGACGCCGCGGCCTTGATCCGGAAACACTGCGCGCAAAGTATCCGCGGCTGATCTATTGCAGCATTACGGGCTACGGATTCAGTGGGCCGAAGGCGGGGCGGCCCGGCTACGATATTTTGGCGCAGGCGGAATCCGGCTTGATGAGCTTCACGGGCGAGCCGGATGGCGGCCCGATGCGCTATCCGATTGCCATTGCGGACATGACCTGCGGAATGTACGCGGCCATGGGTATTTTGGGCGCGTTGTTTGCGCGCGAAAAGACGGGCCAGGGGCAATTCCTGGACATGGCACTCTTCGATTCGCAACTTACGTGGCTGGCGAATGCCGGCAGCAGCTACCTCAATGCCAATGCGGAACCCCGGCGATGGGGAAACGCGCATCCGAACATCGTGCCTTACCAGGTTTTTCGAGCACGCGACGGGAAACATTTTGTGGTAGGCGTAGGTACCGAAGGGCTGTGGAAGAAATTCGTGGTGGTCTTACAGGCCGAGGCGACCCTCGGCAAGGACGCGCGGTTCGCAAACAATTCCCTGCGCATCGAGCATCGCGTGGAATTGCTTGCGTTGCTGCAGCAGCGTTTCGACGCAGAAGCACGAGACACGTGGCTGGACCAATTTGCCAAGTCTGGCATTCCCGCGGCACCCATCAATAGCGTGCCGGAGGCATTGCGTGACGCGCAGGCATTGGCCCGCGGGCTGATTGTAAAGATCGAGCACCCGGCGCTGCGCGAGGCTCGCAGCATCGCCAATCCCATCAAGTTTTCGGAGTTGCCGGTGAGTTATCGTTTGCCCCCGCCCATGCTGGGCGAGCATAGCGAGGAGATTTTGCGAAGTCTTGGCGTTGACGGTTCTTAGTCATTTGTTGCCGGTTATTGGCTGGGAGAGACCAGGATTCCCGTGCTGCTTCGTCGCTTTGCCTCAGCGGAATGTGGCCAGGAGTTCGCCGTTTTCGATTCTTAAGTCGGAAATTTCTGGCAGCAGTTTTAGCTTTTCGCGATTTTCCGGCGAGTCCATCATTCTTTGCACGGCCGTCTCCAGCGCGGACTGCGGAATCGGCAACGAACCGAGTTGGCCGCTGACCGGTTCGAAGCGAAGATAGCCGTTGGCGGAAGCGAGGCGGCCTTCGAGCTGCAGGGTCAAGTCTTTGCCGTGGAAATCGAAGACCACGTAGGCGCGGACGCGATCCTCAACGAGCTCAACCTTCACGTCGCGGACGGACGAGCGTACTTGCTCAACCTGTTCGGCGGGAGTGCCGGACGGCGTGGGAAGATTAGGGTTGGCATCGCGGGAGGAAGTCGTGTTCCGCGCAGATTTCGCGGGAGCGGCGGGAGAAATATCGAGGTGGGAAGCGAGATAGGAGTTCAGCTCGGTCTGATCGAGACGAAGCGTGGCGGATTGGCCGCTGGCAACCGCGTGCTCGACGGCCTCCACTTTTTGCTCCACGCTTGCGGCCGCCTGCGGGCTCGTGGCGATGACCGGAGGGGGCACGGCGTGAAAGACCATCAGCAGGGTAATGATGGCGGCCGCATAAGTGGTCCAGCGGATGATGCGGAAGATGAGGCGCAGAGGGCTGGGTTTGCGAGGTGGCAGGGTGTCGGAGCGAGTGCCGCTGCTAGGGGTGGCGGTGGCGTTCATGATGCGGTTCCTTGGTGGCGAAGCACGCTCGCCTATACAAACCGTAGAGGGTTACCGTAGTTACGACAAGCGAACGTGGATGCGGACGCGACCAAAGGGACAAGAGTAGAAACGGAATGGCTGCTAGGTCGTCTATCGCTATAGCGTAGCACGCCATAGTTGGACGTGCCGGCAACGGAGGGATTTATGATGAGAAGAGTCTTACTCGTTTGTTTTTCTGGGCTGACTAGCGCTTGTTTGCTTTTCTTCTCAAGCGCCGCGGGCCGGCAGCAAAGTGTCGCGCCACAATTCTCGGCGGATGGGAAGCTGGTCCGGCCGGAGGGATATCGGAAATGGGTGTACGTTTCATCGGGATACGGGATGAGCTACAGCCAGAGTCCCGATGGAATGCAAATGTTCACGAATGTTTTCGTCACGCCGGCTGCGTATGACTACTTTGTGGCGAACGGCAAATGGCCGGACAAGACGATGTTCGTACTCGAGCTGTATGAGTCGACGTCGCGCGGCTCGATCAACAAGCACGGCCGCTATCAAACGGAGTTCTCCGGCTTGGACGTGGAAGTAAAAGATGAAAACCGATTTGCGGACAAATGGGCGTATTTCAATTTCGGTGGTGCGACGAAAGCAGCGAGTGCGGACACGCCGAGCAAGAACGAGTGCTGGAAGTGCCATGAACAAAACGCCGCGGTGGAGCATTCCTTCGTGCAATTTTATCCGGAACTGCTGAAGATTGCGCGGGCGAAGCGCACGATCAAAGCTGGAGTGCAGTTGGACGAGTGAATCTTTGGCCAGAGGTGTCATGGAGCAGGTTCTGCACGGACAAACGGCGATTGTGACTGGCGCGGGGAGCCCCGCCGGAATTGGATTTGCCATAGCGCGCGGCTTGCTGGGGGCTGGCGCGCAGGTCGCGATCACCGCGACGACAGAACGTATTTACGAGCGCGCGCAAGAACTTGGCGGGACTGGCAAGGGCGTTGTGGCTATTCTCGCGGATCTGACCGAGGAGGACGCAGCGCAGCGGATCGTAGATACGGTAATGCGGCGGAGCGGCCGGATCGACGTGCTGGTTAACAACGCCGGGATGGCGCAGACCGGGCGCCCACTCGAAGGGAAGACGGTCAGGGAAAGCTCGTATTCCGATTGGCGCCGGCAAATCGAAATCACTTTGCACACCGCGTTCTTGATGACACGGGCGGTACTGCCCGCGATGGCACAAAGAAAGTACGGCCGCATCGTGAATGTGTCCTCGGTAACCGGGCCGCTCGTGAGCAATCGTGGTTCGGCCGCGTACGGGGCGGCAAAAGCCGCGTTGGACGGGATGATGCGCGCAATAGCCCTGGAGGCGGCGCTTGATGGAATCACGATTAACGCGGTGGCGCCGGGGTGGATTGCAACGGCGTCATCGACCGAAGCAGAGCGAATTGCGGGATTGCATACGCCCCTGAGGCGCGCGGGAACGCCGGAGGAAGTTGCGGCCGCAGTGTGCTTTTTGGCGTCGCCAGCGGCCTCGTACATCACGGGGCAATCTCTGGTCGTCGATGGCGGCAACATTCTGAAGGAAAATAGATCAGCCTGATTGTGAAACTTGCACGAGGTCTTGGCTTGCCGGAAGCGCAAGCCTGCTACAAACTTAACTTCCACCGTTTGCTCGCGTTTTCCCGGAGGACCTCGATGCATCGCGCTTTGTCCTTGCTTATGCTGTTAATGCTTCCCATCTTGGCGGCCGCGCAAGAGCAGGGCACGCCGCAAGGAGTGCCCCCGCCTGCGGCGAAGCGGCGGCTGAAGATCGGCGTGGCGTTGGAGGGCGGCGGTGCGCTGGGGCTGGCGCACATTGGCGTACTGCAATGGTTCGAGGAACAGCACGTTCCGGTGGACTTCATCGCGGGCACGAGCATGGGTGGGTTAGTCGGAGGCTTTTATGCTACGGGAGTTAACCCGAAGGAAATGAAGAATTTAATCGAGAGGCTGGATTGGGACAAAATTCTCCGGGACCGCACGCCTTATGAGGATTTGTCGTTTTTGCGGAAGCAGGATCAACGGGCCTACCCGAATTCGCTGGTGCTGGGATTACGAAAAGGTTTGTATCTTCCTGGCGGACTGAGCGCGGGACATCAGATAGGGTTGCTGATCGATCGCGAGACGCTCCCTTACTTTGGATTGCCGTCGTTTGACGCGCTGCCCGTGCCGTTTCGCTGTGTGGCCACGGATTTGGTGAGCGGGAAGCAATTTGTGTTCAAGGACGGACCGCTCGCCGAGGCGCTACGCGCGACGATGTCGATCCCAGGAGCGTTTACGCCGGTGCACGACGGGCAGCACGTGTACGTGGACGGGGGCTTGGTGAACAATTTGCCGACCGACGTCGTGCGGCAGATGGGCGCGGACATCGTGATTGCGGTACACCTCGAGCGGCAGCCTGCGGAGGCCGGAGACATTCAGTCCCTGGTGAGCGTTCTGGAACAGTCCGTGCGGGCGGTGGTTTCGGAGAGCGAAGTACGCGGGCTCGCCAACGCGGATGCGGTTGTCTCCGTACCGCTCGGGCTTTTTCTGATGAGGGATTTCACCAAGAACGTTCCCATCATGGAGGCGGGATACGAAGCGGCGAAAGGAAAATCTAAATTGCTGGCCGGTTTTGCTCTGGACGATGCTGCCTGGAATGAGTATGTGCACGAACGTGACAGCCGCAAGCAGGCGACCCGGCCGATGCCGCAGTTCAGCGAGGTGCAAGGGACCAGCGCGCAGGCGCAGGAGGATATCCGGCGCTACTTGAAAAAGTTCATCGGGAAGCCACTCAACGCAGACCAACTGGACCCGGCACTAACGCAACTGACCGGGGGCGGGCGTTACAACACCTTGAATTATCGCATTGTGGAGCGCAACGGGACGCAAGGCCTGTTAATCGTGGTGAAGGAGAAGGATTTTGCACCGCCGACGCTGCAGCCGGCCTTTGAAGTGGACGGTTCGGAAGCTGGAGACATCGAATTCACGCTGGGCACGCGGCTGACGCTGATGGATGTTGCGGGTTTTCGGTCGGAGTGGCGCACGGATTTCTTGTTTGGGAATACGTATGGAGTGTCGAGCGAGTTGTACAGGCCGTTCCGGGCGGAGAGCAAATGGTTTTTTGCACCACACGCAGACGCCAGCGACACGGCGTTCCAGATTTATGCGAAGAATGATCCGCTGGCTGACTATCGCATTTACCGGATGAATATCGGGGCGGACCTCGGTTACGGGTTTAGCCGGTTCAGCGAAGTGCGCGTGGGCTACGAGGTGGGGGAGCTCAGCACGAAATTGCGCCTGGGCACGCCTGAAATTCCGGCCGTGAGTAGCCGGGTCGGTGCGGCGCGGATGCGTTATGTAATGGACCATACGGATGACCCGGTCATTCCACGCCGCGGATTTCGCGTGGAATCGACTTTTCACTGGTTTGACACAAGCCCCGGCGCGACAAGCGCATTTCCCGTGCTGGATGCGCGGATCGGGTTTTTTCAGCCGGTGTCGCAAGGGGCTTCATTTTTCTTGAGCAGTGAAGGTGGGAGCACGCTTGGTTCGCAAAATACGCGCGTACCGCAATTTTTTCTTGGCGGAGCTGCGCGGCTGAGCGCCTACGGGGTAAATGAGCTATTCGGAAACCAGTACTATCTGTTTCGAGGCGGATACTTGCATGAGATCGCCTCGCTGCCGCCGTTCGTGGGCAAGAAAGTGTACGCGATTGGTGCGTATGAAGCAG
>WNFP01002015.1_pt1 | contig 27709 bp, 18 predicted proteins | sample 5400201 | NCBI WGS metagenome assembly WNFP01 (sample SAMN13153355, study PRJNA577476) | soil metagenome | isolation source: 115 cm saprolite under Madrone tree | place: USA:California | collected 2016-06-14 | reverse complement strand
TCGATACCGAAGCCGGCCGATTTCTCAGCGTGGCCGCGGCCGTGCACGACACGCGTGCGGCCGGCATCGAGCTCACTATCGCGGCGCACTTCGCGTTTGTGACGCCGCGCATCGTCGCCAAGATAACTTCCGGAATCACCGGCGACGGCAAGCTGAAAATCGCCATTGAAATCATCAGCGCGCTTCAGCAGTACATCGAGGGATTAGGTCCGGGAGGCCTGGCCACCGGATCCGATTTGCTGGCCGCGGTCAAAAAAGTGAGAGACGTTAAGGACCCGAAGATCGTCGACGTGCGAACCAGCCGCAGCGACGTCGGCAAGCCGGGCAGCTCTCCTTTGGTCGAGTCGCTGCTGGCCCGGCTCGGGACCGTGAATTTGTCGAGCGCTGACGCGTTGCGAACCGCAGTTGAGGAAACCATCAGGGTCGAAGGACCGACGTTGGTTGCCAGCGGCCGGCGCATCCCGGATCGCGATCTCGTGGAGTCGGCCGATGTGCGATCGGCCGGCAAGCGCGCGAACGACGGAGAAATCGAAGCCGGCAAATTTGTCATTAGGCCGCCGGCGGAATTCTCGTTGAGCCTCGACATGGAGCCGGCGGACATCATCTTGCAAGAAGGCTGATATGCCGACCAATACCGATCGGATTCTTAGTTACCTCCCGCACACGTTCCTGACGGAGCGACGGACGGTGTTGTATATCGTGGCCGACACGTTTGGTAACGAACTCCTGCTCGGCGAAAACAGCCTCGCCGAAATCCTACTTTCGCACTGGGTCGACTTCGCCGATAAAGGCGCCGAATCGATCGATGATTTGGCGGAACTGGCAAAGCTTTACGGTTTGGCGCCGCTGCGCGAAGAAGATCTGAAGAGTTTCCGCGGCGAGCCGGTGGCCGTCACCACCAGCTCACGACGCAGTCACACGGCTTACAAAGACAGCTTCGAAACCGTCGAAGAGTTCCGCGAACATCTCAAGCACTATGTGCGCACCTTTCTCGAAGGCACCGTCACGGTGCAAGGCATTCTGCGCATTTCCGCGGAAGCGTTGGGCCTGCGGATTGCGGACGAGACTGCAGATCTCGATCGCTGGTGGACGCGGAAGCCTGACGAAGTGATTGACGTTGAAGCGCGCGTTGACGATGTGTCTGCGCTGCTGCGCTTTGACCGCAGGCTGGCGAAAGGATCGCCCGAGCGAGCGGCCCAAATAACCGGTGCGGTTCATTTGAGCGAAGGGCTCGAACTGACCGGGCCATCGATCCTGCGTCTCAGTGTCGACGGCGCCGAGCTCGGCGATATTGATCTCGCGGCCGGGCTTTCGCTGCCGGCCCGTCTTTCGCTGGAAGAAATCGTAAACAAGATCAACGAATCACCGCGACCGCACCTCGCCGCGGTCGAGCGGGGCCATTTGAAACTCGTGTCGCCGCAAGCGGGCGCATTGAGCAGTTTGGAAATCCTGAGCGGCGCGGATGACGTGGCGCCCCGGCTGCTGGGGCTGGCGCCTCGTTCTTATCACGGCGCCGCGGCGACGGGCGCAAAGCTAGTTGGAACGGCAAATCTGAAAGACGGAGTCGATCTCAGCGTTGAGAAATTCCTCCGCCTTGAAATCGACGGGAAGCACGCGGCCGAGATCGACTGTTGCAAAGCACCATCGCCGTGCAACTTCCCGCGGCGCAAAATGCCGCCAGGAGAATACTCGGAGCGCCGACGGCTTTCGCCTCAGGACGAAACGATCAGCCGGCGCGCGTGACTAGCCCGCGAGATCTGCGCGGCGGAATTGACTTGAGCGAGCGGGCCAACGTCCGGCTACGCGTCGACTCGGGACCGTCGGTCACCGTCAATTGCGCCGGCGTCGATGCGGCTCGAACCCAGCGCATTGAAATCGCCGCGGCGCTTAACGAGGCGCTGGCGGCCGAAGTGGCCAACGTAACCGAGCGCAGCATCAGCCTGACTTCGCCGACCGTAGGTCCCAGTAGCGCGATAGTCTTCGAAACTGCATCGGCCGGCGACGCGATCGCGGAAATCTTTGGCGTGGACTCGCTGGTTTTTGAGGGCGCCGTGCCCACCAAAGCGCGTCTCGCCGCTCATCCGGTCCTGACCAAAAGCGGTGGCGTGAATCCCTGGGGCGCTTCGATCCTTTCACTCGCGATCGACGGCGGCCCGCCAATCGAAATCGATCTTCGCCGGGCGGCGAAGCCCTTCCCGCACTTTGAGCGAATCACGGTTGAAGATTTTGTCGAAGACGTCGAGTCGGTCAGCCTCGACGATCTGGTCGAGATGATCAATGAGTTGTTAAAGGCCAATGTCGCGGCCACTGACGGTGAGCGCTTGTTGCTTAATTCGCCGACTACCGGCGGCGCCAGTCGTTTGGAAATCAATTCGCTCGAGAGCACGCGGCGGCGACGTTTCGTCACGCGCGCGATCGTTACCGACGAGGCGACCCCCGCGGTTTTTGGATTCAACTCTCAGGAAGCTCGCGGCTCATCGGCGACGGCGGCGCGCTTGGTTGGCGATCGCGACTTGAGCCAAAGCGTCGATTTGACTAAGACGCGTCTGCTGCGCCTCAGGATTGACGGGCACGCGGCGGTCGAGGTCGATTGCGCCGGCCCGCGTCCGCGGGCTACGACTCTCACCGAGTTGGTGGCGCAAATCAACCAGACCCTCGGCGCGGCAGCGACTGATCTGGCAGACGTTGCGACTCACGATGGCAAGCATCTGATTTTGATTTCACCGTCGACTGGCGCCGACAGCGCGATTGCGATTGAGCTGCCGCGATCAGCCCTGGATAAGTTGCTGGGGATCGAGCCCGATAGTTTTCAGGGAGTAGATGAAACTTCCGTTCGGTTTGTCGGCTTGGTTGATCTCAGCAACGGGATCGATCTCGATCCGAATGCGGCGATCAAGCTTGGCTTCGACGGGCAGGCGCCGGCGGAAATTTCGTTAAGCGGCCCCGCGCCTAATCATCGTTCGATCCTGGAAATCACCACCAGCATCAATACCGTTTTGAAATCCAATCTTGCCGCCACGGACGGTAAGCATATCCTTCTGAACTCGCCCAAAAAGGGAAGCGATAGCAAGTTGGTTTTCGCCGTGCCTGCCGGGCACGATGCGACGACGGCCATCTTCGGCATTGCGGCGCCTCGCAGTTATCAGGCCGACGCGGCGTCCCCGGCGCGAATCACCGGCGTCAAAAACCTTTCCCGCCCACTCGACCTGCGCGGTTTTCGCTTTCTCAATCTCGCCGTTGACGGCGGCGCAGCCCACGATGTTGATTGCGTCGCCAAAGCGGTGAAGCGCGAGGCTGCCACCCTCGCCGAAGTAGTCGACTCGATAAACTCAGAATTGAAGAAAGCAGGACTGACCAAAAACGTTGCCGCACACGACGGATTGCATCTGATTCTGACCTCGCCGTCGGTTGGCGCCGCGGCAAAGCTTTCTTTTCAGCCGTATGCGGCTGGCGACGCGCGGCAGGCTTTGCTTGGCGGCGCGGAAGCTAACGCCCATGGAGCGATGGCAACACCGGCCAGTGTTACGGGCAAGACAACCTTGCTTGCTCCAGTGAATCTCTCCCGCCGCAGTTTGATTCGACTGGCGGTAGACAACGGCCGTGCGCGCGACATCGATATCGGCGGCGCAGTTCCGGCAAAGACTTTTCTTGACGAGATCGTTGTCAAAATCAACGAGGTCTTTCCTAACCTGGCTTCGGCCACTGATGACGATCACCTGAAGCTGACTTCCCCGGCTCCGGGAGAGAGCCGCGTGTCAGTGCTGCCGTTGCGTTATCTGGAAGTTAGCGAATACCAACCACGGCGGCGTTATTTGAAGGTCGATGAGAACGGGCCTGCGCCATCGCCGTTGCCGGTGCTCGAAGTGCGCCACGGCGATGACTGGTTAGTCTTGAATGACGGCGCCGCGGACACCGACGCAGAGATCTGCATCAAGGCGCCCCAGGGTACAGTCGGCGCGACGATTGTCAACTCAGCGAACGGCTGGTCTTTGCGGTTGTTCGAGGTGATCGAGGTCGGCGAAACGGCGCGCCTTAGCCGCGGTCCACGTGGCGAGCTTTTGGCCGAAATCATTGCCGTCGATGGGAACAGGCGGCCGGTAGAGGGTTCACAAATTCAGGTTGGACCGCTGGGCTCGCAAGCCTGGGTGCCGCTGGAAGGCGAGTGGCCACTGGTCGGCGAAGTGGACGAACCGCCCGCGCTGCAATTAAACAATCCGCAGGCGCCGGCGATCGTTTTGCTGCGAGCGCGGCACCCCGATGATTTGGTTTTGGTTCGCGTGGTCGAAACCGATCCGGCCGGCGCTGAGCCAGTGCCCGCGGCGGACGGCAGTATCGTGCGTCTGGTCGGCCGAGTCTCAGCCGAAAAATCCGGCTTCGGTTTGGTGGATCAAAACGGTAGTCCACTCGCCGAACTAAGACCTGGTCCCGACATCAAACTGAAGAATGAAAGCGGGCACGTCGTCAGAATCACGGGCCGCCTGCACGAAGGCGCTCCTCCTTTGCTGATCGTTCAGACAATCGCCCGAATGTTCGACGTAAGTCTCAGCCGCAATCTGCCTGGCAGCCCGCGCGAAAATTATCCGCGCGCCACTATAGGCGACGGCGAAACGGACGAAGACTCGCTGGTGCGCCGAATCAACGCGGGCGCCGCAAACGTCAATGCTTCAACCCTGGTTCGCACGGTCGAGTTGGAGAAGGCGACAATCCTGAGCCTGCCGCGCGGCCGGACGACGTTTCGTTACCTCGATTGCATCGGCAGCCGCTTCGATCGTGCGAAGTTCGACTACGCCCGTTTTGCTGATGGCCTCTGCGGCGAACGCGGCGTCTTTAATGTCAGCCGCTTCACGCACGTCCCGCCTGAGAAGATAAACGCAGTTTTCGCTTGCGAGCCAATCGAGGATCCGCCGGTGCAAATTGATTTTCGGTGGGAAACCTATCAACCCGGAACTTTCACGGTGAATCTACCGGCAGACCTGCTGCCTCGCTTCGGCGCTCGATTCAACGAAGCTCGTTTCAGTCAGAGCCAGGACGCGCCCGAAGTGTTCGCGGGCGCCGTCGCCGAACCATCGGGCGATCCGAAGTTCCTGACGAAACTCATCACGGATCACTCTTCCCACTTTTTGAAAGCAGCCGAAGTGGTGGGAACCGTGCCACTGGGCTGGACCGCCTTGAAGATGCCGTTTCGCAAACCGCAGTTTTTGAGTCTCGGCAAGCCAGGACAGGCCGCGCGTCTTTACCTGTCGGAAGAGGGCCTGGACGGTTTCATCAAGTTGGAAGCCAAAGAGGAAGGCGCCTCGGGCAACGAGATCGCGGTCTCGGCCCGGCAGGTTGGCCCAGCGATCTACGACGTCTCGGTCATCTACCGCGGCGGCTGTTTTGAAAACGCGCGCGCGATTGTGTTGGGCCAGCCTGTCGCGGAGTTGGCGCAAGCTTTGATTAAGCCCGGACCGATCGGAGTTCTACAGGCCAAGGCGGCCGGCGTGCAGGCGGCCGTTACCCGTGACCGGTCCGAATACGAAGAACTAACAACTACAACCTAAACAATTCCAAAGGAGGAATTCAAATGCCAGAACCATATGTCAACGCTCATCCGGGCGACTTGATCACCGCTCAACTCTTTAACGGACTTCAATCCACGATCAAACAAGACATCGCCGATCAGATCAAAAAGGCGGTCGACGCCCTCAAAACTGTCGACAACTCCGGAGACTCAGCCAAGCTGGGCGGCAAGACGCCGAAAGAATTGGAAGAGGAGATCCTAAAAAGATGTCTCGAGGAGATCCCCAAGAGAACGGGCTACAAAATGCTGTTTAGACGACTGAGAAAGGATCACGAAAAGGTCATCGAACACTGCCTCAAGGCTTTCCCCCTGGTCGATATCTATCAGTTGGATTACTTCCCGGTCATCTGCGCCACCGGAGATTCAAAGGACGATCGTAAGGACGCCTACGTGAACTTCTACCTCTACCACTCTAACGAGAGTCAACAGACTTCGGTGACGCCGGTTCCGGGTACCACGCCACCAAAACCGCCGATCTTCGAGATCGAGCCGCGAGGTGACCGGCATCCATTCAAGATCCCGTTCGCGACGATGTTGAACTTGTTTGCCGTGTCTTATTCGGACACGTCCAGTCTCGACGATCTGGAAACCGAATTCTGGAAAGCGTTCTTGCCGCCTTATCCCGATCAGTTTGAAGACGATCAGTATTGCCACTCGCCCTGGTTTGAGAAATGCTGCGGCGAACAACGTTCGGTGGCGACATTGAAGGCCCGCGGCGATTGGAACGACATTGTCTTTCAGATGAGACCGCGCAAGGTGGTTCGCTTTCCCACGACGCCTACGGATCAAGAGAGAACACTTACAGCCTCGCCTTTCGCAGGGGCCGATATTCAGGTTGTGCATTTTGACTTTGACACGATTGGTGTTCGTCTGCTGTCAGACCCGGTCTATACGGCTGACACCGCCACGCCTAAAAAACCGGAGATAAATGTGAAACCCAATCTCAGCGAAGAGGCCCAGCAGGAGCTCAAAGTGATGCTGCTTTTGAAAGTCTAAGCTGTTCGTCGTTGAACCGCAGATAACCGAGCGTCAAAATGAAATTGCGTGACACTTTTGATGGTATTGATCGCTTCGAGGGCGATCGCGTCCTGCGCTGGCGCAGCATTCCAGCGGAGGCGCGAATCGTCAGCGCCAAGGCGACCATTACGCCCATCGATGCGAAGCTGGGCGGCCCGTTCGCCGAGCTGCTCAGCTTCAGCGGGAGGGCGGGCGAGTTTGGCGCGACGATTTCCAACGGCCGGAATGGAGCACCCACTACCGCCTGGCTGGAGGTGGATTTCCACGCTCGCCGCACGCTCGCCAGCCTCCGAGGCGCTTTCAACCACACTACTCTGCAAGTCGATGTCGGCGGCGGCACCTACGTTGAGATCAACCAGGTCGGCGCCTTCAAAACTCCGTCGGACACCGGCCCCGCCGCCGTCTTTCCCATTGACGGTCAGGGCGCCGCCTTGCCCGGTTTGACTGTCGCCAAGATCAAAGTTACGAATAGGTCTGACCCCCTCCCCGCGAGCTTGGCGGAGCCTAACGTTACTTCGATTACCGTCAGCAGCATCCCCACCAATGTCAGCTTGCGCGTGGGTGACTTGGCGCCGTTTTTTACCCATCCCGGCGAGATCACGCTGCCCGAAGACTCGCCGGATTTCGCGGCAGTGCTCCAGGCGGCCCTGGTCAACGCGCGGATCGAAAATGGATTTTACGATCTTCTCTTTACTGTTCATTCCGACACGATTGCGCGGCTCCAGATCGATCTCGAGGTCGAGTTCATGGCCCAGACGAATCCTTTGCCGGATGGACTTCCCGAAGTCGTCGTGCCTTTCGATTTTGGCACGGTGTCCAGGACAGCCGGAGCGACCATCAACGTGGCCGTGCCGCCAAACAGCCGCGTGGTGCCCGGTCAGACGACCGCGCGCGTGCGCGGGAATTTTGCCGAGACCCGCGTCGCGCTGGGACCCACCGGAAATGTGCAGCCCGCGGCGGCAGTTGAGGTGTCGCCGACTTTTTCGCAAGCGCAAATCATCGCGCTGGCAACAAACGCCAAAGACATCGCCGCCGTCGCGGTCGATCTTTTGCTCGAAAGCACCACTCCGTCTTCGCGTTTGCGTCTGGACGTCCGCGAGGATCTTGACGGCAAGCCCGGTGACAAATCGCTGCTGGCCGCGACGACTGAGTTCGACATCGATCAGCAAGTCGGCAAGGGACCGCGTTGGACCAGCGTGCCTCTTGGTTCGGAGTTTCTCTTTACCCGAACCACCGCCGAGCGTTACTGGCTGGTGCTGCAAAGCCTGGTTGGCAGCGCGGCGTGGAGCGTTAACAAAACGGATGCCGGCAACTTAACTCCCACTGTGCAATCCACGAATGACGGCGGTCTCTCGTGGAGAGATGCGATCGCGCCGGCCGCGTTGCTGGTCGATCAGACCGTGTCGGCGTCCGGCCCATTCACGGCGTTCTTCCGTCTGCGGACTCAACCGAAAACCTTCAAGGTGCCGCTTGAACTGCAGGCCGGCAGCGATCAAAACGAAGTCCGCATCAAGTTGGATCGCTTTGCACCACTCGGACGGGTCGACTTCGCGCTTGATACTGAGTTGGCCCAGGGCCTGAACGAATCGTTGCAGAAAAACCAGGCGGCAACCAGCACCGACGCCCAGCACTTGCGCAACGGCGAGTTTGAGCACTGGCTGCGGGTTGGTGATGAGCTGCGAGCCAAGCCGGAAATCCAGGTTGCTGCACCGATCAGCGACGTCGCTTTTTCGTCTAACGGCCGGCTTGTTTACGTGCTCGATGTGAGTGTCTCGAAGCTTGCGTTCATCCTGGTCTTCGATGCGGAGTGCAATCGACAAATCAAAGAGCAGCCAAATGCCTGGCCCTCAGTCCCGATGGAAAACGTTTGTTTATGCCGATGTTCAATGGCGGCGGTGATGTCCAGAGCCACCGAAACCAAGTAAGGGTTATTGACACGACCCTCCTTGAACAGCAAGTGATCAGTGCGGCGACAGTGCCTGGAGTGATCGACACAAAGAAAATCGCTGCCGGTACGGGTCAGACCGAGTCGCCTAGGGCCATGACAGTTTCTGCCGATGGAAATCTTCTTTATCTGTTAACGGATGGCGGGAGCACAGATCCTCCCGAGATCCAGGTGATCGACGCCAATGGATTCGGATTGGTTAGGACTTCGATCAAGATTCGAAGCACGGCCGCGCCTACGTTTGATCGAGCCGGTATTGCCATCGTCGGCCCAGACCGGGTGGTCGTGACTAACGTGGATGCCAACAAAGTTGGCCTGGCGGATATCACTGCCGGAAACGTAATTCCAATTGAAGTAGGAGAAGAACCGATCGATGTTGTGGTCTCGCCTGAAGGAAAGCACGCCTACACATTGAATCGGAAAGACAAGTCGGTAAGCATCATCGATCTCGATCGGCGGACGGTTCAATCTTTCGATGACTTCTTTCCCAGCGGCGCGCAATCGGTCGAGGCCTTTGCGATCTCGCCACAAGGTGACCAGATTTGCGTGGGAAGCCGAGAGGCTGTTCATAAATCCTACGTCTCCCTTATCCAGATCGGCGCCCGCGTTCCTCTTGAGTGGCACCTCACTTCAGGAACGGCGCAGCCCATTTGTCTGGGAGATCCTTTTCATTTGGTGGCGCTGCTGGGATCGCCGACCAAGCCGACCGGCCTTTCACAGGTCATGCCGGTGAGCGCTGCGACGCTTTATGAGTTCAGCTTTTGGGGCCTCGCCCGCGAGAACGACGTCGGCGAGCCGGCCATCGCCGAAGTGTTTTGGCTCGGCGATAACTGTGGCCCAATAACACCGAACCCGGACCCGATTCCTATCAAATTGATCGAAACCGGATCAGCACCGCCGCCGACGGCGCTGGTTCCGCCGAACCCGGACACCCAGAGCTATCATTTGCAGTTGCATCGAGTGCGAATGACCTCGCCGGCGGGCGCCGCGCAGGCCGAAGTGCGTTTCACCGTGCCGGCGAATGGCGAGGCCGGTGTCGATCAGGTTTCGCTCATCGCGACCTCTGAGGTCGCGGTCAATTCCGATTTCAATCTGTACGAACAAGGCCGGCTCGCAGGGTGGACGTCGCGACCCGCCAACGCACCGGGTTTCGTCGTGCGGGCCGCCCCGGACGGAGTTCAGTTGATTAACGCCGGCGCGGCTGATATCGAACTGGTCCAGACGGTTTCAGTCAAGGCGGACGATCCGTTCACCCTTGAATTTCGCGGCAAAGCGACGGCGGCAACAGCAGCCCGAAATCCACGAGTTGAAGTGCGCTGGCTGAAAACCGACGGCACACCAACCGCCTTATCAACGGCCATCGAGATTTTTCCTGACGGCCTTGGATCGGCAGTCGCTGCCGGCCGAGTCCCCGGCGATGCCGTCAAAGCGGAGATTCATGTAGCCGTGTCCGCCGGCACAACCCTCGAAGTGAAAGCAGTTTCATTGCGGTTCCTGGCGCCGACAATCGTGCCGGTCACTTTCATTGCCGAGGCGCCTGGCGAATTGACCGTGTCAGACATTCGAGTGGCGTTCGATCAACTCAAACCAAGCCCGCCTCCGGTACCGGATCGCGGCCTCTGCGTCGCGACACCGCCAGGGCGCGAGCCCGGCGAAGACGAATGTGGCTGTCCGCTCTGCTCCGAAGAGTCCGAGGATGGCCATGACTCCCGCGCGACTCCCGCAGCGACGCAGACCACGTCCGTCGGACCGATCGTATTAGGCATGCCATCGAGTATCATCGCGACAACGCCAGTCACATTTCCAACCGCGACGTTCCAGTTAACTGATATTCACGGCATTGGTGAAGCTCGGGCGCAGCAACTGGCTGACGCCGGCATCGACACAGTGGAGAAGTTAGCTACGGCGGCTCCGGAAAGTGTGGTCCAGATCAAATTTATCACCCCGGAGATGGCGTCCCGATTAATTGCACAAGCCAAGGCGCTCATAGACACCTAAGTCTCAAAGTAAAACAACCCCCAGTATGGTCCTGAATCCCGATCTACGGAGGCAGCCTGGAATCAGCAGTTTCGGTCTCGCTACGCTTGAGGACGTACGTAGAGAGATGGAAACCGTGCTCAACGTTGACGAAGGATATCGAGACGGCAACGCATATATGGTCCTCGGTTTGGTAGATCTGAAAGCGCCGAAGAAGTCACACGTCGCTCGAAGGCCTGGTCACATATTACTCGTCACGTGTTGTTCATCACCTTCTTCCTGAGTCTCTTGCTGGTGGCGGCGCCTGAAGTCAAAGCGCAAGAGCCGACAACGCAAAAAGAGTTTTGGCCGGAGATTGACGTATATATCAATCTAAAGCCGAAGGTCAGGCTTTTCTTACTCGGCACTATCAGCAAGTCGGTTGAGGACGGAGAGCTTTTCTAAAGATTCTGCCTGCCGATCTCGCGTCTAATCAGGATCGAATGCGTCGCTTCGAACAAGAGGCGATAGCCGCCGCTGCGCTCAACCATCCAAACATCAGTAGCCCGCGACCAAAGGGTGGATTTTTGCTAAGGCGCGATGTTCAGCGTCCTTGCGTCACTGGTTACGCCACGTAACCTGATCCTCAGTTGCAGGTCTCCTGTCGGTAATCCATCGGGAAGTCTGACGATTATATATGAAGCACTCATACCCGGTACCCCGGCCAGCGCGCCGACGTTCTCCACCGGTAAATTGTAACCGGGCACATCGACGACCAGCACGGCAGGGTCGCTAAGATCGGATTGCGTAAGTCCAAGGTCCGAGGTGAACAGGATTATTCGCGTTCGCTTATCGACGCCGAAGTTGTTGGGATCAAAAAGCCGGAACGGCCCACGAAGGAAAGTGACTGAGTCGAATGCGGCGACGTTGTTAGTGCCTTCTTCGGCGAAGATCACCGGCTTTGTGAGATAGACCGCCGTTATGGTGACATTCGCGAACATGAAGACGTTGGTGGATCGACTGAACGCCGAGGTGGACCCGTTTATCATCCATCTATCAAAAATGTTCCCATTGCCGGCCGCTGACGGCGCCGTCAAATTAACGGTTGTATTCTGGTCGTAACTGCGCGCGAGTTGTGTGGTCCCGTCGCCAAGATTGTTCTTATCAGTTGGGCTGACCGTGATGATGAACACCCCTGTGAATTGAGCCGTCGTCACGTCAACGCCGTCTCGCTGCCACTTCTGAAAGATGTTTCCCCCAGGAGCAGTTGCGGGCGCCTCCAGACTAAGAGACGTATTGTGGTTGTAGGTGCGCGTGAATTGTGTCGTGCCGGTGCCTAAGCCACCGTTATCATTTGGGCTGACAGAGATGGTCACCCCGCTATTCGGATTCGAAGACCCGACAGTTAGAGTATACGTAATTATCGGACCGTAGACGGCAGTCAACGTGTGCGCCGTATCCATATTAACGATCACAACATTAGTGGTCTCGACCACCACGCCATCTTTCCGCCATTCCTTAAATTCGTTTCCACCGGCGATCCCCGCCGCATTCAAGACTACTGTTGTGTTTTGATAGAAAGTACGGGTGAATGTTGTGGCGCCGTCACTGAGACCGTTCGTGTCAGTTGGGGTAACGCTGATGCTGACACCACTGTCCGGTGTCGCAGACAAGACGCTAAGTGTTTGTTTTGATTGTTCGCTTAACGTCAACGAGTAAGGTCCGGTCGCACCGGCAGCGAATGAATTTGCGAGAATCGTGTAAGTGCCCGCAGTGGGCAAAGTGAGAAAGCCGCTGGCGGCCGGAATCCGTGAATTAGTGCCTCCCCCACCATCGTTGTCGATGACTAGCGCTGAACCATCAGGATTAAGCAAATAGAGATACGTGTCGAACGCTGAAGATGTCATCAGTATCGAAATACGTTGACCGGCTTTGCCACTGAAACTGTAGGCATCTAAATATGAACCATCGCCGAGCGGACAACCTGAAGTTGAAAGCGTGCCATTGATTGTTTGGCCGACGGCAATCGGCGTAGGCGCGCAAACACCCCCCGCCGCCTGATTCACTGTGAATACCTTGGTGCCGACGACAATGGAACCTGACCGCTGAAGTCCGTTGTTAGCGGCGACAGAGAAATTGACTGTGCCATTACCATTGCCGCTCGCGCCGGATGTTATTGTCAAGAAGGTCGCGGTACTGCTCGCCGTCCAATTGCAACCCGCGGGCGCGGTTACTGTGAAGCTGCCGACATCGCCAGCCGCAGCAAAGCTCTGGCCGGTTGGATTGATCGAAGTGACGCAGTTTGTGCCGCTCAGAAAAGCGGAAATATTCGGATATGTCACACTAAAACGCCCGTAGTAGTCACTCGCTGCAGGTGTCGCGCACGAAGCCTCGCCGCCGGTCAACGTACCGACCAGCTTTGCGTTGTCAGGCGTCCCAGTCCATATTCCCGAGCCGGAAGAACCCGGTTCGGTTGTGCCCCCGTTTGTGTTCCACGTTACGCCAGTAAAATTCTCACACGGAGTAAAAAGGCAAGTCGCATTCGTCATCCCGAAAGAGATGCGTTTGTGTGAGGCATTCGGATGGTGAATGCCGGTGACTGGGGTTAAAGAGCTTACCGGACTCGCATCCCAACCTGAGTAGTAAAGGCCAGGGATTACTCCGGCAAAACGCAAAAGAGTAAAGTCATTCGCCGTGCCGGTAACCATCAGGTTGGAGCCATAAGAAGATGGCGTGCCCGGTGGTGGATCGTCGCCGGTGTTGTAGTTCCAAAAGATTTGCGCCGACTGTGCTTCGGCCTGCGAGCTGATGCAGTGATTGGCTGTAAGAACATAGTGATCAAGATTTGGATTACTATCATTCAGCAATGTGCCGGTGCAGAGCGCTACCAGTCCTCCGGTTACGAACTGGAGCATGCCGACTGATTTCGCGACGTCGACCCATGGCGAGGTCACTTCCAGATTACAAGCGCCGGCCGAATCGTTTGCGGTCAATGCGTCTTTGTAGATATGTGCGACTTCCGAAACCTCGAAGGGCGCGTTCGCGGACGCAGTTCCGGGCGGTGACATATACTCGATTACCAGGTGATCGCCGGGCAGCGACGGCGTCCAAAAGGTTCCATCGTTCCAGGGGCCGCGTCCTTCGTACGGGCCTAGGTAAAGGTCGGCGTTGGCGGCAGAGTAGACAAAGACGCGCGCGCCGGCCGGCAGTGAAAAGTCTTTGAAATGAAGCCGCATGTAGCGCGCGCCTTCGGAAACTACCTCCGCCACTCGGACGTCACCTTCGGCGATGGAATACATCGCGCTATCGGTCAGCGGATTCAGAGCAGAAGCGAAAGTTCGCACTACGCCGACCTGTAAAAGCTTCTCTGACTTGTTTCGCTTGTTACGAGCATTCAATGGCGGCAGGTGCTTCATTCTTGAGGCGTCAGGTTTCAACTGACCGTAAAGTTTGCGTAACGGCGCCTGTCCTCGCGCGACTCTCTCAGCGCCCGAGAGTTGCTCCGCGGTTTTCGGTTTTTGTTTATCCTGGTAACCCGGAAGAGACTGGCCGTAAGCTGAACAGGCAAGTAACAAAACCGAGAGAGACGCAGTTGCGAGAATGCTCGCGAACGATACGGCACCAATTCGCTTCAAAAAATATATGCGAATCAATTCAATATTCATTACTAAGTAATAAGCAGTAGTCGAATCACTGGTGTCATGTACAAGGGTCTAGTCACCACAAAAAAAACGTAAGGTAGTCGCGGACAGGTCAAGCATTTTCTTTAGTGTCCTAATTTGAGGATGAGGTCAGTACCTGGAGCGGTAGCGACCGGGTACCCATCATCGCAATCTCGATTCTCGCTATAAGCTGCGACCCGGTCGCTAACGATCCCGGTGCTGACTCCATGACTGTCGTTCCTCAAATTAAGACACTACCGAATTCTCTCTCTAAATAAATGTGCCCAGACGAAATGTCAAGCTGTTTCGCCGCAGGGTCTGCGGTGACGTTCGACAGTCTGCAACGGTTGGAATATCTGATGGGAGCCTTTGGATTTCAGACAAGATTCACACTGACGCCGCTCCAGAGGAGCGGAACGTTTATAGCGCCGCGCATCATTAGAAAGAACATCGCCTCTCGGGAGTGGCTACGCCACTTTCGAGAGGCGGAAACTTTTAAGGCGGTTACGGGCTATAAACATCTCGTCCGTACGGGACGAAAACTCATCACGACCGCTGCGAATCGAAAGATTGCAGGACTGACTCGATTTTGGTGCGGACTGACGTTAGCCGTTCTTCGATGATGCCAGCGCGTAGATCCCTTGCCTGAGGCGGATCGCATATCCTTCGTCTACCAGTTGATGGTTTCCGGAACCCGCTTCAACGCGGCTCAAACCCGAAGCGCGCGCGGTCTCGCCGAGTACCGACATTCCGGCGCCCGCCAGATATGCTCGAGCGATCTCTCGCAATGCCGTCTTGCGGCGAATCGGTTTTCTCAACTCTTCCGGGAAGCGATCTTCGGCCGGGATCCAGATGTAGGAAAACGGTTGATAGATGACATCCTGAGGGATGACCTTCATCTGGCGTTGTAACTCATCGAGGGCGCGTGTGAATGCCGCACGTTCGGTGACTCCGCTTGATACGCGCAGGTCGCCCGTGGCCAGTTCATGTTCGCGCCGGAGCACTTTGAGCACACGCCGGGCTGCGTCTGACAAAACCAGCGGCTCGTCAGTTCGGCGTGGCATCCACACCGCGGCAAAATGGCTGATCAAGCGCGGCGCGACAAACATCGAGCGACCGCCCGCGAGCTTCGCGTAGTAAACGCGACCTCGGCGCATGACTTCGTCCTTGAGGTACCAGGTGAGCCGCGTCTCTTCGTCCTTCTGGACTTTGCGCGGGAGACTCACATCGCGCCGACCGCACACGGCGATGTAGAGCGATGGACCGGCGCGACGAGCATCTGTGAGCGTATTTGCAAAGCCCACATCTTCGATGAAACGTTCCGCGTCAATAGCTGATTCAACGCGGAGGTCTTCGTCGCGGCGCCACATGCGGTCGCGATGGAGTTCGATCTGTTCGGGGAGAGGCGGAGTGGTCATTGGGTTAAGGGCGGCCGCGATAGAGTTTGATTTATTCGTGGAGATTGCTCAACCAGCTGCGAAGCAGCGGGCATAGTTAAGCCCAAGGCGAGGCTTTGCGAGCCTTGGGTAACGATGGTTAATTAATTTGCTGGAGCCGCGGAGCGGCGACCTTTCTATGTCCAGAGGTACTTCTCTTCGAAGTCTATTCCGTGACTTCTTAATAGAGCCTTAAACTCGTCCTCAAATGAAATTCTTGAATGATGGGCCTCCTGATTGCGAATGTACTCTCGCACACGAGCGGAGTGCCATGGAGATCGTTTACCAGACCGCCAAGAAACGGATGCAGCTCAGGACGCAGTTCTTTGGTAATTAGCGGTAGTCGATCCTTTGTGCCGTAAACGATGTGATAGAGGAGATTCGTGTATGACATTTGAAGATCGTAACCCACGAATCAAGCGATAATTGGCGGGACAAGTTATTGGTGATGGCAGTGTGATTAGATAAGTCAGGCAAATTTGTGCTACTTCGGTCGCCGCTCCGCGGCTCCACCCAACAATCTATTTATCATCGTAACCCAAGGCTCGCAAAGCCTCGCCTTGGGCTTAACTACATCCGCTGCTTCGCAGCTCGTTGAAAGTCATCGAAGTGAGCCGGCCAGATCAAAGGGCAGCCGCAACAGAATCGCAGAACCGATCGCATACCGCGATGTCGGAGCGACGGACCTGCGCGACGGGCATCTGTCAGCGTATTTGCAAACCCCACGTCTTCGATGAAACGTTCGGCGTCAACCGCGCGTTCAACGCGGAGGTCTTCGTCGCGCCGCCACATCCGGTCGCGATGGAGTTCAATCTGTTCGGGGAGAGGCGGAATGGTCATCGGGTTAAGGCGGCGGGGTTAGCAAAAGGGAGGTTCTGGTTGGATAGCGCATTTCTCCTCTCCCTTTGGGAGAGGTTGGGTGAGGGTGCGAAAGCTTGAATCGCACAATCGCAAGCCTGACCCCAGTTATCGGTTTACGGTCATTTGCATGGCCGTCAAGCCTCCCTCTGAAGATTATTTTCTAACTGTTCTGGAGATGCGCCAAAGGCATAAATATCAACTCCTCCGTAGAATAGTAGGCGATAAAGCACTTCGTGTTCTTCTTGTCCTCGATACAACCCATACCTAAACACCTCTGGCTGATTTGTGTCTCGTTCGGCGGCGGGAACGTTTCTAAGCATGGCTCTCAACTGTGGATTATGCTTATCAACCAAACCTCTGAATCCTTGATTTTCTGAAATCATCGTCGCGTTATAAACAAGCCAATGGTGCGGAAACGCTTCGCCGAACTCATGGAAATAAAGGGCGTTCGCTATCGCTCTTATTATCCGTTTGAATCGCGTGAGGTTTACTTGATAGGCGAAGGTCTCCTCTCCGTTGACGACTACTAACCTATACCGCGCAAAGGTTCGACGAAACAAAGCCGGACTCCGTTCAAAAGACCGTCGGGCCGTCTCGAACATTGCCAATCCTACTTCGTTAACGTGAAGGTCAGAGCAAATAAGGTTTCTGACGTATTCAACATCTAGCGAGTTTCGGTTGTTGTGCCTCGGGCATGAAGGAACCGTTATTAGATTCGCTCTGCGACCGGGCGGAAAAAAAGCGAACGGCGGTGAGTGCTCTCGCGTTGTGGCGGCACAGCTGCACATATAGCACGTCTGCTGTTGTCTTGTTGCCATCTAAGCTTCGTCTAAATCCGACTCGTTAAGTTCGGGGTACATTTTCAATAATCGTGCTTTACTGATTCTGGTCTTCCTTACGCCATAGGTGGTGGGATCAGTTCCCTGATGGATTTGCCTAAGCTCGTTCATTTCGTCTTTTGGTATTTGGTTAGCCGCATCTATCTCCTTGAATTTTTCTCGCAGCATCTCTTCAAGAGTCATTACCTTCTGTTCATCTGGCGGAAGACTGGCATCGAATACCTTCATTTTGAACAGTTCCTTCGGAAGTGGTTTTGAGATTTTGTTTCGGAACTTTTTCCACAATCGATATACCAATGATGACTCTTCTTCGGGCGGGGCATTGCCTCTTTCGTTCTTCTGCTCAATCTTCTCTTCGCGGGTGAGTGCATCCCAGTCTTCGGAGAGTTTTCTCAAATCCGTCTTTAACTCGTCACCTTCAAGGAAGCTTTGGTCGGGCCTTAGAAGGAACGGCACAAGTCGTTTGTGCTTCCTATCCTTAGACGCGAAGATTTCACAGCGCGGAAGGTAGTAGCAATACTCCAAATCTTTCCTGTCGTTCTTGTCTGGCAGAAACAATCCTTGGTTCGTCAGACCGAGAGTCCACAGAAAATCAGCTTTGATGCAGAAGAAAGCATATGGCGCGAAGTTCTGAATCATCGGGCAACCGGCTTTGAACCATCTCCTAATAATCTTGGCTTGCGTTTCAATCGGTATGTCGTGTTGCCTAGAAACCAAATTGAGCAACTTTCCCTGAAGCTCCCTCTTCTCCAAAAGAGCGTTTACTTTTTCAGCTAAGTCTTTGTCAGTGTGCGGAGGAATAAACTGCAACCCGGCTTCAGCAATTTTCTTTAGGTACATCTTAGAGCTAAGGGGCCGGCCAGATTGTTTTCTCCAATCGTGCGCCCAACGTTTCTCTTGAGGGGTAAAGTTCTTACTCTCCCACCTAGCTATTGTTTCGTCTTCAAACTGGGTATCGATTTTCATTCCGAGGCCGAGTTCAGACTTAATGGCGCTTTCTCCGGCAGGCAAATACCTTCCGTCCATCGGGATTTCAAATCCCAATAGAGAGTTTATTAATAAGGGCTGGTAGTTAGGCGTGAGGCCGCGAGTGCCACTAATTCGATAACTATGTCCGGCTATCCGATTCGCAATAGCCGGTTCTTCAGCTTCTTTGGTTAGGTCTGCAAGGATTTCATTAGCCAGAATCGACGGAATAATTTGAAAGAAGTACCTATCAAGGGAATCAATCTCTAAATTGTTTAGCCCAAAGACAACTGACTTATCCAAAATAATTCTTAGCTGGTTCATAACGCCTCATCGACGCTAAGTATACCTATTAATTCGAATCGGTGAATCCGGGGCAGGCCTGCGATTCTGCAATCTTGCTTGACGCACTGCGGCGATAAGATTTCCTCGGCCAGCATTTGCACTCATCAACCGCAAAGATCGATTACGCGTGATGCCGAGGAATTGGGAACATTGATTATTGAAAATCGCAGAATCGTAGGCCTGACCCCGGTTTCGCCGTTAAGTTAGTCGTCGTATATATCGGAAGCTGATATGTCGATAACTGTGGATGGATAATCGAGAATGTGCTATTTTGCGTGACATACCTACTCGAAGAACGCTCACAATAGGAGCAGACGCGTGCCGTTCCAGGTTATTCTCCAGACAACCCCAACTGAAGATGTCGGAAATGCTTGGGTTTCGCTCAACTTTAGAACACCGAACGGTCCGCTTGAAGCAAAGCTGGCGTTTGGTGAGCCCTCGCGTAACGAAGGTGCCGTTTTCGAGTTTGCGTCGGGCTACCCGAAACAGAGCTCTCTGTCAGATTTCGACACAGGAGTAAGATATGTCGATCAACCTGCTGTTCGGGTTGACGTGTTCGGCACCGTTCATACTCAAACAGGCCAGGTTGGGTTTTCTCTGAAGAACCTATTCTCGAATGACACTCTTCACATGATTGCGCTTTCACGGCGGCTTTTCCTGGGAAACGTGTTTCACGTGACGCATGGCGTGCCTACGTCTCATGCGCCGTGTGTGGCAACGTGCGCTAATGGCAAATCTGCTCAAGGCTGCGTTACCTGTGTGCAGGGCGAGATTATGGTCAAGATATGCTGCTAGTGACGCCTCGACGGAGGATTTTCTAAAGATGGACCGAGTGATTCGAGTCCACGTTTTGGATAAGCACGGCCGTCCAATTCCTGACGCGACGGTTAGTCTGTTTGTAAACGGCGCGTATGTCGGCAAGGCCACGTCCGGATCTGACAATGCGGGTACTGTTTACACTTTCCAAATTAATAACACCGAAGAAGATGTTTCGCTGAGGGCGGAGTACGACGGCGAGGATCCCCAGGATGTGATCCTTGCGCCGGAAGCCAACGACTGGGTTTTCTCGTTTAAGAATGTGGAGGTTCCCGTGTCTGGTATTAAGCCATTCTGGCAAGAGCATCTTCCGGGTTTGTTCGGCGTCATGTTTCTTGTCATCTCAATTTTGTTAGCCGTGTTCTTCAGTGATCCGACAAAGTTTCAACAGCGAGTATTCATAGGTACGCTTGCGGTTGCTATTGCTGGTATCGGCTCGGAAATACCAGGCTTCTTGAATGTAAAACTGTCGCTCGGTACGAGGCTCACCATTACGGCCGCCGGAGCACTGGCAATATTCGTGTTGGTATATTTCTTCGGACCTGGTTAACAGTGTGGCGCGACTCATCTCGAACATTGATTATTGAAAGTCCCAAAGAGTCGGGGTAAGGCTTGCGATTTTTGCGATTCTCAATCAGCGGCCAATTACTCGCAGGGGGCTTACCACATCGGACGCGAGTTCACACTGCGGCTGGTTCAATCTTGACGTTGCGGAAGAGAATCGAGCCGCTTGCTTCCACGGCCTCGCTGGCCCGCTTGTTACAGAACCGCGACCGGTAGGGAGCGGGATAAGGATTCAAGAATCTCTTTGCGAGGCTGCTGAAAATTAGATCCTGTTTGGGATAGTTGAGCCATTATCGCGGTCGCTATCCCGACGCGTCGGGACCCTCACCCAACCTCTCCCAGAGGGAGAGGAGAAAGATGCTCCCGGTTCTGTACCAACTGAACGCCACGGAAGATGCAATCAACAAAACTCACGCCATCAATCCGCTTGATCGGCTTCACCGTTTCGGGTTGTTTTCAATTTTTGAAGCCTGCATTGTGCGCGGGCTGGATCCGGTCCAACGCTTGAACGCGCGCGAGAACGCGGCCGGCTCAGAGAACCCCAACAGATACGCGGTCTGGTTGACTGAGGCTTTCTTTCCGTTCAAGTAGTAAAGCGCCATCTGGTGACGCATCTCATCCAGAACTTGTTCGAAGGTTACGCCTTCCGCCTTCAGCTTGCGAAAGAGTGTGTGACGGCTGAGACCTAATTTACTCGCGATCATTTCCACCGTCGCTTCACCAGTGTGCAGGACGGGAACCAAAAGGTTCTCGACGCGGCCTCTGGTGGTTTTCGACCTTTCCAGAGTCTTGAGTAGTTCGTCTGCACGAGCGCTCATTATCTCTGAAAGATATGGGTTCGTGCGCGGCAACTTCATGTTCAGAAAGGCTTCATCGATCAGGAAGCCGTTCATGTGGCTCTCGAAGAAAAGCGGCACGCCAAAGATGCGGTCGTATGCGGCGCGGTAGCTCGGCTCTTTGTAGGTGAAGCGGATAGCTTTGGGAAATTGCAGGCTCGCGAGACCAGGCATCGATGCCGACAGCGACGCCTGGAGCTCCCGGGCGCCACAGACATTGCGCGCGAAGCCGGATTCAATCAGCAGCGGATTATCGGCGTAGATGTTGCCAGTGAATTTCATCCACACATCGCCATTTTCACGGACCAACTGAATTGCATCTGCGGTTCCGCCGTCGTCTGCATCGAGCGTCAGCGGTGCATAGCGGTTCGCTTGCCGGCGCACTGACTCAACGTTGTCAAAAGCCACGCCGATCAACCCAACCAGCGATATGTCCTGCAACTTAACCGCTTCCCCAAAAAGCAGCGATAGAGCTGGTTCCTTGCACAACTCGATACCGGCATCCAGCAAAGCCAGGTAATTCGCCAGAGGGATGCGGTTGTCCTGATCCTTGAGATCGTCAAGACAGATATGGGATCGCTCGATCAGCATCTGGCGCTCGGCGCCTTTCGAGACGGCGAAATCAAGAAGGGCTTTGGGATATCCGGCCGCAACCGTCGGGTTAGGCATCTGTTGCTGGCTCCTTGCAACCTACGGTCATGTCCTTGATACGTCGAGTCATGTTCATTCGTTTCCCCCATTGGATAGTTTATGCGTACTAACAGTTGAAGAAAAAGGAGAACCAATGCGAAAACCTACAATCCTAATTATACTAGTGTAGTGTCTCAGAAATATCTTTACAATAGAGCTCAACGGCTATATGCTGCGAGTCACTATGTGGGATACCTGTGAAGCACTGGCAATTACCGAAGAGCAACGGGAGGTTTTGCAAACCTGGGTCGGTGCTCGTAACAGTCCGCAGAAAGTTGTTTTCCGTGCGCGAATCGTGTTGGCAGCAGCCGGCGGCATGTCCAACAATCGGATCGCGCAGGAGTTGAAAACGAGTCGACCCACAGTGATTCTGTGGCGCAACCGCTTCTCGCAGGCGGGCACGGCGGCGCTGATTGATGATGCTGCCGGTCGTGGTCGTCCCCGGCAAATCCCGGCCGCCAAGGTCAAGAAAATCGTGGAGACTACTCTGCATACGACTCCCAAAGCGGCGACACATTGGAGTGTGCGGACGATGGCGCAAGTGCACGGCGTCAGTCCCGCCACGGTCCAACGTATTTGGGATGCGAATGGATTGCAACCACATCGCAGCCGGACCTTCAAGCTGTCGAAAGATAAACAGTTCGTCGAGAAGCTTAACGATGTGGTGGGCTTGTACTTGAATCCACCGAATAAAGCGCTGGTGCTGTGTGTGGATGAGAAGAGCCAAATTCAAGCTTTGGAAAGATCCCAGCCAGGGTTGCCTATCAAGAAGGGTCGTTGCGGCACCATGACGCATGACTATAAACGCCACGGCACGACGACTCTCTTTGCCGCTCTCAATGTTCTGGACGGCACCGTGATCGGTGCATGTATGCCTCGTCATAGACATCAAGAATATCTGAAGTTTCTACGCAAGCTTGACCGAGAGATCCCCAGCGGCTTGGACTTGCACTTGATTTTGGACAATTACAGCACCCATAAGCATGACGACGTCACTGAGTGGCTGGTCCAACATCCGCGCTTTCATATGCACTACACCCCAACCGGTTCCTCTTGGCTTAACCTGGTGGAGCGTTGGTTTCGCGAACTCACTCAAAAGCGCTTGCGTCGCGGCAACTTTATTGACCTAAAAGAACTCATCACCGCCATCAAGGAATATCTTGCTCAGAACAACAAACAACCAAAACCGTTCATCTGGACCGCTACCGCACAACAGATCATCGACAAGGTCGGTCGTTGTAAAGGAATTTCTGAGACACTACACTAGCGGCGGCCACCCTTGTGTCGGCGCAGGAGATGCGGATGCCGATGCCGAAAACGGCTGGTGCACAGTCCGATGCACAAAAGGCTTTTGAGAAACTGAAGACCCTGGCCGGTTCCTGGCAAGGAAGCGTAATGGGCATGTCCGTGCAAGCGACAATTCGGGTGACATCCAGAGGTAACGCAATTCTTCACGAGATGACATCGAGTGGAATTCCGGACAATCCGATCACGATGATTTATGTGGACGGAGACCGCCTGCTCTTGACGCATTATTGTGACTCCGGGAACCGGCCCCGCATGGAAGGGAAGATCTCGCCGGACGGTAACAGCGTGGAATTCACCCTCTTCGACATAACTGGGAATACCGAAAAAGGATTCATGAACCGTATCGCGTTTACGATCGTTGATGCGAATCATCATAACGAAGAGTCTACTTTCATGCTGCCAGGGAACAAGGCGTTTCGTGCGGGAGGCGTCCTTCAACGGAGAAATTGACGGAGCCTCTTTCATGGTAAGGTCGTCGGGAAAAATCTGATGGACCGTGACGCTCCGGTCGAACGGTAGGTTCGGCAAGCTCGTAGACGGAACTAATGAAAGCTATCGTTTATCACAACTATGGTCCACCGGATGTTGTCAAGTTGGAAGACATTGAAAAACCAACAGCTGCGGACGATGAAGTTTTGATCAAAGTCCGCGCTGCTTCCGTCAATCCAGTTGACCGGCTCTACCGAGGCAGGCCGTACCTCGTTCGCATAAAGATCGGCCTGAGCAAACCAAAGGACACACGACTGGGCCGCGATGTGTCCGGCATGGTTGAAGCGGTGGGCACGAACGTTACACAGTTCAAACCAGATGACGAAGTGTTCGGCACGTGCAGCGGCGCCTTGGCCGAGTATGCATGCGCGTCCGAGTCCTCATTCGTCATGAAGCCGGATAACGTGACGTTTGAGCAAGCGGCTTCGGTGCCGATCGCGGGGCTGACCGCATTGCAGGGTCTTCGCGATAAGGGACAGCTTCGGCCGGGGCAGAAGGTTCTAATAAACGGTGCGGCGGGAGGCGTGGGTACTTTCGCGGTGCAAATCGCCAAGTCGTTCGGTGCTGATGTGACCGGGGTGTGCAGCACTGGAAATGTTGACATGGTTCGATCCATTGGCGCAGACGCGACGATTGACTACACCCGCGAGGATTTCACCAAACGAACGGAACGTTACGATCTGATTTTCGACTGCATTAGTAACCATTCGTTGTCAGAGTGCAGACGTGTCTTAAATCCGAATGGCAAATTCGTCATCGTCGGAGGAAAGAACGTAAGGACCCTTTTGAGTCATGCGCTCAAAGGGCTGGTGTTGTCGCGATTCGTGAGCCAGAGCTTCGTCATATTTGTTGCGAGACTGCGGAATGAGGACCTGACCATCCTGAGCGATCTCATGCAGGCAGGAAAGGTAACCCCGGTCATCGACAGAACCTACCCGCTGAGCGAGGCTCCTGAGGCTTTCCGGCGTTTGGAAACAGGACATGCAAGAGGAAAGGTCGTAATAACTCTCGACCGCGCGGCTGAAAGATTGGAAAGACGACGGCCCGCGGTACAGAACTGCTCGCAATAGCAAGCGGGTTAAAGGCGCAACTCACGAACGGGATTTGTTTTGAGCGGTGCGCAAAGAGAGTCTTGAATCATTATCGCGCTTCCTACCGGTCGCGGTTCTGAAGGATCGGGTCAGGCCATCGATTCTGCGATTCTCGCGGTTAAGTCATTAGCTCTCAGAATCCGGTCTAACTTCGTTTTAAGTAAGAGGCTTCGAGGATTGAGAATCGCAGAATCCAAGGCCTGACCCCGGCGTTTCTTTTCATTCAGGATTCCGATTTCTTCATTCTAGACATTTTCCTGAAAGGCCTTTAAGAGGTCTTGGGTAACCTGAGCTTTGTGCTCTGGGGAATCTGGTTGCACAAAAGGTTGATTAGTTTAATCGCCTGTATTAGTCTGACGCGTGTTCTTACAGCTCATCCTCTGGTGAACCTATTTGGCTGACTCCCCAACCACCAAAGAACTTTCTAAAGAGACTTTATTAAGAGTCATACATGCCTTAATTGAGCTCCTTGCTCATTCTGTCGTCGTAGCGGGACTTTTGGTCACAATTTGGCTGATAGAAAAACTTGTACATTGGCTCTGGGGGTCAGCGGATTACTTATTCTTTGGCAGGGTTAAGTTAAGGTATATTTTCGACGGAGCCGACCTAGCCATCCTAGTAGGTTTCATTATTTGGGGCGTATACTCTGTGATAAGGGCGTATGTAGGAAAGCGTAAATCATGAGTTCCTTGGTCAAATATTCAATAAGCCACTTATACAGGATAATTAAGGTGTATGCTCTCTTGGCGCTTTTGGGAGCCTTAGCCGTTGTCATTGTGCAGCTAATTACCGGCTTAAAATCGGGACCCGGAGACGAGGAGGCTGTGGCTTTCCATATAGTTTCCGAACTACTAGCTATGCTCTTCAGCTTAACAGCGGTAGTTGGTACGTCTCGACATCTAATTGAAGAAATAAAGTCCGTTCTCGTTTCGTGGCGACGCGTTCAAGCGCAATTCGATAAAGAGCTAGCGCATTTAACTGAAGAACTCATTCCGACCGCGATTGGTCCTCGTCTCAAGTCGTAGGTACCTTTTCACCTGGATGGAGTCAGAATCCATCCATCATAGCTTTGAGGTGCCTCTTTGCATCTATTCAATTCAACGAATAGTTGTAAATTCAATCGATCCAATCGACAATCGATCCAAGGCCTTCGATTCTGCGATTCTTGTGGGTGAAGCGGTCGCTCGTCATAACTCCAGGATGTCTCGGCTTAAGCAACATCTATCGGGAGGCTGAGGATTTGAAAATCGCAGAATCGAAGGCCTGATGCCATTAGCGTCACAGACTCCCTTGTAGCTACGGCCACGTCGGCCGCGAGTTCAAGCTTCGGCCCTTCTCGGCTGGTTCAATCTTGACGTTTCGGAATAGAATCGAGCCGCCGGCTTCCACGACCTCGCTGGAGGGAACGCCGCGGAAGACGCAATCAACAAAACTCATGCGGTCAATAACTGCGCCGGGGAAATGTCCTAACCCGCGAAGCGGGCCACAGCCGAATCGGTCTACGACGAAGCTATCAGAACCGAGAGCGGTAGCGACCGGATCAAGACGCAAGCTGCGATGAACCCGTCGCTATCGCTCCGGGTACTGACACGCCACAACCAGTCACGTTTCACGAGGTGCAATATGAGGTTTAGATCTCTTCTACGATCCGCGGCGCTCCTGGCGCTCGTTCCTTCACTCTTTGCCTGTGTTGCGGCACAAGATGTTCGCGACGCGACCGCTTCGGCAACAACCGCCACAGGCACAACAGAGATGCAGTACTATCTATTATTCCGCCGGCTGGTCAATCCCGCTCCGCCTCAGAATCGACCATCATCAGACTCGCAGGACCAGAGTAATCAGCCGGGCAGGCCGCGTCCTGACTATCGCGCGATGTTTCATCGCAGTGCAGGTTTGACGGATGCCGAAGGCCGCGTGCTCGATCAAATTGCAGAAGACTGCATCAGTAAGACCGACAAACTGGACAAACAGGCACACGAGATTATTGCCGCCCGGCGCGCGGAGGTGAGGGCAGGCAAAGTACCGCCGGATGCGCCACCGCCGAGTGATCTGTCTGACCTGCAGAATCAACGTGATGAGGTGATTCGGAATGCAATCGAACAGTTGCGCACCCAGTTTGGAGAAGCGGAATTCAAACGACTGAATGATTCTCTTACTCAACATTCAGACACAAGCCGGGTCAGGTTACCACCGCCGAGTAAGAAGCCGCTGCTGCTCGACGTGAAGATCGCCTTATTGGATCGCAGCGACGATCCCGCGCCAGCCAGATTCGCCGCGAAGGAAAAGTTCAGGGTCGAGGTATCAATACTGAATAACTCAACGCAAATGATCTCGATAAGGCTGTCTGAGTTATATCAGTGGTTGCAGCTGGATACACCCGGGCAACCGGAGGCAATTGGCCACGTGTCGCCCAGATTCTTATTTGAAAAGGGGACCGCCCACGCGCGCGCGGATGAAGCGCAGATTGATCTTCCGCCCAACCAGCTTCAGGTTGTGACCCAAATTAATTTTGGACCGGGAGCAGTTTCGTTGCCGCCCGGTCAATATCAACTCATAGTACATCGGCGAGTGGTACTCAATCGGCCTCCGAACAGTGATTTCCTGCAACTGACCCTGGCGCCACCTTTTGAGTTCGAAATAATGCCGTAGCTGCGTTACCACTCCGGGTTCTGACCGTCTCGCCCGCTTCCTGGGCTCAAATATCATTTATGATTCCCCAATTCCGGGGCGTGAGTCCCGGGCTCTATGCCGCCGTGCGCTCCGCGCTGTCCTGTACTCGAACGCTTACGGCCTCGTCGGCCTTGAGTTCAAACTGCGGCCCTTCTCTGCCGGTTCAATCTTGACGTTGCGGAATAGAATCGAGCCGCTTGCTTACACGACCTCGGTTGAGCGAACGCCGCGGAAGATGCAATCAACAAAAGTCACGCCGTCAATAACTGCGCCGGGGAAACTGGCGATCCACATCACCCATGAACTGGCTGTGTTTCTAACATTTTTCGAGGGCTTAGGCTGTTAATTGCTCCCCACTTGGATCAAAATGCCGAACATGATCCGGTAGGGAGCGGGATAAGGATTCAAGAACCTCTTTTGTGAGGCTGCTGAAAATTAGATCCCGTTTGGGATGTTGAGCCATTATCCCGGTCGCTACCGCTCCCGGTTCTGTAACTGAGTCATCCACAACGCAGATTCACCCACCCGCGACCGCAAGCGGTTATCACCTGAACATTTCTCTTGCTTAATCGTCTTAGAGGGTAAGTGGTTGGGGTGCTGAGTTGGAGCAATCACGAAAATCTGGCGTGGAGGAATAAGACATGAATGTACAGAGGTA
>WNFP01000599.1_pt1 | contig 27710 bp, 25 predicted proteins | sample 5400201 | NCBI WGS metagenome assembly WNFP01 (sample SAMN13153355, study PRJNA577476) | soil metagenome | isolation source: 115 cm saprolite under Madrone tree | place: USA:California | collected 2016-06-14 | reverse complement strand
TGCGCGCCCATTTTCCGGAGGCGCCCTGTCACTTCGCTTTCGTGCAGATCCGAGCCGGTCACCGCATAACCCAGGTTCAACAGTACTTCCGCGATCCCGCTCATGCCGATACCGCCAATGCCAACGAAGTGGACTCGGTGCTTTTTCTGCAGCATTGAATTCCTATCACCGTTCGCACATTACCTGCGCACAAGAACATAGCACTCATCAACGATCCGAGCCGCGGCCTCTGGTCGTCCCATCGAGCGCGCCGCAGCTGCCATCCGTTCGAGGCTTTGCCGGTCCGAGACGAAGGCTCTTAGCCGTCCCGCCAAGAGCTCTCCGTTCAATTGCTGATCGAGGATCATTTCCACCGCTCCCCCATCTTGGAGCGCTTGTGCATTCCACCGCTGATGATCATAGATCGCGTAAGGATAGGGCACTAAGATCGCCGCCTTGCCAAACGCGGTGAGTTCCGCCACCGTAGTTGCGCCGGCCCGACAAAGGACTAAGTCAGCGCGCGCATACGCTTCATCCATTTTATCGATAAACGGTAACACTTCCGCTTCGAAGGGAAGAGAGTCATAAGCCTCTTTCACAGAGGCAAAATCCGCCTGGCCGGTTTGGTGAATCACCTCCAGTCCGGCAGCAAGGTCCGCTAGCCTCTTCATTGCGTCTACAACAGCGAGATTGATGCGATGCGCGCCGGCGCTGCCTCCGAAGACCAAAAGCACGAATTTTTCGCTACGCTCCACTTCTGGAAGTTGACTCCAACGAACCGGATTCCCCGTCTCCAAAATCTTGCCGCCGGGAAAATACGCCGTACTCTCGCGATAGGAGGTAAAAACCCGATCCACAAATCGGGCGAGGAACTTGTTGGTAAAACCCGGGCGGAGATTCTGCTCCATGATCGCGCAACGAAGCCCAAGCAACTTTCCCGCCAATAGGAAAGGCCCTGAGGCGTAGCCGCCAAGACCGATGATCAAGTCCGGCCGAAACTTCCGAAGGATACTCAATGAACGAAGCAGTCCAGCGGGAATGCCCCAGGCAGCGTCCAGCAAACCCCGAATGCCTCGGCCTTTCAGTCCTCTCACGGGAATGGTTTCGAGCCGGAATCCTTCCTGTGGCAGAACTCTGGCTTCGATCCCCTGCTCCGTCCCCACGAACAATATTTCCGTCATTGAATCACGCTTTTGAAACTCGCGCGCGACCGCCAGCCCCGGGAACAGATGGCCACCGGTTCCCCCGCCGGCGAAGATCACGCGCATGCCTACAGTCTCCTACGGGAAAGTCCCAGGAGCATTCCTGCCTCCATTAAGTTAATGACCATGGCCGATCCGCCGTAGCTGATGAACGGCAAGACCAGTCCCTTGGTGGGCATGAGCCCCATGACCACACCCATATGGATCAAGGCCTGCAACCCCAAAAGAACAGTCAGGCCGAAAGCAAGATACTGTTCAAATGGCTCTTCGATCCTTGAGGTGAGCCGCAGGCCGCGCACTGTAATGATCCCGAACAGAACCAGGACAGCCAATGCGCCGAGGAGTCCCAGCTCTTCACCGAGCACCGAAAAAACAAAATCGGTATGGGCCTCGGGAAGGTAGAAGAGCTTCTGGCGGCTTTCGCCCAGCCCCCGTCCCCACAACTGCCCTGAGCCGAAGGCAATGAGCGACTGAACCACTTGAAACCCGCTGCTGGAGGCTTCACGCCAGGGATCCATGAACGCCATAAGACGTCGCAAGCGATACTCCGCGGTCAACATCAAATAAACCAGGAGCGGCAACGCCATAACACCCGTAGCCAAGATATGCGGGAGGCGGGCGCCGCCGACGAAAAGCATTAGATAAAGCAGCACCCCCAAAATCAGCGCCGTGCCGAAGTCGGGCTCAAGGAGCAGCGCAGCCAAGAAGACCGCTCCGACGATCAGGTGAGGCAAGACACCCAGAGAAAAAGTTTTTATCTTATCTGCCTTCCGGGCCATGGAATGAGCGAGATACAAAACGAGCGCCAGCTTCGCCATCTCCGCGGGCTGAAAAGCAAAGCCTGGCAACATCAACCAGCGCCGCGCGCCCCCGCGCGTAACGCCGATACCCGGGATCAAGACCAAGACCAAAACAAGCAAAGTCAATCCGAGGAGCGGATAGCTGAGCCGACGGTAAATCGTGAAAGGGACGATGGAACAAACCACAAGCGCTACCAGACCTGCGCTGATCGCTATGAGCTGCTTACGGAAGAAATAGGTGCCGTCGGCAAAGCGCTCCTGGGAGTAGAGATAGCTCGTACTCAGTACCATAGTCACGCCAAGCGCCAGCAAGGCGACGACCGCCAGCAGAAGCCATTTGTCGACTGCAAACCTGTCTCTCATAGCGCCTGGACCAAGCTTTTGAAAACTTTCCCCCGCTCGGCATAATTGCGAAACATGTCGAAGCTTGAGCATGCGGGCGACAGCAAGACCACGTCGCCCGGCCGCGCATACTCACGCGCATCGCGCACCGCCGCTTCCATGTCGTCGACGATGACCGTCTCGGTCAGCGCTCCCAATGCCTCACCAATCCTCTCCTTGGCGGCGCCGAAGAGCACCAGCCGCTTGACAGTTTTTCGGATGCCCTCTCTTAGCGCCCCATAGTCACCACCCTTATCGACGCCTCCGGCAAGAAGGATGACCGGGACAGAAAAACTCGCCAGCGATTTGACAACCGCGCCGACGTTAGTCCCCTTGGAGTCGTTGTAATAGCGCACGCCGTCCTTCTCTCTGACGAACTCGAGACGATGCTCGAGACCGGGAAACTCTTCCAAAGTTTGCTGAATGATTGGCGCCGGGACGCCCGCGGCTTTGGCCACCCCGATGGCGGCCATGATGTTTTCGACATTGTGGACGCCTTGAATTTTCACACGACGCAGCGGAAATCGTTCCTCGTCGGAACCGTCACGCCAGACAATTTCCTCCGGCTTCGCAAAAACACCTTCGTCAACCTCGGAAAAACCAAACGAGATTATTCGTGCCGGCCTTCCCTCTCGCAGGGGCCACACGAGTGGATCGTCGCGGTTGAGAACCGCGATATCTTTTGCCGTCTGATTTTCTAGGATCCTTTCTTTTGCCCGGCAGTAAGTCACGAAGTCCGGATAACGGTCGAGGTGGTCTTCACTTAAGTTGAGCAAGACCGCCACCCGCGGTCGGAACGTTTCAATCCACTCCAGCTGGAAGCTGCTGATTTCGACTACCCCCCACTCCCAATCGCCACCGACAAATCCGATCAACGGCGCGCCGATGTTACCGCCGACAAAAACCTTGGTTCCGTTCGCTTTCAACATGCCGCCTACCAGAGTCGTCGTCGTGCTCTTGCCGTTGGTTCCGGTGATACCAACCAGAGGCGTAGGGAGAAAACGATAAGCGATTTCGATTTCGGCGAGGATCTTGTTGCCACGACGGTTTGCTTCCTGGAGCAGCGGATTCTCCGCGGCCACGCCCGGGCTCGGCACCACGAGATCGACGCCATCTAACCAGCGGCGCTGTTCATCGCCTAAGAGATAACGGATCGGCAGCCCCTTGAGAGCGTCGATCTCCGGTTTGAGGTCCGTCTCCGATCGCAGATCGCTAAGCAAAACTTCAGCTCCTTGCCGCACCAGGAAACGCGCACATTCCACACCTGTCCGCGCCAAGCCCACCACCAGCACTCTTTTGTTCCTCAGCTCCATGCATCATCGCCGGTTTCATCTGAGCTTCAGCGTGCTCAATCCCACCACGGCGCAGATAAAGGAGATAATCCAAAATCGCACGATGATTTGCGGTTCCGGCCAACCCTTGAGCTCATAGTGATGGTGGATCGGCGCCATCAAAAAAACTCTCTTGCGTCGCAGTTTGTAGGAAGCAACTTGGAAGATCACAGACAAAGCCTCGGCGACAAAAACACCGCCCACGATGATCAAGAGAATCTCGTTTTTGGTCATGACTGCCACGATCCCCAGCGCCGCCCCTAGAGAGAGAGAACCCACGTCGCCCATAAACATTTGCGCTGGATAGGCGTTGTACCAGAGGAAGCCCAAGCCGGCGGCCACCACCGCCGCGCAAAACACACTCAGTTCACCTACCCCGGCGACATAAGGAATCTGTAGATATTCAGCCAGCTTTAAGTGGCCTGTGACGTAGGCGATGACGGCGTAGGTGCCGGCAGCAATCATCACCGGCCCAATGGCTAATCCGTCCAAGCCATCGGTCAAATTGACGGCATTGGAAGCACCCACGATCACGAACATGGCGAACGGGATGTACCACAACCCGATGTCAGGACGGAGGTTCTTGACAAAAGGAATACCCAGCTCCGTGTTGAACTTTAAGTACACGCAAAGGATGGCAGCGGTGATGAATGCAACAACGAATTGGCCGAGCAACTTGGCACGTGGCGGCAGCCCCCTGCTATTTTTCCGGCTGAGTTTTAGATAGTCGTCGACCAGACCCACCGCACCCGCGCCGACTGTGGCAAACAGAGCGAGTAGAATATAGGGATTGGCGATGTCGGCCAGTAACAGCGTCGACAACGACAGCGCCAGAATAATAACAACTCCTCCCATCGTCGGTGTGCCCGCCTTGGTCGAGTGAGACGCCGGTCCGTCCTCACGAATCTGCTGCCCCATCTGCTTGGCGGTCAACGAACGAATCAACCACGGGCCCAGCAGAAACGAAATCACAAGCGACATCAATGCCGCCATGGCGGCGCGAAACGTGATGTAGCGGAACACGTTGAAGCCGGAGTAGCTCGTATGGAGCTGATAAAGAATGTAATACAACAAGTCGATTCTCCTAAGCCTTCCCGCTCTTCAACTTGCTGAGGACCGTTTCCATTTTCATGCCGCGTGAGCCCTTGAAAAGTAGCCAATCGCCTTTTTTCACATGACTTCTTAACAGGTTTGCAATATCGGTATGATCTTTGCCTATAACGATGCGCTCGGACGCCATGCCGCCTCGAAGCGCTCCCTGCTTCACGTGCTTCGCCTGCGCACCCAAGAGGTACAGATAATCGATACCACTGCGCGCCACTTGCTTACCTAGTTGCTGATGCTGCTGACGACTCTGCCTTCCCAATTCAAACATGTCGCCTAGTATGGCTGTTCTCTCGCCGCGACATTCGATCTCGCTTAGGGTGCTGAGGGCCGCTTCCATGGAAGCCGGATTAGCATTGTAGACATCATTGATAATCCCGATCTTCCTCCAGGTCTCGAGCTGCATGCGCATGGGGAACGGTTTTGCCTTTTGCAGGCCCCTACGAATGGCCGCCAAACTAATGCCGAAACCGTAAGCCATTGCGGCGGCGCCCGTGGCATTGACGATATTATGTTTACCCAGAAAGTGGAGCCGAACATGGATTCGCCGACGACCAACCTGAAGATCAAGCATCGTGCCTTGAGATCCTAGGGTCCGCCACGATTCGGCGCGCACCTCACCGCCGCCGCCGTAGGTAATTTTTTTGCCTCTGAATTTTTGTCCGAGGCGGCGCACTCGAGCGTCGTCCCAATTAACTGCGATCGTCCCACCGGGCCGAATTCCTCTGAATAGCGCCCCCTTTTCGTGGGCGACCCCCGCCACGCTTTTCAGCCCTTCGAGATGTGCCGCGGCTACGGAAGTGATGATCCCCAGGTCCGGGGCGGCGATCTCCGTCAAGCGCTCGATTTCTCCCGGACGATTGGTCCCGAGCTCGACGACGGCTACCTTATTTCTTTTGCGTAGGCGCAACAGCGTCAAGGGGAGGCCGACGAGATTGTTAAAGTTACCCTCCGTTTTCAAAATCTTTCCGCGGAGCGGCTTTTGGTTCACGTAAGCTTCTTCGAGAATCGCCGCAATCATCTCTTTGGTGGTGGTCTTTCCATTGGATCCCGTAATGGCCAACACTTTCGGGCGGTATGTTTCCCGGCGGTAGTGCGCCAAATCGCCGAGGGCCCGCAGTGTGTCGCGCACCTTGACGACAGTCGCACCGCGATACGCTGACGGATTCAAATCACGATGAACGACAACACAACTTGCGCCGCGCCGCACGGCATCACCGACAAAGCGATGGCCGTCCAACCGCTCACCCTTCAGCGCAACAAAAACCGAACCCCGTTTAGCTTGGCTCGAGTCTGTCACCACATCGCCGAACCGATTGCCTTTGCCGCCGCGCAGAAGCCCGCCCCCGGTCGCCAACAGGATTTCATTACGGTGCCATCCCATTCCCCAACCACTATACGCTGCCGATTCGACTCAGCTCTTCCCGCGCAACCTCGCGATCATCGAAATGAATCTTCGTCGCCCCAAGGATTTGGTAGTCCTCGTGACCCTTGCCCGCGATCAATACCAAATCGCCCGGTCGAGCCGCGCGCAAGGCGATGCCAATGGCCGCGCGCCGATCCTTTTCAACCCAATAGCCTCGTCCAGTTTGCGGCGTGGCGCCCTCGAACCTTGTTAAACCGGTCTGTCGTATTCCCTTCTCGATTTCGGCCAGGATTGTGAGCGGGTCCTCGGTGCGCGGATTGTCTGAAGTCAAAACCAACAGATCACTTAAGCGCGCGGCGGTCTCACCCATCAACGGCCTTTTTCCCCGATCCCGGTCGCCGCCGCAACCGAAAACCGTCAAGACTCTGCGTTGAGTCAATGGACGGACAGCACCGAGCACTTTTTCAAGCGCGTCTGGCGTATGGGCGTAATCCACCAAGACGGCAACTCCCCGGTCGTTCTCGACCTTCTCCAATCTGCCCGGCACCGATTTGAGCTGCTCAATACCTTTCGAAATCACATCAGCCGACAACTCCAGGGAACACCCAACTCCGACGGCACCCATTATGTTTTGCAGATTGGCTGCGCCGATGAGCGGCGAGGAGAAATCGAGGTAACGACCTTTGACCGCCAATTGTCCTCTGAGCCCAGCCACGTCACTCCGAACTTTTACGGGGTGAATGTCCCACTCGCTATTTTCGCCGTAGCTCCAAGCCTGCAAGCCCGCGTCGCGAACTTTGCTTAGAAGCTCCGGTCCTTTGGGGTCTTCCCCGTAGATGACTGCAGCCTTCTTTGACTTCACGCTGACTTTTAGATGATCCGTAAAGAGCCTGCTCTTGGCCGAAAAGTACTCCTCCATGTCGGCATGGTAATCGAGGTGATCGCGCGAAAGGTTCGTAAATAGTCCAACGTCGAAGTCGATTCCTCGCACCCGATCTTGAACCAAAGCATGAGAGGAAACCTCCATCCCCACTGAACGAACACCGGCTCTCTCCATTTCAGCCAGAAGAGCCTGCAATTCGATCGATTCCGGAGTCGTGTGATGCGAGGGAATTTGATGTCCCCGGTAACGATAATCGATTGTGCCGATCACCCCGGGCTCTAAACCTGCGGCGGAGAGTATCGATTCGACAAGATAGGTCACCGTAGTCTTCCCATTCGTTCCCGTGACACCCACAAGCTTGATTCGCCGGCTCGGCCGACCATAGAAGTGCGCAGCCCACAATCCCATGGTGCGCCGGACATCTTTAGTTCGAATCCACGTTGCTCCTCGCGGCCAGAGGCCCTTACGCCCTACGACTACGCCCGCGGCGCCGCTTTCGACTGCTTGCAGAATGAACTCGTGGCCATCGACCTTTTCCCCAGGAATGGCAAAGAAGATTTGGCCTGCCCTTACTTGGCGCGAGTCGTAAGCCAGCCCTGTCACTTCTTGATCGAGATTTCCCCCGGCTTCTTCTCCCTCCTGCAGCGCCAAAAACTCTTTAAGACGCATTTCGTTAGCCCTGGAGGTTTAGCACTAAAATTTCTTCCTGGTTCCAGCGACCTCCGGGCGCGGGAGATTGTCTCACGACATAACCGTTCCCGCGCATTTTCACCTTTACCCTCATCGCTCGGGCCTTCTCCACCGCCTCGCGCAAACTGAGACCGACAAAGTCCGGCACGGGCGCGGCGACCCCGTCCGTAGGAATCTCGGCTTCTTTCTTCGGCGCTCGCCGAACGGGAAGTTCGGCTTGGCCAACCGTCGTGGGAAGTAAGTCTGGCTTCTGCGGAGCCACAGCCAAATGACGGAGCGCCCCTTGCGCGATATTCCGAAACACCGGAGCGGCAACAACACCTCCATAGACGTTGACTTCAGGCTCATCGACAAGAACCAAAGCAACCAATTTAGGTGCGTCTGCAGGAACGAAACCAACAAACGACCCTACTCGTTTCGAGGCTGCATAGCCACCATGCGCGAGATCCGCCTTTTGCGCCGTGCCCGTTTTTCCCGCCACCTCAAATCCCTCGACGCTCGCCATTACCCCGGTACCGCCTTCGTTGGTCACTTCTTTCAGCATGGACGCCAACAATCGCGCCGTCTTCTCTGAGATTACACGCCGGACTACGTGCGGCTGGTTTTCCAACAGAACTTCACCTTGGGAGCCGACCACGCGGCGTACCACGTAAGGACGCATGAGAAAACCACCGTTGGCGATGGCCGCGTAGGCCATGACCATCTGCATTGGCGTTGCCGAAATGCCCTGACCGAAAGCATGAGTAGCGAGGTCGATTGCCGACCACGACTCTGGCTTTCGCAGTAGCCCAGGGACCTCCCCTGGCACATCGATACCGGTGGGCTGACCAAAGCCGAATTTTTCAATATACTTAAAGTAGCGATCCTTCTTTAGTTTCTCCGCCACCTTGGTAAATCCGATGTTGCTCGAAACCTGAAGGATTTTGGAGAAGGGCAACCAACCGTAGGGGTGTGTGTCATGAATGGTCTTGCCGGCATAGCTGTATTTGCCCATTTCGCAGTAGAAAAGATCCTCTCTGCCCACCACTCCTTCTTCTAAGGCGGCCGCGGCAAGGATCGTCTTAAACGTGGAACCTGGTTCAAAGCTGTCGGCGACGGCTCGATTGCGCCTTTGCTGTGAAGACTGCTTGGAAAAATTGTTCGGATTGAACGACGGATAATTGGCGAGGGCGAGCACCTCGCCCGTGAACGGCTCAACCACGATCGCGACCCCGGCTTTTGCCCGGTACTTGCTGATCGTTGCTTCCAATTCTTTTTCCGCAAGGTGCTGAACCGATGTGTCCAGCGTTAAATGAATATCGCCGCCCGGCGGAATCTGCAGACCTTCGACGCCTTGGACCAGAACCCTGCGGCCCAAAGCGTCGCGTTCGATCACCGAAGAGCCGGCTTCTCCCCGAATGTAGTCATTGTAATGCAATTCCAACCCTTCCAGTCCTTCTGAATCGCGACCGACAAATCCAAGGACTTGCCCCGCCAGCTGCCCCTGCGGGTAATAACGATTCGGCTCGTAAAACATGCCGACACCGTCGGCACTCAAGGCTTGAATCTGTTCAGCTTCTTGAGGACCGATCTGCCGCTTGATCCAAACGAAGGGCTTGTCCGAGGTCATTTTCTGGTTTACTTCAACAACGTCGAGGTTGAGGATTTTAGCGAGAGACCGGCTCACGGTTTCCGGATCATGAATGCGATGAGGGCGGGCATAAACCGACTGCGCCTCCAAACTCAACGCCAGAGGCTCACCCGTGCGATCCATAACCGCGCCTCTTTTCGGAAGCACAATCCATTCCTTTAGGTGTTGCCTTTCACCGAGGCGTTTGAGCTTCTCCCCTTGCAGAACTTGAAGCTGAAATGCTCGTCCGGCAACCACAGCAAACAGCAGCATGAGAAACACCTTCGCTACACCCAGACGCAAACGATTTCCTTGATGAGAGCGTCTCATGGCAAGACAATCACCTGCCCCTTCTCCGGAGGTCTAAGCCCCAAGCGCCGGCGCGACATCGCCTCCAAACGATCCGGTGAGGTTAGCGTGGCTAATTCGACTTTCAATTGTCGATTTTCCTGTTCCAGTTGATTTTGGAGCTTGCTCGTAGTTGAAAGCACGTAACCCATATGGACCACCTGTAATCTCAACCAAACATGTAGCAACGCGACTCCAACCAAGCCAAGAGCCAGGAGGACAAACGCCATCGACACACGCCGGCGCCGAGGCTGACCGGCCCATCCGACCTGCTCCTTCTTTTCAGATCGCAATACTCTAACGTTCTGTCTTACCGCCGTTCCCACTGCGCAATTCCCCTAGATCCGCTCCACCGCGCGCAACTTTGCCGACCGAGCGCGCGGATTGGCGTCAAGCTCACTGGGTGAAGGAGACAAGGGCCGCGTCATAAGCAACTTGACCTTTTGGCTCCAACCGCATTGGCACGTCGGAGTTCTTGGAGGGCAAAGACAATCACGGCTCCATTTACGAAACGCCCTTTTCACCAGTCGATCTTCTAACGAATGAAACGAAATAATGACCATCCGACCCTTCGGTTCAAGCAGTTCGTAACCGCTTTCCAAGAAACGCTCCAAATTCTGTAACTCTTGATTCACCGCGATGCGCAGAGCCTGAAAGGTTTGGGTCGCCGGATGATGACCCCGTTCACGCTTGCCTTTAATGCGTGCGACAATGTCAGCAAGCTCTTCTGTGGTATCGATGGTCTTCATCTTCCGTTCGGCTGCGATCCTCAGCGCGATGCGACGACCCTGCGGCTCTTCACCGTACTGGCGCAGGATACGTTCCAGTTCGGGTGCCGAAAACGTATTGACGATCTGATATGCATCCAGCGACTGACGGCGATCCATACGCATATCGAGCCTCGCTTTGCCGCGAAAGCTAAAGCCCCGTTCTGGAGATTCGAACTGGTGAGATGAGACACCCAAATCCAAAATAATACCATCGACTCCCAACCAACCGATCTCGTTCAAGATAGCCCCCGCCGCTGCGAAGTTCGCTTGCCGCAACACGAGGCGATCGCCAAATCGGGACAGCCGTTGGCGCGCCGCATCAAGTGCTTCGTCATCCAGGTCGAATCCCAGGACTTGTCCATCTGGACTGCTGTGAATCAGAATTTCCTCTGCGTGTCCTCCTCCTCCCAAGGTGCCATCCAGGTATCGTTTCCGCGCTTCGGGCCGGAGGAGATCCATTACCTCCCGAGCCATGACAGAAACATGCGTAAACAACATTTAGTGACTGGTGCCGTCTCCCTCCCAGTCGTCGTCAAAGCTCTCGATCGCATCTTCCAACGAAGTGTAATCCTCGAAAAAACGATCCATGCCGACGACTCTAAAAATATCCCGCAGAAACGGGCTCATTCCCGCCAGCTTCAAGTCGCCGTTAAGATTTCTAAGAAGCTTGAGTCGCTCGAGGAGAACTCCGATGCTCAAGTAATTGATATGGTCCACGGCCCGGAGATGCAGAACGACTTTCGTGCGGTCTTTTTCAATGAGACCACCGATCATATTTTTGATCCGGATCATCTCCCGAAAATCGATATCGCCGGCCACATCGATCACCGAAATGTCCTGGATAGGTTTTCGCGGCAGCATTCCTCATTCTCCTTTCATCAAACCACGTGCGGCTTCCTCGACGTTCTTACAATCCCAAGTCACCGAGAAAATCTGGGTCTTGCATCAACTTCTCTTCAGCGTCGGAGAAAATCTTCTTCCATGTGTCGAGATCCCAGACCCGAAACTTTTCCAAAGCAGATACAAGAACGACATCGCGCTTGAGTTCGGCGTACTTTCTCAGGAGCGGCGGGATCAAAATACGGCCCTGCTTATCAACCAGGCATTCAGATGCGCCACCCAGATAATAGTTCTGGAACATCAACATTTTTCGTTCAAATTTCGGTTTTTTTCGGATCTCTTCCTCCAGTCGCGACCATTCCTCGATTGGATAAATATCGAGGCATTTCATTCCATCGACAACGAAGTTTGTCATCACGATCCGCTCATCGCCCTTGCCGAGAAGGACCTCGCGGAACTTCGCGGGAATACTCAAACGCCCCTTGCCGTCGATCGTGTGTTCAAAGCTGCCGCGAAACATACGTTTGATTAGCTTACATGGAGTTTAATGGGCTATTATCCCACATTATCCCACCCAGGCGCCACTTATAACTTTATGAGCGGATACTGTCAATAAAAATTTCAGGTTTTTCGCGGATTTTTGTCCTTTTTGAGGCACACGAGATTGAGTCAATATATCGACGGGTACGGTAGGGCGCTCCACTACATATCCAATTGATTCCTCGAGGGCACTCTTAGGAGTGCAAAAGAAGCTAAAGAATACAGAGAATGCCTAAGAATCTGCGGACAAGAAATCCGCTTCCGTTGAGCCCTATAGACTGACAGCTAGAGGAGACAGAAAGTGTGTGGGATAAGTGGGCTAAAGTGGATCGTAAGCCGGATCCTGTAATGGCTCCTACTGGGAGCCACAGCGATCATTCATCTTGCCCCGTGATTGCTCACGGAGTCGAGCGACCTTACCCGAGGGTTATGGGCGGACCACCCGACCCTCCTATTTGGTCTTGCTCCAGGTGGGGTTTGCCGAGCGTCCACCATCGCTGATGGACCGGTGAGCTCTTACCTCGCCTTTTCAACCTTACCCATCAAGAAATGATAGGCGGTGTGTTTTCTGTGGTACTTTCCCCCGATCACTCGGAGCCGCCGTTAACGGCCACCTTGTCCTGTGGAGTCCGGACTTTCCTCCCTCCGCCTGAGGCGGAGAGCGATCGCTTGATCCACTCTAGCCCAGTGAAGATTTTTTGCTGGCTTCGTCGATACCTTTGTTCGCCAATCGGTCCGCCAACTTGTTCAATTCCCGAGGCACGTGCAAGATACGATACGCCTCAAACTGACGCAATAACGCGACGGCCTTTTGAAAAGAATCTTTAGCTTTTCATCCTTCACACGGTATTCGCCATTGAGCTGGCGAACCAGTAGCTGTGAATCACTCTCGTCCAGAATCACAGCGCCGCATCCCGCGTCTCCGGGGGTTGCCGCGTGCAGCGCCATCGACCATGACCAGCCACTCGGTTTCTAATTCCGACATCGGGAGATACTTTTAGACAAGAGTAGAGAATCTTTTTTTTTCGAATAACTCGAGAGAAAACGGTCTCCGACTTTGTATCTCAGTTAATCGAGTGGGTAAAGCACCATTGAATTGATGCTTCAGGTAGCGTCGGCCAATTGCTAGTTACGAATCGACGGAGCGGAATCTTTCGCTGGGCTTAGGCTTCTTTTTCCTGTTGTGCAGAGGGCTTGTAATAGAGAATCCGCTGACAGCTGGGGCAAAGATTAACTTTTTCGCTTTTGATAATTTCATTCCACAGCTGTGGCGGGATGTTCATATAGCAGCCCTGGCAAATTCCGCCAGCAACTTCCACAACGGCGGTTCCACCCCGACGGGCGAAGATGAGTTCATAACGTGAAATCAGTTCACCGGCAATTTGTGACGCAATAGTCTTTCTCAGCGTGAAAGCCTCAGATACAAGTTGATCAATGCCCGAAATCTTTTCTTGCATCTCGTCGTGCCTTTGTTGCCATTCCCCCTGCAATATTGCCGCTTCTTCCTCTTTAGCCTTAAGCTCGCCCTTGATGCGGTCGATCTCTTCGAGGACCTTGATAAGGTCTTCTTCGAGCTCACTATTGTTTTGTTTAATTTGATCGATTTCCCGTTGTAAAGCTTGCAGTTCTTTCGTGTTTTTGATGCGATTCATCCGCATCCGCTTGTCCATAGCCTTTTTGCCTTCGTCTTGCAGAACTCGATCTTTCTCCTGACGGGCTTTTTCTTTTTCAACGCAGGCAGCCGCAAGCAGCGCAATTTCTTCTTTTTTGGCGTGAATCTCTTTTTCTTTGACCTGAAGCTCCACCAGTAATCCCTGTTTAGTGCTATTTTTCTCTTTTATCTCGCGATCAACGTTCTGCAAAGCCGCCAATATCTCGATCTGTTCACGCAATTTTCTTCTCCCCTCCGCCTAAAAAAAAATGCACCCGTCTGGGTGCATTTTTTGAATGGAACAATTGACAATAAAATAAATCCTGGGTAACGCTATTTTCACTCCCCGTTAAAGCTCCTCCAATAATAACTATCTCGATTCTCGGCTGTTGTAAAGTGGCAGCAGCACTAAAAACTCTCCTCCATCCTAGCCCCAATTAGGTCAACGACACCGTCCACAGAATGGACCGGACTGACTCTATGGCGTCCTCGAACTTGACGGATACTGTTGACTCCTAAATTGACGCCCAGCAGCATTAGTCGTCCGGACCAGATTGCCGAGCCAGGTCGTCAAATCATTGATTCGGCTGCCGTTAGTTTGCGCCATCTCCGACCAGGAAATTCCCTGGTGATAGTCGGCTACGATGTTCCTAATGGATCCTCGCCCTAAGTAAGAAAGGCCCCTCATCGCAGCGTATTGCCCATAACCTACTCTAAGCTGTTGTCGTTCCTGAACTACCGTCGGCAGGCTCAACTGCAGCTCATGGGCCAGCACCTGCGCAATCAGCCGTTCACCATTCTGCTGTTCCACATATTGATTGATAGACTGGATTCTCTTTAATAACTCTCGCTCACCTTTCGCCGCAGGCGAGTCGAGCGCCTGTGGCGAGGGAAGAAGCTCAACGATTTGGTCCCCCGGATGATAATACTGTAGAGCTTCCGGCATCCATGCCTTGAGCTGCTGGATCCGCGCTTCCGAACCTGGATGAGTTGATAGAAAGTCGGGCGTCGCACCTTTTTCCCTACGCTCCATTCGGCTCCACACTTCTAGCGAGACCCTCGGATCGTAGCCAGCTTTCGCCATGAGAATAAGTCCGACATGATCGGCCTCGGATTCCTGTGAACGGCTAAACGGGAGGACCACCCCGACGGAAGCGCCTAAACCAAGAGCCTGAAGGATTTGTGGATTAACGCCTCCGGCGCCCGCAAGAGCCAATCCGGTTCCCAATATCTGACTTTGACTCATCCTTTCTCCAGAATGGCGAAGCAACGCGTGAGCCACCTCGTGACCTAAGATGACCGCCAATCCCGCCTCATCCTTGGCGATGGGAAAAATCCCCGTATAGACCGCCACCTTTCCTCCCGGAACACAAAAAGCATTAATGGTTTCCGGATCATTAATTACCCGGAATTCCCAATTGTAATCCGGCTTGTTCGCTGCCCGTGCAATTCGTTCTCCCACCCTACGCACAATTCGCATAGTTTCAGAGTTATCTGACAATACGCTATCACGCATTATTTGACGGTAGGCCTGCTCTCCCGACCCTATTTCGTCGGATTCAGAAACCAGCATGAGCTGGCCCCTGCCTGTATAGGGCGCAGTGACGCAGCCAGCCAGAAAAAACAAAGCAATAAGGATAGCCGCCACACTTTTGCTCATCATCGCAAAAATCGTATCTTTCCAACCCCTGGCACGCAAGAGCGTTCAGTTTCTGGACTCTACGAAAGCGATCTAGTTTACAAACCCATTTTTCCTGGATTCATAATGTTATTGGGATCCAGGGTTTTCTTGATCCGGCGCATAACTTCCACACCATAACCATGCTCTTCGCCCATCAGCGGCGCCAACTTCACGCCAACGCCGTGGGTGTATTCCATAGATCCGCCCATGTCGTGGACCAGATGAAGCAGTTCATCGACGGTTTCTTCCAAAATCAGCTGCGCCTTGTTCGTACCGTCATCCTCGATACCCAGAGGCATAGAAAAAAGCTCCGGTTGAATCCAGAGACCGCTCTCGTGGAGATGAACACCGTGCTTCTTGATGATTTCTATCGCTGCTGCTCTAAAGGACAAAACCTTCGAGGCAGACAGCGCGACGTGGATCCAATCGCGATATACGCCATCCCTGCCGCGTTCCCTTCGTTGCCGGCGGTTCCGCATGAATCGACGGGCGATTTCGTGCCGGTCATTCCAAAATCTTTTCGCCTCCTCCTGTGGCAATCTCTTGCCGCCAAACCGTCCGCAAACGGAGAGCGCGCGTTTTTCCTCTGACTCTACGACTTCGCGGATTCCTTCGAACGCGAGATAGAGTACCGCGCCACCGTCAGCCTCGTCGCCAGCATCGCCGAAATCAAGGACGGCGGGCTTCAAGCGCTGGCGAAACATCTCTTGAATGGCATTGTAGCCGACTTCGAAGGATTCGAAGCGAAGCGCATGAAGTACCTGCTTTTCCGGTGCGGGGAAGATTCGAATCGTTGCATCAGTGATAATTCCAAAACAGCCCTCGGCACCGATGAAAAGAGACTTAAGATCGATACCGGCGGACGACTTGGGAACAGCTCGGGTGCGAAGCACTTCGCCGTTGGGGAGTACCGCTTCCAGTCCGAGGACTTGATCACCCATGGAGCCGTAGAGTCCGCCGCGATACCCCATGCTATTAGTGGAAATCGCGCCGCCAACTGTGGCAACAGGCAAAGTCCAGGGGTCATGACCAAGAATGAAATTCTCGCGGTTGAGGCGCTTTTCAAGTTTTTCCAAAACCGTGCCTGCCTGCACGCGAACTGATCGAGCCTCGGTATCGACCTCGAGAACCCGATCCATCCGTCGCAAATCGATGACGATTCCCGCCTGGACCGACAACGCGCCACCCATAAGCCCCGAGCCGCCGCCGTAGGGAACGATCGGCACCTTCTCTTCATTAGCCAAAAGCACAATCCGCCGCACGTCATCGGTCGAAGAGGGCAGCACGCTGCAAAGAGGGACTATCACTTGAGGCCGCTTCGAAGGATGCAGTCTCCCCTCGCTTAAGGCATCCCAGGATAGCTCGTCGAGACGGGATTCATCGGTGGTGATATATTCCGCCGCAACGATCTTGGTGAGCTTTCCAACTATCTTGTCTTGTAACGGCCTGCTCATCGAATCCGTCCCCTACGGAACTCAGAGTATATCCAAAAGCCAAACCAGGAAGAAGTCATGCGAGCGAATGTCCGGGAACGGACCGAATCACAACAACGTACCGCGCAAAACGAGAGCCGCGACGCTGAAATAGATGATCAAGCCGGTGACATCCACAAGCGTCGCCACGAAAGGAGCAGAGGCGCTGGCGGGATCGAAGCCGAGACCGCGAAGTATGAACGGTAAAATAGAGCCGGCAATGGACCCCCACATCACAACCCCAACGAGGCTCAACGCGACGGTCAAAGCGACAAGAAAGTAGTGCTCGCCGTAAGCATTGAACAAACCCTGCCACAGGAGAATGCGTGCTAAACCAATGGATGCCAAAATCAGCCCCAACCCCAGACCTGTAACCATCTCGCGCCGGATGACCCGCCACCAATCTCTAATTTTTACTTCTCCCAGCGCCATGGCGCGAATTACTAGAGTGGTGGCCTGCGATCCTGAGTTGCCGCCGCTGCTGATAATCAGCGGCACAAACAGCGCCAGGACCACCGCCCGCGCGATTTCTGTCTGGAACTGGCCCATGGCGGTGGCGGTGAGCATCTCGCCCAAAAAAAGCGCGGCCAACCAACCCGCCCGTTTTCGAATCATCAGCAGCAAGGGAACCTGTAAATAGGGCCCCTCGAGCGTTGCCACGCCGCCGATTTTTTGGATGTCTTCAGTGGCTTCCTCTTGAACCACATCGACGATATCATTCACATTGACGACACCTTTGATGCGTCCTTCAGAGTCCACGATCGGCATCATCAACAGGTGATGGCGCATGAAAAGCTGGCTTAGCGCTTCTTGGTCCAAGTCGTCGGGCGCAGAGATGATGTCCGTACGCATCACATCACTGACGTGTTTATCGCCGGGGGCTACGATCAAATCGCGGAAAGAAACCACCCCTAGTAGGTGTTCTTCCGCGTCGACGACATAGACATAATAAACCGTTTTCTCCCGATGGCGCGCATCCCTCCGCAGGTAGGCGATCGCCTCGTCCACCGTCATGTCCGCACGAAGCCGGGAGTAGCGCGTATTCATCAGGCCCCCGGCTTCATCTTCCGCGTAGTCGAGGAGCCCTTTCACTTCCCTTCGCGTCGAATCATCTAGAAGAGCCAGCAAATTCTCCCGTTCTTCGGGCGGCGCCTCTTGAATCAAGTCGGCGGCATCGTCCGGCGCCAACAACCGGATCCATAGCCGCCGCTCTCCCGCTGGCAACGCCAAAATCAGTTGCGCTCGATCCCGCGCGCTCAATTGCAGAAAAAAATCGTCGGCTTCCTCCCTCTGTAGAAATTCAAAGCCCTCCACCCGTTCCTCCATTGAGAGAACGGGCCAGGCTTCATAGAGTTCAGAGGGAGAGAAATTCTTGTCCGCCATCTTCTTGCCCGCGGTCATGCCACAGAGATTAATCTGGCTATTCCTAGCACATCATTTAACATGTGCAATCTCGGAAAGGTCAGTCTTTTATGATGGCCGGCGGAAAGGTCGAAGACAGCCAGCCGCGTAAAAATATAGACGTGATTCAGCTCACTATCGAGGCAAAATACAATCTTCACACCCTCCGGACAAGGAGAAGCTGCAGTTTCGAGCAGAAATTTATGTTCCTGGCCGGATGCCGCACCATTTCTATGCGGCTTACAAGCCAACCCGGTGCGGCAAAACAGAAGAACGGTGCGCTACAACGATGATAGGAGGGACGGTCTAGGAATAGTAACCCTACGGGTCCCTTATCGGGTCAATGCAGCGTCGGCTTGGAATCATCATCGCGCCGTCCCTGGATGACATGGAAGCGGCGCTTCAGCCGAGCGAGCCGCCGCTGATCGAGATACAGTTTGAAGCGATCCCAAGGATTTCCTCCACGGAGATAGAGGTAACCAAAGACCATCCCTCCAAGATGGGCGAGGTGAGCGATGCCGCTTTGGCCGGCGGTTAGCGACGAATAAAACGCAATGCCACCGATGATCCAGACGAAGTATTTCATCTTGATCGGAAATAGAAAGTAAAAGTAAACGATCCGGTTGGGATAAATGAGTCCGTAAGCGAGAAGAAGCCCGTAAATTCCGGCCGATGCACCGATGCTGGGTGCGAGTTGTCCAGGCACGAGCAGCGTATTCAAGATCCCACCACCGACCACTGACACAAAATAGTATCTAAGGAAAAAATTGCTGCCCCATCGCCGCTCCAGGTCGCAGCCGAACATCCAAAGAGCCAGCATGTTGAACAGCAAATGAAACAATCCACCGTGTAAGAACTGGTATGTGAAAAGCTGCCAAAAATAGAAATCATGCCAGATCATCGACGGCACGAGCCCAAATAGGAATATGACTTGGGACGGCAGAAATAGTTGCAGCAAGAAGACAACGGTATTTGCGATCAGCAGGAATTTAACCGCTGGAGTGACCGCGCCAGCGCCGAACATCATGGTTCTGGTTTGATATTGCATGTTTTTTAAGGGTAACTCGCGGTCCGCTCAATTGGAAGCGATTCGATCCAATTCGCTCGGAGGTCACTACCCCCCTAGATAGGCTTGCCGAACCAGATCGTTCCCTGCGAGTTCATCCGCCTTCCCTTCGAGGATGACTTGGCCGGTTTCCAATACGTAGCCCCTATGCGAGATCGCTAAAGCCATGGCGGCATTCTGTTCGACTAGCAGAACCGTGACACCGGACTTATTAATGGAGTTAATCGTTTCCAAGATTTGCTCGACGATTTTGGGGGCCAGTCCCATGGACGGCTCGTCCAGTAATAATAATTTGGGCCTCACCATAAGCGCACGGCCGATGGCCAGCATCTGCTGCTCGCCCCCGGAGAGGGTTCCGGCAATCTGTTTTTGACGTTCTCTGAGCCTCGGAAAAAGTTCAAAGACACGTTCGACGTCGGGACCCAAAGAACTTTTTGCGTGCGTGTAACCGCCGATGTGCAGATTTTCCAACACGGTAAACCGCGGAAAGATTTTTCGCCCCTCCGGCGCGTGGGCGACACCGCGCTGCACGATCACGTGGGGATCGGTGCCGTTCAAAGAAGACCCTTCCAATTCGATGCTTCCGCTGCGAGGCCGCAATAGACCAGAGAGTGTTTTTAACGTGGTCGTCTTACCTGCGCCGTTGGCACCGAGCAAGGTAATTAACTCGCCTTTTTCTATGGAAAAAGAGACTCCCTTCAAAGCGTGTATGGCACCATAATATACGTGCACGTCGCTAACCTTGAGCATCTTCCACCCATGTCCCGCGCCCCAAGTAAGCTTCAATGACGCGCGGGTCCCGGCGCACCTCGTCCGGACATCCCTCGGCGATCTTTTCCCCGTGATCGAGGACATGAACTCGGTGTGAGATGCCCATCACCACGCGCATGTTGTGCTCGATGAGAAGAAGGGCTTGGATATAACGCCCGATCAGATCCTTGAGCAACGTCATGAGTGATTGCGCCTCGCCGGTGTTCATTCCCGCAGTCGGTTCATCCAGCAGGAGCACTTTCGGATCAGACGCCAACGCCCGCGCGATTTCGAGGCGGCGCTGCTCTCCATAGGAGAGTTGGTGCGCCCATTCATCTTCTCTACCGGAGAGCCCGGCAAGCTCGATCAACTCCGTCGCTTTGCGGGCGGCCTCTCTTTCCTGCTGGCGGGCCCCTTGAGTCTGGAGCAGAATACCCGGCAAGTCCGTGCCGATGCGGCAATGCATCCCTACTAAGATATTCTCCAAAACCGTCATGCGCCCGAACAGACGGATATTCTGAAACGTGCGGCTGATACCCGCGCTGGTAATTTTGTCGGGCTTCAGACCCACGAGCGATCTGTCCATAAAACGAATCTCGCCGTCGTCGGGTCGGTAGATTCCCGTGAGCGTGTGAAAGAGCGTTGTTTTACCCGCGCCGTTGGGCCCGATGAGAGCCGCAATCGTGCCTTGTTCCAGCGTGAGATCTACTTTGTTCAATGCCTGCAGTCCGCCGAATCTCTTGGTGATGCCGCGGAGCTCCAGTAACGCCATCTCAATGGTCCCGTCTCTGCCTTGGCGGCAAGATCCCCTGCGGCCGAAACATCATCATGAGAATCAAGATCAAACCAAAAACCATCCGCTCATACTTCGCCGGCTCAAATTGAGCGGGAATCTGGCTCAAGGCAAAATCGCCCACGAAGGGAATGGACAACACGAGCCCTGACTGGCGCAGGGAGTTGAGCCAAAGCGAAAGCCCCTTGAGCAGTTGTAGATTCAGGATCGTCACGCCGGTGGCGCCGAGAATCGCACCGGGAATCGAGCCCATGCCGCCGAGGATCACCATGGCGAGGACTCCGATGGATTCCATGAAGGTAAAACTCTCGGGATTGATAAATACTTGCTTGGCGGCAAACAGAACACCGACAGCTGAGGCAAAAGAGGCCCCGACGGCAAAGCCCAATAGCTTCATTCGGACCACGGGAATTCCCATGGCGGCCGCCGCAATTTCGTCCTCGCGAATCGCCTTCCATGCCCGTCCGATGCGCGATACTTCGAGTCTGCGTGTGACCACGACTATGAGAACGACAATACATAGGACAAGAAAGTAGAAGTAGAGCGGATACAGACTCGCCGCATTGACTTTGAATCCGAGGAATTCCAACAGCGGCTGAAAAAAAAGTGGTGGCTTCTCGATGGGCGAAATACCCTTTGGGCCGTTGGTAATGTTAAGCGGTTTGTCGAAGTTGTTCACCACAGCGCGAACGACCTCCGCAAAACCCAACGTCACAACCGCCAGATAGTCGCCGCGCAGCCGCAGGACCGGAAGCCCCAGCAAAGTACCGGTCAGAGCACCCACTCCGATGCTCAGCAACAGAAATGGAAAAAACCAAAATGAGGAAAGAGGAAACCAGTTGCCGGGGAGAAACTGGTTCGCCTGGGGCGAACCAAAAATCGCCCAGAGATACGCTCCAATGGCGTAGAACGCGACGAAACCCAAGTTGAGGAGCCCCACAAAACCGACCACTATATTGAGCCCGAGCGCCAATGCCACGTAGATGCCGACTTGGATGGCTACTTCGAGATAGTAGCCGTTAACGGAACCCAGCAAGGGCAATAGCACCAGCAAAACCACGGCACCCAAGCAGAATTTCGCCCGATCACCAAGCGGGGCGTAATAAATAACCAGAAGCGACGCTTCAAAAAGCAGAAACGCCAAGACGGACCGAGGAAAAGCAAAGGCTAAAGCGGAACTCGCGGCAATATATCCGACAACCCCAACATGAGCCCAGCCGGCTCTCACGCTCCCTCCTCCCGCACCTTCTCCCCGAGAAGTCCCTTCGGGCGAAAAATAAGAATCACGATGAGTACGAGGAAAGCAAAAACATCTTTGTACTCCGCGCCGAATGCTCCGTCAGTGAGAATCGAGAGATAGGAAGCTGCAAACGCCTCCAACAGGCCCAGGACCATGCCCCCTAACATGGCGCCCGGGATATTGCCGATGCCACCAAGCACGGCAGCGGTGAAGGCCTTTAGCCCGGGGAAAAATCCGCTATAGGGGTTGACCAAGCTGTAGTGCAAACCAAAGAGCACGCCGGCCAGACCACCCATCGCACCGCCGACAAAAAATGTAAGCGAAATGACACGGTTCACTGGAATTCCCATTAAAGACGCGGTATCCGGATCTTGGGCCACAGCGCGAATCGCCGTGCCCATTCTTGTCCGATTGACAAAAAGATGGAGCGCCGCCAAGGTCAATAACGCGGTAAAAATAACCAACAATGATTTCACCGGCACAACCACGTTGAGTCCCAGGGGAACGGTCTTATCGAGAATGTCCAGTGTGGGATAGGTCAGGTAAAAAGTATTGCGCCAAAGACTTTCGAAAAGACGGAGAGCGTCCTGCAAGAAAAACGAAGCACCAATAGCGGAAATCAGCGCCACGAGTCTCGGACTCCTTTGCAGTGGACGATAAGCCACGCGCTCCAACGCCATCGCCGCAAGACCGCTGACGACCATGCCGGTGACGGTCACAAGCAGCAGGACAAAACCCGGGTTGAGCGTAGCCAAGCGTCCGGCGCTTTCCAACATTAGGAGAATCTCCACCCCGACAAAGGCACCGAGAACGAAGATTTCGCTGTGGGCAAAATTGATAAACTCCAAAACCCCGTAGACCATGGTATAGCCGAGGGCGATCAACGCGTACATAAAGCCCAATACGATGCCGTCCACGAGTACTTGCGGCAGGATGTCGAGCGCGAGTTCCAAACTCGTTGAGTCCTTTCAAAAATTGGTATGCTAACAAATACTCTTCTTTGCCGCTACCGTATGAACCGATGTCATCATTATTCTTGTTGAAACAGCTCTTCAATCGCGTATATTTCCCTGAATGGCTAACGCTGACGAAGGAAGGATAGCGCGTCACTTCCGTTCATTCCTCCATGGGAACCGCCTGGAGGCGCCGGCATGAAAAAAATAATCTGGATCGGTGGTGCGCTTTTCTTAAGTCTGGTCGCCTTGGTGCTCATAGTGCCGCACTTCGTCGATCTAGGAATTTTCAAGGGCACATACCTTCCGCTCTTAGAAGAAGCGCTCCACCGGCGTATCGATGTAGGCGAAGTTCGTCTGAGCCTCGTCCCCACCCCTTCGATCCGGCTATCTAATCTCAGAGTCTCTGATAGCTCGGCTTTCCCCGACAATATCTTTTTTACCGCGCAACAATTGCAGCTGCGGCTCAAGTTTTGGCCGCTGCTGCGCGGCCACTTTAATGTAACGGAATTCGTTCTTGAGAAGCCAGTCATTAACTTACTCAAAAAGCCCGACGGCATCTTTAACTACTCTGACCTGACCGATAAGAAAATTTCTCTCGACAGGCCGCGAGAAAGCAAAAAAAGAGTCGCTGCTTCCAAACCCCAGGAATCTTCCGCCATGCCTCTCATCTTACCCAGCCGTATGCGGGTCAGAGACGGCCAGTTGAACGTTCAGACGATAGGCCAAACGGCAGTTAAGATTAACGGCATCGATTTGTCGCTGCAGGAAGTGTCCGGCGATCATCCGTTTTCTTATCGCGCGGCTTTCAGCTATCCCGGCTTGAAGACCATTGCGTTGGAAGGGACACTTGCTTATCAAGAGGAACAATCGACCCTGCGACTGAATGAGACCCGGCTGAGGGTTCAAGATCTGGTTCTTCCCGTGGAAGGGAACATCAGCAACCTCTCGACGGTGCCGCGCATCAACTTGAGTCTCGGCGGCGATCACGTGGATGCCAAGCCCATCTTCCAGATCCTGTCCCTCTTCGCCTTAGCGCCGAAGGATACGGAAATCTCCGGGCCCATGGCCCTGCACGTAAACATCACGGGACCGCTGCATAGCCTGGCGACCCAAGCGCGCGGGCAGTTTAAGGACGTCCAAGTGCAGGCCAAACGCGCCTTAAACGGCAAGCTCAGCGGTGAGGTTTTCATCAAGCTTCCGCTGGGGGGCGGACCGACCCCTTTGCGCCGCCTGCAAGGCAATGGCAATCTCATTGCCCGGGACGGTGAACTGACGAACGTGGATCTGATCAATAAAGTGCAGCGGGTGACGGGTTTGATCGGCCTATCGCAGATTGAGCGGCGGCAGGCGACCACTTTTAAAACGCTGGAAGCGGAATTCATCTTTGCCGATGGCCTTGCGGATTTCAAACGCATCTACATGATCAACCCGCAAATTGAAGCGAACGGCAACGGTACCATGACCCTCCAACGACCCAGTTTGAATGTGGCCATCGAAACTGTGCTTTCAGCTCAGGCGTCGGCTCGCGCCGGGAAGGGAAAAACGGCAACTTTTTTCAAGGATAGCCAGGGGCGGCTCGTCGTGCCGCTCAAGATCACCGGCCCCGTCGAAAGCCCCTCGGTGGACCTGGACAGCTCGAAAATGCTTCAACGAGGTTCCGGAGAAATGATGGAAAAAGGCTTAGGCTCATTCCTCAAGCAGCTGTTCCGCAAACGATAGCTCGCGGATACACGCAAAGCCCTCACTAGGGTGATGGCGGGCTGTGTGCGAGAATCATGCTTTGAAGGGTTTTTCCCTCGAGAGTTTTCGCCACGGAGTCGTCGGCTTCTTGAAGCAGCTCTTCGATTCCGATCTCTTCCTGGCTTCCGTCAGCCTGTTTCCTTTTTTTCTCGACGGAACCCCTCACGCAGTCGAGGATCTCTTTGATACCGATTCTCTCCGGATCGCGCGCCAGCACAAAAGTCTCTTCGTCCGCCAACGGCAGTACCAAACGAGTTTGACGAAATGTTTCCATGAAATCTCTCACGAGCCCTGCCGGAAGATGAAGTTGGGCTGCCAGGTCCGTAACGCTTAATGGGTCGAGACCATGGAAGAAATTGCGTCCCATCAGAAACATCAGGTGAAGCGCCAGTTTTTCGCGACCTGCCGGGCTGTTGGCTGAAAGGTCCCTGTCTCCCTCATAGAAGTGAATATGTTGATGAGCATAGGCCACCTGGGCCCCCAGCAGGACGATGACCCAACCGATGTTCAACCAGAGAAGAAACAAAAGCAGTATCGCAAAGCTGGAGTAGATCGCATAGTAGCGGGTCGAGGACGCAACAAAAACGGTGAATCCCCAACCCACGGTTTGCCAAAGCACCGCCGCAACCAGGCCACCGACAATGGCGGACTTGAGTTTCACACGGGTGTTCGGAATCAAGACGTAGAAAACCGTAAAGGCGCCCCACAGTGTGAAATAAGGTATAAATCTCAATAGAGTTAGGATCACCGTTCCGAAGGGTTCAAAAGAGAGCAGGCTCTGCACGAAAGCGTTGTTTTGTAACGTGGCGGTAATCGTTAGCGCTGCGAACATCAATACCGGACCAACGAGAATAACGCTCAGATAGTCGCTGAACTTGCGCGTCAACTTCCGCGCCGATCTCACATGCCAGATTTGGTTGAAAGCCTCCTCGATGGTTCCCATCATGGACAGCACTGTGACAAAAAGGGTCACCAGACCGACACTGCCTAGGGCGCCGGCCTTCATCTTGTTAACGAAGCCGATGAGATAAGCTGTAATCTCCTGGCCTTTTTCTCCGATGGGAGCCAAGGCCTCGGCGAGCGCTGGCTCCATACGATTGTGGACGCCGAAGGCTTTGAGGATGGAAAAAATAACAGCCAGTAGTGGTGCGATGGACAAAAGAGTTTTGAACGCCAGTGCCATGGCATGAAGCTGAATTTGGTTTCCGAAGAAGTCCCGACCTACCATTAGGCAGAGCTTGATGAAGGAATGGAATATCCGGCGGACTCGCGTAAGCTCCGACAACTCGACGTCCAAGATCCCATCGAGAAACCGGCTCTTGAGCCGTTCAATCGTTCGCTTGCGGTCCCGTGCGGATGTGCTCATGGCAAAGTGCCTTGTAATAAAAGCCGACGGCAGAATATCGGACGTTTCTATTATTGTGCTTACGCACTTAGAGTCTACCAGCTTTGACTAACGGCAACAAAGAAGTTTTGTCGCTGTCTTAGGGAGTACTCGCGGTTAGGTTTGACAAGCAAGACCGACGCTTTATATCCTGCGCCACTGTAACAATGGAGATGCGTCCCGACCCTTCGGATCAACGGGTATCAGAATCAACCTCGCCAAGGAACGATTTTTGTACTTCACTGCCACGTCGCGAGTTGAACTTCGGTGGCCTCGTTGCGCTGACCTTCTTTTGCGTGGCGGGCGGCGCCTTTGGAGTGGAGGATGCCGTGGGCGCCGCAGGCCCTTTCGTCGTCCTGTTAATGATTCTCACGCTCCCTTGGTTGTGGAGCTTCCCTACGGCACTGATGACAGCCGAGCTTTCTACGGCCATGCCTGAAGATGGCGGCTATGTTGTCTGGGTTGAGAAGGCGTTCGGCAGGTTTTGGGGATTTCAAGAGGGTTGGTTGAGCTGGCTCTGCAGTTTTGCAGACAATGCGCTTTATCCGGTGATGTTCGTCGATTATCTTGCCTACCTGCGCGGCGACATGTCACTGCTGGAGCGCTGGTTGATAGGTATCGCCGTCGTCATCCTGATTACCTGGATGAATATTCGCGGCATACGTCTCGTGGGCTTAGCTTCGGTGTTTTTTTCGGTACTAGTCATCGCGCCGTTCGCCGCCCTAGTTTTATTGGGATTGCCAAGAGCCGAAACTGGAGTGTGGCTCACGCGCACAGAGCACATCGATTGGGCGTTACTTTTCAGCACGTTACTCTGGAATACTTCGGGATGGGACAACGCTGGCTGTTGCGCCGGAGAGGTTAAAAAACCGGAGCGTAGCTATCCGCGTGCTATGGCCGTTACGGTAGTGCTCGTGACCGTCGTTTATCTACTGCCGATCGCCGTTGGCACGAGCGCCGCCACGGATTGGTCGGCCTGGAAAGAAGGGTATTTCCCCAAAGTCGCTGCGCAAATCGGTGGAAGCTGGTTGGCAACCTGGATCACCCTGGCCGGGCTCGTCAGCGCCGCAGGCATGCTCAATGCTCTTCTTTGCACTTCCGCTAGGGTTCCCTTCGCGATGGCGGAGCGCCGCATGCTGCCGCAGCCGCTCGCGACGCTCCATCTTCGTTACGCTACCCCCTGGGTCTCTATTTTGGTCAACAGCGCGGGGATTGCCGCAGCCCTCATCCTGGAATTCGCAGCACTGGTTTGGTTGCGCATCAAACGACCTGAAATGGTCCGCCCTTATCGAGTCCCGTTTGGCACTCCCGGCGCCATCGCTATCAGCATCTCGCCCGTTTTGCTCTGTATCATAAGCATCGCGATATCCAACGACGCCACAAAATATGTTAGCCTCGGCGGCATCGCCGTAGGGTGCTTGATCTACTACCTGCAAACTAAGCCGACCGCAGAAACCGAAACCGAACCTAAACCGGCACTATAAACCGAAGTGGCGATCGCGTTCCGTTCAGTACGGATCTCACCCGCTGCCCACACGATGACCACAGTGCGGGCACGCCGCCCAATCGGCGTTCAGCGCGTAACCACATTTCATACAATTGAGCCATGAAGCGATGCGTGGTTTTTCCACCATGGACGGGCCTTCCGCCCAGTAGACACCTGTAAAAAAGCTCGTCTTGCACGTTGTACAGATCGTCTCTCCGGAGCGGTCAATAAACGTGATGTCATAATG
>WNFP01000584.1_pt1 | contig 27724 bp, 21 predicted proteins | sample 5400201 | NCBI WGS metagenome assembly WNFP01 (sample SAMN13153355, study PRJNA577476) | soil metagenome | isolation source: 115 cm saprolite under Madrone tree | place: USA:California | collected 2016-06-14 | reverse complement strand
CATGGTTGGCCAGGTGGATGGCGATGCCGTTGAAGCCGTCCGCAATCGCCGAGCATGACGGGCATCCCCCTTTGTAGTCGGGCCCGAACATGAAGTGATAGACGAGCAGCTGCGAGCGTCCTCTGAAAAGATCAGCGAGGGTCGCTTTTCCTTCGTCGGTCTCGAAGCGGTACTCCTTGTCGATTCGAACCCACGGCAACTCCTGCCGACGCCGCGCGACCTCGTCGCTACGCCGCGTCAGTTCCTTCTCGGCCTTGAGCAACTTCAGCCGGGCCGCAAGCCACTCTTCACGTGTTCCAGTCTTATGTTTAGTCATCGTTTTCTCTTCTTTCACTTGGTCGGTCATCGTTTCTCACGATCATCACCGCATCATCGTCGATCCTCTCCAATAAACGATCAACTCCGGGGGCCACTAGTGTGCGCGTTGGGTTTTTGGCAGCCCCTTATCTTGTACGATCTTCACTATTTTCGCTGAGCGGCCGTCGTCGAGCGCGATGCGATCACCGAGCTGCGACGCCAGAAGCGCTTTGCCGATCTGTGAAATCCAACTCACCGCGTTCGGCGTAAAGTCCAATTCGTCAACGCCCACCACTGTGTAAATCTCAGTCTTGCCCTCTGCATCGCTCACAGTCACCGTCGAACCAAACGATACGCTCCGCGATGGTCCATCTGGAGGGTCGACAATTTCGATCGAAGCGAGAATTTGTTCGAGCTCCGCGATCCGTTCAGTGTTGTCGCCGGCGGCGCGCAGTCTTGTCAGCTCATCTTGCAATCGCGCCGTGCCGCGCGTCGTAATGTAATTGACTGCGCCCGGAGGCAACCCTGAAGCAGCGCGCTTCCTGCCACTCCGCTCCGGAGGATCGACATCTTCACGTATGAACGCTCTGCTCATTGAAAAAGAATCGCAGATCCAGACTCGCTCTTCTGAGCATGCGCAGTCGCTGAAGCTACAGCGTGACTATAAAAATACAGCCGTCCTCATGCCTTTGAGTAAATCTCGGCACCCGCTTCGGCGAACTCGCGCGATTTCTGTTCCATGCCAGCTTGCAGCGCTTCTTCCTCCGAGAGTTTTTGTTCGGCCGCGAATTTTCGCACATCTTCGGTGATACGCATGGAACAGAAGTGCGGGCCGCACATGGAACAGAAGTGCGCGGTCTTGGCGCCTTCCTGCGGGAGCGTCTCATCGTGAAACTCGCGCGCAGTCTCGGGATCAAGCGCGAGATTGAATTGATCTTCCCAGCGAAATTCGAAGCGGGCTTTGCTGATGGCGTTGTCGCGGTATTGCGCGCCGGGATGGCCTTTCGCTAAATCGGCAGCGTGCGCGGCGATTTTGTAGGCGATAACGCCGTCTTTCACATCCTTCTTGTTCGGCAAACCGAGATGTTCTTTCGGCGTGACGTAGCACAGCATGGCGCACCCATACCAGCCGATCATCGCCGCGCCGATCGCGCTGGTGATGTGATCATAGCCCGGCGCGATATCCGTGGTGAGGGGGCCGAGCGTGTAGAACGGCGCTTCGTCGCACCATTCGAGTTGTTTCTCCATGTTCTCCTTGATCATGTGCATGGGGATGTGACCCGGGCCTTCGTTCATTACTTGCACGTGCTGCGCCCATGCGCGCTTGGTTAGCTCACCTTGCGTGTAAAGTTCGGCGAACTGCGCTTCGTCGTTCGCGTCAGCAATACTGCCTGGCCTCAGGCCATCGCCAATTGAAAAGCTGACGTCGTATGCGGCCATGATCTCGCAGATTTCGTCCCAATGCGTGTAGAGAAAACTTTCCTGATGATGCGCGAGACACCACTTGGCCATGATCGAGCCACCGCGGGAGACGATGCCGGTGGCGCGGCGCGCAGTGAGCGGAATGTAGCGCAGAAGCACTCCCGCGTGGACAGTAAAATAATCCACACCTTGCTCAGCTTGTTCGATCAACGTATCGCGATAAATTTCCCAGGTCAGTTCCTCGGCGCGACCACCGACTTTTTCGAGCGCCTGATAAATAGGCACGGTGCCGATGGGCACTGGACCGTTGCGAATGATCCACTCGCGCGTGGCGTGAATGTTTTTGCCGGTGCTGAGATCCATCACCGTGTCGGCGCCCCATTTCGTCGCCCAACGCATTTTCTCGACTTCTTCTTCAATTGACGACGCCACAGCGCTGTTGCCGATGTTGGCGTTGATCTTTACCAGGAAATTGCGGCCGATGATCATCGGCTCTGATTCCGGATGATTGATGTTTGCGGGAATGATCGCACGGCCGCGCGCGACCTCGGCCCGCACAAACTCTGGTGTTATTTCATCAGGGATCTTGGCACCAAAACTTTCGCCGGGATGCTGCTGAGCGAGATCGTTGCGGGCGATTGCGGAATTCGGAATTCGGAATTCGGAATTTTCGGAAGCCGCACGGGTTTCTTCATTCCGCATTCCGCATTCCGCATTCCGCATTTGCTCCCTGATTGCAATGAATTCCATTTCGGGCGTGATGATGCCCTGGCGCGCGTACCAAAGCTGCGTGACACAGCGGCCCGCGCGCGCACGAAGCGGGCGACGCTTTGCCGCAGTTGATGGTTGAGAGTTGAGTGTTGAGAGGTCCGAGGCGGACTGCCCCTTAAATTTCTTAATTCTTGATTCATCCTTCTTACCTCCGTTGCGTCGTGCTGAATGCTCGGCATGCGCAGCGGAAAGGTAGCCATCATCAATCGGCCGAACTTCGCGGCCGGCGTATTCCCCGACTTCCCCTCGCCCGCGGATCCATTTCGCGCGCAGCGGCGGCAGACCTTGTTCGACGTCGCCATGAAAATCCGGATCGCCCCACGGGCCGCTGGTGTCGTAAACGCGCACCGGCTCGTTGATTTCGATTTGGCCGCTAATCGATTTCGTCGGGGCGAGCGTTATCTCCCGAAAAGGAACTCGGATGTCTTTGTGCAACGTGCCCGAGACATAAACCTTCTTCGAGTTCGGCAAAGCAGATCGATCATCCACAGATTTGAAACTCGCTCGTTCCCCAACTCGCTCGCCGCTTTCCCTTGCGGCTTTTCCTTCTATGTCGCTGATCCCCTCAGCTCCATTCGCAGATTTTCGCAGATTACTTCCGTTTGAATCTGTGGAATCGGGGCCGAGGGAATCTGTGGATGAAGAATTCTTATTCATAAACAAGGCGGTTTCGCACGCATGGCTGATATCGCCAGTCCGGCATCGGACCCTCGCTCCCTTCGGCGGCATTACCCGCATCAGGTTCAAGGGGTTCGTCTCACTACTGACGTCTCAGCCATCGCGGCTCCCCCGCACTGCAATTCGAAACTACGACCCGCGTTTGCGAAGTCAAAGACATCTCGCACGACGGACACAAAGGAACACAACGTTCAAATGACGCCGTGGACTTGGTGTGAGGAAGATCGCCCGTCCGGCTCGGACCGAATTACTGCGCGGCTGTCTCTTGCTTTACGTTGGTGTGGAAAATCGCCAGCCAGGCGTTGCCCTCTTTTTTCCAGACCGAGCCCGCGTTAAAGGTGCCGGAGGCGTCCTTCCCATCATATGTGCCTTCAATCTTCACGATGTAGGTCGTAACGATCACATCCTTTTCGTCAGAGAATGCGGTGAAATCGCTGATGGTAAAGGATTTCATGTCCCATTTTTTCATGTCGTCCAATTCCTTCTGCAAATCGGATTTGCCTTCCGCGTAAACGCCGCGGAAATCTTTATCGACGACCTTCTTGAAACCGTCCGCACTTTTGTCTTTAAACGCCTGCCAGGCCGCTTTCTCTTTCACCTCGATCGCGTCCTTGTCCGCGCCGGCGGCGAAGCAGGCGACGGTCATGGCGAAACACAGAGCGAGTGAATAGGTGATGCATTTTTTCATATGTCCTTTGGTTTGGTGTTGAGTCTCTAGCCTAGGGAGATCACCACCCAAATCAACGTGGAGATAAGACCTGGCGCGCAAATCGATTACCGCGCCATAATCTCACTCAGGGAACGATAACCGCCGAGTCGAGCGGTGAGACTTTTGAAGGAGTTGACGTCTGCTGCGGGGAAACAAACTTAGACTTGCCGACCAAGCTGATCAGACTTGCATCTGCTTCCTTCAACTGCCCTTCCTGAATAACTGGTTCAATCGGCGCCGACTTGGTTTGCTTGCGATAATCCGCGACGAGCATTGGCGGCTGTTTCTTCACGCCCAACTCGCGATAGTTCTCGATCCCGACGCCAATCGCCGCGGCCAGCTTGCCCCGCCAATCTTTGTTCGAAATCAATTTGCATTCGCCGCGCTCTGTCAGAAATCCTCCTTCGATCAGCACAGCTGGCACCTTCGTCAGGCGCAGGACAGCGAATCGGGCGCGTTTGATGCCTCGGTCGTACTCGGGGATATGACCGAGCAGCGAATGGTAAATGCAAGCCGATAGCGCCATGCTTTGCGCATCGACCTCACTGCCGGGTTGCATGTTGAAAGAACTCAACGCGACCGCGCTGTCCGATGTGGAGGGCGCTCCGCGCGGCGTAAACGAAAAAATTTCGAAACCGGTGGCATTCGGATCGTCATTCGTCCCATTGAAATGGATGCTGACGAAAATTGGATTGCGCGCGGTGTTGGCGATCTGTGCGCGCACTTCCAACGGCACAAAATAATCGCCCTCGCGAGTCATGATCACGCGGAGGCCTTTCGCCTGCAAAAGCGGGCGCAGCTTTCGCGCGACATCGAGGGCAAAATCTTTTTCACATCCGTAACGACTCACCTGCCCCTTGTCGTGGCCGCCATGTCCCGGATCCAAAACCACCGTCTGAACCTTGCCGACGGCCGGAACACGATGCGGACGCACCAGCGGTTCGATCGTTTTGGCGACATCAGTGCGGGAGACCAGATACTTTCCGTCCTGCTCAACTAAGGGGAAGCACAACCAACTGCGCGCGCCATTAATCATTGCCTCACGGCTGCCGCTGACAAATTCCAGTGGACTCACCGTCTCGAGCCGGAGTTCGTCACCCGCCGCGGCGACACCTGCGGGTAATCCGTAAAACCGCGAAATATTATCGACGCTCAAGTAATCGTGACCATTAACCTTGATGACCTCCCAATCGCTGGCTGCAAACGTTGGGACGACGACGAATGAAATGCAGAGACACGCGACAGCCAACCAACGCTTCACGAGGAGGAACATGCGTGCGCTACGGTACTAAAAATCACGTCCATCTCAAATCAGCCGGCTCAGTGAATCTCGCCCCTCCCCTTGGACAAGGAGAGAGGACTAAGGTGAGGGGTTCGAAACCGAACCGGCGACTTATCTGAATAAACCCTCACCCTCCCCTCTCCCTTGCGAAGGGCGAGGCGACCAGTAATCCAGCCGCCTCCCATGTACTCAATCATTTAAACTGACAATTGACTTAGTGATTTTTAGCGCTAAACACCGGAAATGTTTTTGCCTGCTCGACGTGTCTGCGGTGTCTGGGTTGCATTGCTCCTGCTGGGTTTGACGCCGTTATCCGCAATCGCAGTTTCCCCTGCTCAAAAATTTCCAAAGTGTTGCGTCTGGCGCGTGACCAATGCTGAAGCGCCATTTTACCTGGTTGGCTCAATTCACGCGCTTAGCAAAAAGGATTATCCACTCCCCGCGGCGTACCAACGCGCGCTAAAAGATAGCGCACGCTTCGTCTTCGAATTTGATCCGAACCGGGGCGCCGAATTTGAAAGGAAATTTGAAGCAGCCGCCAAATATCCGCCGGGACAGGACATCCGCGCGAAGATTGACCCAGAACTTTTCGCTTGGCTGCGCCAAAATATTTTTACCGTGAAAACCGACCCTCGTCGCGGAAAGCCGGGGCGAGTTGCAGGGTTCGACAGCGAGCTCCGCTATAAACCATGGTGGATTGCGCAGCATCTTGCCGCCCCAGCCAGCTACACCAGGAGTTCCGCCTCGCACGGCTTGGACAATTATTTCGTGGACCATGCGAAGGTGGCAGGAAAAGAGATAGCAGGCCTCGAATCGGTTGATGAGCATGTGGCCGTCCTTGGTGGATTGTCAGATCGCGACGGCGAATTCATGCTGCGAGATGCCTTAACGCAGCCGAAGGATGGCGCAAAGGAATTCAGCAGGATGTACAAGGCGTGGCGCAAAGGCGATACTAATGCGCTTTGGGCAGGTGACGCGCGACTGCGCAGCCAGGCGCCCAGCATTGCGGCTCGGTTTGTCGATGATCGCAACGTCAAATGGATTCCGCGAATCGAGGCGGAACTGAAAAGGGGCAAACCGACTGCGATTGTCGCAGGCGCGCTTCATTTCTCCGGGCCGCGCAGTGTCATCGCGCTGTTGCAAAAACGCGGCTACCAAATCGAGCAGCTGTAGCAGCGGCCTTGCGAATGGCGCTGTAGAGAACGTACCCTTGCTGCGGGTACCATTTCAACGGAACTGCGTCTAGAAGGTCTAATTCCGCATTAAAATAATCCGGAACCACTCACTTATTTTTCAAAACGATGAAGTCATGTATCGCTATTATCATTTCACTAGTTGCTGCCATTGCCGCGCTTGCAGAGCCGCAGCCGCAGACCGCGCAAAGTGCGCCGCCTCTCGATCCGAAAAATATGGATACATCGACGAAACCCGGTGACGATTTTTTTCGCTATGCGAACGGCGCATGGATCAAGCGGACCGAGATCCCGCCAGAATACTCCCGATGGGGCGCATTCAATGAGCTGATCGAGCGAAACAACGACGCGCTGCATACGATCGCCGAGAAGACATCGAAAACGCACGTCGATGCCAAGCTCGCGCCGGAAACACAGAAGGTGGGCGATTATTACGCCAGCGGAATGGACGAAAAGACGATCGAAGCGATGCGCACCAAGCCGTTGCAAGATGAGTTCAACAGAGTCGACACGATCAAAGATCGAAAAGATGTGTTGGCAGAGATCGCGCACCTCCACAGCATCGGCGTAAATACATTTTTCAACTTTGGAGCCGGTCAGGACGCGAAGGACAGCACGCACGACATCGCCCAGGCGGTGCAGGGCGGACTCGGCATGCCGGATCGCGACTACTACACCAAGCAAGACCCCGACATGAAAGAGAAGCGCGAGAAGTACATCGCGCATGTAACTAAGATGCTGACGTTGTTAGGCGAGCCGGCGGAGAAAGCAGCCGAAGACGCGAAAAAGATCATGGCGCTGGAAACGAAGCTGGCCGAAGCGTCGCGCACGCGCGTAGAACTGCGCGACCCTATCAAAAACTACAACAAGATGGGCGTGCGCCAGCTGCAGGACCTGACGCCAGACTGGAACTGGAGCGATTATTTCAAGCAGATCGACTTGCTCGAGCCGGGCGACATCAACGTGCATCAGCCGGAGTTTTTCAAAGCGGCCAATGATTTATTCAAATCGACATCGATTGACGATTGGAAGGCGTACCTGCGCTGGCACCTGATCAACGCGACCGCGCCTTATCTTTCCAAAGATTTCATCGACGAAGATTTCGACTTCAACGAGCGAATGCTGCGTGGCACACAGCAGATCAAGCCGCGTTGGAAACGGGTTATCACCTCGGAAGATGGCGAGATCGGCGAAGCACTCGGCAAATTGTACGTTGGTTTTTATTTCCCACCGGAAGCCAAGGCGCGCGCGCTCGAGCTCGTAAACAATTTGAAGGAGGCTCTGGCCGATCGAATCAAAACGCTCGAGTGGATGGACGAGCCGACGAAGCAGGAAGCGCTGAAAAAGCTCGCCGCGTTTACGGTCAAGATCGGTTATCCCGATAAGTGGCTCGATTATTCGTTGCTCCAGATCGACCGCGGCCCCTTTGTTTTGAACACGCTGCGCGCCGAGAAATTTGAAGCCGAGCGCGACCTGCAGAAGATCGGCAAGCCAGTCGATCGCACCGACTGGGGGATGACGCCGCCGACGGTGAACGCCTACTACAATCCGAACATGAACGAGATCGTGTTTCCGGCCGGGATTTTGCAGCCGCCGTTCTTCTACGCGAACGCGGACGACGCCGTGAACTACGGCGCGATCGGTGCCGTCATCGGCCATGAAATGACGCACGGCTTCGATGATCAAGGACGGCAGTTCGACGCCGTGGGCAATCTGCGTGACTGGTGGACGCCGAAATCTGCCGAGGAATTTAAAAAGCGCTCGGGGGCGATCGTGCAGCAATACAATGAATACGAGGCGCTGCCTCGCTTGCACGTTAACGGCGAACTCACACAGGGCGAAAACATCGCCGACATCGGGGGACTGAAACTAGCCTATGCCGCGTTGCAAAAGGCACTCGACAAACATCCAGAGGAACGTGGGAAAAAAATCGATGGCCTCACGCCGGAGCAACGCTTCTTCCTGTCTTTCGCCGCGATCTGGCGGTCGAAGATTCGCGACGAAGACCAAAAGCTGCGACTCACTACCGATCCGCATTCGCCGGCGCAGTTTCGCGTAAATGGACCGCTCGCGAACATGCCAGAGTTTCAACGAGCTTTTAACGTTCCCGACAGCTCGCCGATGGTCAGGCCTGCCGACAAACGCGTGAATATCTGGTAACGCACATACTTCTACAAACCGGGAGAATTACTCTTCGTCAACACACACCCGTGTTAAGAAATAAAAAGCGCTCCTGCGATCGGACGAATACCTAGTTCAATTGGTGCCGATATCGCGCACAAAGTTCGTTGGCTGCGTCCAACCAACATGGAAAACCAAATTCGAAACCGTGTTGAAGTAATCGTGCCGGCATAACGCGCCGACTCTTCAGGATCAACTCGGTCTCGGTTCGCATAAAAAACGCGCCGACTTCCAGCATCCATTTCGATGCCGGCAGGCCGATTGTTACTCCCCACGCGCGACGCAGCTCACGCATGAATTCCGCATTGGGCAACGGGTTGGGCGAACACACGTTCACGATGCCGGCCACGTCGTTCTCGATTAAGAATCTGACAGCACGGACAAAATCGTGCTCGTGAATCCAGGAAATGAATTGGCGGCCGTTACCCGCTTTTCCACCAAGACCGAGCCGCACCAATCCAAGCAGCGTCGCAAAAATTCCGCCACGGTCCGGACTCATCGTCATCGCGGAGCGCATGATCACAATGCGCGTGTGCGGCAACGGTCTCGATTCGTAGAGGGCTGATTCCCACGCTTTGGCGACATCAATGCTGAACCGCCAGGTATCGGGAGCATTCGGTTCGTTTCCGCCGATCAGACCCGTGAATTCATCATTCGGTGCATCAAATCGATGTCCGTAGATCGTTGCCGTGGCAGCTTGCAGCCAGACCGGTGGCGGTTTTTTTGCTTTTTCCAGAGCGCTACGAATCCCACGAACCGAATTAACTCTCGATTCTAGAATCTCGCGCCGATTTCGTTTTCCGTAACGGCAATTGACACTTCGACCCGCGAGATTGATGACGACGTCCGCGTCCTCGAGTTCCTCCGTCCAACCGCAAAGATTTTTTCCATCCCATTGGACGGATCGACATGACGACCGCGCCACTGATTTTCGACTCAGGACTACGACTTCATCGCCCGCGAAGGAAAAGGCGCGGCAAAGGATCGCGCCAATCTGACCGGTGCCGCCGGCAATGACAATTTTCACAACGGCGCACCGGTAGTTGAGCAGCTCGCCTTCTGTCGTGGATGATGAGCAGTCAGCAGTCGAGCTGTGTTTTGCGGTTCTTGTCGAAACAACGCGTGCGACAGAAAAAAGCGGTTCCGTGATAGCAATTCACAAACAATCCGTGCGAACGGCAATAAGATTGGATGGGCCATGCGCTGCGCGTGCTCTCGATAATTCTGCAGCGCCCACAGACACATGATCCAGGCATGGGGTCCACGATAAACCGAACCGTCCTCAGAGATGACGAGAAGTTGTTCGTTAGGTTGAAGCGCACCGATTCCTGGAAACCACCGTTGAGCGTCCGTCGATTGGAATGCGATAAATAAGAGCGGCACGAAGGCCGGCTGCTTCATCAACCAATTGCGGCAGCGAACACAAAGTTCGCACTGCGCATCGAACAAAACGTAAAGTCGTTTCATTGGGTGCCGACAGGAATATGAGCTTGCGGCGGGACCGGCGGCGGCATCCTTTGCAAAAGTGCGCGTCGGCGCATTTTGGAGAAGACGAAGACGTTGAAGAAATGCATGCCGCCGAGCACGAGCATCACTACGCCGATTTTACGACTGATTGTCTCAAGCACTCCGCGGAGATCTGCGGGCGCAACGCCCTCTCTCAAAGCAAGCGCGATGTAGCCGATATTGATGAGATAAAAGCCAACAACGAGCAGATGGTTGACCGAATCGGCCAACTGTTCGTTGCCGTGAAATGAATCAATCAGAAATACACGGCCGTTTTTGTGGAGCGTATGCGCCACCCAGATAGTGAGCGAAATGCTCAATGCGACATAAACCATATAAGTCCAAACGATTGGAGTCATGGCAGTTTCCTTTCTTGGTTTGCTGTTTTCGATGAAAGCGGTCTTTCATTTCAGGAATTTGAATGCCCAAGGGACCATTTTGCTTTGCTCCGACTGCGAGACCTTCGTGATCACGCCGTCGGCCAGTTCGAGAAAATCGCTAAGCGCTTTGATTTGCCTGTTGAAGGCGGCTGCTTCAGCGCCTCGCAAACCTTTGGTGCGCGCGCTGCATTCTTTTAAGACGCCGAGCGCCGGTCGCAGTTCGCGCCTCCGCCGTTCACGAATGATGATGCAAAACATTTTCCAGACATTTTTTTCGGCTTCGAAAAATTCTTTTCGCTGACCCTTGCGAACGACGCTCCGAACCAACCCCCAGCTTACGAGGTCGCGGAGATTACTATGCGCGTTGCCCCGACTGATCTTAAGCTCCGCCATAACCTCGTCCGTGCTAAGCGCGGCCGGAGCAGTGATGAGGAGGGCATGAATCTGCGCCATCGTGCGATTGATCCCCCAAGCATTACCGATCACGCCCCATTGGCTGACAAATTCGTCTCGAGCGTCCCGAAGTGCAGCGGCTATTTCGTTCTCCTGTTTCATGTAGTTTCAGTAAATCCTGAAACTACTGATCGTCAAGGAACTTTCTGGATTATTTTGAACAGCCGCCCAGGCTGGCTTGCCTTACTCCTTGGAGATCTTCCCGCCCCAACGTGCTTGTTATTCCGAGCGACGCGAGGAATCTCTCAAATTATCGAAGGCGCTATTCTTTTGCGATCTTGCCACCCCAACTTAGTATCTTCGCCTTCGCGCCGGCTGCTTCCGCTTCCTTTATGTTGCCAGCACGATTGTAAAACAGCGACAGACTTGTCCAACCGATCTGGTCGTTAGGCCGGAGCTCCACTGCTTTTTTACCCGCCTCGATCGCTTCGGTAAAACGCCCGAGTTTCATCAGCGCCATGCCAAGTGCGTGCCAGCCATCGAAAAAATCGGGCGCGATTTCAACACACCGCCGGTACTTTGTCACTGCGGTTTCCAAGTCGCCGACGGCGAGGTCGCCGTTCGCATCGTCGAAGATTTCATCCGGCGATTGTTCCATCGAGAGCTTTGTGTTCGCCCCGAAAGCATTCGGAGCCGCTATATCCTAGCCTTTACTGAATTGAAGGCCGGCCGCTTGCTGCCGGTCACGCAGCCATTCGAAAAAAACGATGCGCTCCTTGTTATCGAGAAGTCTTTTCTCAAACGCTGCTTTCTTCTCGCCAGCCTTATCCGCGGATGGCTCTCGCTTTTCCAAAATCGCAATAAATCCCTCATTACCCGAGGGAGAAAAATCACTGATCTCACCGGGATTCAGGAATGCCACGGCGTCTTTAATCGCGGAAAGATCAGGCGATTCATTCTTCTGTTCCTTGTCTTCATGTTTTGCCTTTTCCTCCTCGATCAGCGCAAACGGCGGGATCTTCTCGAGCTTTACGCTGGCCTTTTGAACAGTCGCTTCAAGCGGCTGACCAGATTTAGTGGCTTCACGGACTTGGTTAGCTAGCTCTGCGCCTTTCGTTGACATTACCTCACGGGCCTTCGACTTCTTCAGCGCCTCGACGATTTTCGGCTTCGCCTCTTCGAGGGTCAGCGGTCGCGCCTCGCTAATTGCGGTGAGATGCAAAATGTAAAATCCATTCGCTACCTGGATGGGATCGCTGTTTGGCTCCTGCACCGATAATTTAAAAGCTGCGACACCAAGCTGCGGATCGGTTTTCAACTGCGGATCGGGCGCCGCTGCCGTAAATTCGCTGGTCTCGTGTACCGGCAACTCAAATTTCCCGGCGGCCTGCTTGAAATCGGCGCCTTTCTCCAGCAGCGCTTGGGTGAAATCGGTTGCGCGATCGGAAAGTTTTTGCAAAACCTCGATCCGTTCTTTGCCCGTCAACTTCTTTTGCTCGTCGGTCAGACCTACCTGGACAAACTGCACCTTCCGTTTTTCGTCGCTTTTAAGCTCGGCCTTATGCGCATCGTAATATTTCTGCACATCTTCATCGTTCACTGCGATGTCCTTATCAAAGTCTCCCGACTGAAATCGAATGACGCTCACGTAAAACTTGTCGTAGCCCCGTTGAAAATTTTCGTCGAGCTCGCCTTTGGCAATTGAAATACCAGCCGCCAGCAGCCTCTTGATTTCGTTCATGCAAAGCTCATCGCGAACCAGCTGCTCGATATGCTCTTCGCCGAGGCCCATCGGCCCCAAACCGTGCTGTACAAAATCGCTGAACTTGTTCATGTCGAAGCCCGATTCACTCTGAAAAGCCGGCAACTTGCGCACGACATCGGCAATCTCAGGAGCGCTTGGACGAAGACCGAGCCGATCCGCCTCATGCCGCAGGACCAGCAAGTTGATAATAAATTGGACGGCAACCTGATTCTGGTTTAGCCCGGCTCCTGCTGTCAGAGTTTGGACAAAATCAGACATACCGAGCGCCTGCGCCAGACTGAGCAGCCGCGCGATCTGCTGAGCTTCCAGCATCGAAACGTTCCGGTCATAAATGTGCGCAAATTGATCGGAGCGCATCGCGCCGTAGTCTGGACGCTGCACAAAATAAAAAACGAAGGGAATGGCCAGAATAGCGATGACAATCATCAGCCAGTCTTTGTGCCTGCGCAGTAACTTCATCATAGGCGACGCAAATTGTAGCGGCGGCGAAGCTCAGCCGCAAATCTGGCGGAACATAGACGTCCAGTCTGTGCGCCCAGCGTAGTCCTACTCCGCTGAATCGGAGAAAGCGGGCAAAATGCCCGCCTGGCACACTGGCAACATGCCTACGTTCCAACATCATCCGCAGTTTCCCGGATGAATTCCCATGCCTTGCGCAGATGCTCCTCTGTCGTGAGCACGTTACCAATGCCAATTCGCATGACTGTTCGGTCACGCAATTTCGTCTGCGTGAGATAAGCGCGACCGGAAGCATTAATTCGCTCCACGATTTCGCTGTTCAACCTATCGAGCTTGTCGGCTGTAGCCGGGGTCGCTGACCCCGGCCCGGCATCACCGATACCGGGTACAGGCCCAACAAAACGAAAACACACCACGCCCATACTCACAGGCGCGGACAGCTGGAAGCGACTCCGAAAGCGTTCGCGAGCCCCGGTTACTTCGCGGTCGTCGTTTTTGATCCAGCCCGCGAGGAGGTTTGCCAAACGAATTTGCTCGCGCAATCGGGAAACAATTCCTTCGCGGCCTAACGAGCGCCAGATCACCCACGCTTTAAGCGCGCGGAACCTTCGGCCCAACTGGATCCCGTAATCCATGTAATTCTTTTCTCCTTCAATGGTATCGCCGCGCAAAACTTCGGGCACGAGAGTGAAGACACGGCGCAAACGCTCGAGGTCGCGCACGTAAAGCACACTGAAATCGAGCGGCACAAAAAGCGTCTTGTGCGGATTGATCACGATGGAGTCGGCCATTTCCCATCCTTTGCTTACCCATTCGTATTCCGGCAGCATGGCGAACCCGCCCCCGTAAGCGCCGTCAATGTGCAGCCATATTTTTTGTTCCCGGCAAATCTTTGCGATCTCAGGGACGGGATCGACGCTTGCGCTTGAAGTCGTTCCCACCGTGGCTATGACCGCGAGCGGCTGGAAACCTTCCTGTCGATCTTGCGCAATCATCTGACGTAGCAGCGATATTTCCATGCGAAACTGGTCATCGCTCGGAAGACGCCGCACATTTTCTTCGCCGATTCCGAGCGTGATAGCGGCCTTTTCGGCTGCGCTGTGCGCTTCATCGGATGTGTAAATGCGAAAACGCGGCAGATCGCGATTGATCAGGCCAAGTTTTCTCGTGGATGGCGCGGCTTCTTCGCGCGCGACCGCGAGCGCATGCATGATCCCCACTGAGGCCGTGTCGTAAATCACTCCGCCAAACTCGTCAGGCAACTCGAGCCATTGCCGTAGCCAATCGATGACAACCGTTTCGAGTTCGGTCGCAGCTGGACAGGTGCGCCATGTCATCGCGTTCACATTGAGCGGCGCGCTAAGGATTTCGCCGAGAATTCCGGGCGCAGTGGTCGTCCAGCCGAAATAACCGAGGAACATCGGATGGCTCCAGTGCACCATGCCGGGAACGATCAGCCGATTTATGTCGTTTAGAATTTTCTCGAACGGCTCGCCTTCTTCCGGCGCCTGCGCAGGAAGCTTCGCACGAATGGCGCCGGGCTTATCGTTAGGCGCGACGCGCAGTTCCCCGATGTGTTCACGAAAATCCGCAATCCAATCCGCCAATTCATGCAGTTGCTTTCGAAATTCCTCCGGCGCCGTGTCTCCAAAGTCTTGTTGTCGATCTTGCATCGTCTTTGTAGCCGCCACCCTGCGGGCGGCGCAACCCAGCATGACTTAACATATCATCGGCACGCTTCCCACAAGGAAGCGGCTACAGCTAAAACGCAAAGCCAAAGCTGAAATGAAATGCGCCAAAATCTTCGAATTCATGCGGATCGGGATTGACTCCGTAATCGAGACGAATCGGGCCGACCGGCAGTTTGTAGCGCAAACCCGCGCCGATGGCGTAGCGCATATCATTTAGCCCAATGTCTTCCGATGTCGGCAAGAGATTCCCGGCATCAGTGAATATGGCGCCCTGCAGTTCGCCGAAAATCGGGAAGGTGTATTCAACATTCCAGACGGTGTAAAATTCTCCCCCGACGGGATGACCATGATTGTCGTGCGGACCCAGATCGCGTTCGCCGAAACTGCGCACCGTTGTGGCGCCGCCAATGAAAAAACGTTCGTCGATGGGAATGGCAGTCGCTTCGTCGGATCCGCTGTTTGTGAGCGAATGAATGATGCCGGTGCGCGCGCCAAATGCAATCGAGGACTGGCGAAAGAAACGCTGCAACGGTGTACCTGGGGGTTGATCTTCAACTACACCGGGAGTGAGCGGCTTGGGTCCAAATGGAAGATAGTAGCCGACACGCATTGTGCCGCGGACATATTCAATATCACTTCCTAGTGCACTCGAAGCGACGTCGAATGTGTTACCGATGAGAAACCCGCGCGGGTTCACATATGGGCTTTCACGCAAATCGAGCGTATTGGTGAGTCCGATAGTGTCTACCTGATACTCCTTTGGCCCAAGGAGGAAACTCGGCCTGATCTCTGAATCGGTAATCTTCACATGACGGGCCGAAAATGTCAGCGAGGCCTCGTCGTATTTCGTAATCTTGCGGTTAAGTTCGAGTCGTCCGCCCAATTCGAATTTTGAGTAGCCATCGTAATCAAAAGTCAGGGCGAACGCTCGTGCCTTGAAGTAGAAATCTGTGTCAAAAAAGAACGGATCCTCGTACAGAATTTCGCCTCTATAACTGCGCTGTGAAACCTCAATCGTTGCCGTCAGTGGACGGCCGTAACCGAACAGATCGCGATCGCCAACCTGTACGCCGGCAAGTGCGCCTTCGTAAGTGTCGAACCCAACCCAAAAACCAAATTCCTTGCTCTTTGCTTCCTCCGCGGAAATGTCGAGCCGCAATAGATGCCCATCGACTGGGACAGGCTTGATTTGCAGCAAATTGAACTGACCCGTCTTCATGAGAGTGCGAAACCGCTCATCAAGAACATCCGGACTGTAGGTTTTGCCACTCAATCTGGTAAACCGTCTTGTTACAAAACTGGGATGCAGGCGAGTCAACCCGCTGACTGTCACACCGTCGAAGTGGTAAACGGGTCCTGCCGAAATCGCGATCTGCACCGGCACTCGACCATTCACCGGTTCCTCCGGTGCGCCAGTGGCCGCCACTTTCACATCGTAATACCCGCGCGCCTTGAAGTATGCCTCGAGACGCCGCGGAATATCGGCTACGCGCACCTCGGTGTAAGGACGCTGCACCAGATCCACTATCTGTCCGCGGAGCGCCTCCGCGCCGTAAACAGTCTGTCCGGTAAATGAAACACTACCGAAAAAATATTGTCGCCCTTCATGAATTGGGACGATGACGTCAACCTCGTTGCTTTGCTCTTGGAATTTGTAACGCGGCGGATCGACTGCAGCATCCAGAAAACCTTCCGCAAGATAAAAGCGCTGCACGAGGTGCGTTCCCTCTTCCATATCGGCGGCCACAAATGGCAACGTTTTCTCCAGCCTCGAATATCGCTCGCGCGTTGGCCCCACCATGTACTCGAACAATTTGTCCGCCGGCTCCCGCGTATTTCCGTCGAAGACCACGGTGTGGAGCACGAACCGCGGACCTTCCGTGATGTCCAGACGCAATCGGCTCGCAGATTCAAGCACGTAGTGCACATCCACCTTCGCGTAGCCGTGCTTCCGGTAAAAAACTTCGAGGAAAAAGGCGAGATCGTCCGCACGGGCGGGGCTCAACCCAAAGTCGTCGATCGTAGTGATCTCTTCTTTTAATGCCAAGCGTAGCTCTTTTTCAGCGAACGCCTGCTGACCGCGAAATTCGATGATGCTCGTTTGCTTCGCGCGCTTTTCCTGCTCTTTGATGACGGCTCGCTGCGCCTTCTGTCGTTCTTCCGGCCGCGCGACGTCAACCGCACTCTGCGCTGCAACTTCGAATGCGAGGGCCACGCTTCCAAGAAAGAAAAGGAGCCCGGATCGCATCTCAGCGAAAACGAATCAGATATTTTAACTTCCCTCGAAAATCGCCGTGAACACCGACATCACCGGCGAGAACAAGTTGATCGTTTATCTTGAACCGCACCGTGGCCTGCTGCTGACCAGTTCGTGGATCAACCGTTCCCAAATCCAGATCCAGCCGATTGAAAGCCGTGTTGCTCTGGGTTGGCTCGCCTTTTTTGACGATTTTTCGGTAAAGCTGTTGCACCAATAACATGGCCGCGCGCCCGGCCAGAACGTTGCCGGTTGAAAGTTCCTGTCTCGTCGCGCCAGTGGCGATCAGAGAAATAATTTCCTCCTGCGGCAGGGGCGGTTCGCTCGTGAAAATGGCGTCCGGCGCAAGCAAAGTTCCGTAAACGTAGACGCGCACGGTGTAGTCGCGGATGACTGATGTGCCTTCGAGATCGATTCGCGGATTCATCGAATCGTCCGGAGTAAAAGTGAGAAAACCGCGCGAAACCTCAAGCCGGCTGAAAGGCAATGTCGCCTCGACGTTTTGCATCTGCACCAGGCCCTGCAACGCGGGATGAAGTCCCGTTCCCGTCAACTTCAAGTCGCCGGTCGCTCCGCCCGTCGCCAGATTCCCGCGAATGAGCACGGGGTCTTTGGTTTTGACTACGACATCAAATTTCCAGTCGCGGAACGGCGGGCCAGGCAGAGAAAAGTCAGGCCGTGCTGAGGGCGGCTGCGGTGCGGGTCTGCCGGGCAGGCCGATGGGAATAAGATCGATATTTTTTAGAAAATGGCTGTTTGTCATTGCGACATTGCCAGTAACTGTCGCGGCCGCAAACGGCCCGCTTACCTTCAGGTCCGCATTCGCTCGGACGGTGAGCGTATCGTTTCGCGCGACGAGCACGCTGTCGGCCTTCAGTTGCAAATCGAGAGTCGGCTCTGTCAGCCTGGGAAAAGTGACTCGGCCGCTCATTGTGAAAGGCCCGCCGGCCAGATCGCCTCGGAAGCGCTCCAAAGTCAGCGCGTTCTGCGCGAACGTTAAGCGAGCACTGAAATTACTCAACGCGGGGAGAGTCACATTCGTGAAACGAGCCACATTCACCGTCATATCCCCTGCTCCGCTCAAAACGGGATCGCCGAGTGTTCCGCCGACATCAACATCCAGACCAAGCTCGCCATCCAGGCGCTCGAGCTCCGGAACAAATTGTCGAACAAAATTCACAGACGTGCGGGCGATATGCGCCTTTCCGGTAATCGGAGTGTCGTCGGGCAACTTTCCGGCACGCGCAATTTTGGGAATGTCGAAAGGCATACTCGCGTTTATTTCGATAGGCTGAATGCGTGTCTGTTGTAGCTTGCCCGACAGCGTCAGTCGATCCTGTGTGGTCTGTGCACTGAGTTCAAAAGTCGCCGGCTCCATTTTTTGCCAATATTCATTTCGTATATCGCGAATCTGCACGTCGAGCCGCGCGTTCAAGTCGGCGATTGTTCCCTGCGCATCGAGTCTGGCGTTCACGATGCCGGATGTCCCCGCTTTGATTCCGAGATCGTCGAACAATTTTTTCAGGTCGAGGTTCTCAGACTGAAACGTCGCAGATACTTTGCCCGACGATGGAATGACCGCAGCCTTGGTTCCGAGATTCCTCCATAAAAACGGGATGGAGACATAACCATACGCGTATTTTGTTTGTCCTTGTGGCAGGGCGCGCTCGCCGACCGTACCGCTGCGGACGGCAGCCCGCGGTGGAGCAGTCCCTATCTGGTTAAGTTGGATCTTATCAATCTCAAGCGTGTCGCCTTTCGTCTGAGCGATCGCATGAAAATCCATATTGCTGGTGGCGAAAAAAATCGTCGGCACATCGAGGCCGTCAGGCGAATAGGACGCATCGACGTTTGCCTGCACCGATTGCAAATTTCCATAGCGTCCCTTCTCCAAGACCAGGTTCAGTTTGCCTGAATTCTTGAGGGTGTGTGGATCGTCGCGTCCTTCCCAGTCCAGTTTTACTGTGCCTGCCAACTCATTCTGATTGCCCGAAGCGCGAAGCAGCGGCTGAAGCGTCGATAGGTTCGCCACGTTTGCGGAAATCTTGCCGCTGTAACGATGAGGTCCGCGCAAGTTCAGTGTTCCAGTGCCGTTAACGAAATCGGTATCGTTCAAACTCGCGCTGAAATCGTTCAGATAGATCACGCTGTTTGAAATCGAGCACTGAGTGCTGACTTGCCGGAAAACCAAATCTCGCATTCTCAGGTTTGTGCCAGCGATCCACATTTGTCCGCTGGCGGACTCTTGTTTCCATTGAATTTGCGCGCCCAATTGCAACGGCCCGTTCAATCTGTTTGGCGAATCAGCAACCCAGAAATCGCCGACCTCAGGCGCATTTAGAACGACATCCACGTCGGCTGGCTGCGCAGAAAATTTGCCTACTTCTGCCGGGACACGGTAATGCCCGTGAACATTCACCTCGTTTTGGTTTCGCCGGAAATTTAATCGGTCAAGTCCGAGAACCTCATCGCTTCCGTTCAGCGATCCTTCTGCTGAATCAACGATGTAGTCGCGATAACGAATGCCAGTTAAATCGAACTCCATTGCAGTGCGAAGGTCCGCGAACCACGGTCGTTTATCATCGCTGCGCGCAATGCCCTTGGACGCGCGAAGCGTACAGTTCAGCCTGTCAACGATGCCATCCTGAAACCCGACCACGTCTCCAGTCACGCCAAGAACTGCCGTGACGTTCGCATTTGCAATGTTGATCTTGCCACTAAACTGGGCCGAGCCGGTCAATGCAATAGGAGTGCCCGCTGTTAATCGCTCCAGATCAGGGGCAGTGCCGAAAATTTCGAAACTCGCCGGTGTGCGCCCAAAGTCCTTGAAAGTAGAAGGCAATTCCATTGCCCCGTGAAAACGAAAGTTGTTCACGTCCTGCTGGATGTCTGCAGATCGCAAAATTGCGCTGCCTTGTTTTGCTGAGATTTCTATCAAGCCGCGATCGAAATGGATTTCCGGACGATCTACATGGCTCATCTGCAGCGACATTGTGCCGCTCCAGGTGCGCGGCGCGTCGATCACACCCCCGGCGTCGAGAGCGAGTCGCTCAATTTCGCCTGAGAGATAATTCTCCGGAAGAATGAGGAATTTGGCGAGCGATTCGGACGCAATTTTTTCAGCAGCGACATTTATTTTCGCGTTGAGCGAAGACTCCGTTTCAGTCAGCGCAGCAGAGGCGGACAACTGGCCACCACCGACCACGAAATTGAGATTGATTCCAAGCGCGTTGGCGTCTATTCGCGAGCCATCAATGTCCAACACCTGTAGCTGCTCCTGATCGCTCAGAACCAGGTCGCGCAGGATCAACCTCTTGTTTGTATAGGAAGTCTGGCCGGAAACGCTCGACCAGTTGTCGCCGGATGGGAGCTGGAGGGTTTCGATCCGCAGGTCCCCCGCGCGGCGCGGATTCAAGTCGAGGTCAGCGTGTTCAACGACGAAATCGTGTGGCTGGTTTCTGACGACCAAAGTCGCATCCGTCAGCCGGACTTGTTCCGGAAAAAATCTCGGCAATTTGAGTTGCGGTTTCGGCGGCCGCGGTCTCAGCGGCGCTTTGGACGGATTCAAGACAACGCGAGCCGAGCGCGCTTCCACATCGTTGAACAACCGGGAGAGGCCGTGCCGCGCGAATCCAAACAAATCGTAATCGAGATAGAGTTGATCGATGTCGATCGATTCAATTCCTGAAGGTCCAACCGCAAACGCGTGAAGATTTCGGATCGTCACATGGCTGAAGGGATTCCCCTCGACCCGAAAATCGGCTTTCAAGTTTTCCTTTGCGGCATAACGCAGCACAACCGTTCGCCCGATTGCGAGCAGAATTGGGCGATGGGAAATTATCAGCAGAGCCACGCATACAGCGAGGCCAATGATCACACGACGCCAAAGCCCGTGGCGTGTAACCCGTGCCTGATCCTCTTCAGCCACAGGCCGACTCTATTGCCGCCCCGCCGTGGAGCAAAGGGCAAATGCCGTAGTCCGGCATAGGGTTCCTACTTAGCAATTGCATGGAAAGAGCTCTCGCGTGACGCTTTCTCGATCGCGAAGCAATGAATCCTGACAAGCTTTTTGATTATCTTGAGGGCAGGTTGCCCGCGTCGGAGCGGGCTGCTTTGGAAAAGCGATTGATTTCGGACAAGCAATTGCAGCGGGAGCTGGCGGTGGCACGACAGATTCACGCCGGAATGCTCGGTGATTCTCGCGAAGTTTTGTTGTCGCCCAGGTCCGATGTAACCGAGCAAGGCCGCAAAATGGCGCTTCGGGTAGGCATAGCGTTTATCATTCTGATGGCTGTCAATGTAGGATTCGGTCTTTGGTTGATCGCGAGACACGAAACCCGAAACCCAAATCGCGCGCTGCTTGAAACGCAGATGCGGGAACAGATCGCAAAATCCATCGAGCGGGCTGCGGCGACGCTCACGCCCGCGCCGCTGGGCGTAAGCGAAATTTCGGTCCCAGCTGCAGCCGGTAAACTGGACGTACTCGCAGATGAAGTAGTCACGATCGCTTCTCGATTTGGCGGTTCCGCTGCAAAGGGCCTTCAAGACCGCGATCGGCTCAGTGTCCTTGTCGATCTTCCATCAAATCGTGAGACGGAATTTCGCGCTGCAATTCAGTCGATCATTGGTGGAGGACCACCGGGCTCCGCGAACCCCACTACAACAGAACAACCGGGATCAACGATCCCGGCTACAGCAGAAAAGAAGAGCTTTGTTGTGCAAATCGTCAAATCAGCAGCGAAACGCGATTGACGGGGAACATCTGTGCAAGGCAAATAAGATGATTGCGGTCACGTTTGCCTTGCCGGCGGAAAGCTCGGAATTTTTGAAGCGGCTCGAGAATAAATCTCGCGCTGATCGAAATGGCGTCAGGATAACTGACGGCAACATCGATGACCGCGACGTTGAAGTCCTTCACACCGGCGTGGGACAGAAAGTCTGCCGGGAACGAATAGGAAAGTTTCTTCAGGATCAGCGATTCGAGCTTTTGATCAGCACTGGATTTGCAGGCGCGCTTAACGAGGAATTGCGCGTCGGCGATTTGTTGCTGGCGAAGAATTTCTCGACGATTGACCTCCACCCAAGGCGCTCATCACCTTCAAACTTGCCAATCCACGTGGCCGATTTGTTAACCACGCCAACGTTGATCGATTCCAGTGATGAGCGAAATAAAATTGCGCGCGAATCGGGCGCAGCCGCAGTAGATATGGAGACGGAATTCATCGTGCGCGCCTGCGCCGCGCATGGAGTTCCCATACTCTCACTGCGGATCATTACCGACACGCCACGGGAACCGTTCCCGGCTCCGCCGAAGGTGCTGTTTGACATCGAACAGCAGCGAACGCGTATGACCGCACTGGCAAGGTTTTTTCTCGCGCATCCAAATCGCCTCCCGCGCCTGGCTCAGTTCGCAAGAAGGATTGCGTACGCACGAAAGACTTTGGCGAACGCGCTCGTCGATGTGGTACGCGCGCTGTAGCCGGGGGCGCTGACCCCGGCAGCCGCGGTCAGCGACCGCGGCTACAATTTCGCCGGTTCGATGTGCACCAGCACGTCCGCGATCCGCGAGTCGGTTTGTTGGATCGCGCTTTTCACGCGGTGCGCGATCTCGTGACCTTCATGCACGGACATGTTGCCATCCACTCCAACGTGAAGATCGACGTAAAAATCCAGACCCATTTTTCTGGCCCGGCATTTTTCAATCTCAACAACGCCCGGTACTCTTCTGGCAGCCTGGCAAATGGACCTCACGAATTTGCCGTGCGGAGCGGTATCCATAATTTCAAAAAACGCGGGGCGCGCCAAGCGATACCCGTTCCAGCCGATGACGGCGCAGGCGAAAAGGGCCGCCCAATCGTCCGCGCTTTGCCAACCAGTGCCGCCGATCAGGGCGACGGAGATGCCAATAAATGCGGCGGCGGACGTAAGGGCGTCGCTGCGATGATGCCAGGCATCGGTTTGCACGGCCGTGCTCTCGACGTGGCGCCCGATACGGTTGACGTAACGGAACAAAATTTCTTTTACCACGATTACCACGATCAATATCCCAAGCGTGAACGGCGCCGGTCCGTGGTGCGGCGTCAAAATTTCGCGCACGCTTTCAATTGCCAAACCGAGTGCGGCCGCGAGAACGCCAATGGCCACAATCGCCGCAGCGATCGGTTCGGCCTTGCCGTGTCCGTAGGGATGCGTTTCATCCGGCGGACGAGCCGCGAATTTCAATCCGCCCCAAATGACGAACGAGCCAGCGACATCGAGGGCGGACTCGATGCCGTCGGCGATCAGGACGTAGGCGTGGCCGAACAAACCGCCGAGAATTTTCGCGGCGGCGAAAATCAAGTTCACGAGCATGCCGAAAAGCGCGACGCGCGCACCGGTTTGCAGATTGTTTGCGGAAGCGTGAGGATGCCGTGGCGAGGACATTGATGGGAAAAAATATAAGCGCAGTTGTTTACGAAAGGCACGGAAATCCAGCGGATGTGTTACATGTCGAATCACAGCCCTGGCCAACGCCAGCTCAGGATGAAGCCGTCGTAAGAATGCGCGCAGCGCCGATCAACCCTGCCGACTTAAATCAGATCGAAGGAAAATATCCGATTCGAGCAGAGCTTCCGGCAACGCCCGGGTTCGAAGGCGCGGGAGTGGTGGTCAATCTTGGGGCGAACGTCACGAATGTCGCCGCAGGCGCGCTGGTAATTTTGCCGCACAACGTGGGAACGTGGCGCGAGGCCGTTGCGGTGAAAGCAGAAGAATTAGTCGTAGTCCCCGCCGGGATCGAACCCGCGCATGCGGCCATGCTGAAAATTAATCCGATGACTGCGTGGCGATTGCTCCACGATTATGTCGATTTGCAGGGAGGAGATTGGCTGATTCAAAACGCAGCGAATTCCGCGGCCGGACGCGCCGTGATCCAGATCGCACGCGAGCTAGGTTACAAAACGGTGAACGTCGTCCGACGCACCGAATTGATTGACGAATTGCGCGCAGAAGGTGGCGACGTCGTTCTTGTCGATGGTGAAAATCTTCGCGAAGAAGTCAAAGCTGCGACGACCGGCGCGCCGATTCGTTTGGGCTTGAATGCCGTCGGCGGCGACAGCGCGCTGCGTCTGGCAAATTGCCTCGCGCCTGGATCAACGTTGGTCACTTTCGGCGCGATGAGTTTGCAGCCGCTGAAGATCCCGAACGGGCTGCTGATTTTCAAGGACCTGCGTTTCCGCGGAATCTGGATCAACAAGTGGTACGATAACGCGACCAAGCAGCAACGCATGGAAGCGTTTCAATCGCTGTTCGAAATGGCGAAGCGCGGTCTGCTAAAGACGAAAGTCGAAAAATCTTATCCGCTGGCTGAAGCGAGAGCTGCAGTCACTCACGCTGCGCAAGGCAAACGCAGCGGCAAAATCATTTTCGAGTTTGCGTGAATTTGCAAATCCAGGAAGCAGCGACTTCTTAGCCCCGAGACCATTTGCCAATTTGCGGAACAAGCACAAGTATAGTTTGAAAATGGTTCGATATTGCCGCCGCACAATTTTACTTATCGGATTGGCCAGTAGTCTTCTCCCGCTACGCGATGTCGAATGCGCAACTGTTCCCGAACCGGGCGATTTGCGCGCCGCGGGGAAAGTGACGTTCCCCGTATCGTGCGCGCCTGCCGTACAATCTGAATTCGCCCGTGGTGTGGCGTTGCTGCATTCATTCTTCTACGAAGAGGCGCGACGCATTTTCACCTCGGTGGCCGAAGGCGACCGGAAATGCGCGATGGCTCAGTGGGGAATCGCCATGACATGGTGGCATCCGATTTGGACACCGCCCACTCCAGACGAAATGAGCGCGGGCAAAGCGGCCATTGAAAAAGCGATGGCGATGGACGCCGGCACGGATCGCGAGCGCGGATTCGTTACCGCGCTCAATGTGTATTACAATACGCCGGAGAGTTCGAGCGCAGATGCGGTTGGGCAATCGTGTCATGGACCAGTCGGACCGCGCGACCGGGTGATCGCATACGAAAAAGCGATGCACCAGCTCCGCGACAAGTATCCCGACGATTTCGAAGCGCAAACCTTCTACGCTTTCGCGGTTCTCGCTGAAGGTTACGCCACGCCCAATGACACGAGTTTGTCGAAACAACTTGAGGCAGCTGCGATCCTGGAAAAGCTGGGGAAACAAAACCCAAATCATCCCGGCGTCGTTCATTACCTGATCCATTGCTACGATTACCCCGCGTTAGCCCAACGCGGACTGGCTGCAGCCCGACGTTATGATTCCATCGCGCCATGGGTTCCTCACGCGCTGCACATGCCATCGCACATCTTCACTCGTCTGGGCATGTGGGATGAATCCATCGCTGCGAATCGAGCTTCGGCTGAAGCGTCTCGCTCTTACGCGGCTATGCGGCATCGCGACGCAACCGAAGCCGAAGAGTTACACGCTCTCGATTACATGGCCTACTCTTACTTGCAGGAAGCCCAGGACAATGAGGCGAAAAAGATTGTCGATGTTGCCGCCAGAGTACGTAAGACAAATCCGGAGCTTGAATTCAGCGGGGCGTACGCCCTGGCTGCAATTCCAACCCGTTACGCGTTTGAGCGGAATGATTGGGCGGCGGCGGCGAGATTGAGTGTTCCCGACCTCCCGCATTGGTCTTCGTTCCCATTCATGGAAGCTCTGATCGAATATGGTCACGCGCTCGGACGAGCGCATACCGGCGATCTCGACGGCGCGCGAAAAGCAATCGCCCGAATGCAGCAATTACGGGACGCGACGAAGGATCCAAAGTTCAACTATTTCAAAAGCCATCTTGATCTGCAGATGAAGGCGGCTTCAGCCTGGGTGACAGCGAGTGAAGGCAAAAAGAACGAAGCGATTGAGATGTTGCGACAGGCCGCGGAGGCCGAAGACATTTTAGGCAAGCATCCGGTTTCGCCCGGCGCGTTTGTTCCGATTCGCGAACAGCTCGGCAGTCTGCTGCTCGAACTCGGCCAAGCGAAGGAAGCACAGCGGGAATTCGAAGCTGCGCTCAAAATCTACCCGGGACGGTTCAGAGGTTTGTATGGAGCGGCGCGTGCTGCCGAGCAAACCGGCGACAAGGAAAATGCAAGTCGCTATTACGCGAAGCTCGCCGCACAAACGGCAAAGTCGAACGGCTCACGAGATGAATTGAATCACATTAGCCAATTTCGTGCCGCCGAAGTCAAAGCAGCGGCAGATTCGAAAGACGTTGCCAGCAGCCGCGAGTAGCAAACACTCGGCGCGTCCTGCGTGCAAAACGATCAAGCTAGCCGCACGGCGCTGCTCATTGCCGCGAGCCTGGTTCTTCTGCATCGCGATCCAAAACATTCGGGCCTCGTGTCGAAAACTTCAGCCGATTTGTGCGCGCAAATGCTGGAGACGTATTCGCCCCAGACGCGCCTATTTCTGAAAATCATTCGGCAAGGCTGGTTTTCACCGATCGCAAAGTTAATCGAGCGCATCACGATCCCAGGAATCTTGCTGCATTATGGCTCGCGAAAGAAATGTATCGCTGGGCTTGCGCGCTCAGCGCTTATCAATGGAGCTACACAACTCGTCGTAATCGGCGCAGGCTTTGATCCGCTCAGTTTCGAGTTACATCAGGATTTCCCAGGCGCGCAATTTTGGGAGATCGATCATCCGGCAACGCAGAGTCACAAAGTGCGCGCCTTTCCCAAAACCGGCGGTAAACGATTGCATTTTATCCCGGTTGATTTGAGCGCGGCGGCTCTCGACACAGAAGCGCTGATCAAGAGCAGCTTTGATCTGACTCACCGGACATTCTGGATCGCTGAAGGTCTCTTGATGTATCTGCCGGCAGATGTCGTTTCGTCCTTGATGAGAACATTGGGTAGTCTAAGCGCGCCGGGCAGCCACTTCGCATTTACATTCATGGAAAAGCGGGGTGACGGCCGGATTCGTTTTGATTCGCAAAGCAAACTCGTTGATTCGTGGTTGCGTGGCCGCGGCGAGCCGTTCCTTTGGGCGTGCACGCGAGATGAACTTGCTGACTTGATACGCCCGTGGCACATCGTCCGATTTTTCGACCACGATGATTTGCGCAAAATGGAATCCGGACTAGCCGATAAACCTATTGCCAAAGGCGAAGTAATTTGCCTGGCTGAGATTTAATTCGCTCGATTAAGCTTCCACATGCTGACGCGGCGTGAATTCATACGCACCGCGGCGCTTTTCGCACTCGCGCCGCGCATTCTACCGGCACGCGAGAGAGAGATTTGGGTCAATGACGTCCATTCGCAGCTCAATCGCACCCACGTTCGCGAGCTTCTGACGCCGCGAACCCGAGATGAGCTTGCGGAGATTGTGCGTTCTGCGTCACGAAAAGGCTTGCCCATTTCCGTTTCGGGCTGCCGGCATTCGATGGGTGGCCAGCAGTTCGGCACGGACAGCATTTGCATCGATGCGCGTTCTCTTGATCGCGTGATTTCTTTCGATCAAGAACGTGGTTTGATCGAAGCGGAAGCAGGCATCCAATGGCCAAAATTGATTCGCACCTATCTGGACGCTCAGGCGGGCAAGGCAAAGCAATGGGGTATTGCTCAAAAACAGACCGGCGCCGACACATTCACGCTCGCTGGAAGTCTCTCGTCCAACGTGCATGGGCGCGGCTTGGCGATGAAGCCGTTGATCTCGAACATCGAATCATTCACTCTGGTCAACGCCGATGGGAAATCGATTCGCTGTTCGCGCGATGAAAATGGCGAGTTGTTCCGA
>WNFP01000581.1_pt1 | contig 27773 bp, 29 predicted proteins | sample 5400201 | NCBI WGS metagenome assembly WNFP01 (sample SAMN13153355, study PRJNA577476) | soil metagenome | isolation source: 115 cm saprolite under Madrone tree | place: USA:California | collected 2016-06-14 | reverse complement strand
CTCCACGGCGACGTGGCCCGCGGCTCGTTGTGATAATTGGCGATCCAAAGCCAGCAATTGGATAGAACAGAACGATGGGCAGCGGTCGCGCCGCTCCCGTACAACATTTGGCGCAAACGATATTCGCTCCCGTAGATCCCGGGATATTTGCCGGTCCGTTCTTTGATCCGTTCAACGAACGCGACCGCTTGCGCGACGCTCATTGAGCCGCCCGGATAATGGCCGTTCTTTTCGAAATCGAGCACGAGCAGCACGCCGGCGCGGCGTTTTTCAGGATCATCTGCCTTCGAGGCCGGAGGATGCGACGAACCGACCGTCGCGAGGAAATGATCGGCCTGGGAAATTGGATTGGTGCCGTCGCCGAAATGATACGCGCCCCATAACAGACCGGCCTCGGACGCAGCCGCTTGTCGCTCAAAATATCGCCAGTCGCGTTGCAAACGCGGAAATGTCGCTTCGTGAATCACGCCGACGACGCCTTCGTTTTTCATTCCGACGAAATCGACGCGCATCAAATCGTAATGCGACATGTTGACCACGCTGTTGCTGGCAAAGGCCGTGACGGCCAGCAGTTGAAGTGCAACGACAACGCTCGCGACTACGGACTTCATGCGCGGAAAATAGCGCGAAATAGGAAATGCGAAATGCGGATTTGCAATGAATCAGGAAAGCAAGAAAACAGGAATTCATCTATCTGGAGACCATGAAGTCAAAAACTTTCGATAGGATTTGCCAGAGTTATGCGAGACCGTTTCCGAGAATCCTCTCGTTAATCCTGTCTAGTTCTTTTTGCTGGGTTCCTGGCTTCCTGATTGATTTGATCCGGTTTTCGTATCGTCCGGACCGGGGGCGCGATCGAGTCCACGGCGTTTCAGCAACGGCTCGATGTAGGGATCGCGCCCGGTGAAATTCTTGAACAGGCTGAGAGCATCGGCCGATCCACCACGCGAGAGCAGCGTTTCTCGAAAGCGATCGCCGTTTTCGCGTTTCAATCCGCCGTGTTGCTTAATCCACTCGACACTGTCGGCGTCGAGGACTTCGCTCCAAAGATACGAATAATATCCGGCCGAGTATCCGCCGGCGAAAGCATGCGAAAAATAAAAGCTGCGATACCGCGGCGGCACCGGTGGAAAATCAACGCCGGCCTTGTGCAGCGCTTCCTTTTCAAACACGATTCCATCCGTCGGAACCCGCGATGGATCGAGTTGATGCCAGGCTTGGTCGAGCAGCGAAGCCGACAAGTATTCGGTCGTTTTGAATCCCTGATTAAACTTCTCCGCGGCCTCGACTTTATCGAGCAGCGCCTGCGGCATCGGCTCGCCGGTCTTGTAATGTTTGGCGAAATTCTTCAGCACTTCCGGCCAGGTCGCCCACATCTCGTTCACTTGCGATGGGTACTCGACGAAATCGCGCGGCACGCTCGTTCCGCTGAAGCGCGGATATTTCACGTTTGAAAACATTCCGTGGAGCGCGTGACCAAATTCGTGAAACGCGGTCCGCACTTCATCGTGCGTGAGCAAGGTCGGCTCGCCCGGTGGCGGTTTCGGAATGTTGAGATGATTCGCCACGACCGGTTTGGTCGCGAACAAATCGCTTTGCTCGACGTAGGCGTTCATCCAGGCGCCGCCGCGTTTTGAAGAGCGGGCGTAATAATCTCCGAGAAACAATGCGAGCGGTTTGCCGTCGCGATCGTAAACTTCGAACACGCGGACCTCCGGCAGATAAACCGGCAGGTCGTGGCGTTCCTTGAAGGTGAGTCCGTAAAGTTTTCCGGCGGCGAAGAAAACGCCGTCGATGATGACGTGATTCAGTTCGTAGTAGGGGCGCAGCTCCGATTCGTCGAAGGCGTAGCGCGCCTTGCGCACTTTCTCGGAATAAAAATCCCAGTCCCAGGCCGCAATTTGGAACCCACCGTTTTCTTGAGCGACAATCTTCTGCATCTCGCCCGCTTCGCGTTTGGCGTTAGCGACCGCCGCCGGCGCGAGCTCGCCCAGAAGTTTGTTCACGGTCGGGACATCTTTCGCGGTTTGGTCTTCGAGCTGATAGGCGGCGTGGTTTTCGTAGCCGAGAAGTTTGGCGCGCTCGGCGCGAAGCTGGGCCGTGCGCAGAACGACGTTGCGGGTATCAAACTCGCCGCCTTTGCTGTTGCGCCCGAGCGACGTCCGCATAATGCGCTCACGCAATTGTCGATTTTGCAACGACCCGAGCAATGGCTGCCCCGTCGTGTTCTGCATTTGAATGACGAACTTGCCGTCCTTGTGCTCGGCCTTCGCCGCGTTGGTAACGGTTGCCATTTGGCTGTCAGAAAGACCGGCTAGCTCTTCCTTGCGATCGACCACGAGCGAAGACGCGTTCTTTTCCTTGAGAACGTTTTGTTCGAATTGCGTCTGCAACGTCGCCAGCTCGGCGTTGATCTTCTTCAGCTTTTCCTTGTCAGGATCCGAAAGCTTCGCTCCGGCGCGCACGAAATCCTTGTAGTAACGCTCGAGGAGATAGGCGGATTCCGGATCGAGTCCGAGTTTGTCGCGGCCGTCGTAAAGCTGCTGGATCCGCGAGAAGAGTTTGCCGTTCAGATGAATCGCGTCGCGGTGGGCCGACAATTTCGGCGCCATTTCCTTTTCGATCTTTTGCAACGTTGGATTCGTGTTGCAGGCGTTGAGATTTGAAAACGTTTGCTCGGCGCGATCGAGCAAGCGGCCGGTGCGTTCAAGCGCGACCACGGTGTTCTCGAACGTCGGTTTCTCGGAATTGTTCGCGACCAGATCGACTTCCTTGAGCTGCTCGCGCATGCCGGCTTCGATCGCGGGGACGAAATGTGCGTCCTTAATCTTGTCGAACGGCGGGTAGTGATAAGGCAGCGCGCTTTCTTTCAGCAGCGGATTATCGACTGGATCGGCGGCGGACACGGCGGTGATTTGCGCAGCGCTGAGCAATGCGCAAGCGGTAAAGAAGTGAGCGAATCGCATAAGACTGTGTGATTTATCAGAAAACGTCCAACGCTCAACGCCCAACATTCAACGCTTAATTCAGATTGGCATTGACTGGCTCGACAGAGTCTCGTCCCACCAGCAAAGTGGCGTTGAAAAATGAAAAATCTTTTGTTTGTGCTCCTGCTCGTTCCGGCGATGGCTCTCGCGGCCGAAACGCCGGACTCCGCCACGGCGGATCCGTCCGCTGGCGGATTCGACGCAAGAGCGGCGGAGCGCTTCGCCAAACTCGCGCTCGCGTGCGTGCACAAAGAATATCCAAACAAGATCAGTCACGTGCTCAACAGCGATGCGGACGTGGCGCCGCCGCGAAAACTGACGCCGGCATTTTGTGGCTGTTACGACTGGCACTCGTCGGTGCACGGACATTGGTTGCTGGTCAGACTGGTCCGCACATTTCCGGGCGCGCCGTTTGCGAGCGCTGCACGCGACGCGCTCAAGCAAAGTCTGACCGCGGAAAATTTGAAACAGGAGGCGACTTACGTTCGAGGCGAAGGTCGCTCGAGTTTTGAACGGCCGTATGGGTTGTCGTGGCTGCTCCAGCTCTGCGCTGAGCTGCGCGAATGGGACGACCCGCAAGCGCACGAATGGCTACTGAACCTGACGCCGCTCGAAGACGCGGCGGTGGAACGGCTGACGAAATGGTTGCCGAAACTTTCGAATCCAGTGCGGATCGGCGAGCACGACCAAACCGCGTTCGGTCTCGGACTGATGTTCGATTATGCGCGGACGACGAAGAATGAAGCTTTTGCAAGACTGGTCCGCGACTCATCCAAGAAGTTTTTTCTGGCGGACAAGAATTGTCCGCTCAATTACGAACCTTCCGGTGAAGATTTTCTTTCGCCCTGCCTTGGTGAAGCCGACGTGATGCGGCGCGTCCTCCCCCAAAAAGAATTCGCAGGCTGGTTGAAGGGATTCATGCCGCAGATTCCAGTGACGGAAAATCCAGATTGGTTGCGGGTCGCGATCTCGCCGGACCCGAGCGATCCGAAGCTGGCGCACCTCGACGGACTGAATTTGAGCCGGGCGTGGATGTTGGAAGGAATTCTTTCGGCGCTACCGGAGGACGATCCGCGCCGGCCGGCGCTGCAGGCTGCGGCGGATGCGCATCGGCATGCCGGACTCGCAGCGGTGACCGGCGAACATTACGAAGGTGGACACTGGCTCGGCAGTTTCGCCGTTTATCTAACGACGCGGCGCGGGATTCCAACTGTCAAGACATCACCTTCACCCTCACCTTAATCCTCTCCCGAACAAGGGAGAGGAGAGAAGAAGCGCGATGTACCGTCTCCTTCGTTTGCAATCGAAAATCTGAAATCTACAATCTAAAATTCCGATGCCAGGGTGGCGAAATTGGCAGACGCGCCAGACTTAGGAATCCGAAATCAGCGATTTCAAAACATCGCTTTTCATTTCAAAAGACAATCGATTTACGAGAGGAAAACGCGCGATTTCCGAGAAATCGAGTTGAACACGAATGGCGAGTAGAAAACGGCTCATTCTAGCACGCGAAGCGATCTGCGCCGCAAGCCATTACCAAATGAGCTACCGATTGAATCGCCGCGACTTGGATTTGCCACGCGTTGTTTTGCTAAAATCCCGATTGACACTCGCCATTTCAAGACCAAAACGAGTCCGGCGATCCTATAAGACGAAAGTCCAACGGGCTGAATTGGCACATTTCGCCGATCAATTGGTATGAACATGATGGACTGTTCGGTTTTAGGAACGTTGGTCGTCAATCATGAGCCGATTGATTTGATCGACGTTCGGTCAAAGAATGAATTTGCCGCAATGCACATCCCGGGGGCGCAATCGCTTCCCTTTGGTGAGCTGGTGACGCCCGGGATCTTTCGAGGGCGACGCCTGACAGCAGAGCGTGTTTATGTCATTTCGGAAGACGGTCACGCCCAAGCCAGCCTTGCGACGGGGATACTTCGATCCGCCGGTTGCGTGAATGCCGTTCCGGTGGATGGCGGAATGAAGGATTGGGTCGCCCGGGGTCTTCCACTGTGGCGCAAGAGATCCTCCCTCGAGGCCCCAATCTATCTCATTCGGGGTGCGGCCTTGCCCGCGCTAGCAGCGTGTGTGGCCGCGGTGCTGCACGAGATTACAGTATCTGCGCTTTTTCTTGCCATTGCGGGATTGCTACTCCTCACGGCGAAATTTTCGTCAGAAACACGAGGAAAAAAAAGTGCTGGGCTCGAACTTACACATGCTATCTAAAGCCCCACACGCGTAATGACACTGGCTTCGTAGAAGGCAGACAGTGTTCGCATCTCGCCGGTCCATCCCGCGAATAAGAGCAAGGTCCCATGTGCGGGTTTCGCTCCTTGTCTCAAACTTTTGCCATGACTCAGGGGGAAATGCCCTATCGCCCGCCTGCTTAAAACAAATATCTCAATGACCGCGACCCTCGACCATCTATGAAAACAAGTGTTCTAAAAAAACCGGCAAGATCAACACACCAAACTCGTACGCAACGCACAGAAGATTATTGGATAGATGCGGCGCTCGAACCCGCCACTAGCACGCAAAAGGCATGGTTGATCGCGCACTCGCAAAACTTGCGCGCGCCGCTGATGGCGATGGGATCGATGCTCGATTTGATGGAGTTGCGGCAAAGGCTGGCCTGTGTCCGGCCACTGTATGACGAGCCGTCCGACTTCGACGAGGCAGCGTTCCGAAATGTCCGACAGAATTTTCAATGCCTCGTTCATTCCTTCAATGAGTTTGCTGACCTGACCGGACAAAGCCCTCTTCAGCTCGAAGGCAGTCCGCCTCCTCGCACCGACACCGACTTCGCCACGTTTATCAATCACGACTGGTGGTCTGGATGACGCAGAAGCAGAATAACCGGGCGGGGAACCAAGACTATGACCACAATTCATCCCGTCGGACTGGCAACATTGATCGACAACCGCGAACCTTTGGACCTCATTGATGTCCGGACGGAAAAAGAATTCGAAAGCTTTCACATTGCCGGCGCGCGATCGGTTCCTTTAAAAAAGCTTTCTGCAGCCAAGGTGCTTCAAGACCGGAAGCGCGCGGCGACTGAACCTTTATACATCATTGGTGACGGCCGCGTGCAGGCTAGCCTCGCCGCTGGCATCCTTACCGGAGGAGGCTGCTGTCAGGCTGTCGTGGTTGACGGCGGAATGGACGTTTGGATGAGCGAGGGTTTGTCCGTGGTGCGCGAAAAACCTTTCTGGAACCACCCAACACTTCTGAAGCAGTGCACATTGATACGGATGAATGGCGGGGTGTCGCTCATCGTGCGCAAGACCGCTTAGGGTGGGAAGTGTCACAAGGATGTAACAATTACAAGCTTGTGTCGCGTACTCGCTTTTGATTATTGTAATCGCTTACCGAGCAATCGGTTAAGCCAATAGCAGACCGTTGGGGTAAATTGGTTTAATCGAGGGCTTTCGGAATAAGTCACCTTCGATTATGAGAGCGATTGCCCAGCCGCTGAGCGGTGGAATGTCGTCGCGCTGGGAAAGTGAACAGGGGCGGCTGGATTATCGACCCTTTTTCGCCGCGCTCGTGGTGTTCGCGGCGTATTATCTCGGCGCGAAGATCGGATTTGCGCTGACGCTTCGACCGCATCCGGTTTCAGTTCTCTGGCCACCCAACTCGATTTTGCTGGCGGCGCTTTTGTTGGCGCCCGTCCGCATTTGGTGGGTGCTACTGCTGGCCGCATTTCCTGCGCATTTGACGGCAGAATTGGAGAGTCACGTTCCTCCTACGATGGTTTTTTGCTGGTTCATCAGCAACTCGTGCGAAGCACTCATCAGTGCGAGCTGCATCCGGTATCTGATCGATCGTCCGGTCCAGTTCGATCGTCTTCGCAACGTCGGAATTTTTTGCTTCTTCGCTGCGTTTTTGGGGCCGTTTCTTTCTTCCTTTCTGGATGCGGCGTTCGTCGTTCTCAACCACTGGGGACATGACAACTATTGGGAAATCTGGCGAATTCGATTTACTTCAAACGCGTTGGCCGCGCTTACCTTGACGCCTTTGATTGTGATGTGGAGCGCGGAGGGAATCGCCTGGCTGGGCAAGATTCGTCGTCCGAGATTTCTCGAAGCCAGCCTTCTTCTGCTTGGTTTGCTTTCGGTCAACACCATCGTTTTCTATAAATTGGCACCGACGGCAGATTCCACGCTGCTCTATTTGCCGTTGCCATTTTTGATCTGGGCAGCAGTACGTTTCGGCTCACGCGGCGCGAGCGCGGCCATCTGCACTTTGACTTTTCTTGCGATATGGAGCGCCGGCCACGGGTATGGGCCATTTTCGACAAGATCGGCAGAAGAAAATGCGCTTTCGATTCAAATGTTTTTGATCGTCATGTCGGTCCCGCTCTTGCTGCTTGCGGCCGTCATAGAAGAGCGCGGCAAAGGGGAGATAACACTCCGGGAGCGCGAAGAGCGCATCAGTCTTGCCGCCGAATCGGCGGACCTGGCATTTTGGACGATCGATTTTGAGCGGAAGGAATCGTGGATGAGCGACAATGGTCGCGCCATCTTCAGCTTCGATCGTGACCAGCCTTTGTCCCGCGAGTTGTTTCTCTCTCGCGTGCATCCAGAAGACAGAATTGCAATGGACGAAGCCATCGAGCGCGCGCGAGCCGCGTCGCAAACATTTGAAATTGAATATCGCCTGCTCCGGCCGGACGGCGAAACACGCTGGCTAATTTCGCGCGGCCGTTATCTGCGCAACGATCGGGGGGAAGTGAGCGAACTGATTGGGGTAGCCATCGACATCACGGCGCAATTCAAAGCCGACCTCCAGCTACAACTGCAGCGCGAGGAGATGGCACACATGAGCCGGGTGTCGTCTATGGGCGAGCTAGCTGCTTCGCTCGTGCACGAACTTAATCAGCCCCTCTCCGCCATTGCCAGCAACGCGGCAGCCGGGAGACGGTTTCTGGCGCAAAATTCCCCCGAACTCGAAATGTTTGACGAGTTGCTCGCCGATGTTGCGGCTGATGCCCGGAGAGCGGGCGATATTATTCACGGGATTCACAATTTCGTGCGCAAGAGCGAGGGAACAAGGCGCCCGGTAAATTTGAATGGGATCATCCGGGAGGTCCTGCGGCTGCTCCATTCCGATTTGCTGGGACGCGCCACTTCGGTCGAGACGCAACTCGCTCCGAATCTTCCGATGGTGGATGCTAACCCGGTCAATTTGCAACAGGTGTTGCTAAATCTTCTGATGAATTCGATCGAGGCAATGCAGTCAAAGCCGGCGGCTAAACGCCGGATTCTCATTTCCACAAGATGCGAAGCTAATTCTGTCGTAACTAGCGTGCGGGACTACGGTGGCGGACTTCCCAAAGACAATCCCGATAAGATTTTCACACACTTCTATTCCACCAAGCCAGACGGAATGGGAATGGGCCTGACAATTGTTCGCTCGATCGTGGAAGCGCATGGGGGCAAGCTCGGAGCGGAAAATGCCGACGAGGGCGCGCGATTTTTCTTTAGCCTGCCGGTCGCAACAAAGAAGGAAACAGGAGAGGTTGCGTGAGCAGCGCGAGGGAGCTTGTCTGCGCAGTGGATGACGACCCGTCGGTGCGTCGAGGTTTGCGCCGCTTATTTAAATCCGCAGGGTTTGCCGCTGAGACGTTTGCTTCCGCGGAAGATTATCTGACGCGCGAAATCTTCCAAGGCCCAATCTGCCTTGTCCTGGATGTCCGCATGCCGGGTTTGAAGGGTCCGGGGTTACAAGAAGCGCTCGAGAAGCGAGGCGCTTGCGAGCAGATTGTTTTCCTTACCGGCCATGGCGACGTGCCGACCGCTACCCGAGCAATGAAAAAAGGCGCGGTTGATTTTCTGATCAAACCTTTCGACAGCGGGGAACTCATCGAAGCAGTCAACCGCGCTTTGGGACGTAGCAAGGAACAGCTGCGCAAACGCGAGCAAAGACGCGAGGCGCGTGGACGTGTCGATAGATTGACCCCGCGTGAGTTTGAAGTATTGCGTTTCGTCGTTATGGGCCTGTTGAACAAACAGATTGCGGCGGAACTGCACACGGCCGAGAAGACGATCAAAGTTCATCGCGGCCGCGTCATGCAAAAGCTCGGTGTCACCTCGGTGGCTGATTTGGTTCGCATCTCGCAACGCGCCGGCGTCTCGCCGGCTCGCAATCCCGCATAAGACTAAGGTCCAATACCCTGCCGAACTGTCGGGACGAATGTACGGCATAATCGCTACGTCCCACATTAAAAGCAGCGACTTAGGTTGGCCCGTCTCGTTCTGGTTCGCCGTTCTTAGTCCCGTGTTGGGGATCTTGACCGGCTTTCTCGCACTATTCCTTTTCTTCCGCTGACAACGTTACCCCAGAATTGTTGCATTCCGGCGGTCGCTACAATAACGCGGCGGGGAGTCTTCCGCGAGTGGGAACCCGGATAGGACTAAGGTCCAATACCCTGCCGATCTTTCGGGACTACCTTTCGGTATGATTGCTACGTCTTACATTGAGAATGAGGCGTCTGCACAAATGCTTATGACGCCCACTGAAAAACCTTCGGCGGAAATTGTTTGCCTGGTGGATGACGATCCCCTGGTGCTCAGATCCACCGGACTTTTACTCGCTTCGGAAGGATTCGTCGTTCGTCAGTTTGATAACGGCGAGGACTTCATTCGTTATGTCGCGTCACACAAGGTACCACTCGTCGTGCTGGACATTTGGATGGAAGAAATGACCGGCTTGGAAGTCCTGGCACGGCTATGCGCCATGTCGCCGCAGACCCATGTCGTCGTGATCACAGGGCGCGAAGATAGCGCCGCGCGGATTACCGCTACGCAAATCGGCACAGTCGCGTTCTTGATTAAGCCTTTCGATGACGAACAATTTCTCGAGGTGGTTCATCGCGGACTTGGCCACCCGCCTAAATCATCATCCATTAAACCATGATATCTGCGCTTGATCTGGCCGCTCCAGGGCAGCAATCGTACGGAGGCCGGGAGTTGGAACGCATGGAAACACATGGTTCCGTAGTTATTAGCATAGCCGTCTGGCTGACGATGCTTAGCCCGTTAATCGGTCTAATCATGGCATTTCTAGGCGCGTCGTTCTTCAGTCAGGCCAGCTTTTAAAGGCGCGGCGAAGCATTTCTCGGTGCTCGCGCGTGTGATGGCATAAGACTAAGGTCCAATATCCTGTCGGGACGTAGGGGCTAGTCTGGCGTTTCTGGATATGTCTAACCTTGAAAATGAGGCGGTCGCGTAAGCGTAATTGTGTATGACGCCCGTTGAAAAGTCCGACGCAGAGATTGTTTGCCTGGTGGACGATGATCCGCTGGTACTCAGATCGACCGGCCTCTTACTCGCCTCAGAAGGATTCGCGGTCCGCCAGTTCGATAAGGGCGAGGATTTCATTGCTTATGTCGGGGCACATGAGGTGCCTCTCGTAGTGCTGGACATCTGGATGGAAGAAATGACCGGCTTGGAAGTTCTGGCGCGGCTATGCGCTACATCACCGCAGACTCATGTGATCGTGATCACCGGACACGAAGATACCGCCGCGCGGATCCTCGCGATGCAATTCGGCACAGTCGCTTTTTTGATTAAGCCTTTTGATGACGAACAATTTCTATCCGCAGTGCGCGGTGCGCTGGCAATGCACGCTATTCAATGAGCGAGCGAGACAGAATCGACAAAGGAGACCGCGAGAAGGAAGAGCCCTTTTACGCTGGGCAGGGCCGAATTCTTGAGATGATTGCGGTGAGTGCGCCACTCGCGGACATTCTCACCAGGATCGTTCTACTGATGGAGGCGCAAACCGATGGACTACGCTGTTCCATCCTGCTTTTAAGCTATGACGGCAAACATGTGCGGCATGGCGCGGCGCCGAATTTGCCGGAAGCTTATGTCAAAGCCGTGGACGGCCTTCCGATTGGTCCACGGGTTGGTTCATGTGGGACGTCGATGTATTTGCGCAAGCCGGTGGTCGTGACGGACGTCCTGATCGATCCTCTTTGGTCTGATTATCGCGGCCTGGCCAAGAGCTGCGGCCTAAGAGCATGTTGGTCGACTCCGATTATCTCATCTCATGGCGACGTATTGGGTTCGTTCGCCATGTATCGCCAGGAGCCGCGAGGTCCAAATGCCGAGGAGACGCGGTTGACCGAAATTGCCACTCACATCGCGGGTATTGCGATCGAGCGCCAGCAGGATCATGGCATGTTACGCGAACGAGAAGCCCGAATTAGCCTCGCCGCGGAGTCGGCGGATCTCGCGTTTTGGGTTTTGTACCCGGAACAAAACACGGCCTGGATCAGTGAAAAGGGGCGAACAATGTACGGCTTTGCCCCCGATGAGCCGTTAAGCCGCGAGTCATTCGTGTCACGTATTCACCCCGACGAACGTGTTGCGGTTCAAGCGGCTCTTGAGCAGGCACGAGCCTCCCAGGAGACGTTCGAGATTGAGCACCGGATCGTCCTGCCCGACGGTAAAACACGCTGGGTCATCACGCGCGGCCGAAGTCTTTGGGACGAGCAGGGAAACGTTTTAAAAAAAATTTGCGTGACAATTGACCTCAGTGCGCAAAAGCAATCTGACCTGCAATTGCAAGTGCAGCGGGAGGAGCTGGCACGTTTGAGCCGCATCGCGTTGATGGGCGAAATGACCGCCTCGCTCGGACATGAATTGAATCAGCCCCTCACCGCTATTGCCAACAACGCCGCGGCCGCTCGTCGCTTTTTCGACCGGGGCCAAATCGACCCCGCGATACTTAAACAGTTGCTGGCTGATATTGCGGCCGCTAGCCATCGCGCCGGAGAAGTGATTAACGGAATTCGAGAGATGGCGCGCAAAGGTAAGAGCACCCGCAGTCTGCTAAACCTGAACGGTGTAATCGGCGATACCATACGGCTTGTGCGCTCCGACATTCTGATCCGAGAAACGACCGTGGTTGCGGACTTCGATTCTCGCCTGCCGGATGTGGAAGCTGACCTGGTCCAAATTCAACAGGTATTGCTAAATCTGATTATGAATGCGCTCGACGCGGTGGAAACGCTTCCGCCCGCCGAGCGCCGCATCATTATTCGTACGCGTTCACTTGAGGGAAAGAGCGCGGAAGTCAGTGTGCGCGATTTCGGCGCTGGCCTGCCAAAGGATCGGCCCGATAAAGTCTTCGATCATTTCTTCTCCACAAAAGCAGAAGGAACGGGCATGGGCTTGACCATCGTTCGTTCGATTGTCGAAGCGCACGCCGGTACGCTTGTAGCGGAAAACGTCGAGGGTGGCGGCGCGCGTTTCTTTTTCCGTATCCCTGCGGCACAAGGATTACCGGTAGGGAAAGCCGCATAGGCCGGAGCGAACCGTTATTGTGATGCGATGTCAGGGCAAGTTGGACGAACAACGCGTAGTATGAGATCCGAAGAATTTCCCGGCAGCCACGCCGTCTGTCTGGTTGACGACGACCTCGAATGTTACATGTTGAGCGGCCGAGCCCTGATCTCCAAATTCGATGAAGGCCATTTTGTAGCGCCCATCGGCGGGGCCGCGTACTGAGTTGAGAGGCTCGGTCGCGGTGTTGACGTGGTAGGGTCCATACGCAGCGCACGCCCCTAGTAGGGTCGCCGACACGAGCATAACGAAGCCCAATAACGCGAGCTACGATTTCGTCTCGAGTGTGTTTTCATAGCAGCTGTTCCTGAGTGTTAGCGGAGCGCCCCATCACATGAGTACTCCGCGGAATCCAAATGCGAATCGTAGGTGTCGGCATTTGGGAGACCAATTGGACCAAAGTCCTATAGAGGGAGGCAGCAGAACCCGGCAAATTCCTGTTCTCAAATCGCCGGCTTTTGAAACTGCTGCAACAATTTTGGTCCCATTTCGCCGTCGTGTGCTTTCTGTCCACATTTGGACTGCTCCGGGTCGCTGGCGCACTGGGAGCGGATACAAAATGCGAACAGTGCCAAGCGCCCTCGCGCGTGCCGCACCTTCTCGCAGCGAATCAATCTTTAGCCAGTACAAACATCACATCGACAGCTTCTGGCAAGCAGTCTCCTGCATCGAAAGGTAACAGCCCGCCGAGCATGGTCTGGATTCCGGGCGGTGAGTTCTTGATGGGCGCTGCGACCAATGGCCATGGCAATTCCGAAATGCCGATGGCTTCGAACGACGCGGAGCCGGTGCACCGCGTTTATGTCGACGGCTTCTGGATGGACGCGACCGCGGTCACGAATGAACAGTTCGAGAAATTCGTTAGGGCGACGGGATACGTAACGATTGCGGAACACACGCCGACGAAAGAAGAATTTCCAACTGCGCCGTCCGAAAATCTGGTCGCAGGCTCAGTCGTGTTTGCGCCGACCAATCATGAAGTGCCGCTCGACAATCATTTCCAGTGGTGGACCTACGTCAAAGGTGCGAACTGGCGACATCCGCTCGGACCGGAAAGCGATCTCAAAGGAAAAGAAAAATATCCGGTCGTGCAGATCGCATATCCGGACGCAGACGCGTACGCCAAATGGGCGGGCAAACGTTTACCGACCGAAGCAGAGTTTGAATTCGCCGCGCGCGGCGGTTTGGAAGGAAAAACATTTGTCTGGGGCGACGAATTTCGTCCCGGCGGAAAATGGATGGCTAACACCTGGCAGGGAAAATTCCCGATGAAAGACACTGGCGAAGATGGTTTCGCCGGTATCGCGCCGGTCGCGCAGTTTCCGGCAAATGGCTACGGCCTTTACGACATGGCCGGCAACATCTGGCAATGGTGCAGCGATTGGTACCGGCCCGACTATTATGAGCAGCTCGCCAAAGCGAGTGGCCTAACGAACAATCCCAAAGGACCGGACACGCCATTCGATCCTTCCGAGCCTAACGAGAAAAAGCGCGTGCACCGCGGCGGCTCGTTTCTTTGCAACGATCAGTATTGTTCGCGTTACATCGTCGGCACTCGCGGCAAAGGCGAAGTCAACACTGGCACCAATCATCTCGGTTTTCGTTGTGTGAAGAACGCGAGCGCGAAACCTGCCAGCCGATAAGACTAAGGTCTTACATGACAGCAGGCGGTCTGCTATGCAGAATCCTTTACGGGCTTGCAATAACCTATGCGACCGCTCAAAGAAGCCGTTCTCCTTTTCCTGGGTGTGTCCGCAATTGCTTTTTCTTATCTACTCGCTGTGGGCGTTTTTCTATTTGCTCTTGCTGACGTCTTTCGTCCAGAACAGCCCCGCTATGATGTGAAGCGAGCCCTTGATAGATCGACGTCAAGTTTCTCCCGCCAAACCTTGTTATGACCCTTATGCGCCGTGCAGCTATTAAGACTTTTAAGCAACCAATAAAGAAAAACCACGTAATAAAGGATAAATCATGAAGCTATCAACCACGTTAGTTGTATTGAGCGCCATCCTGGCGTTAGGAACAGGGTCAACCCTGCTGGCGGGAGGGAGCGCCACGAAAGAAACCTTGCTTGCGCAATCGGGGTTCCGTCTTAAGACGGTCACAACCCAGCGGCAGCGCGAGCAAATCGACGGCCTGCCGGAAGGGCAAGTGTCGGCGATCATGTATCAACACAAGTTGTACTACGTCTATCGGACCACGCAGAAAGATCAGGTCTACGTCGGCAAACAGCAGCAATTCGATGCCTACAAGCAGGCACTTAGCGGGCCAGAGAACACGAGCCGGGTTCAAAAAGAGATGCAGGATCGTCCCGATATGGTTTTTGAAGGTGCCGGACCTAATCACGTGCGAGTTCAGGAGTTCGACGGATTCGGACCGATGAATCCCTTCGGCGACGAATAGTTTGGATCCAGATCAGGACCCGCGGCAATATCAGAGGGACAACGAATGAGCTAATGAACCGCTTTAAATGGCGGCGGCTAGTCGTGCGTTGACCGTTGCCTTCCTCGAATTGCCTAAGGTCTGATACGGATGCCGGCATTTAGCGAGGCTGGTTTCAAAGAAACGAGTGCACCTGTAAGCGGCAAGATACACCCGCCGCTTTGGGACACCTTGCCATATTGGTTTGCAATAGTGAGTCCCGTCATCGGAGTCTTGGTTGGACTCCTTTTAGCGTGGCTGTTAGGCCGATATTGAGTCCTTCCAGTCTCTGCTGACGAACTATTCCGAAATCTGCTTCTCTCCGTTTAGTCGCTACAAATCCGGATCGTTTGAAATCTGCGCCGTGTCAGGCAGCACGTTTTCTCCGTGGGCATTGAGCGGAAAGTGAAGTCGGAAAATGGCGGCGAATATTGCAATGGAGTTATCGCTCCACAATCCTCCATGACCTGAAATGATCTCCTTCGGGACGCGCACGATCCAAAACGGTACGCGCGCGTTGCAGGTATAGACGATCTCCCATTTCCGCCAGACTTCTTTTTCCGGTGCCGGCTTTATCGCATCAGGATTGTAGGTTGGTATCGTTCCGACTATTACGAGACATTGGCCCAAGCCGGCGTCGTCGCAATGAATCCGCACGGACCCGATTCATCATTCGATCCCTCCGAGCCTAACGAGAAAAAGCGCGTGCACCGCGGCGGCTCGTTTCTTTGCAACGACCAATATTGTTCGCGTTACATCGTCGGCACGCGCGGCAAAGGCGAAGTCAACACCGGCACCAATCATCTCGGTTTTCGTTGCGTGAAAGACGCGGGCACGAAAACCGCAGGCTGATAGGACTTAAGTCCAATAGCGTGCTCAACGCGTAACACGCAAAGGTAGGATTCTATGAATCCTACTAAGTATCGGTTTACCTTTATACTCGCTGTCGCGACTGCATTGATTACAACGTTTTCAGCGAGCAACGTTTTTGCGCAAGCAAAGAAACCCAACATCCTCGTCATTATGGGCGACGACATCGGCATGTGGAACATCGGCGCCTACCATCGCGGGATGATGGCCGGCAAGACGCCGAACCTCGACAAGCTCGCCAAGGAGGGAATGTTGTTCACCGACTATTACGCCGAGGCGAGTTGCACGGCGGGTCGCGCGAACTTCATCACCGGCGAACTGCCTATTCGCACGGGCATGACGACGGTCGGCCAGGCCGGCGCGTCGGTCGGGTTGCCCGCCGAAGCCTGCACGATTGCGACCGCGCTCAAAGCGCAGGGCTACGCCACCGGTCAGTTCGGCAAGAATCACCTTGGCGACAAGAATGAGTTCCTGCCCACGGTCCACGGCTTCGACGAATTCTTCGGGTACCTGTATCACCTCGATGCAATGGAAGACCCGGCGCATCCTAACTACCCGCAGAATTTGTTGAACCAAGTTGGCCCGCGCAACATGGTCCATAGCTGGGCCACGGAGACGGACGACCAAACCGACATGCCGCGCTGGGGCAAAATCGGCAAACAGAAGATCGAGGACGCCGGCACGCTTTATCCTGACCGGATGAAGACCGTGGATAACGAGATCCGCGACTTCGCCTTGAAGTTCGTGGAGAAGGCCAAAGCGGACGGCAAGCCGTTCTTCTGTTGGCTTAACCCGACACGCATGCACATCGTTACCCACCTCTCGGACAAGTATGAGAAGATGCGCAACTCCGAGAATGGCTGGTCAGAAGAGGAAGCCGGCATGGCCCAGCTCGATGACGACATTGGTTTGGTCATGCAGAAGCTCAAGGACCTTGGCTTGGATGATAACACCATTGTCGTCTTCACCACCGACAACGGCACCGAAGTGTTCACCTGGCCCGATGGCGGTCAGACACCGTTCGCGCAGTCCAAGGGGACAGTCATGGAGGGCGGCTTCCGCGTGCCGTGCATCCTGCGCTGGCCCGGCCACGTGCCGGCGGACTCCGTTCAGAATGGCATCTTCTCCGGCATGGACTGGTTCCCCACCTTTCTCGATGCCGCTGGCAACCCGAATATCACCGACCAGTTGCTCAAGGGTGTGAAACTCGGCGACCGGACTTATAAGAATCATCTGGACGGCTACGACCAGATGGCTGCCATCACCGGCAAAGGCCCGTCCACGCGTCACGAAATCTTCTACCTCGGCGAAAGCACTGTCGGCGCGGTGCGCATCGACGACTACAAATATCGTTTCATTGACCAGCCCCAGGGCTGGCTGGGTGCCAAGCCGCACCTTGACGTGCCAGTCCTAATCAACCTGCGCCTTGATCCGTTCGAGCGCACGGCCTGGCCAAACGATGGGACGAAAGAAGGGGGACAGCAATACTTTGATTGGTTCAAGTTCCAATTCTGGCGCTTTGTGTTCGTCCAGCAGGTGGTGGGCAAGGAACTCCAGACCTTCCTCGAATTCCCCCCGATGCAAAAAGGTGCGAGTTTCAACCTTGAAGCCGTGAAAGCGGAGATGGCGACAAGGATGAAACAGGCGGAGGCGGCAAGCAAAGGCCCCGTCCAGTAACCGGAATGACCTTTACGGCGGGCGGCTCACAAGGCCGCCCGCCTTTTCACGCAATCAGCCCTTCGATTGTGAAAGCGCACCGCATCCGTCTTAACCAGATGCGGGAACGCGAACCAGAAACCGACAAGACTCATCGCAATTTAACTCCATGACCAAACTATCCACCAAGCCCAAGGAGGAGTTCTTTGCGCTGCTCCCACCGACAATCTTTTTTTTCGTGGCTTTGCATATCGTGGCGTTTGTTCGTGTGTTGATGCTGAAGGGAACCGGGTTTCGCCACTGTCTTCGATGTCGGTTGCGGTCGCCGCCCTCATTCTGGGCAAGGCAGTGTTAATCGCGGATTTGCTGCCGATGATCAATCGCTTTCCCAATAAACCGCTGATCTACAACGTCGGCTGGAAGACCTTGATCTACCTGCTGCTGGCCACGCTCATTCACTATCTGGAGCGTCTTGTCGATTTCTGGCGGCAAGCTGGCGGCCTTGTGGCCGGCAACGAAAAATTGCTGGCGGAAATCGTGTGGCCGCATTTCTGGGCCATCCAGATCATTCTGCTCGTGCTGATTGTCATGTACTGCACGATGCACGAACTGGTGCGCGTGATTGGGAAGGAAAAGGTGCTGCGGATATTCTTCGGGCCGATACCAATCCCACAAGTTTGAGCGACGCGCTGATGGCCGAGGCGAAGAAGGAATAGATGGCCTTTCCTCGCGAAGCTTATCGCGCAATCGCACCGCCTTCAGCGCGCTTTGACGCCTCGGCCAATTCCCTGCCTGTTTTGCGATCGCTAATCACAAATGTGTTGTTTTCTCCGAGCGTCGACCACGGTCCGCGCCATACTTCGCTAAACTCGACGAAGCGCCAGTCGGTCACATCCGTTTCGCTTAATCCGAGATAGTCACGCACAGCCGGAGAGACATCGAGACCCGCGCCTTTGTTCAGATTGGGTTTTGGACGTTCGTTGCCAAAGACATATTGCCAATAATCGGTGCGGAAAGGTCCTGCGTCTTCCCATTGCGCATAAGCCGTTCGATTCCCTTTGCGAATCGCGACCCATCGATCCTTGCAGGTGGAAACCCCGGGGCCTTGGTACGCTTCCTTGAACCACGGCACGACGCGGGGCGCTTCCGGCCGGTGACCATTGACTGACTTGTCGTTGTAGGGAAGCGCGCAGTAAAACGGGTTCTGTCGAGGCGTGAACTTTACCGGAATGTAATTGCGGCGATGCGCGGGATTTGGGTCGTCAAAACCGCCGTAATTCCTGGTCCAATCTTTGTCCCAGGAGCTCCTCCGGTTCGGCACGGGATTATTTCCGCTCGGCCGCTCGCCGATCCAAAAGACAGTTGTCACAATATTTCTCTTCCACGGATAGCGCTCTCCTGTGGCGGAGGCACTGTGCTCAGTGTTTAAACAGCCCGCGATGATCGCTGCCAGCGCACCGATCGACAGGATCGATATTGCTTTGATCATATGCTTCCTTGTTCATAAAGGAAGCGGATGTTCATAGAGTCAAGCGCTATACTCGGTGGATCCCCTTCGCGTCAAAGTGTCGAGCAGTTCCGTGAGGCGCGACTCGTAAGAATCACAGATGGGGGATTCGCCATTTGGCTGGATCCATTCGGGATGTTGAATGTGTAGGTCGTCGTGAATCTGTTGCCGAAGCTCGGTGTAGGTGTGGATTTGGGGAGACATGGCAATTGGCTGATCCGGAATGTTCATCTGGCCTCTCCTCCTCTGTCGCGACTGCCTTCAAGTGGCGTTGGCTCGCTCCATGGTGGAACCGGTTTTTGCGTATCGTAGTACGGGTAGCTTGGCCGTGGTGCGTGGTACATCGAGACACCGAACCATAGCCCAACGAGCAAGGTCAGCGCTGCGATGATGGCTGCCAGGTGCTTGACATGAGTGAAGAGGAACGGAAGGCGCTGAGAGATTACATCCCGCGTCCACAGTCGCGGATCGTGGTGAATCTGTTGCTGGAGCTCGATGTAGGTGTGGGTTTGGGGAGACGTGGCAATTGGACTGGTGAAAGATTCAAGTGTGACGCGCGGCGGCTTGTCGAACGTACCGCGTCGGTGAGTGCGCTCTGTTCGGAGACTAACGAATTTCATAAACGGTTTTCTATTTGGGGTTGACTGCTCCCAGATCCGCGCGGAACCAGGAATCATCCTCACGAGGCGCTTCGAACAGCCGCCTCGCTTCGGTCGACTCGGGGCTCCAGTTGAATCTGGAGATCGCGCTAAGCGGTGCCTCAGCGAAGGTTAAGCCCCTCAACCGGTTTTTCGGCCCGGCCGAAAGTGCGTTGAGACGTCGGATGGCGTAATCAAAGGCTTTTAGCAGCACTCCCCACAGCCGTATATGGGACTTTAGTCCAATGCGCTTAGGAGCCGCAAACACGGCAAGGGAATCGGCGAAATTGCCGATGGTCAAGCGGGTTGTGATTTGCGCTTGAGAACGCCCAGGCGAACACCGCGAGGCTCGGCCGAGTCGGACTCCGCTTCGCCGGGTCGCCCTGAGGCGCTACGCGACCGAACTCGCTGTTTTCCTCGCGTACCGAACGCGACGAGCGGTTTCCAACACCTTTACCCGTCATTCCAAAAGGTTTACCCGTCGTTTCAACGCCTTTTGCCGTCATTTCCAAAGGTTTTGTGGTCATTCTAAAAGCTTTATCCCTCTTGCTTAAAAGCGCTCGACGGAGAAGGCGCGGGGCTGGGCGGTCGTGAGCATGAAGGACGATTAGGAGACCCTCTTCCCGTTCGAGAAGAACTGAACTTCGACACACACCAAACCAATTCTCGCCGGGCGCACAGCATTGGACCAAGGTCCAATGGCCAAGCTCAACCGCGAAAACCACGTTGCTCTTACTAATGCAACAACAGGTTAGCAGAAAGGCTTTAATTCTATGTTCCTCTATTTTGTCGCAGTGGATGTGATATTGATTTTTTGGCTCAATTGGTGGGCCGGCTCCAACCGGCAACTCGACGGGTGACCAGCAGATGCTGAAATACACCAAGACCGGAGAGAGAGCGCACTCTAGAGAAAGGAGCGACATGGAGCAACCCGCCCTCGCCATGAAACCACCTGCCGAGGTCGAGTTTCTCGAAGAAGCCCGTCTGCTCATCTGGCGACCGCGGGACATTCTTGATGAAGCTGCGGTAAACAAAATTCTGGTAGATCTGGTCAGGAGAGAAGCCATGGCCGCCAAGCCATTCAATCGCTTTTGCGACCTCTCGGCCGTCGAGTCTTTTCACCTCACTTTCCGATATGTTTTTCATGTCGCCCTTCACCGGCGCCTTTCCTATGCCGGGCGCGGACCGATAAAGTCCGCGTTTTATGTTACGCATCCGGAAGCTGCCCACCTCGTTAAGATCCACGCCCTCCTGACCGATCACTCGCCATTGAACGTTGAAATGTTCGAAGAACGCGAAGCCGCGGCGAAATGGCTGGGTGTTCCCGTTGAAACATTGATGCTCCAAGGCTAGCGGCACGGACAAAAAAGAGTGGGTGCACTGATTTCGTGCTTAGTCGTCTGGTCGAAATCAAGAGGACTCCGCCTCGATATGGATTTACCGTCGGCTTCGCCCGCTTTATTATCCCAACCAACTTACGCGTTATGCAGCGTTTCATTGGGCCGGCAGGGTTGCTGGTTTCCTTAGTTCCCGCAGAGGCTAATTCGCAACCGCCAAAAGAATCCTTGTTCGCGTTCAATTCCGAGCGACGTCATCTCTGCCCATGAGCTGGGTCACACTGCTTTGGTCGATGGATAGCGCGTTCTGCTTCACGCTGGCGGGGATCTATCTCCTGGTTTGGTTCAAACACCAAGAGGCGTGGGAGCATTTGTTGTTTTCGTGCAGCGCTCTTGCCGCGGGAGTCATCGCCGGACTCGAGCTGACGACAATGCGCGCGGAGACCACCGCGCAATACGGCGCATTGCTGCGATGGGCGCACCTGCCGGTGTGGATGTTGATCGTGTCGGTGGTGTGGTTCGTACATCTCTATCTCCGCGCCGGGCGGCGCTGGCTGGTGTGGACTGTTTGCGGCCTGCGAACGCTGGCCTTGGTCCTCAATTTCCTTTTCACCCCGAATCTTAACTACCGGGAAATTACAAGTCTGCGACACCTCTCGTGGTGGGGAGGAGAGACGGTCTCGGCACCGGTTGGTGTGCCGAACCCCTGGACCTTGATCGGCCAACTAAGTATCGTGTTGCTTTTCATCTTTCTCGTGGATGCCGCGATCACTGTCTGGCGGCGTGGCGACCGGAGGCAGGCTCTGATTGTGGGTGGGAGCGCAATTTCTTTCGTCACGTTGGCGCTCGGGATGTCGACGCTGGTGATTTGGGGAATCATGGAATCGCCGTTCTTCGTCAGCTTTCCGTATCTGGGGATGATCGCGGCGATGGGCTATGAGTTGAGCGACAATCTGGTTCGCGCGGCCCAACTTGCCCAGCGCTTTCAAGCGAGCGAGGCCGCGTTGCGGGAAAGCGAAGCGCGCATTAACCTCGCGACCAGCGCGGCGAACCTCGGTCTGTGGCTTTGGAACATCCGGGATGACAAACTTTGGGTAACGGAGAAATGGAGAACGTTGTTCAGCTTCACGGAATCGGAACCGATGAACTTTCGCCGATTGCTCGAGGTCGTGCACCCGGAGGATCTCGAACGTATGCAGCTAATTGTGCAGCACATGTCCGAGCACGGCGGCATCGACCATGAGAGCGAGTATCGCATCATCCGACCGGACGGAAGCATCCGCTGGATCGCGGGTTATGGCAGCGTCGAGTTAGACGAAGGTGGCAAACCGGTCTTCGCGCGCGGGGTGTCGCGCGACATCACACTCCGCAAACATGCGGAGGAAGAACTTCGCGAAAGCGAGGCTCGTTTTCGCGCCATGGCTAACACGGCGCCGGTCATGATCTGGGTGTCGGGTCCAGACAGGCTTTGCACGTTCTTCAATAAAGGCTGGCTCGATTTTACCGGCCGAACGCTGGAGCAGGAGCTTGGCAATGGATGGGCCGAGGGCGTTCACCGGGAAGACTTCGACCGCTGTCTCAACGTTTACACAACTTCCTTCGCTGCACGGCAACAGTTTACAATGGAATATCGTTTGCGGCGAAGCGACGGCGAATACCGCTGGGTTCTGGATACTGGAACACCGCGCTTTGCCCCCGATGGCGAGTTCCTCGGTTACATCGGCTCTTGCATTGACATCGCTGAACGGAAGCGCGCAGAAGAAAAGTTCCGGCTCGTGCTCGATGCCGCGCCGAACGCGATGATCATGGTCGACTCAGCCGGCGTGATCAGCTTCGCCAACTCGCCGGCCGCAACCGTCTTTGGCTATTCACTCAACGAGTTGATCGGCCTCCATATCGAAACGTTGATTCCAGAACGTTTCCGCGATCGACATGTCGGTGATCGCGAGGGTTTTCTTTCCGAACCCAGCAGCCGCGCCATGGGAGCCGGACGCGATCTTTTCGGCCGTCGAAAAGACGGCAGCGAATTCCCCGTCGAAGTGGGGCTTAGTCCGATCCACACCACGGAAGGTTTGTTTGTTCTGGCGTCGGTGATTGACATTACCGCGCGTAAGCAGGCGGAGTTGGAGCACGAGCGCCAGAACATGGAGCTTGCTCGGGTAGGACGCGTCGCGGTAATGGGCGAACTGGCGGCTTCGCTCGCGCATGAAGTCAACAATCCGGTTGGGGCAATCGTCGCGAACGCCAGCGCCGGCCAACGCTTAGTCGCGGCGGGCAAAATCGGAACCGAAGAGTTAACAGAGTTGCTCGAGGACATCGTGGCTGATGGCCGTCGGGCTGGCGAGATAATTCAAGGTATCCGTAATATGGTCCGCAAAGGCGAAGCTCGCCGCGAGTTGATTGAGATCGAAGACGTCATTCACAAACTCCTCCGCATTGTGCACGCTGATGCCATTGGAAGAGAAGTAAAGGTGACAGTCAAAGTTGATTCCGAGACGGGCCAGGTTTGGGGAGATCCGGTGCAGCTCTTGCAAGTCCTTCTCAATCTCACGATCAACGCATTTGAAGCAATGACCGCGGTGCCCTCCAATGCCCGGCACCTTGTCATCCATACGGGCCGTGACGGAAATGGAGACATTGTCGTCAGCATGCGTGATTCTGGTCCTGGCTTTCCCAGCGGAATAGCCGAGGCGCTATTCGAGCCATTCTTTTCGACAAAAGCCGACGGAACCGGAATGGGGCTCGCGATTTCCCGCAGCATCATCGAGGCGCAGGGTGGGACCCTCTCGGGAGAAAATTGTGACGGTGGAGGAGCGTGTTTCACAATTCGCTTACCGCAGGCCAAGGAGGACAACTCCAAGCCGGCCTAGTTTTGTTTGCGGAGAGCAAGCAAAAGTTTGAGACATCCACTTGCCCGCCGGCTTACGTATACGTATAAAAAAGGTGGCAGGATTCGTGCTGCCGGTGCTCCCGAGTGGGATGGGACCAAGGTCTCATAGCGCTGCATCACTCGAAGTCCCATAAAATAAGTACAATTAGCAATCCTCTTCCACGGGTCGATAAACAAGACTGGACTAGACATGCCCAATGCAAATTCCTTTAATGGTTTCGAAGATTTGGACGCGAAAGGCTCGCCTTTGAGCGCTTCCGGCCGCGATGGTATCTGGCTCCTTGACGACGATCTGTCGATGCTCAAGGCGCTTGGCCGTTTAATGAGCTCGGCCGGTCTCATTGCAGAAAAGTTTAGCGACCCGGTCGCCTTTCTCGCAAGACTCAAACATGCCGCATGTCGTGTCGCGGTCCTCGACGTATGGATGCCCCAGATGAACGGTTTGGAAGTACAGGCTCACGTCCAGCGAGACTCGCCGGAGACGCGGATTATTTTCATAACAGGGCGCGACGATCCGTCAGTGCGCGAGACCGCGCTCAATGCGGGAGCTTTCGCCTTTCTCACAAAACCTTTCGAAGACGAGGCTATTGTGCAGCTCATTCAGAAAGCGATGTCTTCCTAGGAACTGCTCCCAGTTTCTTGGGGCCAGTGCGGCCCCGTTTTAAAGCCGCCCGTTTTTCCCTTATATATAGAGAGAGAGATAGAGACAGAGGGGAGACGAGCAGGGAGCACTGACCGGCGGGCCCGGTAAATTCGCGTAAGACCAACGTTTCACGAATTATCGCCAGCGTAACGGCAACCGCCCAAGGGACGAGCACATTCGTTGGGTACAAATACCTCGACTACGTCGCTCTGGACGTCGGCAACGGGAATCATCAAGCTGACCAGCAATTGGTCGGCGCTGGCATCCGATTTGACTTTTGACCGACGCAACCCTCGTTGACCCCAGCAACCAGGATCTGACTTGCAGCGAATTCGACTTCGCGATTTCCCAACGGCAACGTCGGTGAACCTCACGCTCAACAGCACTGATCGCAGACTAAAAGAACACCGAAAGACGGCATGGGACTTTGGTCCAACATGCGAGCACCGCTCAGTGTGGAATTGTCAGCGTTTAGAAATCAGAAAGGTACAACCATAAATATATGACGAACATCAAACTCATCGCGCTCATTGCTGGCGCCGCCGTCCTCGCCGGTGCACCAGCACTAATACTGCCAAGAATTCTCCGAGCACCGAGACCTCGGCGATCGCGGCCGGATTCAATGCGGAAAAACGGCAAAATCCCAAACAGCAAAAACTCTATAACGGCCCTTCGGCGTCCACACGCTATACCGGCATGATCAAAGGAAACTAAAACACGACCAAAACAAGACTATGAAAAAGCTAATCACTCTAACGAGTGTTCTCCGTGGTGTCGCGGCCTTGGCCATTGCCATAGGATGCGCCAGCACTACGACAACCACCATCGCCGGGTCGCCGCAAAAAGAAGTCATGCTCCAGCAAGCAGGTTTCAAAGTCCACGCGGTGACCACCGCCAGGCAAAAAGAACTTCTGCGAGCACTGCCCGCAGGAAAGGTCTCAATTGTGAAGCACAATGGGAAAACCTTTTATGCTTTTCCCGATGTGGCTCATAACCAGGTTTACACTGGCAACCAAGGTCAGTATCAGGCCTACAAGCAAGTACAATTGGAGGCGAGCCAGCAATATCGCGGACTAAATGTTGATCCAGATCCGCACGGGATCAGGGTCAACGAGTTCGATGGGTTTGGTCCGCTGGGCGGGGACGAGCGTTAAGAATTAGTGCAGCGACGGACAGCTAAAACACAAACGGGGATTTCACAAAGATCCTCACGCGAAAAGCCGCACTCTGCTAGCGGCGCCATCCATGCAGTTTGTGGGGGGCGACCTGCGCTTTGAAAGACTCGCAGCGTCGCCCGCAACAGAGTGACGTCGATTATCCGGCGATCTCGGCAATTCCCTTGCCGTCTTTGCGCCTCGTGAACGTATTGGACTAAAGTCCAATATCCGCCTTCGGAGAAATCTTGTCACTCTCGGCGTTGTGCTGAAATTCCAGGGTCTGAGTCAACAGGATACGTCACACGGAAGGAGCTTGTGAAAATTTCCTGCTGCGTAAGCGCAATCTTCGCTGCTCCCTTTTGTCGATTCACGAATTGCCCGCTGCTGAGTCTTCGATGGTCAACGCCAACGGAATAGTACTGGGTGCAGTCGAGAGAGAGAATGCCGGAGAGGACGAAGAGACCAATCTCGCCAAACAACTGGCGAATCCGATTTCTTCCCTCATCAGCGTGCCGTTTCAGGCCAACGAAGACTTTGGCTACGGACCGTCGCACAACGGCTACAAGTTCACGCTCAACATCCAGCCGGTCATTCCCATTTCATTGACCAAGGATTGGAATCTGATTCTGCGCACGATTTTTCCGATCGTTTCGCAACACGACCTCGTCTACGTCGAAAATGTGTCCAAATCTCTTCACGTTACGCAAAATCGTTCGCAAGACGGGCTCAGCGATACGACGCAGAGTTTCTTTTTTTCTCCCAAAAATCCCGGACCTTTCGGCCTGGTTTGGGGCATCGGGCCCGCCCTCCTTTATCCAACCGGAACTCATCCGCTTCTCGGCACCGGCACGTTCTCGATTGGACCGACCCTTGTGGTGCTCAAACAAATGGGCGGATTGAATCAGCGGGCGCTTGATTGGATTCATCAAACCCGCGGATGGGAGATTGGAACCGGCCCGAGTGTGGTTATCGTGGATAAAGGAATGGCTCGGACCTTCAGTACGGCTACGCTGCACAGCGGCATTTATGCGTTCAGTTTCGACCAGCAAGGTTTGATGGCCGGACTCGGTCTTCAAGGCACGAAAATAATGAGAATCGACTAATTTCATTATTTTCTCGAATTTGGGCCTCTGGAATCCTAAGATCGATTTATGAAAATTAAATTGTCCTTCTTCGCGTGTGCGCTGTTTGCAGCTGCGCGCGTGCTGGAGGCCGGGCCGGTAGAACTGGAGCCAAAGGAGCTGGCGCCTGCACCAACGATCACCGACAATGATCATTGGGTCTTCAATATCGGCATGCCAGGCTGGTTTGCCTGGATGTCGGGCGATATCGGGCTGAAAGGGGTAACATCGCATGTCAGCGTTCCCTTCGATCAAATCATCACTCACACCGCCGGCATCGCGTCGCTCAGCGCGGAAGCGAGGAAGGGCCGCTTCGGTGTTTATGGAGATCTTCTCTATATGAGCCTCTCGGATGGGCTCTACGGTAATGGGTTGGTCAAGAAGGCAAACATTACCCTGGATCAATACATCGCCGATGGAGAGGTTTACTACCGGGTCTTGGACGGTCCGCGCGGGTGGCTCGACCTCCGGGCTGGTGCGCGCTACACGAATATGTTTAACAGGCTCGAACTGACTGGCGCTAACGGCAAGATCGACCAGGCCGCCGCTGAATTAGCGAATGCCATTGACTCGGATTTGAAGGGACTGCTCGAGAAGTTGTTACAACACCGACTCGACGGGAACAATCCACCTCTCCCGATTCCACCTCTCGGGGAGGAGGTGAAGTTAAAGTTACTCAAACTCATCCGAGAAGCCCGGCAGGACCCTATAACGGCGCAGCAGAAGATCGCCAGGGTCCTAAAGAAGAATCTCAATCGCGGTTTCGGTCTGACTGAATATTGGACTGATCCCTACTTCGGACTCAGCGGCCGCTACGATCTGAAAAAACCGTATTATCTGACTGGCAAGGTGGATGTCGGCGGCTTTGACGTCGGTTCTAAGGTTACCGTCCAGGCCTATGGCGGGCTCGGCTATCAGGTTACCCGGAATATCTATGCCGAAGTTGGCTTCCGCTACCTCTATTACGATTTCGATAGCGACGGCTTCCTTTATAAAGTTTCGATGTACGGACCGCAAATCACGGCCGGTATACAATTTTAGTAGCTCGTTAGGTGATCGAAAGCCAGCAACAAGCGCCTTACCAAGACCCGAACTCGCACAATTATGAAAAGGCATCACTGCAATCTCATTTTAATGGCGACAATCGCCCTATGCGGATGGGCGATGGCGGCCGATCCCGCAAATCCATCGGT